>JAESGV010000152.1_pt1 | contig 69091 bp, 82 predicted proteins | sample 9269781 | NCBI WGS metagenome assembly JAESGV01 (sample SAMN15741586, study PRJNA653496) | algae metagenome | isolation source: Tildeniella torsiva UHER 1998/13D and co-occurring heterotrophs from... | place: Slovakia: Slovak Paradise National Park, Hrabusice, Kosice Region | collected 2000-01-01
CCCAAACCCAAACCCACACCCAAACCCAAACCCAAACCCAAACCCAAACCCAAACCCAAACCCAAACCCAAACCCAAACCCAAACCCAACCCATTCTGATACTTGAAATAAAAAGAATGTTACTAAATTTATAAAACTCTATTTATTGTGGCTTGTTAATAAATTTTTCCAAAATTAATTTCTAATTTTCATTTAAATCTTGGAAATTCTTTGCTTTTTTTTCTTCATTTTCTTTTTTAATAATCCAATCACTCAATAAATCATGATATGACTTATTATTTGTCATTTCCTTATCATTTGAAATGTTTTCTTCAATTTCTTTAATTTTAGGAGAAATTGGTTCCAATGGAGGAAAATTCTCTTGCATTTCATCATTTGGAAAAGATTCAACACCTTTCCAGTCATAATCATCCACATCATCTTTTACTTCTTGCACATCTTCAAAATCAAACACAATTTCTGCAAATGACTTTTCTATTTCTTCATCTTCTTCTTTTGGACAGTATTCTATTTTTGATTTCTTCTTAGAAGGTGATAATACTTGTTCTTCTTCTCTTTCTTCCTCTTTTTGTATAAAATCATTTTAAATTTCTTGATAATTTATTCTTTTAACTTTTCTATTTCTTAATCTACCTCTGATTCTAGTGTCATTAGTGATGATTTCAGCTTTATCACTGCTAGACACCTCAGTAATAAATCTACTCTTGAAAGTTTTTAAATCATTTTGAGAAATGTCAAAGATGAAATCTTGAAGAATTTGAATTTTAGAATCTTCTTCTTCTTCAACCACATTTTTCTCTTTTCTGATTACTTGTGTAATTTTCTCCATAGATTCTGTAAATCTTTTTTTAATTTCTTGCTTTTTTTTTCCATCTTTTTCAAAATCTCTGCATATTTGATCTCATGTTTCTTCCACTTTTGGTTATATTCTTGTTTTATTTTTTCTATTCTTGCATCATCATATACTAATTGTTTTACTTGTCTTTTTCTTTTTTTGACAGGTTATTTCTAGATTCTTTTTCCAATTCCCACATTTCCAACCATTTAGTGAAAATCACCTCTTGTGCCTTCTTTTTGATCATATTTCTTCTTTTTTTTGTTTTTACTTGACTTATTTTCTGTTCATATGTTTTCAGAATTCCTTCTAAGTCTTGAAGGATATATTTTCTAACTGCTTGTTTTTGATATCTGGTATACATTCCCTCTTGTTTCAACTAAGTCTCTCTGACATCTTGTGTTAGTGAATAAATGAACTCTTTGTAAGCTTGCCAATTTAGTGCTTGTTCCATAATTCATAATTAAGCTTTTCTGCTACTTACATATGAAACAATAATCTGATCAGTGATCTCTTCTTATGTTGGCCTTTCACTTTTGGTCATATGGCAATACAAACAATCAATCCATTTAGAAATAGTAATGAACAATGCAAAAGCTACTACAGGTTCTGAAATGAATACCCAACTATTAGTTAACATTCTTTCTCTGTGCTCAAACAACTTTTCTTCTCCAAGATCACTTACTCTTTGAGTGACAAACTGGTAGTTTCCTGCTGAAAGAGCTAATCTAATAGCTGCCTTCTTGTATGGCTTCATAGATACAAAGGTTTCCCAGTTACCATGTTCAAGAAACAAGATCAACAAATCTAAAAATGGTGGTTGTTTGTATAAATAAATAAATGTCAAACAGTCTTAAGTAGGAATATGAGCCCTATATGATCTAGGAGTGAGATGAATAGAACATCCCTTCTTTCTGCCAAAACTAACCAATAAATACCAAAAGTCATTGATATACTGATTAGTCACTTGATTTTGTATAAACAGTGGAGTATTTAAATACTTTTCTTGAATGGACAAATTTTGAGACAACAAAGCAGCAGCCAAATTAGACTGTGTGCTTATTCTTCTGATATCCCACAGATAAATCATAAATACTATGAGAAAATCAGTACTTAAATCATTATTGCTTTGCATGGGAACATCATGATCTTTTTCTAATAAATGCTTGTCTTTTTTCATTTTGGCTACACATAATATCCTGACCTGAGATAGTTTCTTTTTACTTCTATCTTGCTGTTCTACATTTTATTGGAATTGGAGCAACTTGGATTAAATTTGTTCAAATTTGAAAGTGAGATCACCAATGACCATATGTTTAATAGTAGTAGGTCTAAAAGTGGTCATACAAATGAAGGCAATAATAGCCAAAATACGACACTTTTTTTCATCTTTCAAATTGGTTTTTTTGAGTAGATCCACATAGTGAGAAGTGAGTAAGGCATCAGTTACCTTCTCAGAGTTACCAAATGCACATAAGAGAGTGATCATAGTAGATGAGATCACTTTACCATATTCTTTTTGTAGATCACCATACTGTGGTCTATGTTTCATCAACCACAAGTACAGTCCTTGATTGCATGCATTCATTACTGTATTATAGGCGAATCCACGAACAACTCAAGCCTACAATAAGAATGCCTGAAAGGTACCCTGGTGAATAAGGAAAAGAGTTGGCTGAATTTTTTTAAAATTGTAAATCTCTTGATGTGCTTTGTAAAACTCAACATACAATCTAGCATCATAGTCCATGCTCTTGTAAGTATTATTGGCATACACATTCTGAAGATTATGTTGATTCAACTCAAGTACATGAGCCCAGTCATGCTTACTGTCAAACTGCATATCAAATACAGCATTCTTGTCAACTACTCTAATTTTATCTCCAATTTTCTGACACTGAACAGCAGGAAACACTTTTTCAAATTCTTTAATGGTCAATAAGGAATACTTCTCTTGATTGTTTACACTATACATTCTCATGGCATCACCTCTATGCTTGGAAGTAAATCTTGAACTGTGACTGGCATCAACAGTTTTAAGATTTCAAGGTTTTCCCATAGCAACACTAATAGCATGTTCATTTGATATTTCTTCACAGTCAATAAACAGAGATCTGCCCATTTTTCTCATATTTTTAATATGTTGTTCCAACTGTTTTTCAAAATCTTGTGTTGAATCAAAGGCCAAAGTATAGGTTTTTAAATTCTTGGCTGCTTTTTGTTGGTCAAACTCATTGTCAAACACAGTATCAGCTATAACAGCTTCAACCTCTCTTCTATTTATCCCCATATGATGAAAAGATTGTTTGGTCAACTTAATATTTTACAATAAATTTTTATTAAAGCCAGATGTCTCTACGCTAGCGCTACAAGCCCTCAGGCAAATAATTGGAGCTAGATGTCTCTTTGTTAGCGCTATAAGCCCTCAGGCACAAATAAAAATTATTATTTTTTTATAAAGGCCAGATGTCTCTACGCTAACGCTACAAGCCCTCAGGCAAGTAGTAGAAGCCAGATGTCTCTTTGCTAGCATTATGAGCCCTTAAGCAAATAATTGAAGCCAGATGTCTCTTTGCTAGCACTACGAGCCTTCAAGCACAAATAAAAATTATTATTTTTTTATAAAAGCTAAATATCTCTACGCTAACACTACAAGCCCTTAGGCAAGTAGTAGAGGCCAGATGTCTCTTTGCTAGCGTTACAAGCCCTCAGGCATAATAAAAAATTTTAAGTGGGGGGTTCAGTATAATAAACCCCAAACCCACACTTTTTTTACTGTAATAATTTCTTATATATTTATAAAAAATATTTTAAATAAAAGTTATATAAAATTACAAATTTAAAAAATAATTATATAAGTAATAAAATAAGCAGATAAGTAACATCAAATATATTAGTTTATAATTAACACTATTTAAATTACTGCAAAAAAGAAGAGTTTGCGTTTTAAACATTTAAATTATAAAAGTAAAAAGTTTAATAAAAAATAAACTTATTTCTTTCCAAAAAGTATTTTAATAAAGTTTTTATTTTAATAATACAAGCAATGGTATATGGTCACTAGGATGCTTTCTATTTGGTAAGGCTATCTCTTTTGAAATATCATCCTCTTTTGGAATATCTAATACCGCTAGTGTATTAAAGTTGAAATGCCAAATATAATCAATACATATGTGTGTTTCTGATGTGTAAACAGTAAAATCTGGCTCTTGTCCTAAAACGCTACTATATGTGCTGTGTAAGTTAAATGTGTGACCCCATACTTTCTGCTTCATGGAAAAGTTACAACATAATGTTTCTAACAACTTCAAAGACTCATTGCATAATGTTCCTGTTGATAACAGCTCATATACAAGCGATGAAGGCGTGCTATTAAAGTCCCCACAAATGATAACCTTTTGTATCGAATTCTTTGTCATGTACTCTTGTATTTGATTCAATAAGATTTGAACTTGATGAAGTTGAATATGTGCTGTACTACCGCCGTTGCACAAATGCACATTACATAATAGTAATTGATCTCCGTTTCCTTTGTGCACCAAGTGATGTATTTGTGCTACTTGAGAAAATCCCTGACGAAACAGGTTTGATGAGTACCCAGTACAATGTTTCAGTAGCAGCTTGCCAAACTCTATAGTAAACGTTTTCAGTACAATGAGTTCACTATCATTTCTAATAAAGGTTGCAACTCCAGTGTCCACATTCTTTGTTGATGTTTTGCGTTTGTACGTACCAACATAAGCATCTTCAAGCTTTGTTAAAATTTCAGAATAGTGGTTCTCTGTTCCAGTAGAATTACTTTGTACCTCTTGCAAACAAACTATAGCAGGTCTATAGTACTGGATTTGAGAACAAATAAAGTTCCTCCGCTTTGACCATTTTTTGACTTTAGAGTTCACATAATCATACATTTCATCTTGTGCTAAATATTCTGCCAGTACATTATATGACATAACGCTAAAAGCGTTTCGTTCGTACCGTTGTCCAAAGTGAAAGTCTAGGTTGTTGGCTGTACGGGTTTCACGCATAGTGTATGGTCTAATTCTTTTGATGTAATTGGTTCCTTCATGTTGTACGAGGCGAACAAAGGTACACTTGCTTTGTATAGCAGTAATAATCTCCTCTCTTGGTACACTATTCACATTGATATCTCCAAATCTTGGGAACTTGAACATGTCATCCAGAGATATTCCTACTCCTGATTTCCGCTCACGTTCGTGAATGATTCTCATAAACGCATAAACGTACTCTGAAAAGTAGTGATCTATGCGCGATGCTATCTCCAAGGCAATGTTCTTAGTCTCTAGTTTTTTAATCTGTGATCCATCGTCACTGACTTGAATTAGTGTGCAGTTGCTAACGACATCAGTGAACTGGTTGATATCAATATGTCCAAAACTCTTGAAAATCCTCTGAAAACGATCAACATTGTACAAATCAACCAATAGTATCCATCCATTGTTCTTCTTGCTCAACTGAAGTAGAATCTTATTCTTGAAGTATTTAGCTGAGAACAGATCATCCATAGCTAGCATTAACACATTTCTTATTGGTGATTTTCGTATGTATAAACGATCGTTCGTCACTATAGAATCAGTGCCAAATTGTGTAACACTCTGAAACAGAAACTCTACATCATCTGTTATTTCTCTCACACGTACGTTACTCATTATGTCTTCAATGCTCATTTTACCATCCTCAATCTCAGCAAAGAGCTCATCCACTATACTGGCCAATCGCTCATGTTGTGAAGTATCACTGACTGGCATATCAACTTGATTTAGTTTACATAATGCCTCACTCGCAGAAATTCTTGATTCAGGTGCATACTCTAACATTGCGCAAACCTGATAATGTTAGATTGAAATTGTGGTCACGTACAAGTGATGCCAGTGATTCACTGTATCCATGTGTTAAAATCTCTTGTTTGATTTCCAGTTGATAATTGGGATTGGTCAATGCGACAACGTACATGATTCTATCAAGTCCCAAACATATCATCTCCAAAAATATACAACCTAAAGAGAAAAGATCAGCTTTTTCTCCATACTTCTTGTGAACTAGTATCTCTGGCGCAATGTATCGTAGTGTACCAGCGACTGTGTTTGCTTGAGATGAATCAAGTTCCCGTACCAAACCAAAGTCACCGATGTTTAGCGTTTCTTCATTATCGGAGACGTATATGTTTGAAGGTTTCAAATCTCTATGAATCAATCGTTTTGTATGAAGGTACTCTACAGCAGAGAGTAATTGGTTCATGTAGTTAACTAGTTCTGATTCTGAAAATCGTTGTTGGTATTCGTTTCTGGTCTGTATCAGTTGGTGTAAATCTCCACCACTATAGTATGGCATAATAATACATAAAGATCGACTCATAACGCCCTGCACAGCATGAACAAATACTGACTTATACTGAACTAAATTGTCGTGCTGTAAAAACCGTATTGGCCATACTTCCTGCATGGCTTTGTTGATTTCGTTGTCGTCTTCACACGGTATTTGTTTTAACGCTAGTTCTGTATCGTCATGCTTGGTATCCACAACTATACTAACCACACCAAACGAACCTCGACCTATAGTTTGTTTGACTATGTATCGATTGTTTAACAATCCGCTTTGCGACATTGAGGAGAATGTGCTGTCTGAAAATATGCTGGAGGATATTGTTGTTGTAGGTGATCCCGAAGACGTTGATTCTAGAAGAGTTTCATCGACAAACTCTATTTCATCATTGTTTGTGGTGTTCATTTCAGTTGGCTTAGATTGTAAGCTGCCACTAAAGTGACAGTACTTGATGATCGTAATGATAGTGGCATAACGTACTTTTCAAAGCATAAAACTTTTTCTCAATTCAGATTTTTTATTTGAATTATTGGGCCACCATTTTCAATTACTTGTACTGTTAATGCAAGAGTGCCAAGTAAGATAACAACTCTCACAATGATCACAAAGGTCATATTGTAGATATTGATTTCACAGCGTTCTGTCGGAATTGGACTAAAGAAGAGGCAATATTTACAACTCTTTGATGTCGTCAACACGCAAAAATAGGTCATGCATTATAGTGGCTATGAAGTACTTGAAGTCGTACAAAAATCAGAAGCCGAAATATATCGATGTCTAGAAAACAACCGCACCATTATTTTGAAAGCAACACCAGAAACGGTGAGTGGCGAACAGTTGAAAAAAGAATTCAACATTGGACGTATCGTTTGTGAAAGAACTGAATCCGTTGTTGTGTACGAGCGACTTTTCGAAAATTACGACGCAGAGAAACTTAGCGTATTTATTGTCATGGAAGATGGAGGACAAGATCTTTTATCTTTGCTACCATCAACCGGATTTACGGTCAAAAAAGTTTTGAAAATCGCAATACAATGTTCACAAGCTCTAGCAGCTATTCACAAACACGGAATAATACACTGTAAGATTAAACAAACAAACTAATATTTTAGGTGACATAAAGCCGTCAAATATCGTATACAACAAAAAGACAAAGAAAATCAAACTTATCGATTTTAGTTCCGCGTTACGATTTTCACAAAAGGTTTCCACTTTCCCCATCAAATTCAGCAAGAACGCAGGATTGTCGCATATATCACCAGAACAAACGGGAAGACTAGATAGAGTTGTAGATTATAGAACAGATTTTTACTCGTTGGGAGTAACAATTTACCAATTGTTGAGTGGAAAAAAACCCTTTATTTCTGATGATGTTATGGAATTAATACACAGCCATGTTGCTGTGGAACCACCTCCCCTTCCGCGGCACATTCCAACTGTACTATGCGAGATTGTTGCGAAATTAATGAGCAAAGACGCCGATGATAGATACGTTTCGATTACTGGCTTATTACACGATCTTAACATGTGTCAAACAAACTTGACAAATGGATGTATTGAATACTTTCCAATTGCAACACATGATTTTATGGCAAAGTTTGTCATACCGAAAAAATTATACGGAAGGGAGGAAGAGTCAAAGACACTATTAGAAACTTTTGAAAGAGTATCAACTAGAGGGAAGGGAGAATTATTGTTAGTGAGTGGATACTCGGGTATTGGAAAAAGTAGTTTAATTGCTCAGATAAGAACTCCAATAACAATGAGAAATGGATACTACATCACTGGAAAATTTGATCAAGTTTCAAAGAATATTTCATATAGTGCTATCGCTGATGCGTTTCAGTCACTATTACGGCAAATCTTGGGGGAAAGCGAGGAACGTGTACAGATGTGGAGAGAACGGATATTAAAATCTGTTGGCTTGAACGGCTCACTGATCATCAAGATGATTCCTGAGGTAGAAAAGCTTATTGGAGAACAACCACCGGTATCTATGAACCCACAAGAGTCTGCTAGTCGTTTCAAACTAGTACTACAGTCCTTTGTCTCCACTTTTATGCAAAAAGATCATCCATTAGTACTCTTTTTAGATGATCTACAATGTAAGTTATGCAATGATTGACTAACAAGGAACAGGGGCAGATAGAGAAAGTATAGAGCTAGTTAGTTCACTACTTGATGGTTCTGAAGTACAATACATGCTAATAATAGGTGCATACCGAAGTAACGAAGTTTCATCGTCACATCCTCTCCAACTTGCCATTAACGAGCTTACCAAAGCAAATAGTGTACCTATATCAAACATTGAATTGAGACCACTACCATTCAACATTGTTAAACAGTGGATAGTTGACCTTTTGAACAATATTTCGTCTGCGTCAAGTAGAGACGTCGCACCACTCGCCGAAATTATATTCAAGAAAACTGAAGGCAACCCGTTTTTTGTCAAAGTTTTCATGCAGGTAAAAATTCCTACAATTATTAACAAATAGATGTTGTACGATGAGAAATTACTTACGATTAGTACTGATGGTACTCAATGGGAATGGAATATCTCCAGTATACTTAAACAAAAAGCAACAGACAACGTCATTGATCTTATGGTGCAATGCATTAATCAATTGTCCGAAGATGCCCAAAATATACTCAAATGGATATCGTGCCTTGGCAATAGTGTTCCGCTCTGGAAAATAGAACTTCTGTTGAATATTCAACGACAGGAACTTTTTTCAGCACTAATCCCAGCCATAGAAGCAGGAATGGCGCACATCGTTGATGATTGTTTCCAATTTGCTCATGATCGTGTGCAAGAAGCGGTAGACTCTAAAATCTTACGCAAAGAGAAACAAAGTATGCATTTTAAGATTGGATCTATCCTTTTGAAGCATATCAACAATATTCAAGACAAGTTTGAAGTTACAGATCATTTGAACAAGGGCGTAATGGAATCTGACATTGAGTTGAGTGACGAACAACTGTTAGAAATCATGGATTTAAATTTAACGGTAGGAACGCGAGCGTATCAGTCAGTAGCGTTCTCATTTGCTTGCAACTACTCCAAATGCGGCGTTTGGTACTTTTCTAAACAACTATACAAGAGCGAAGATGAGGCGTGGAGAAAACAATACACGCTAGGCATGTCGTTGTATAAACTCTTGGCAAATTCATACTTTGTACTGAACGAGTACGATCATATGAGTGAAACGATAGATTTGATACTCAAGAAATCACAAAATATTGTAGACACAACCGAAGGTTATAATCTTCTTGTCACCTATTATACAAACATTGGTGATTTCCAGAAAGCTATGGAGTATGGAAGAGCTGCGCTGGAACTGCATAACATCATTATACCAAACGACAGTGGCACGTTAAAGAATGATCTACAAGCAGAAAAGAAGAAGATAGTGGATAGAATGGATGAGTTGAGAACTAGTTGTGGAGAAATAGATATAACATCGCTACTCATACCGCCAACACCAGAACAGTTTGTACTATTGTCACTGATCTCCACGTTAGGAGGTACAGCATACTTGGCGCAGTCAGAATCATTTCCGTTGATTATGGCCAAACAAGTCTACAACTCGCTTCGTCACTGTATTACGTCAGAGTCTGCTATAGCATTCGCTTTCTATACATGCGATTTAATATCGAACGAAGAGTACAGCTCTGCTAATGAATTCAGTCAACTATCTGTTATAGTCGCGGAAAAGTACTTTCCATCAAAACTCAACGATAGAGTGAAAGCACTACATTTGTATTGCGTGTTTGCTCAACATTGGTTCAAAACTATACGGTTAACGACAAGTAGAAGTCGGGAGATCTTCAAGCTAGCAATAGGATGCGGTGAAATACCATACGCAGGATTCTCATATACGGCTTTGTGTCCAGCTTTCTTGTACACTGGCTACAACATACTGGAGAGTTTAGCAGAAATGGACAAGTGCTTGGAGTTTTCAATCAAGACAAAAAATCAAACAGCTATTGGGTGCGTTCAATCGGCTTCTCTAGTGTTAAATCGACTATCTATGCAAGATGCAGAAGAATATGCTCAACTCGCAGTTAAACTTGCACCGTCATCTGCCGACGTTTTTAACAACACTCATTACCGTGTGTATTCGCTAATGGTGGATTACATGATGGATGAGGAAAAATATGATGACCTATCCTCGTACGTAACAAAACAATTCAAAAACATAGAAGAATTACAAGAAGTGACAAAGTGTGTGAAAGGGTTGTTTGCCGTAGTGTTGTTCAACGTTTACTCTACTTTAACAACCATTCGTCTGATGGGACTACTAGGAGAAACAAAACACGAGCTATCAGCTAGAATGCTATCCTTTGTGGAGAGTAGCATGACACAATTGAAGTATTGGGTAGACGTGTGCTACAAAGACAACTTCTTGAACAAATATTTGATGATTTCGGCAGAACTAAAGAGCGTTCAAGGTGACATTTGGAGTGCAGTCAATCTCTACGATGAGTCAATAGCTGCTGCAAAAGAAAATGAGTTTACTCATGAGTGTGCACTTGCTAACGAGCTTGCTGCTAAATGCATGATCAAGGGAGGAAAACCACAATTCGCTCAAGTGTATTTGAACAGTGCTTTTGAAACATACGAACAGTGGGGAGCGTACAGAAAACTAGACCTTTTAAGTGATAAGTACAACGGCATGATATCTAGGATTAATTATTCTGGCTTTGGAAAGTCATCAACAACAGGAAAGAACAAGCATCGCGTTAATTCACTATCTTCATCACTAGACATTGAAGGTATACTTAGAGTCTCGCAAACAATTTCAAGTACAATAGATATGAGCGAGTTACTCGTCAAAATTATGAAAGTAATCGTAGAGACAGCCGGTGCTACATCTGCCGCAATTATTATTGATAATCAAGTCGAAGCAGAATACTATTCCCAAAATATAACAACGTCATCTATCCCATTACAATCTTGGAAACGAGGATGTGTTGCAGTAGTTGAGTACGTAACAAGAACAAGAGAAAATATTGTACTCGCCGACGCGTCTAGTGATAAGAAATATGGATTTGGAAGCAATTCCTACGTGATGCAGTCACGTGCAAAATCTATACTATGCATGCCTGTTACTCATCAAAATGAATTGAAGGCGGTATTGTATTGTGAAAACTCGAAAATCAACGATTGCTTCACGATGGACAGAATAACTGTACTAAATATTCTGACGAATCAAATCGCCATCTCTTTGGAAAATTCCAAATACTTCAAAATACAACTTAAAGCAGTACAAGATCTAGCAGAAATACAGTCACAACGTGCATCAGAAGAAAAAACATATCGTAAGAAACAAGAAGAGTTTGTTGACAGGCAAGTCTAACGTCCCATGTACTAACATTCCAGAATATGCCATGAAATAAGAAATCCAATTCAGGGTATCCAAGGAAATTGTCATTTATTGAGACAAGACGTTTCTGATATGAGCAAACAAAATAGCAATCTTGACTGGGATGCGTTACAACAATACATTGATGGTATAGACATTTGTTCGCGATACCAAAAAGTAATCACTGACGATGTCTTAACATTGAGTAAGCTTTTATTCCAACCATTAACAAGATAAGGCAAATTAGAATTTGGACAAGTGAAACTAAACCTGGAGCCTTTATTGCCTGCACAAATTGTACAAACTGTTCTACAAATGTTCTCAAGTGAAGCGATAAAAAAGAAATTGGAGTTGAAAGCAGAAATAGAGGATGAAAATTTAATTATTATTGGCGATTCAACTAGAATATCACAAGTCTTAATCAATCTCGTTTCCAATGCAGTTAAGTTTACGTCGCAAGGCAGAATTACTATATCGATACGCTGCGAAGAGCAAAAAGACAAATTGAATGTAACATTCGCCGTTGAAGATACTGGCGTTGGAATAGAAATGACAGCACAACTTTTCAATCGTTTTGAACAAATTCCTCAAAGAACGTTTTCAGACTACGAAGGATCTGGGCTGGGATTATTTATCTCAAAACACTTGGTGGAAATAATGGGAGGCACAATAGGTGTAAAGAGTGAAAAAGACAAGGGCGCCTGTTTTACATTCAACATTTTATCAGAAAAACCAACAAATATGCAGATCAATAGTGTCAAGACAAAGAATACCATACACAGAAGAGTAGTTACACCAGAGGAAGTATTTCAGAATCATCACGTACTTGTATGTGAGGATAATAGAATCAATCAACGTATATTGGTTCAACTAGTAACAAAAGCAGGAGGAACTTGCGTTGCGGCAAATGACGGTGTAGAGGGAGTTGAATTATTCAGTAGTGATCCAAACATTACACTTGTATTTATGGATGTAAGTATGCCAAGGATGGATGGATTCGAAGCAACGAAAAAAATTAGAGAAATAGAATCACAATCTAGATCGAAGCAGGTGGCCATTATTGGAATTTCAGGAAACGTTCGTCAAGAATACTACGAAAAAGGATTAGAGACAGGAATGAATGACTATTTATACAAAGTAAGGAAAACTGCGCTGATACTAACTTTTAGCCTATAACCCTTGATGATATCGTTAGAGTTATGCAATCATTCTGATCATGCTGGCCAAAATCGATGGTATCTAATATTTCATGCACTAGTAAATTGCGTGGCTAAGCGAAGATGTTTCACTGTATACATAATAAACCTGTAAACAAACTGATTGAAACTTTGTTGTAGTGCTTAGTCAACTTGTCGGAACAAAACTTTTTGCCAAGTTCATAATGAGACGCGTCGTCAAGAAACCCTCTGGTGTTGCGATCGACTTGCAAAAACTCATCAACGATAAGAAAACAGCGGACGTCAAGCTTGTAGTTGTTGATAACAATGGAAGACATGAATTTCATGCTCACAAATTGTTACTTGCAGCCAGAAGCAAGGTTTTCAACGAAAAATTCTACGGCGTGGGAGCGTCTTCAAATGTATCAGAACTTGTTTTGGAAGAGGTTGCTGATGAACGAGTACTAACCGAATTCGTTCACTTTTTATATACTGATACTATTGAAGTTGTTTCTGACGATACTATCAAACCACTACTTGCTCTTGCAGACAAGTATGATGTTCCTCGTTTGAAAATCGCATGTGGAGCGTTCACCGCAGAGAAGATCACCAATACCAACTGGATGGAAATTTTAGAGTTCGCTGCTGCTCAAAATGAAGAGGATCTAGTGAACGACGTTGTCAAGTATATTGGAAAGAATATGAGAGACGAGTCGTTCGACATGATTCAGTTACTATCACTCAAAACTCCAGTTTTTGCAGCCATGTTAGAGTCTGATGAATTCCCACTGGACGAGCTTACCATTTTCGGTTTGGCGAATAACTGGTTCGAACACAACAAGACTAGTGTAACAGAAGATGAATTCAGAAAAGTTTTACGTTGTGTTCGTTTCCCAATGATGGATCCGCTTACCCTCCATACAAACGTCAAAGGTATGTAGCATTTCTATTTTCTAATTCTAGGCAATCCATACGTTGATATTCAAGACTACATGGAAGCGTTAGAATACAACGCACTACCCAAAGAGTTTGATTCTGATTTGGTCGATAAATCGAAACGTTTCCACCCAAGAAAAGGAATTGCCAAGTTCCATTGGGTTAACCCACATAACACACCAAATTATATCAAGTTGGAGGGCAACGATAGAATTGCAACAAAACTATCCACCAGTAACTGGGATTTGGTGTTGTTGAGTAGCATTGAAATGAACCGTGGTCAGTACTATTATGAAATTGAGATCAACAACATTAACAGTAAGTTCTATTTGAGAATTAACAAATTACAGATGATAAATCTGGAATGGTAATTGGTGTTACTGGAGACAAACATATCGCTGCTGGTTCATATTCACTCTGCCAAGGTTTGGGTATGACTGGAACTCCTTATAACTGTTCTGGTGGAGGATACAATACACAGTACGCTTTAATTGTAGAAACTAACAAATAGTACTTTTGGTGCAGGTGATGTTTTTGGAACTTTGGTAGACTTTGACAGGGATGAAATTGTATTCTTCAAGAACGGTGCATCTGTTGCGAAATCGTCCAACCCACCAAGTGTTTTGAAGACTGTTTATGCATGTGTATTTTTGTACTACGCTACTGACAAAGTAACGTTATTGTCCGATAAGATTAGATACCCACAAAAATCGTTAAACAGAAATCTCTATTAAATAAAAATTTAGTATGTCAGGTCAAAGTGAAGAGTTCTTTAATCGGTCATCTTTTTGTCCGAGTCTTGGAGTTATAGTTTAGAATTTGAATCATCACACACAGCGCGCGGTGTAAATGCAGGTCGTTCTCTTATTTGTAAATTAACACTGTTCTATTGTGGGAGAAAATCATTCGTTAAGTTTTTTGTTTATGGGTACTCTCTATTTATTTATGTTACTCCATGTGCATCTTAGTTGGTTCGTTATCGTCATTATTCGAAGCGTAGTTTCCTGCTAAATCTGATGCGCATTGTTTTACATTTGTTGCTAATTGACTGCAACTATTATCAATAATTCGAGACAGGTGGTTTACGTCATCTATTGAAGATGGAGTGAAGCGTGTTTGTTTTGTCATTTATATTAATAGCAATAGCATTGTAAATAGTCTATTTTACATTATACCCATTCACCTTTGATGGCTTCTATCGGATGCTCTTTTACTTTCATTCTCAACTCTCTGTACAATGCTTCTGGTTTGTAGTGATTTTTTTCGATCTCTTTTTCAGCTTTTTCCTCAATTTGTTCTCCAACTTGCTGTAAATCTCTCTTAATGTCATGATGACCACCAATAAAGAGCAGTTCAGCGCCTTCATGATCTAAAAACGCTGGAGGATCAAGAGGAGCCCACTTATTGCCTCTGAAAGCATCTTGTAAGTCGGTTTTAAATGTTGCTTTTTCGTTCTTCGGCAGTCCGTACTGTTCTTCCTCATCTGCTTTAGGATTCTTTACAGAAACAATAAAATCCCCTTCCTTTTCAATTCTGAAAGCCTTTTGTACCGGAGAGATTGAATTGGGCACTTCCAACACGTAAGCAAGGCGCGAGCTTTTATCGTGCTTCACTATGGCATATAATCCTTCTCCAACTGGTCTTGCACTCGCTGATTCTTTCTCTCCTTGTGTTTCTGTCTCTTTAGTTACCTGAGCCAGCACAGAATCTACAATTTCTTTTGGATCTTTCGCTGTCTTAGCTACATATCCCCACTCCCTTTCATGAGAGTTGATATTTGGCAATCGTTTCTTTGCAATAGAGATCAATCTGCATCGAGAGTCGCTTCCAACTGTTTTAAGCAAGAGGTAAAACTTGGAAACGTCATTCCAATCCTCTGCTTGTTGAACATCGATTTTTGGTCTATAAAAGAAGTAAATGTGACCGTACTCGAGTACTTCATTCGATGTAGTGTCTTTTGCTGTCTTTTTTGTTTTCGTTTTTTGCTTCTTTTTTACAGGCTCCTCTTTTTTTGTTTCTGTTTCAATTGACTCACTTCTTTTGTGTTTAGTCTGCGATCGTGTAGATACTGTCATTTTGTTTCTAGTTCGGATATTTTGTTATTCGATTACAGCGTAGCTCTCCAGCAGGTCTCAATGAATTGCAACAATAGATTCTAACTTTATGATGGCCTGTTCATATTTTTAGTGCATTAGAGCTTTTGTAACCCGAGTCAACCAGTGTTCAATCACAAACATGTCAACAGAACCAACAAAAGAAGTCACAAATGACTCCAAGCAAGAACAACCAAAAGAAAAACCAAGATCTCAAGTCGTGAGACAGCACGGTAGAGGAGAACATAATAAGGGAGAGTCTAGTGCAGATACAGTTAGAGAAGACCCTAAACCACAAAAATGTAAGGTTGAAATATGTGCTTATTTTTAGCAATAGAGGGTTGGGTTATATTCGTCAGAAACATACATACAGAAGCGCATGAAGACGACGTACACGAACTGTTTGCTGAATATGGCGATATCAAAAACATTAACTTGAATCTTGAACGAAGAACAGGTTACGTAAAAGGGTATGCTTTAATAGAATACCACTCGAAAGACGATGCACAAAAAGCAATAGAAGAAATGCATGAAAAAGATTTTAGAGATCAGCAGTTGTCAGTTGATTGGGCATTTGTTGATGGACCTATACATAACAGCTACACAAATCTCGTACCAAGTGTAGCTTACGAACATTCCAGAAAGCAAAACTCTGGTAATAGAGGAAAGAGAGGGGACTATCTAGGTCGCAGAAAACGCTCTCCAAGTCCACAAGGAAGAAACAAGCGATAAAAAGACACTATTAAACAGGTATTTATTGAACTAAAGTTACAAACCAGTTTACCGCAACACTTTTTTGGTGCGTCCTACATGACGACTTCGTTTCAGTTCATATTTCCAAAACTACCAGCGAGACGTTCCGCGAAGACAGTTCCAACACCACGATTATCAATGATAACTAGAGATGAAGCTTTTCAGGAAAGGGTTAACAACTTAGCGCTGAGAAGCGAGCAAGAGAAGCCACAGGAAATCGGAATGGAACTCTTTTATAAGAATTTAACAAAAATGTACGAATTGAATGAGAAGACAATGGATACTACGACTCCACGACGAAATTGTTTAGCGTTAGAAATGCCAATTCATAGAAGCAACGTTCCGGACTTTAAACTGCCAGAGATAGGTAGCAACACAGGCTCAAGTAAGAAGAAAAAGAGAAAGAAGAAGAAGAAACGGAAAATGGAGAATATGCTGAACTATTTACCTTCTGTCGCACAGCAGAATGATATAGAAGCCTCAAAAAGTGGCAAAAAGACACAAAAGGATGAAGGTTTCTCTCAGTGGGACAACGAACACGAAACTGAGCTCAACTTTGTGGACTACAGTTTGTAAACATAGCTAAAACGTAAATTATTTGAACTATGATCCAAACTCCTCGAACCAATTATTCGGAACGAAAGCTATCCTATCCTACACTGCGTACTCGAATGGATTCAGATGGGAAGCTGCAAAAGAGAGAGATATCTTATCATACTCATCCATCAGTACTGCTATTAAAATCCAAAAAACGACTTGACAACGATGATGCCAAGTCCAACACATCTAGGTTCAGTAGAGGGTATCTCACATTCAGAAACCAAAATGAAGAAAAGAAATCTCATGTAGCAAAAGGATTAGATAAGTGTTACAGCTATCTAGAAGATAGTTGCGTAACAAGCAACAACAATTTAGCATACCGCGTATTAACGAAACGGTATGGAACAAACGATAACTCCCATTACAAATTGGGAAAGAAAGAAATATACAATGGAGCTACTCAAGTTGTTACCACAAAAGGTCCTCCACTGCAAATTCGCTTACCGAAACTTCAGTTATTAGCTGCAGATTCGATATCTCCAAACCTCACGACAGATGAAATTTCAATGTGGTCCAATACATCATCACCAAATATATCTCCTAGAAACTTGTATAAAAAAGAAAATAAAAACCAATACTTTGTGTAACAGGTTTGAAGAGTCAAGGTTTTCATTGAAGCAAACTCAAAAAACGTCATGAACGCAGACTTTGGAGACTACATAGACCTCAAAGGCGACCGTGGAAGAGACGATCGTAGAAGAAGAGATAACACTAGCTATAGACGCGATGATAGAAGAGATAGATCTGGTTCAGATAAATATCAAAGAGACGACAAACGAAGAGAAGATACACGAGACAGAAGAAAAAAAAGTAAAAGTAGGTCACCTCCGCCACCAGAACGTGAGAGAAAGTAGGTTTTATTTTTTTAAAGTAATTAACTGTGTGAAGAAAAAAAAGAAGTTTATTCGATGTCACACCACAGGAAATGGCTCAACTCGGACTCCCTGGTGCACCATTTATTGTTCCACCAGAGAGTGCGACACAAGTAACAACTGGAGCAGTAGCAACAGCACAACCATACAAAAATCAATTTGGAGTTTTAGTCACACCAACAGCAAGCGCGATGACAAACCCAGTTATGGTAGCACCCGGTATTATAGGCTATGGTACTAGCGTTAGTGATGCACAAACTCGACAGCAACGAAGAATATATGTTGGAAATATTCCTAGAGACGCTACAGAACAAGAATTGATCGCTTTTTTCAACGAAATTATGAAAAGAGCAAGAATCTCCCACGAAGATGCCGTTCTGCAAGCAACTGTCAACTATGAGAAGAACTTTGCATTCTTGGATTTCCGCACACCTGAACACGCAACTCATGCAATGGGCTTGGACGGTATCAAGTTGAGAGATCAATATATTCTGAAAATAAGAAGACCTAAAGATTACAAGGCAAGTGACGATCCATCTGGACCATCTGTTCCTGGACTCATTTCTACTAATGTTCCTGACTCTCCACAAAAACTATTTATAGGTGGACTACCACCACAAATGACAGAAGATCAAGTACAAAGTTTGCTACAAGCATTTGGACCATTGAAGGCCTTCAACTTGGTAAAAGACACAGCAAATGGTCTCTCCAAGGGTTTTGCATTTTGTGAATATGCCAATGGTGTACATGACACGGATAGAGCGATAGCAGGTTTGAATGGAGTTGAAATGTCTGGCAAAAGACTACTCGTTCAAAGATCATGTATTGGTACCAAGAGTGATGCCGATTTTGCAAAAATGGGAGCTGCTGGCAACACAGATATTAGTATGCTTGATCCAGAAAAGATGGCAATCGCAAACATGCTCAATTTACAAGTACGTGTTGATATTGGACTGTCTGGACTTGTTACAGCATGTACACTCTACACTGACCCAACAAGAGTCCTAGTATTGATGAATCTATTTTTCCAAGGAGACTTGAAAAACGATAGCAAATATGATGCCATGCTGACTGATATAAGACAAGAATGCAGCAAATTTGGACGTGTTAAAAGTTTAGTTATTCCAAAAGAAGGAGAACAAGGAGCAGGAAAAGTTTTTGTAGAATTCGAAAAAGTTGAAGACGCAGAAAGAGCGCAACAACAACTACAGAATAGAAAATATCAAGGGCGAACTGTAATCACTACGTACATTACACCAGAAGATTACTCTGCAAAGAAATTCATATAAATTTATCATGATTTACATTGCATACCTTTGACATACAAATGTTCTGGCTGTAGAACACACCTCTGTCTTCCATTTGCCAACATTTGAAGATGATGAATCTCTTATTTGTACAACACATCCTTTGGAGAGATCTGCGTCTGATTTAAAGTTTGTGTAGGTTGCTTCCTGTCCCATCAAATTAACAACCTTTCCACCATCAATACTATACGCTAGATAAGCGCTTTGTGCGTTGCCTTTGTTGACGCTCTTTAGAATAAAGTCATTAGTAGCATCGTCCAGTACTTCTGCTAAAAATCCTCCAGCATCCTCACATTTTGTTTGTGCTTGGTCCCAGGTTGTTTGAAGTCCACTTATTTGGAAACAATAGCTGTTGTAGATATACCATCCAACAGGGCATGTTAGAGTCAAGATGGGTAGAGTAGTAGGTGCTCTAGTAGGAGTCACAGTAGTGGGAGATTTTGTAGTAGGTGCTGCAGTGGTTGTGGTTGTAGTCGGTGCAGCTGTTGTCGTGGTAGGCGTAGCGGTGGTTGTTGTAGTAGTGGACGCTTTAGTGGTTGTTGGTGCAGAGGTTGTAGTTGTTGGAGCAGGTGTTGTTGTGGTTGTGGTAGGTGCTCTAGTCGTAGTTGGTGCAGTAGTAGTAGTAGGTGCAACGGTTGTAGTGGTTGTTGTGGGAGCAGTAGTTGTACTAGTTGTGGGTGGGATAGTAGTAGTGGTTGTTGGAGCTGCTGTAGTGGTTGTAGGCGCTCTTGTTGTTGTTGGTGCAGCTGTTGTCGTGGTAGGTGCAGCTGTTGTAGTTGTGGTAGTTGGTGGTAATGTTGTGTTGGGGTCAAGTACACATGCACATTTGTCTTGCTTGTTAGTTTAAATTATTAACAAACCTGTTGGTTCAGGGTATCCAGATATTTCCCACCCTAAATATCTTTTAGTATCAAGTAAATTAATCTTACAGTGAATAAAACCTGGAGGACATGTCCAACAATTTCTCGAATTAGGATCTTGAACACATGCACATTTATCTAAAAAGTTAAAATATAAGAAAATCTAACCTGCTGGTTCTGGATATCCAATATCATACCCTAATGGATTAATGATTAAAAAATAAAACTTACAGTGAACATAGCCTGGAGGGCAGGTCCAACATGATGCGGGTTTTGCTGTTGTTGTAGGAGGGGCAGCTGTGGTAGTTGGTACAGTCGTCGTCGTTGTGGGTGCTCTTGTTGTAGTTGTTGGAGCAGCTGTTGTAGTGGTAGTTGTGGGTGGAGCTGTAGTAGTTGGTGTGGCAGTAGTAGTCGAAGGTGTTGCCGTTGTAGTAGTTGTAGTTGGCGCTGATGTGGTTGTGGTGGGTGCAACAGTTGTTGTGGTAGGATTTGCTGTAGTTGTGGTGGGTGCCGCTGTTGTTGTAGTGGTTGGTGCTCGTGTTGTGGTTGGAGCTGATGTAGTTGTAGTTGTGGTAGGTGCTACAGTTGTGATTGTGGTTGGCGCTCTTGTTGTAGTTGGTGCTGCTGTTGTCGTGGTAGGCGCAGCAGTGGTTGTAGTTATGGGTGCTTTAGTAGTTGGTGCAGAGGTTGTAGTTGTTGGAGCAGTTGTGGTGGTTGTTGTAGGAGCTCTAGTAGTGGTTGGCGCAACTGTAGTGGTGGTTGTTGGAGCAGCAGTTGTGGTGGTTGGCGCTCTTGTTGTTGTCGGTGCAGCTGTCGTAGTGGTTGTGGTAGGTGCTCTTGTTGTAGTTGGTGCAGCTGTAGTAGGTGCTAAAGTGGTGGTTGTGGTGGGTGCCGCTGTTGTGGTTGTAGGTGCTCTTGTTGTAGTTGGTGCAGCAGTGGTAGTGGTAGGTGCAGCAGTGGTGGTTGTTGGAGCTCTAGTTGTTGTAGTTGGAGCTGCTGTAGTTGTGGTGGTTGTTGGTGCGATAGATGTTGTAGGTGCAGGCGTTGGTGACCGTGTCGTAGTAGTTGGCGCCGGTGTAGGTGTTGGTGTTGGTGGTACAATCAGAGTAGGTGCTATTGGTAGCCAAGTACCTTCTATTCCGCACTCATTTACTCCACGCTTGATGTAAAATGCTCCTGATAAACCCCAGTTTGGTCCCCATGAGTTCATTGCGATCCTATTATGTTATTTAACATTCTATTCCTTACCAATAAGGAGTACCATATCCATCTACACCCCATCCAACCAAATACACAGAGTGACCACCTGCAAGCGCTCCTGTTGTGTACGAGTATACTCCACTACGATACGAGAAAAAGTCATTGTATACCTTTAAAATTAATATATTTTTGTATAGCATTTTTACCTTATATCCAACCTGTATTGGCCCATTTTGATAACTAGAATATTAGTATGTAATATCAAATAACGTACATTTCAGTTTGCATGGCGTTAACGCTTGTTAATTGACGAAAAGAATAAGTTCCATAATTTTTTGCGTCTGGTTTTGGTGAACATGTTCCAGATTGAGCTGTTCTAGCGGAAACGAGTGGATAGTCTGCATCAGATACCGTTCCATTCACTTTGTACCAATTCCAAGCCGCAGTTATACCACCTCCGCTACATCCGCTATTTGTTGTACAGCAGCTTGTGGGAAACTGAGGGGACATTATGACATTTGTAGTTCCAGATGATTGAATACATAGTCTTATGCCATACACAGAGGAACTGGAGTGAGAGAAAAAAATACGTCATACCTGGCTACTGCCCAACAATTTCCACACGATCCTTGATCACGCACTGGTTGTACACATTGAGGCCATTGTAGACGTGCATCAAACTCATCTGGTAAATTGGGATTTGTGACTCCAACAGTCATATTAATATTCGACTCGTTCTGAACTAATCCAAGTAACATTTTTGCCTCTATCAATTAGAAATCAAATTACCAAACTAACGATCTAGTGTTATGTTTTCCAATCTTGGGTTAATACCAGCCCTCCAACCTGGAGTTTTGCTGTTTACATAATTAATTACACTTGGACTCTGCACCCAGGCAGCAGAGTTGATCACTTGTATTATGGAAAACAAGGAAAATACAAACATCAACCCAGTTACCAAGTGAATCATTTTCTTTGATTTTTGTTTGATGGTTGTCCCGCCAAAATACTGTAACCAAATTGCGGCCTATTATCCTGTGATCTAAGGTAACCTAGGGTAATAAGCGAATAAGAATAACAAGTTTCCACAAAAGCTTCTCGGTGGAGAATCAAATTTGTACCAGCTACGCTCAAAAATAAGAACCATGCCATCAACAGGAACAAGATGATCTTCAAAAGAAGGAAGTAGTCAAAAATACTACAAGCGTGAGTAATAACCAAATAAACGACTTACAAGAAGAATAAACATACTTTTGCACAAGTAAAAATATTTAACACAGAGTACATGTTGCACAAAAGCAGATTTCAACCTACAAGAAATATTCTGGTGTAACTTTCTTGGCTTGGGAAGAGTTTTCTGATCGTGGAGCAGGGTCGAATTGTGAGAAGCTGCAACCTAACAAATCGTCTACTTCCATAATTGCAGCCTTGTTGCCACATCTATAGCAATAATTTGGAGCAGTGAAAATAGTCACAACGTTTCCATCGTGACTCCAATTGTAACCTTCCATTACCAACTGATGGGCTCTAGCCACCACTGTTAGTTCATTGTTGTGGTTAAATTGTTCTGATATATCTTGGCCGAATGTATAACCGGCTCCTCTTGGGGAAATACCCCAACCGTTTCTTTCGTCTGGATCAGACCACATCAAGTCGCACATAGGACCGTCTAGTGGGATCTCTTGTACGCGATCTAAAGTACGAATATTGTGTAAACTATCTATTGATGGTGACAAACCACCATGTACGCACAATATTTGATCATCTATCAACGCGGCCAATGGTAAATAATCGAAAACGTCAGTCAACATTTTCCAAACGTTTTCTCCACCATATTTTCGTAGACATTCATCATAAAAGCCATACACTTGTGTAATTTGTCTACTCTCGTGATTGCCTCTTAGGATGTTAACGCGATTCTTGTAACGTAGTTTTAAACATAAAAGTAGTGTAACAACTTCAACAGAATGATAACCTTTTTTTTGTGAGAAAAATAATGTAATATACAAACCTCTATCAACATAGTCACCCATAAATAAATAGTTTGTGTTGGGTAATTTACCACCGATTTTAAACAGTTCAATAAGATCGAAAAACTGTCCGTGAATATCTCCACACACAGTAACTGGAGAAGCGATTGCTAAAACATTGGGTACTTGGGTAAAATATTCTTTCGCCATGTCGCAAATCTTTTTAACTTCGCTTTCGCTGAGGTGATTCCCTTTGTACAATTGTTCTATGTATTTATCTAGATCCATTTCTACAAGTTTTGTATGAGTACGGTAGAATAATTGTTGTCGTACATGTTTTATATCTATGTGATCCCTTTCGTAGATGTCTTTTTAGTATCTGTATGAGCAACTGTTTGTCAACCGTGGTTTTTGGATGATTGGAAGAAAAAATTGTAAACGTGCTTGAAAAATCAAAAAGAAAGCAGATTTACCCCCAAGGCGAGTCGTTAATACGAAAAGAACAAAAGGTGAAGCGAAATTAATTTGTACATTTTATCGATCGGTGTGATCACCAGCTGTAAACGTTTCTGTGTCTTTGTGAGTGTGCGTGTCAGTGTCTTTTTGTGTATGTGTATCTGTTGCCGTTGTGATCTCATCTGAACTGTTTGTATTCGTGTTGCTTTGACTGGCGCTTTCTTCTGTTGGATGTAATGCAGTATACGCTGGGTAATACTCTGTAACTATTCGCATCTTGACAGCTTCTTCTACTTCATCGAATACATCAGCATCTCCGACGCTCTTGGTGATCTTTAACGCAACTTGAGAAGATAGTTGAGGGTTTTGTTTCATCACTGACAATAGCTGTGGAGCATTCGGTGCAACATATGTATCATACAGGTTAGCTTGTTGATTCATTCTTTGCTCGAAGGGTGACTTTTTGTAGCCTTGAATAACATCCAAGAATGCAATCAAATCGATTGATTCTGTTGCTTGTTCTGCTGATGCCAACGAACGGCAGTGCTTCTTGAACTGCTTACGGAACGATGGAATCTTGAACTGAGCTTCAAACTCTACCAACTTCATACGATCTTGGTATCTTTGTTCTCGTTTCATCATGTCTTCTAAAAGTTTGTCTCTATCAGTCATATTACGTGCTACAATGACAAAGGCTTCGATTTCATCCTTGCTTGTTACACTAGTTTCAACAGATCCATCCTTGTCGCGAGCAGTAGTGGCAATACTACCAGTAGATGACATCTTGTCCTTTCGTGAGAACATCAAATTACGAACAGTGACTTGCACTTTGATACGATTACCTTCCTTGGATGCAGCTTCAGTGTCTAGTGACTCTACCGAGTGTTGACGCAAGAAGAACATGCTTTCCAAGTTTGGAAGAACACGGTCAGCGAACAGGCCCTTCTCCAACTCGGCAGATCCATAGTTGAGAATCTTATCAAAACTTGCATTTGTTTGTAGAATTCTTCCAAGATGGTTAATAGTCTAAAAATGTTACAATCGTGAACAATGCACTTACGAAAACCATGTCGGGAATAGCGTCGATTGTACCTCTTGTCTTTCTTTCGCGAACTGCAATCTTGTTCAATAACGAGTGCAACTTGCTTTGCGATGACTCCAAAATTTGTACTTGTTCTTTTGTAATTGCTCTTACGTATTGAGCGTATTGAACACGTTTTGTGAAGAATCCAATCAAACCTGCAAGTACAATGCCACCTACTAGAGAAACGAATAATGACACCCACTTTTGGTAACTCGCACTCTCGCTGACATATGCTTGAGTCGGGATGAAATAGACTCCCCATTGACGATCAATGGCAGTAATAGTAACACCAACAGGTGCGAATACAGCAGAGTCAGCCATTGATTGAAGCATTTGTGGTGTGACATCAGATGCCTTGACATTAGCTCCAAATTGCTTTGCCGCTTGTGCATCAGTAATTGTTGAAGACATGAGAATGTCATTATAGTTTGCTGAGGTACTGTTCATATCTACAACAGCAACAACCAAATTTTTAGTATCGGTATAATCAAGTGCTCCCTTGATAACGTTATTAGCAAGGAACGCTCCAAGGGTGAACCCTTTGATGACACCTCCTACGGTAACAGGCGCCATAATAAGAGCTCCTCCACCATTATTTGCGGCAATAACGGCAACTTTTCCAGTCATGGCTACTTGTTTTGTGCGTAACATAGTGTTGATTGTTACATTCTTAGCAGGATCTGATGCGACATCAAAACCTCGTGCGACACTGGCTTCTGGATAAGTTTGATAGACAACCGCGTATGGGCTGCTTGTCTTTCTAGGAGATGTTTGGTAGGCGCCTGTCGAGTCTTGAATCTTGATTTCAAAGTTTGTGTAAGCTTTGCCTTGTAACTTTGCATTTGCTTCGAACGCATCTCTATCAACATCGTTTACAAATTGAACATAGTTCAGGTTGCTAAATCTATTCGTGAACAGTCCCGAAGCGTTCATGAACGGCAAGTACTGTGTGTAATAATCGACGCTCGCGTTTGCGTATATTAATGCTGCTTGAACTGCTGTAACCGACCTAGCAGTGTCTGTCAAACTCTTCGAGACACTAGCAGCGTTCAATGACGAAATCAACGATAAATTGTTGCTTGCAATATTCTTCTCTTCGTTTTGTAATAGGAAAAACGAGATTAATCCAACGGCTAAGCCTAAACATACTAGAAATAAGGCAACGAATATCAAAACAATGTCGACTTTTGTGATGGTGAACCAGAATTTGGCGTTGCGCTTTCTTCTCTTGTTCGGATTCTCATGGTCCGATTCAGAGTCGTATCTTTCAACAGGTGCTTCTGGTACAGTTTTGTTTGGGTTATAACTCGCTCTTGGATTATTTGGCGAAACGAGTTGTGGACTATCAATGTCTTGTAATTCAATTTCTGGTGATGTTTGTGGTAGTATAGGTGTTGTGCCACGAGTTGAGGAGTAATCCGACTGTGGTGACAGTGCAGACCCTGTGCTATTAGGCGTGTCGGACATGGCACTGTTTTTCTTTCAACTTTACCAAGCAATTTTAGTGAAGAGTCCGCAAGTGGTTGTCGCATGTCAAATTCTTGAAGCTGCTACATTTCTAGAACTAGGACAATTTCGAGGACAATAAAAATCACCAAAGATGCTTGTTTAACCACTCCAGTTCCACCGCAATGCTTCAATTTTATTGATCAGCAACGATTCGTTGCACAGGTCGTTAAAAGAATAACTGTTCAGTTGATCGAACAGTTTTACACATAATGCCACAGAGTTCCAGTGCACGATTTAAACATATATGAACTTATAGAATATGGCGTGTTGGACAGCACAACGAAAGAGATCTGCTTTACTCTAGAATACAAAGCATTAGCTGGAAATAAGGTTCTGATGAAGTTGGTAGAACAGTTTTACAGTGAATTACGTGGTATGGATCACAGGGTGTACTGGAAAGCAATTGTAACGTGAGTCCAACAAAAGCCAACATGTTCAACAGTAACAATGCAGTTGAAGAACTTGACGATGCTGTGACACATTTAAACTTGGGAGAACAGGACACAGAAAGCATAAACACAGCTGTGCGAGAGGATTTATCTGAAAATGTCCCTGAACGTCAACACGCATATTCGCAAGATTTTAATCAACAAGAATTGCCAACAATGCAACCACAACAGGAACATGTACTTCAACCTCAACAAACTTTACCAACTATGCAAGGAGGACCTCTACCGGGACAGAATCCACCACGACAACGCGTTGCTGATGCTTTTAATTACTTGAATGTTGTGAAACAAACCTTTGTGAACCAACCACAAGTATATTCCCAATTTTTAGAAATCATGAAGCAGTTCAAATTGCAACAGTAAGATTAAGCGTTCATATTTAATTTTCTAGACTTGATACTGCTTCAGTAATACAAAAAGTCATAGAACTGTTTGCGGAGCACAATGACATAATAATTGGGTTTAATTCATTCTTACCTCAAGGATTCCAAATCACATTGCAAGATGTAGAGCAATATAAACGCAATCGTGATGGTCAACAGCAAGATGAGGAGACCAAAACAGAAACACAAGAGCCTCAAGAACAAACTTTGCAAACAACTTCTAGACCACCAGATTTTAATCAAGCTATCAACTACGTAACAAAGATTAAGAAAAGATTTGAAAATGATCCTGTTGTGTACAAATCGTTTTTGGATATTTTACACAACTATCAAAGACAACAAACTACAGTTCAACACGTTTACGATCAATTTGCTGTGTTATTCAAAGACCATGCGGATCTCTTGGCGGAATTTGCATACTTCTTACCATCAAAATAAAGATGTACTTTATCGCTCATGTGGTTATGCCTTTGATTATATTGTACATTGTAGCAGTGTTGTAAAGCACTGGCCAACTAAAACAACAATTTCGAAAAGAACATGGTTCAGGCATCACAAGTCAACAAGCTTAAGGTAAACAACTTTACTTTCCAAGGATACAGTCGTGCGGGAGATGCTACTGGTTTCTACGTTCCAGAACTCGGGATTTGTTTAGATGCAGGAATCGTAATGGATATGAAACCTTCTGCAATGTTTGTAACTCACTCACATGCAGACCACAGTTTTATGGTACCATATTTCTACGGTAGAGGACGAACACAACTTCCTGTTTATACACCAATGGGCTCGCACGAGTTTTACAGAGTGTTCCTACAAAGTGCTCAAAATTTGAACGATTGCGACGAACAAGCACCTACAAAATTCGAACTGAGACCTGTTTCATCCGGAGATTCGTTTGAATATGCTGCTAAAAAACCACTAATCGTTGAAGTTGTCAAGTGTTATCATCCTGTTCCATGTGTAGGTTATTTGTTCTATGAGAAGCGTAGTAAACTCAAAGAGGAATACAAAGGTCTCCCTGGTAAAGAAATCGCCGAGTTGAGAAAGAATAACATCGAAATTAATGATATCGTACACGTTCCATTGTTTGCATACATTGGCGATACAACTCCCAAAGTGTTTGATGATTACTACGATAAACTAAAACAGTTCCCATTGGTTATTACAGAATGTACCATGATAGAAGGAGAGCAAGAAGATTCCAAAGGTCACACGTATTGGAGTGGTCTAAAACAACACGTTGAGAGGATGAAAGATACTACCTTTATGTTGATACATTTCAGTTCCTCACTAAAGAAAGATGTAGTTGCAGAGTTTTTCACCAAGGAGAATATGCCAAACGTTGTAGTCTTTTTGGAAAATTAAATTCTTATTGATGACTGCGTAATTGGCACAACATCATCAACTGGCGCTTCAAAATCTTCGTACACGTGTGGTTCATAGGTATCTTCCTCTTCTTTTGATCCTTGACCTCTCTTCTTCTTTAGATCTTTGTTCTTCATTTCTCGTTCAAACTCTCGTTCTTTTGCTTCTTTCTCTCTTCTACTTCGTTCTTTCTTTGTTAAAAATACATCACTAGAGTGTCCGTCTTCTTTGACCTTCTTTTGTTTCTCCAACTCTTTCTTTTGCTTTCTTGTGCGTTGTGGTTCTTCTTTTTCTGGTTGTGAGATTGGTTTAGAAGCAGGTTTCTCGTGTTGTACACTAAAGTGTCCTTGTAATAGTTGGTCGATGACTTGATCGACTTGATATTCACATCTACGAATTGTCGACACTAGTACATCCATATCAAAATTGTTATACCCAATAGCATCTGTTATATTTTGTATGCACAACGAAATGAGTTCATCGTCACCTTCTACTGGTTCCTCGATTTGTTCTTCAAAGCTCAAATGTCCTACTTGTTTTTCTGTGATAATCATATCGATAACGGTGTCCATGTCGTTGTTAAATTCTTTCATTAGTCTGCGAATGTGATCAGCGTCATCGCAACCTGTCGATTGCATAATGATTTCTATATTCAAAGTCTCTTTTGGGTTTGTTTTGGTCGTGTCTTTGTTTGCTGATATTGACAGTTTCTTTTCGATTGATTCTGTCTTTGCGTGTACAGAATTGTAATGTTCGCCATCGTGATAGGATAGATGAATCGTTTTTGCTTTTTCGTTGTGGTTTGCCAGTTCAAATTTTGGCATATTCAGTTGATGTACTACTATATTACAGTTATAACACATTGACGCTGCTTGAAGTTCCAAGTTTCCTCCCCATGTTGCGTCTGTTCTCATATTTTCCAAATACTAATGTTAAACAGAACAAGTACAACATACAACATCAAATGATTGGTCATAGACAAAGGGAGCGAACTGGTCACGATGTTCGTTCATGTAACGACAAATTCCCTCCCTAAAAACTTTGTGGCTGCCTTGATTTTCCACTAGTTGATCTGCCAGTGCTCTGAACAGACAATTGCCGTCTCCAACTACACGTTTAATAAACAACCCTTGTGGCAGTAGTTGTCTGTCCAAGTTACGGAAATCTTCTTCATTTATCTAGATTATTAACAATAAATAAAAATGCAAACCTCTTTGTGTTTGTTTGCTTTTTTCTTTGCAGGACGTTCCTGCTCGTGTTTGTTTCTATCGTTACCCTTCTTTGGCGGTGGTGCGTGTTGTTTCTTCTTTCCACCCATGTGAGTACTGTTGGTTCAGTTTGAAGTGCTTGTTCGTTTTGAACTCTGGCCAACTGAAGAAAAAAGAAAAAATATGTACGTAGTTTATTGAACAGTTGTACCCTTAGAATCGCTAATACGTAACCTGCCAAACTTTAGTTTTAACTTTTCATTTTTCCTAATTCCTGATTGTATTGGTGGTTGGGGAACGGATTTATTCAAAAGTTCTGCAAGTGCTTCTATTATTGCAGGTTCTAGCTTTGGAAGAGCATATGGGTAACTTTCCGAATTTACATATTCATCAATGTCTATCGACTTGTCACTTTTTCGGCCAGCTTGCAGTAGACTTTCCAAACTCTCTTCTCTTATAAAGCATTTACTTGAATTTACATTTACTGAATTTAAGTTGCCAAATGGTTTACTTTGCTTCTCCTCTATAACGCGAGGCGACTGTTTTGTTGCTTGGTGGTTAGATATCGATACAGTCATGTTGTGGTGTTTGTTCAAAATTTAACTAGTGCAGGTGTTCGTATTATTAAAAATAGGTGATCCAACGAAATACGAGTAGGCTAGCTACGAAACGGCAATTGATTTCTATCCGCTCTATTCATCTCAGCTTTTTAAAAGTAAAATCACCTGGAAACAGAAAGTATCAAAGCCGACAGATTAAAATAGCTATGACATTTAGCTTCTTTTTAAAACTTTTAGTCAAACTATTGCCAAGAGTAGATCTTGGAAAATAGGAGTAATGAGGAATCTTCGCAAAGTCAAAAAAGCTTTTCAATATTTTGCCCAAGTCATCACAGAAATGCAAACTCTAACACCATAGATGTTTTAATTGAAGTTTTCGCTTTTCGTTATCGAAAAGGATGCATGAAGAGGTGTGCAACTGTGATCTCACGTCCAAGGATAAAAATTACTGAACAACACTCCACCTAGGAAGTTGTACAACACAAAGTAAGCCAGTACCACGTATCTCTTAGTTTCTTGCCTTGCGAACATCGTACCTACAAACCAATAGAGAGCTGGGCAGTGTGCCAAAAACCTAGTAGCCACTTGAATGTGCATCAGCAGCAACGCATAGATCCCTAGACAAAACCAGTAGAACACAAACACGAAGCTACTGGTACTCTGCTCAAAATCTGAAGCTGTACCATACAATTTAGATTTGAACAGAATATCACCAACAGATAACGTTCTATGAAGATACTTTAAATAGGAAAAGCACCCATAAAACGTCAATGTAAGCATAGGAGCAGCGAGTAAGAAATTTGGAAGCTGTTTTACCGTCCAATACCGTAAAAAACCGTTATTCCTAAGTTTTAGAAATAAAATGAATTACATACCAATATTTTTCTTGTACAAAGGTGTATAGGTGTGGAACTTTGGAGTTGCACCATGGATGGTTTGCAGCCAAATATGCATGTTTAGCTGTCTGAAAGTCTTCCAACGTGTAGTGTGTAGCGTTTTTCATCATTATATTTGCCAAGTTGGAGTTACCAGCTACTGTGCAATACCTTTCATATGAATAGTACTGAAAGAAAACATATGGCGCTAGAGTGATAGCACATTGTATAACCATTAACATGAACTATTGTTAGTGCATAAACTTTTGCTTACTCGTGGTAGGATTGATCCTTGTCTAAATGATCTCATAAAATGGTAGGCAAAGAATCCACAAAGTATAATACCGTTTCCTCTTGTTGCTGTTGCCAAAGCAAAAAGAGCAGCACTTAATAGACCAAATAGCGCCGGTGTTCTAGTGTTTCCGAAATAGTCTGCAGATAGCGTATAAAAGTACATTCCCCAGATTGCTAGCATTGTGTAGGTACTCTCTGTGTACACAGCTGACATGAATACAGAGGCTGGGTTGATTGCAAAGAGAACACCAGTCCAGAATGTCAACTCTTTTCTTTTAAAAATGCGATTCGTTAGAGCAATCAGTCCAATTGACGCTAAAACAAAACTTGCGTTCGATATAACAACACCACTCAAGGCGTATAGTTGTCTTATTTCGAAGAGTGACCCCATTATTGGTTGTACAACTGAAATATTAAATTATGTGCGAAACACTATACAATTAAGAGTAAAGTATCGGATCATTAACGGATATAATGGGAAAAATGCATGAAAGTGCTCAAACTCGTAACCATCTTTCGCAATATGTAGAAAATATTCACTGTCCCACCGTTCAAAAGCGTCTAGTGTTGTTGTATTTTGGTTCATATGCAGCGCACTTGTACTGGAGTCATAGTCAGTTACGAATTTGTCAGAAACAATCATCCACGTGCACATCAGTATTCGCGTGACAACACATGCCAACACCAACTTCTTCATCTTTTCTAGTAAACCAAGAGTTTTATTGTAATTAAACAGAAGGGCTAGATGGTGACTTCTCAACACGAGCCTTGCCTTTTCCTGGTCTCTTTGGCTTACTGTAAACGATAATATTCTCAGTTTCAGCTGGGTGAGCCCATTCGTACAAAAACTTGTGAGTAATTTCTTCTGGTTCAGAGATTTCAATGTTCTTTTCAATTTTGACACCCATTTGAGTAGCCTTGACTTGTGCAGTTGATTTGCTGCTAGAGTAAACCATACGACCCTTAACTTTGCTCTTCATTGGGCAAGTGTAAATGAAAACTAACATGTTAGTAAACGTATTAGAAACATACAGACTGGTGCTTCCTCTTCTCCATTGTGGTCATGTTTGAATGAGTAAAAGTTGAATCTTGGTTCAGCTTGAGAAATAGCATTCTTCAAGTCATCAGCTTCGATCGATGATTCTTTTCCTGCCAAAACGACTTGTTCAGTTGGGTCCAATTCGATTTTGAGTGAAACAAGTTGAACTGATCCACTAGCAAGATCGCGTAATGCTTGCTGTGCTTCTGGTTTGAATGGGAAATCGACACCATGAACACCAGTCTTTGTTGGTCCAGTTGCGTATCCGGAAATTTCTTCAGTTTCGACATTCTTTCTTATTAATTCCTTAAAGTTAGCATAAAATAAGTAAAACGAACCTCCTCAGTGTACATATCTTTGCTGTGAATGTGACGTTGTGATTTGTGTGTCCAGTTGAAATCGGAGTAATGGAGTTCTTTTTTGACAGAAATATGATAGTCTCCTGCGAAAAATGGAGAACCAAGGTCTCTTTTGACGCCATCAACAGTGGAAGAATACAACATCTTTTCGCGTACCTTGCACTTGTCTGGAACGTACAAAATAATCAACCATTCGTAACTTTGAATATCATCACGCTTTGAGTCCAAACGGAATACAAAATATGCTGGTTCGTTTTCTTGAACGGCATCGTACATAGTATCATAATCAGAAGACAAAGAGTCACTGAGTGGGTAGGTTCTGTCAAGTTCAACAGTAGTATCGTTGATACGTAACTTTAACCAACGTACGCCACCTTGTCTTGCGTTGGCGAACGCATCTTTTACTTCTGCACTTGTACTAATACCTGATAGAGCCATGGTTGATGGTAGATTGAAAGTTTTGTGACGTAGACGTGATCAACCAGAAACAAGTCCAATTACAAGTTAATAATTATTTAATGTGCTTTGTGCTTCTTTCTCTCTGGTCCTTCTGTTTCATTCTTTCTTTTTCTTTTACCTTCCTCATCTGAAGATGAGTCGTCATCCGAATCTGATTCCTCATCGGACGAGGAGTCTTCTTCTGATCCACTGTCACTATCTGTTTCAAGTTAGCGATTCTAGTTTTTACTTACCGTCTTCGCTGTCTTCCTCTTGTTTATCGAAGTGCGATTGTTGTGCATCACGTGGTTTAGGTGGTGGACTGAGATCTGTAATCTTTGGTTGTTGTTGCTGTTTCAGAGGTGTTAGTTGTGGTGGTTTAGGTGGTTCTTCTCTTTGTCGAGGAGGATCAAGGTGCTGTATGACTGGAGCTGGTTTTGGTGGTTCACTATAACTCGGCGGCTCTCTTTCTCGCGGTGGTGAATCCCAACCATTACTATCATGTCTCTGTTGCTCATACCCATCACGATAGTGTCTTTCACTGATCATGATTGGACTCCTGCTCATAGTTACTCGAATAGGTTTTCCAGCTATAAGAACACCGTTCAATTTGAGTGCATCTTGTGCTGTTGCTTTCGAATTGAATTCTATAAATGCAAATCTAGTGCCGTATGACGTTTCACCAGCCAATGCTATCCTCAGAACTGGTCCAGATGCTCTTTCGAAAATATCTTTTAAATATGCTTCATTAACGTTCAAATCGAGTTGAGCTATGTGTATTGTCCGCGTTATTTGATCGTACTGTTCATGACTATAATTTGGCCTTGGTGCAGAGTTCTGTATTGCTGATTTTGACGGCGATATACGTATTGGATGCCTTCCTAATATTCTACCACTGTGTGACAAGGCAGCAGAAGCCATGTTTAGGTCAGCGAACTCTATAAATGCGAATCGTTGTGCAATATTCGGCTCTCCACAAAATCTATGGTTTGTGATCTGTCCACTCTCCGAAAAATAATCTAAAACTTGTGTTTCTGTAAGTGTACTGTCTATTCCTGATACATAAATCGTTCTTGAAGTTGGGTCAGAAGAAGCGTTCTAGTTTTGTGTGAATTCAAAGTATTTTGAAATACATACGTGAAATGATCGTGTGGCTGGTGTTGTAGTAATTGGTTTTTTTGCCATTGTGATCTGTTTGTTAAGTTATAAACACAACTCACTAACCTTGAGAGGTTTTCCTGCAAATTCTGAGCCCGACAATTTAAGAGCCTCATGTGCGTTATTTTGGTCTTCGAATTCAATAAAAGCAAAACGAGTTGGATAATTTGGATCTCTACATGGTCAATAATAACTATCGTCCAAACTAACCCTGCCAACTTTATGTTTGTTATTCTACCCATTGACGAAAAGAATGATGTTAGGGCATCTTCACCGACTTGACTCTCGACATTGCCAACATGTATCGTCCTGTGAGCCATAATCGTTTTTCAAAAATAACCACGGATGTCATTACAAGAAGATTGTCATCAGAGAACTCAGGTAACTAAAACTACTAACATAAGTAGGTGTTTGAGATTTGCACTTAACACTACTGAAACGTTGCTTCTTGTAACAGCACTCAACCAAGACTTAAAATGCAAGCACAACTCCTGAAAACTGCACGAAATTTGTCGCCAAGCAAACGAATACAAACTTTATTATACCATGGTAAACTCAAAACGATGATGCTCTTACACTACGAGACTTACTAAAGCTGACAAACAAACAACGGGCCACGATTTTACTCGACTATATCGACACAGATCCAATAGCATTCGAAAAGCACATTTGCCACTCTTCAATCGATTCTATACAACTTTTGAGCATTGACGTCGAAGATATAACACTCAACTATCTAATTAACACGGAGTGTTTGTTACATAAACTTAACACGAACGTTGACACTCAACTTAACATAATTGATGTTGGTCCAATGTTGGAACATCCCATAGTAAGGTTCAAATTGTTCATTTAACAAATTGAAAAGCTCATTGATGATTCAAGATCTAAACAAATAGAAGGTTTCGTTCGAAAAAATGTGTGTGAACACTTGGCGTCAACGATATCATCCAGTGATTCATTTCATATCCATGCAACAATTACTAAACCTGCCGATATTGTTATTATTGACACATCCTTAATCAATGGATACCTACTAGAATATCCATACATCTATGTCAGGTTAGGCATGATGCTTGGTACTGGTCCAAATAACTCGACTGAAGACAACTGTTTATCAGAGGAGCCACTAAATGTGATCACAGTTAGCAACAAAGAAAACAAAGATCCACCAATTACTCAATTCACTATTCCAGTTTGTATTCTTAACGAAGTCAAATCTGTCACTAGTGAATATGAGCAAAAGGGTTACCGAGTAGAAACAAACATCGTGAGACACAGAAATTTGTTGCTCTGAAATTCTTTTTTACAATTCTAAAAATATAATACAAATCGAGCACAACAATGCAGAATCAACACTCAGCACGGCTAATCGAAGACCAAGTAAAAGAAGAATTAATCATACAAGAGACAGTCGAAGATATGAAAAAAAGAACACCATGCGATCTACTAAAGGGCGAGGGTTCTGGATGGAAAGAGGACGAAAAGATACAGCTATAAGATATTTATATAAATAATACAAAAGCATGCTAGAACTAGATTTTAAAGTTGGTCATTAGCGAAAATGGATGAAGGGTTCTCTTCTGCCAACAAATCGCGTACTTGCTTCTTCATCTCTGCACTTGCTTCTTTCCATTGAGGCAATTGATTTATGACAGACCAATTCTTCGCCATGTACTCATAACACGCATTTCTTACGAGTGAAAAATGACCAAATGATTCGTGCTTCACGATAAAGTACTCTTTGTAGTTCCTTGCCATGTAATGAATAAACTCGATTGATGTGAAGAGCAAGAAAGTAAGTGTGTCTTGGTTTAGCATTCTATGATCAGTGTTTTGTTGCCATGATGGAAGAACAACTGGTACAGGAGGAGCGTCTTCGGGTAAAGCGGCCTCTGCGATCAACTCATCGCTTGTGGGAACGTTTGGTAAGACTGGCGTTGTTGCTAGTTGATCAAACGTTAACGTTGATCTAGGTGATTTGGGAGTCGTAGGTTCAGCCTTTTCTGGGCACAATGGTGGAGGTACCAAATAGGAGAAGATGTGATACAAAATTTCATCAGGAAGAATCGCAAATTGAGTTGCAGGATGTGCAATTCCAACGACTGGATCGTATCCGCTAATGGCACTTGCTGTATCGTCATAATTTTCCAGTCTTTTGTTGATAAAGTCTGTAGGTAGTGTTGGAACGATAGAATCCCGTTTGTGATATCGTTGAGGTACAAATTGAGTCAAATCAATCTCATCTTTTGCAAAATGAGAAAACACTTGGAACGCCATAGTGGGAGTTAGAATCTTTGACAATCTTGCAAGTAAAATATCAAAGAGTTCAAACTCTCTATCCAAGTCCCAAATTCGACTAATGTGTATCATGTGTACAATATCCATACACGTTGCTGCTCCTGTTTCACTAGCAAATCCACTATCTAACATGACGTTCATATCTGCACCGTACAAATATCCAATTACACAATTGTAGCTCCTATATCCATAGAATGAGAATAATGCAAAATCTCTGTTTCTCAAATCTGGTAAATGACCAGCGACAATAAATCGATGAGCATAAATAGATCTTCCATCCCATCCTGCTCCATGTAGTATAATATCTGGTTCTTGACCATGTAATATTCTTACTTCATGAGTCATGTCGTCACCGACGCTGTTCAATCGCTCAAAAGCAGCAAATAAATCGGTCATATCAACATCTTCTTGTCCATCTTCATCATCGTATATATTCGGGACAGGTAACGTCAAATCGATGTTCTTGGTCTTCTTCATTTTTGTTTTCATCTTTTTGAAAAAACTTGGATTTTTTGGTATTCCAACTGGTGATGATGGCCGATCACCACTAATACTCGCACTTCTCGTTGTTTTTTCCATAACAACTTCTTTGATTTTTTTAATTGATTTCTTGAATGATCTCTTTTTCTTTTTCAATAATGGATGAGTGTTGGCATCTCTCATGAATTGGAATCGTTCATTCAATGTTTTTAATACTCTACTCTCACGACCATCGATGGCGCCTACACAAGCGAATGGATAGGGTTGGTTACTATATATGAACGATACAATGTGTTTCAATTGAATCATATTCATGTCTTCGATGAATACGTTCTCTGAAAATGGTGATATCTGTGAAATGATATATTCATAGAATAATGGACAGCGAACAGACATTACAAACGAATGAACGCGTAATTGAACATGAGGGTTATCTCTTGTCGTTAGTGTCATGTCACTGACTTGTAGTGAATTGACAACACCAGTGGTATCGATGAAACCAACTGGATATGATGTGATTTTGTTTGGTTTGCGAGTAAGTGGTGTACAGTCACCTTGAGGGGTTGGTGTTTGTTGACCGATACGACCAGTGATCATACTATTACTAGCGAACATCATGGGACCATTTGCTCGTTTAGGACTTGCTGTTAATGGTGAAGTTGGAGCAGAACGTAGTGGAGAATTGTTCAATGGCGAACCATTCCAAATGTTACCAAAATTTGGTAATTTGAATGCTGACGATGGACTTCTCTCGGATTCACTTTGTCGTTCTGAAACGGCATCTTGCTCTTGTTGCCGACGCAGTCTTGATGATTGACTATATTCTGCTGATGATTGACTGCATGTAGTATCCCACCACCACTCTTCAGCTAACATGATATCTTCATCATATTGAGGTATTTCTTGGAATAGTCGTTTGCTTTGTTCTTCATCTACGTCATCTACACGTTGTGTTCTGAGTGGAACATTGAGTACACTCTTCCAAAACTTTTTCATTCCATTCATATCAATAGCATTTGTCAAGCATACGTATACTTTGCGTTTCTCCAACATGGCTCCCAAAAATTTGTTAATCATAAATGTCAATGCTCTTCGTGCTTCTGCTTGTGGATCTGACGAAAAGAGTGCTGGTTTGTATCCTTTAAAGAATTGTGCCAAATCAATAGTTTGATTTTTCATCTTTGCCAGGAACAAGTCAATCTTGTTGAACACAAGATAAACATTGGACTTGTTTGATGGGAAATAGGCAGAATTGATAATTTCGGTCCAACAGTTGAGTGACTCTTGCAAACGGTTTGTTTCGTTATCTTCATAACACAACATGTCAAACTCATCTGCTCCAACAACGTACATCAAGTCGGTGACTTGATCGAAACTATTTTGTTAGCAGCACTCATTCACAACTTACCATGAGAACCACTTTTTTCGTTCGTTACGTTCCGAGCCGACGTCTATTAGTTCGACGTCATAGGAATTATAGATAAAGTCACTGTACACGATTCCCGTAGTCTTAACGCGACTGCATAGTACATCCAACTCGTTTGGCATGTAGTCTTCTTCGAATATTCTTGGCATGTCATCGCAAAACTTTTCTATTTCAGGAATATGAAAAGTTGTATTTCTAGTGCCGTATGCTCTTTGAATCGATTTTTGTCTCCATAGTGTTGGTACGAGTGATAGTGCCGTTCTTTCTATTGAAAAGTCTGCAAACATTTGTAGAATCTCCGCTCCATAGTCTTTGATAAGTTGTTTCTCTTGTTTTGGTGTGCATGGGTCCTGCAAAGCATTTTCCATCAACAGTCTCATGCTGTACAAAATACTGAAAAGTTATTACTACTGTAAAAAGCATACTTTGAGTAAATAATGTCCCTAAAACCGACCCTATCTACTTCTGTAAAGCCACCAGCATGCAACATCTTCGCTGACTTGAATAAAGTTGTCTTTCCTCCCCAATTGCATCCTAGTAAGATTATCTGGCCGGTAAGTCCATAAAAACGCGCTGCATACCTTTCGTTTGAGTGGTTTAACTCTATTCCTAGACGAAGATAGATTAGGGCTCGAATAACCGCGTTTGTTTATAGTATGGGTGACTTCAGAGTTTCGTCTAAATGGATTTTTGATAGTTGTTGGAGTGTAAACTGTTGGACTATCAGGTATTTCGTCCAACTCCAAATCACTTTCCACAACAATAGTAGGCGTGACGGGCGTCGAATTCGATCCGTTCCTAGGCGCAAGTAATTCGTCATCGTACTCACCAATACGTAATGGTGTGATACGAAAGCCTGCATTATCTTCACGATGGTTGCTCATTGTTTTTGTTTGCTTTTTCGTTCTAACTAATGTCACTTGTCCAAAATTTTGCCCCTACGCCCAAATCAGCGTTTCTGACCACGCATAGTAAAAAACTTAGTCATCTGCATTCTTGCTCTTTGGCCACTGCTACAGCTATGAACAATAATTACTAAACTGAAGAAATAGTACTGCCAAATTGTTATCATACAAAATACTTACTCATGAGTACCAGCCGATCAACTTTATGTAGAAGATCAATCATCTTCTTCTTTTTGGCACATCTATGCATAGATACGATACCAACTTTAGAAACAAACCTTTGCTACTCGTGATCAACGTTTTTCATACGTAAACATAATGACCAGCTGCGTAGTGTTTGACTCCAGAAGAGAATCAGAACTGTATTACTACAGAAAACAAAGTCCACCAACGTTGGAGGAACAAAGGAGAAGAGGAGCATTCGATGTGTTAATATCTCCATTCGATTCTGAAAAGAGGATTTCTTCAAGTAGCAACGACAACGCTAGCCAGGCACTCGAAATGCAAGCTATTCTCTCATCCTATTTATCGAATACAAATATTGGAAATTCTGATATACCAGTAGTTTTAGCACAGTGGCCTATCAAGAAAAAAGAAAACAAACTGGTACGCTCAGGTCCAATTAAACGAAAAAATGGAAGAGCATTACCTGAAGATCAAATGATAATGCACTTCAACTTTAAATAAAACCTGTACAATACATCAACTACGTTATCTTATTTCTTATTGCAAAACCTCTTTTATATTTGTCAACAAAGAAAATAACGGCTAGAAAATCTCAAGCAAAATTACAAGGACACCATGAGGAAGGTGTCAAGTTCTCGTTTGTTAACACGAGAAGGGGAAAATGATACGATAGAGGACGAAGACGAAATGATGACACCTATACCAAATGACGAAAATGCTTCTTTTCCAGAGGTTGAAGAAGCAAGTAGCGAAGATGATGTAGGGTGGCACGAAGACGAAAAACTTTTGGACGAGACAACAAAAATTGCCAAACAACTACGAAAAGAGAGTAAAACCAGAATACCTAATGCTGGTAAACAATTCAAGGTACGAACTATTTACAACTTGTTGATCGACATCATGTAGAGTGTAGGACATAGCGTTATGATATATGACGTGCAAAGTACACAACAAACAGAACTCCCAACTCCTGTAGCATCATTAGAACGTGCTCCGCAACTGGAAAAAAAACTATCTCCAACAACCAGTACAAATCAACAACGTGTGGATTCTTTGCTAAAAACTATTGTTACTTTTGGAGGTATGTGAGTTTATTAACAGTTCTGATCACGTCGTAGAGGAACCAATTAATGATGAAATCATCGACGTAGCGCTAGTTTTGAACGATGCTATAGAAATGCGTAGAAAGTCGATTCAAGGAAAACACTACTGGCCATGGGAAATGCCAGTCGAAAAAAAAGATATCCAAGAAGCGCTCACAAAAGATCCAAACATTTACAGACCAGAACCGTATCCATACGCAAACTACGATCCATTCGATATCACAAATCACGATCCACAGTTGAAGACAAACGAAGTATTTGAGATGGTTCAAGGTGTGATGAGAGTGTATCCAGGAGACGATACGAAAAAACAAGAGCAGAAAGAAACAATGTTCCCAGTCATATCGTTCAATGAGCATTACGCTGATTTTAAACGTCTGAGTATGACAATTTTCCACGCGCCAACAAAGAGTTTCTGTTATAATCGTTTGAAAAGTTTGGAACTCAAATTCACGTTATACACTAGTCACAACGAAAGTGAAGAGTTGGTCGAACAAAAGGTATGCTCCTTTTTTCACACACGCTAACCATTGTACAGAAAGTATCTCATAGAGATTTCTATAATGTCAGAAAAGTAGATACTCACATTCACATGGCTAGTGCGATGAACCAAAAGCATCTACTCCGCTTCATTAAGAAAAAATTGAAAACATCACCAAACGAAGTAGTCATCTTTAGAGATGGTAAAAAGTTGACACTAGCAGAAGTGTTCAAAAGTTTAAATCTTACATCGTACCAACTTAGTGTTGATACTCTAGATGTGCATGCAGATAAGAATCTTCAACATCGTTTCGACAAGTTCAACTCCAAATACAATCCATTGTAAGTTTGCATTAGTCGAGTAACCATTTTAGTGGACAATCTCGCTTGAGAGATATCTTTTTGAAGACTGATAATTTAATCAAGGGAAGATACTTTGGAGAACTTTGTCGTGAAATTTTGCAAGACTTACAAGACTCTAAATATCAAATGGCAGAACCACGTATCTCAATCTATGGTCGTGCCAACACAGAATGGGATAAATTAGCATGCTGGATTGTCAACAACAAACTATACTCGGACAATGTTAGATGGTTAATTCAAATACCAAGATTGTACAATCTTCACAAAGAGACTAACTCTGTACAAACATTCCAAGAAATGCTTCAAAGTATGTAGTTTTATTACTAATTAACACTGGTAGACATCTTTGTTCCATTGTTCGAAGTATCGCGAGACCCTTCAACTCACCCAGAGTTGGATGCATTTTTGAAACAAGTTTGTGGATTTGACTCGGTAGACGACGAAAGCAAACCAGAGTCTAGATTCCACTCTCGATTACCAACTCCAGATGTTTGGAATACTAACGGAAACCCACCTTATGCATACTATAGCTACTACTTCTATGCCAACATAGTCGTACTTAACCAGTACAGAGCGAGCAAGGGCTTGAGTATGTTTTCTTGCACTCACTTGCTGACATTTTACAGATACTTTCAAATTCAGACCACATGCTGGTGAATGTGGAGATATTTCAAACCTTATCAGTACATTTTTGTTAGCCGACAACATTAGTCACGGTATTGAACTTCGAAGAAGTCCAGTATTACAATACTTGTACTACTTGTGCCAAATCGGATTGGCTGTAGCTCCACTCAGTAACAATAGCTTGTTTTTGAACTATAATAGAAATCCATTCCCTACTTTCCACGCAAGAGGACTCATGGTCAGGTACGTATTCGTTATATTATTAACACTGTTAGTTTGAGCACTGATGATCCACTCATGTTCCATTTTACAAGAGAACCTCTCATGGAAGAGTACAGTATCGCAGCTCAAGTATGGCATTTGTCCAACACAGATTTGTGCGAAATAGCAAGATCGTCTGTTATAATGAGCGGATGGGAACATCATTTCAAGGAGCATCACTTGGGTAAATATTATTGGTTACATGGAGTACCAGGAAACGACATCTCCAAGACCAACGTACCCAACATTCGTATCAGATACCGTCATGAGACTCTTTTAGATGAGTACTTGTTCATCATGAAATGTTTGCTCATGAATGAGTGTGCATTGGGAGAGAAGAAGAAGGAAGTTTTGTCAACCAATTACATGAGTGCGTTATCATACGACGACTTTATGAGTATCGCGCAAAGAGATAAGCCATTATTTATTCGTGCAGCAGAGCATGGGCATTTGTTACGATCCATATATGTTAAGGTAAGACTACTCAATACCTCATTAACCTTTAGTTCAACGAAAACATGAATGATCATCAAAGTTTGGACATTTTGGAGAACGAACATGGCGACAGAAGGACAAAGATTAACTCGAGACACGGTCAAGACCACAGAAAGAGACATGGTCCCGAACAAGAGCAAGAAGAGCATTCGTGGAAAGACACAGTTACCAAATATTTGCCAACTGCTTTGTTGATTGGTACATGGGCTTACATGCTGTACAACAAGAAATAAAGCATTTTTGGTCAACTGAAACACAAACAAAACAGACAATGAAGAGTTTGGCAACACATCCTCTGTACAAAAGACGATTTATTCTGGGTGCGACGATTGCAGCGCTGACTTTTGTCCTATTCTTCTACATGCTCATTTTAACACCAACTAAAAAATCAATCGATGAAAGCATCATACAAAACAAGAGCAACCAAGCAAACCCTGCTGTATTTTTCGATGTTTCAATCAGTGGTGTTCCTGTTGGTATTATTTTCACAATCTTTAACCTTTACAGGAAGAGTAGTGTTCGAATTGTTTGCTGATTTTACACCAGTAACCGCAGAGAATTTTCGTGCTCTGTGTACAGGCGAAAAGGGAGTGGGAAAGAGTGGAAAACCGTTACACTTTAAAGGTAGCTCGTTTCATCGTATAATTCCACGGTTTATGGTACAAGGTAGGCATTCTATAATATTAGTAACTATTATAGGTGGAGATTTTACAAGAGGAGACGGCACTGGAGGGGAGAGCATATATGGCAGCAAATTCGATGATGAAAACTTTATCAAGAAACATGAAGGGCCAGGATACTTAAGTATGGCAAATGCTGGTCCTGGAACAAACGGCAGTCAATTCTTTATTACTGTCGAAACAACTAAATGGTTAGATGGAAAGCATGTTGTTTTTGGTAAGGTAATTGGCGGAATGGACGTAGTAAAAAAGATTGAAGCTGCGGGCTCAGATACAGGAGCACCAACAGCTAGAGTTACTATCACAGATAGTGGACAACTATAACGCTATGTATTGATAAATTAGCGACAGCACCTCGCTAAAGCTAATCTGGCCTTACAATATTTCTAGAACTGTCACTTGTCAGTAAGCTTGTCAGTTACGTACACAAGACCATCTTCCACGTTTCACCGTTCGCAAAAGCACACCGAAATTAAAGCGCAAAATGACAGGACATACACGCCGTAAGAGTTTGTACGTTAATCGCTTTTTTATGTACCTAACATTCAAGAATCGAATTCATGAACAACCCTTTTCCATCTACTATTGAGACTAGCGCTAGCAGTAATGATGATAAGGATCTACTGACTGTACTAAATGACAGAAAAATACATTCACCAAGAATACCCCACGATTACAAGGTTGGTGATTCATATATCACTATTGACATGGAACCTCGCCCACAATTCTTGCTCAAGGTAACCTATGGAGGTGTGAAACAGATTGGAATGCCCCATATTGAACGAACGAGGTTTACCTTTGTAGTTAACAACGATGAACCTGTAATCATAGAAGTATTTGATATGCATAATATGGAGAAGCCAATTGTTCACAAAGAGCTGGACCTCTTCGTGCTGCAGGATCACAAGCCACATAACATCATGCTGCATGCATCTTCGCTTTATCAAGAACCGATAATACTAATGGTTGTGCTAACAGGCTGATTCCAACATATGTAGCTATGGGCGCTCATAAGAGAGATGTTTTTCGTGAATGGCGGCTTGCTAGCCGAAGATTCCACGGAATCCTAAGCCTAAATCAAATCAGACACTCTCTATCAAGCGATGTTACTTGAGTATGTATTCCGTTTGGTCTCGAACTATTAAACATACCTAAGTTTGTGCATCTTTCTTGTAAGTAACCTTGTACATAAATGAATTAGGTTTGCTAAAACTGGGTCTCGGTTTCATGACACGTTACGTTTGTCAAGTTTAACATCTCACAAATTCTTCTAAACAACAATCACACGTGAAGCACAATGGCTATGCTCAAGAAACGCGCCTTTGATGAGTCGTTCCCAACAAATTTAGTCTTCGTACCTTACGGCGAAGGAGTCAAGAGACAAAGAACAAACGACTACACTTGCCCAAACCAATATTCACCCACTACCCCAAGAACTCCCATTTCATACCCTCCAACAGTACAAGCTCTTCCCTCTATTCACGAGCTTTTGTCGAGTATGTCAAACCCTGCACCAATATACTCTGAAACCAACTATCCTATGCAGTACTATAGCACACTAAGTAGCTCTGTGTATAACAAGAGTCATCTTGTTGAACGTGAGCATTCCATACAAATCACACAGAGCGAAACGGTTGCGCTAAACACTGGCTACATGCCAACCAAGTCTAGTTCTCCATATCTTGCACAAACACTCGAAGAAAGAGTTTCGCCAGTAGCAAGGACACCTTCTCCCAAGTATCACATAGCTCAAGCCTCATTTCACAATCAAGTCGATTCCATTACTAAGCATAAAGAACCCACCAAGCAGAAGACATATCATTATCTCCCAGAGGAATGCGTAGATATCATGCAAAGGTGGTTCGAGTCTAACAAACACCATCCATATCCTACTACTGCTGAAAAAGAGCACCTAAGCGACATTACTGGTCTAACAGTAACGCAAGTTGCTAACTGGTTCAGTAACCAACGTAAGAGGCTATCTGAGAAACAAAAAGAAATCGCTAGAAAGGCATTGCGACAATCCTATGTTCTAGGAAAGTAAACTTGTTATATAATCGTACATAACTTCTACTCTTTCTCCATCGTGACAAAGGTAGCACCTAATAGTTGAAACTAAATGGGGTCAACAATGCACGCCAATCACAAGAAAATGTAGAAAAAAAATTTAAACATATACTATGCTACAAACTGAAGAGCTAGCAGCTCGCAAATGTCGTACAACTGTCACCTACCACTACGCAAAAACTCCACTTTAGTTGGCCTTCCAGTCAACCGACACGAAAAAGCAAACATTCATGGCTGACAGCACACAGCAACCACCGCAAAATGATCTTAGTTCTTCTTTCAGGTCCACAAACTTAACCCCACTGTCTGTGAAGAAACAACCTCAAGACAAAAAGCTACCAGTCATTTCACCAACACAAATGGATGGAGGAGATGGATTTTATCATTGTTATGGTGTTACGCCTGGATCAGACAGTAAGCCGCACTCACATTGTATGCCGCGCGTATTAGAAGTCACGTGTACACTGTTAGAAGTAATGTCGCCGCGACTACACAACAAAAATCTTTTCGTGACGGTATATTTGAAGAACGAGTTCCGTAGAAAAGTACTAAAAAGTCCAATAATGCAAATAACGAAGACAAATACGAGTGTAACAAACGTTGAACTTCCTATCAATACCGTTTTTCATTTGCAGTATATGCATCACATAAAAAAGCGAATAGACGTTCTAGAGATCTCGATAAAAGCGAACAAGATAAAAAAGAAACGAGATTCTATGTCTGACATTGGTGAACTACAATCATCGGACAAGGTTTGTTCTTTTTCGCACGCTAATTAATTTAAGGCCTCGCAAGATGCGTTTAAGACTATTGGAACAGTCGCGATAAACTTGGCATATGTATTGCAGTGTCCTATAGACGATATTCTACAATTCAAACATGTTAGTGGCGACAATGAAGTTGTATTTGACTTATTGACACCATTCACAAATGCAAACGAAACAACAGACTTGGTCGCAAAAATGCGAGTCAAAGTAAGTCTATTAATCACACTAACCACTAGATTGCAACACAACCATTGTCGCAAGATTTTATTCGAACACTATTAGAGCGCAAACCAAAAAAGAAAAAGTATCTAGGAATATCGTTTGGGAAACAAAAACAATCAAACTTACAAACTCCTAAGAAATCACCACAGAACAAAAAAGATGATTCTGATGTCGAGTACGATGACGTTTCAACGAATAGTAGTGATGGTGGATCATTGCCACCAAATACGCCATCAATAGATGCTCCAAAAATTCAAACAACTGCACCTAATGGTGATAAACGTTTCAACAACTTACGAATGGGTATCATCAAGGGATTAAATTATTTAAAGAAAAAGGTAACAATTTTTCGCACTGCTAACTTGGTTAGAAAGTAGAACAATCACCAGATGACGAAAATGATTTGATATCACCACGACAAATCAAAAAAGGATCAACAAAAAGAGAATCAATGAACGCATTCCCTGTACTTGAACTAGTAAGTACAATACATGAACAACTCGATTATGTTTTCAAAAACAAAAAGTTACGAGATGTAATCTTTGTTAATTTGAGAACGAGAAGAGGGAAGAAATTTGGAGATTTTTTGAAACGAGATGACGGTCCATTGCGATTTGTGCTTTGCACCACTGGTATAGAAGACATTCAAGCATCAATGGTAAGAATCGCACAAGTGATGAAGACGCAAGGGTATGCGATGAAAATACATATTCTAACAATATAGATCCATTGCAGAAGATACTAAAATTCGAATCATGACTGTTGGATCGGATTCTTACACGAATGAAATTCTCCGAACTGCGTTGCAACATTTTTCACAAACACCAAAACAATGGGAGCATTTTATTTTCTATCCTATTCCAATGACCAGTAGTCGATACAATACCAACAAGGATACTAGTACTGGATTTGTAGTCAATTTTGCAGGAAAGCATAGCAATGCACTCTGTGATTATATCGCCAGTAAAAATCAACGATACAATGAAATCTTTAGTGCTACAACAGTAAGTATAATCTTGATCGTACTAATCGTAAGAACCCACACGATTGGATTGAACACATGGATACTATGATGGAAGAGTTGGAAAGAAACATGATACAATTCTTCAAAGAAGGAAACGAAGTGTTAAAGTTGACCATTTCTCAAGCGCTATTGACAGTTGATAACACGACAGAAAGACCATCAAGTGGTGACAAACAACCAGAATCTGCTGGTTCAGTTATTTCGCCAAGTGTATCGAATCTAAGCTCGAATAGTTTGAATAATGCTGCAGAGCAAGAAGGATCGCAAATCATATTACCATTCGTGAACACTGTACAAATATTCAATGATGTACTTTCTACTGTTGGTTCTGAGCGTGCTGTTAGCAAAGATAAGAAGAATATTTTGAAACGAGTGCAGAACGCGCTACAAGGATCTAAAGATTTTCAAGAAGAGATGGTGTTATCCGATAATGAAGATAACGCGTCGGTGAATATGTCTACAGTACCAAGTACCACTCCTACACCTTTGACGATTCACACAGAATCAGTACGTTTCATTTTGAAAACTAATCCTGTAGAATGGACTATCGACGCTAAACGTGACAGCGAATACAATTATATCACCTGCAACTGAGAATGAAGAGTTGATGGTAGAAAAGAAGAATACTGAACTGGCTACTAATTTGAGTAACTCTGATAATGCTGTGGAAATGAAAGTCGATTATTGGTTATCCACTAACAAAATGTCATTCAAACACAATTTCAAGCATATTACCGTTTTTAAGGTTTGTTAAACATACCGCACAACTAACCATCTAGTTACCCAATGCAAATATACCGGAAGAATATGTACCTACAAACAACCAATTCACTCTATGTACACTCAAAAGTAAAAAGAAAGAGGAGCAACACCACTATGAGAAGAACATAACACGCGTCATTTGTAAAGTAGAAAAGAAGAAACAATCTGCATGCGTGGTTGTTGATGGTGTCGAGTGGAATAATATCAAATTTGTTTCATTATCACAACAAATGTACTCCAAGGGATTCAATTTTGTAGTCGCCGTTTTTGCCGATAAGGTGACAAAAATGCAAAGTGTAGATTCTACAGGGTCGATGAGACATTTGTTGGACGATCTTGACGTATACTGAATAAACAAAATGTATAAACTAACATAATTTTACTAGTAATCTAGTGCACAAGCTTAGTTAGCCTTTGCTTTCTTAGATTCGCCCTTAGTTGCGACCAACGATTGTTGACCACCCTTGCCCCAGTTAATAATCAAAGTTTCACGAATGAAGAACAACATGATTGCGATTTGGGCAATGCTGAAGAAGCACCAGATGGATGCTTGTTCCATCAAGTTGGCGGTGATTAAACCAGCCATGTAGGGACCGAATAGGAACAAAAAGGCACCTTGGATGACCATACCCTTCTTTTCGTAAAGAGCGAAGAATGGTGCGAACATGAGGAAAGCGTGGAGACCGACTCCTGGAATAACATAGGTGGCATCGGCCATTGGTACTGACCAGGCCAAATGGTAGTTACCACGGAAAGTACATAGCTTGTGTCCACGGAGCCATTCAGTGGATGGCATGACGGTTGTGTCTTGGGTTTCCCAAACGCCAGCCAATAGGAAACGGGAGAACAATAGGGCTCCACCAATTAAACATAGCTTCTTGATAACATTGTAGATATCGGTGTACTTGGGGTTTCTGGTCAAACTTGCGTTAATGACATGACAGAAATAGGGTTGGAGGCAAATGTGGAGGTAGCCGAGTACAGTCAATACCTTGTTGGCTTGTGTGTCGCAAACTGGGCTGTTAATGTCGTCAGCAATGAACCAGTATTGAACTGCTTGCAACAATTCCATGGTGAAAAAGAAGAATACACCAGAAGCTAGTTGAGTGTTGCTGGTTTTTGTGTACACCCAGTAGGTAGCAAACAATCCAATTGCCGAGAAGGCGGCAGACATTTCCATCGAGAAGCACATGTTTGTTTGATGTGTGTGAGTTTTCTGGACTGTGAAAATGAGGACAACCAGTTCAAAATTTAAGACGTGGACGAGCTTCAATTACGCTAAGATATCACTATCAAAACTAATTAGGAAGGTGATCGGTCAACTATCCCATCGTTAAAATGCACAAAGTCCTTTTTGCTTCGTTATTGTTGATCTGTTGTGCGGTTGCGAGAAGATCAAGCTATGTACGGCCGCCAAGAGTATCTGATACCATTGATGGTCAGCCAAGAGTAAAGATTCTACCACAGCCAACAAATGTTGAGCTGGGAAGTAGCCCAATGGTCGGACTCATCCCTAACTACAAGTCAAAATTTAGTTTTAATATTCAACACGCATATACAGATGTGGAAAAAGATATGTTGACCAAAGCATTTAAAAGGTACAACGAAATCATTTTTTATGATCAAACCATTCGAGAACAAGGTGAGAGAGTATGCGACTCAAAAGTTATTACGTGTATTTACGCAGTGAATGTGTTCATCAAGTCGACAGCTTCAAAAATTGACCTACAACTTGGCGAAGACGAGTCATACTCACTACAAACTACAAAGAATAGTATTGACATTACATCTCCAACAATCTGGGGAGCTCTACATGCACTAGAGACTGTTAGTCAGATGATTGTCCTCTCCGATCCACACGGCAGCCCTGCTTATGCCATTCAAACAGAAATGAATTTACCTATTACTATCACTGACAGTCCACGTTTCCCATGGAGAGGACTTTTAATCGATACAGCAAGACATTACATTTCAAAACAAAAGATCAAGCATATTATCGACTCGATGACTTATATCAAGTTGAACACGTTCCATTGGCACGTTGTAGATGACCAAAGTTTCCCAATTGAAATACCATCTCTACCAGAGTTGAGCAACAAGGGAAGATATAGCCCACTTGCTGTGTATACACCAGATGACATAAAAGAAATTGTACAATATGCGTTCGAACGCGGAGTGAGAAGTAAGTTAATTATCAGTTACTAACATGATAGTCGTTTTCGAGTTTGATGTACCAGGACATAGTTCATCATGGGGAAGAGGTTATCCAAACATTAGTTCACATTGTCCAGGACTCGGAGTGATGAATCCAGCACGTGAAGATGCATACGACGCCATCGATAAAGTACTCGAGTATGTCTCATCAGTTAATCCAGAAAAATATTTCATGGTTGGTGGTGATGAAATCGATTTGAATTGTTGGAAGAATGATCCAACAGTTGTCAAATTTATGGAAGATAAGGGATACAAAACAATGGATGAAGTATTAGCATATTTTGAAACAAGGGTGATCGCTCTAGTAGCAAAGCATGGATTATCAGTGAACTGTTGGCAAGGTATGTCTAGTTGAACTACACACTAACACTAGTAGAACTATTGTTAAACTATAATCGAACAGTATTGAATTTACCAAAAACTACTGTTGTCACAGCATGGACAGGTCCAGATCGTTTGAAACCAATTGTTCAAGCAGGTTATCCTGCATTATTGAACGGTGGTTGGTACTTGGACTATGAATCTCAACCATGGTCTGCATACTACTCCAATGAACCATTTGCAGGTAACTTGACTGATGCAGAGAAGAAACTAGTCATTGGTGGAGAAGCAAGTATGTGGGCAGAAAGAGTAGATGATATTGTGTTTGATGAACGTGTATTTCCAAGATCATTTGGTACTGCAGAACGTTTGTGGAGTTCTCAGAATGTAAATATTGTTGATGACATTACAGAAGATCGTATGGATCAACATCGATGTAACTTTGTAAGACGTGGTGTAGGAGCTGGTCCAATACGACCAAGTTACTGTGAAGCAGTCTATGTACCATACAAGTACTCGTGGCAAAAATAAATTTATTTTCGTTTTGTCACTAAAAAGTTGATCCTAACTGATTCTCTCCTACTTTGTCGCTCCTTTTTCGCATCTTGTGCTGATAACAGAGTAGGTTCTACTGGTGATGTAGTAACTGGTCCACTAGTAGGACTAGTCACGTCACCAGATAGTTGTCTTCTACCCCACTTTCCTGCTCTTGTGGTTGTAGTAAGTGCTTTCAATTCGATGGCATGATTAGTATTGTATCGTTGTTTGATTTTTGAATCTAAGAGCTCTGCCCAATCGTCTCTTTCTTTATCTGTAGAAAAGTTGAAAATGTAGCAAGAACGTTCTGTATCGTTCATAATAATACTTATGGAAGTAGAAAGTCCTTTTGTTAATTGGTAAGCGTTATTCAAGTGGACTTTGTGAATAATGCGCAAAGGTGCAGTATCGTTATCTGTTTCGCAAATGAGGATGGTATCTGATACGAGTACACAGTAGAGTCTTCGTTCGATAATAGTCATGCTCGTTTCTGAAACAGTGGCCCATGTTTCTGCTACCCAAGTTGCGGATTTGTACTCTTCGTTACCGTGTAGTCGTTTCATTAGTTGTTCGTGCATTGTCTGCTTGTGATGTTCCCTTAACCCAGTATTTAACACTGTTGCTACCGATTGTATTCCGTCCATTGCATTTTTAATGTTTGTGTAGTCGTGGTGTTGCGGGTTTGTGTTTTTCAATAACTCTCTGAGCAGTAAATTGTACCTCGGTATACGTTGTACTGGTGTGATGGCATAAGAACTACGGTTAGTGCGTTTCAAGTGCTTACCCGAATGTTTGATAGCCTTTTAATATACATTTTGTTTCCAACTCATTTACACATTGCGACAGTTGGGTGTCTGTTTGTAACAACTTTTGGATTTTGTTGTGACAGTTGAAGTATTGCGAATAAGATGTAAGCACTGGAATCACTCGCAGAAAAACTTTTCCAACGTCGTCCGAACGTTTGAGCTGCTTAAGCAACTCCCTACTAAAATTGATAATTGTCTCGAGGATGGTAAATATTTCAGAGAATGTTGTGTCCTTGAATTTGCGCTCGACAACTTTGGCAACAAACTCTTTAGAAAAAATGTCCAGTCCGTTCAAGTATCGCTGCTCAGTATCTTTAATCTCTTGTATAACTTGTTGACGGGCAGTGCTCATTTGCTTTGTTTTTGCGTCGGAGAAAGCTTTATCAACATCACCTCTGAACGACTATTGCGTAAACATCATGCTTTCAGGTATTAAAATGTATCTTGGATGTTGTTTGCAAAGGCTCTAACAGCCGCAAACAGTTCAAGGAGAAGATTTAGAAAGTATTTATGCAATTCCTCAAAGTCATAACTTCTAACAAGCAAAATGAAGAATATGAACTTGATCTCTGAAAGATTTGAACGTGTTTTTGATGTTCTATGTGCTTACGATCTGAGCTGCTTCACGGTCGCTTTGCCTGTCCAAAAAAATACAATTAACATGGTTGACTTCATAACGCACAAAAACTAAATCACAACACAGAACACAAGTTCTTCATCAACGTCGGTGACTCAGCGCGAACTTTTTTTTTTCGAACAAAACAGCAAGTTACAACTCTAAGACTACTTAAAAGCACAACAACATGGCAAGAGGAAATCAACGAGAATTAGCGAGAGAAAAGAACTTGAAGAAGAAAAAAGAACCCTCTGGTAACAAAGAGGGTCTTTCTAAGCTTCAGCGCCAAGAACGTGATGCCCAAATTATGAGGGAGAAGCAACAGAAAGCTGCACAAAAACCAGAGCAGTAATTGTATTAAATGTTATTTATGTTAGTCGCGCGAAGTTGATATATAACAAATATTTACTCTATATTTAAAAATAGTCCTCAACAACAAGGTTGGTGCTTATATCCTTCATCACAGAAGTGCCTTTTTCTTCTTCCTCTTCTTCTTGTTCTGGACTTAGTATTTTTGTGACAATTACACCGTCTTGGTTGTTTTCATCGGCGATTATTGGAAACCCTGATTGTGCTGCGATCCGTTTGTATGTAAGCATACGAGTCGCTGTTTCTTCTAGAGTTTGAGTTTGCCTCGTCAATCTATCTTGAAGAATTTGATTCTTTTGTTCCAATTCTTTGCGCATCGTGCTTTCTTTAGTGTATTTTTGCCATATCCGCTTATTCTCTTTCTGGACTGCATTCAATTGGGTTCGTACTAGATCTTGGTATTTGTTCTTTACATTTGCGCTGTGTCTAGTAAAATAGCCTGTCCAAAAATGTAGCGCTATGGTATCAATATTACAGTCTGGTACTAGTACCACTTTAAAGTTGTTTTCATGATGAACACTATGCCTCAACTCTTGTGGAATAGGCGACTCATCTTCAGATATATCTTCATCACTCTGATGCATGTCGAACGGTGTACGTGGTTGTTGATCAAAGTGTGAACCATAAACTGTGTTGACGTATCGATGTTTGGAGCCGTTCATGTACGTCCATAGTGATACAGTTCTCGCCTTGACTTGAACACTATCTCGTTCTTTTTCACAATTGTGTAAAAAGTTGCCAAATAGGCACGAGTACAAATGATCAAGTATAGTTATGAGGAATAGTTCATTGAACTCAAAATAGCTTGGGAACTGGGTGAATACTTGATAGACGCAGTCAATAAACTGCAAAAATACAGGACTGACTTCTGCAGTGGAGTGAGGAATATGTCCAATCCGTTCAGTAAACTTGTGTCCAAATGAAATAAACTCTTTCTCGATCAAGACTTGGAATCCTTCGATCGTTCGATAGTATGGATCTAGTAGTAGTTGGGCAAGTGCAGACACTTGAGCAGTACGATCCCAACCGTCACTGCAGTGTACTAGAACACTCTGTTGTCTTTGGATTGCATCGACTACTCGATTTGCACCAATCATGATTGCACGAACATGATGTAGCCAACCAGATGATTCTAGGGATTGAAGCCAATAGATGTCACCTGCAGTTTGACATAGTTTCGTAAGTGATGCTAGTGAGGCTGTCATAGTGTGAATGTGATCGATACCCAAGAAGTGAAGGGAGCAGTTTGTATAGTAGGTTGTGTTCTCGTATCCTTTTCCCATGAGCGTATTTCCTAACGCGTTCGCACGTGGTCTACAATCAAATATCTTGAGTGGTTGGTTGCCGTTAGCAGTTCTTCGAATCTCTTCAATCAGTAACTCGTCTTCTCTGGACCTTGCACGAGTTATTCCAACTAGTGGTTGACTGCTACGAGTAATTACAGCACCATTCGTTGGATGTTTCCATGTAAGAACTGGAATTCTACCTTTGCTTCTAAACTGAGCGACTAGTTTAAGTTGATCATCTCCAATAGATCGAGGTACGACTAACGTTTGTGGGTACGTGTCGCATAACTCGTACCTGTCGTTAACAGCCGTTAGTCGCCATGAAGAGCTATGGTTGTTGATGTCTACTCCTTGTCTTTTAAATTCGCGGATTGGATTGTATATCCATCCAGCCTTGAGATTGTCTAGACTCCATAATGCGCCAGTCAAGTTTCGTCTGAAATGGAATGCGAATACATCTTTGATCTCTTTTGGCGATACAATCACTGGATACACTTGATTAATGTTACTCGTTGATTCATTGAAAAATATTATTCTAAAGATTTGCAAGTCTGAGGATGTTAGCGTAAGGTGGTTGTACATACCTTTCGATTTGATTATAATGTATCCACTAGCGCTTCGTAGCGCCATCGGTAAGGCTTCTGCATTTTGTTCATAGGTTAATATTTTTTCCACGTTTGATATGGCAGTCATAGGGATAGATGTCTGCCATGAGTGTTCTGCATCCTCTTGGACAAACATGACTTGATAATTTGTTACATACAGCGTTCCGCGAATGCATGTTGGTTCTGGAACCTCAAGCTCATCACTTACTGGGTTTGTATCCATGTATTGATCCAAATATACCGCTCCAAGCAGTGTATTTGTTATGGAACCCATATAGGTCTAATATGGTTAACAATTAAAAATGTTACATACTTCCGGTTGTTTAGTTCTGGGTGTCGGAGACTTGTCTTGAACAACATTAGGACTTGCTGTAGAGTAATTAGGTCCCATATGGTGTTCATAGCGAAGGTACCCTACATGTTGGGCAGTTGATAAAACTTCTTCGTTGTTTAGCGTCCATGCAGGTTTCCTAAGACGTGTTAGTTATTATTTAAACAAATTACTGGTCGAGGATTTTGCTTTTTCGTTTTTTGACTTGTTGTTTTGTATCACTCGTTGTCATAGTATGTATTCTACTTACGTTAGTTGAAAAAAGTTATCAGACTTACGGTGTGTTGTTTCCGTATTGTTTATAATCAGGGTCGAATTTATATTCTGCTAGTAATGAACTGTCTAACCGAAGGGTCGCTTTTTCGTGATACTTATCAACACAAACCCAATTTGTTTCTTCGTTATACTGGGACAAGACTAATTTCATCATAGGGCCTCACCGACCACACCTCGTCCCTAATGTACGTTGTTTGAAGATTTCGAAAAGTTGAGTCAACCAACAGCAATACCCAAAATTACAAAGGATCATACTAGAAGGTGCCTGTTCGAGGAAACTGATCTAGCTGATTGTTTGATTAAGTAGTTGCTTTACAGCAGGTTTATTCATCAACATAAAGCTTGTTGTCCAAGTCTCTGAATTCTGTAAAGAATGCTCTGAATAGATTGGTTGCATGAAGCACATCAGTTACGCCGCACATTTCTCTAATACTGTGCATTGACAATTGAGGAATTCCGACGTCAATTGTTCTAATACCAGTCGATGATGACAAGATTGGTCCAATTGTGCTTCCACACATTGAATCGTTTCTAACAACGAACTTTTGAAGTGGAATGTTGTGCTTTTCTGCCAAGGTCTTGATTAAAAACGCACCTGGCGTGGTAGTTGCATATCTTTGGTTCGCATTAACTTTGATTACCAAACCTTTGTGCATTTCTGGTCTGTGTTGTTCTTGATGCTTATCAGAGTAATTTGGATGTACAGCATGAGCCATATCTGCACTAATCAAAAACGATTTGCTCTTGCAAACATTAATAGCGTCACCTGGTGTCTTTTCATTTGACAATAAGGAGATAATTCTTGCAATCATATCGTTCATTAAACTTGAGCCTGCTCCTGGTGCTGATTCTGAGCCAACTTCTTCATTGTCAAACATGGCAACTACATGAACATCCTCTTCGTTGTCTAGTTTGCTACTGGTGTTCATCAAAGCTTCCAATGAGCAGAAGCAAGATAAAAGATTGTCTAATCGTGGAGAGAAGATAAATTCGTTATGCGCTCCTCCCAAGCGTGATGGCTGACTATCCACGATTGATAATTCAACATCCACAATCGCATCTGCACTGACTTGCAGTTTCTCTGCCAGCACATCGAACAATACTGAATGATGATCTCGTTTGGTATCATTCTTTGTTAATAGTTGGTCTTGCACTGCAGTTGCGATTACGGGTACAAGTTGTGTCTCAGTATTGAATTTAAATCCATCAGTGTTGACTGATCTATCTACAAACAGTTAGTATAGAGTATTCAAGCAAACCTAAATGAATAGCCAAAGTTGGAATTCTTAAAATTGGCCTTTCTACATCTACAAGTTTGTGTTGAAAACGGTCTCCATCTTTAACGATAACTCTTCCTGCTACTGTTAAATCGCGATCAAACCAAGTATTCCACAAGCCACCGCCATAAGTTTGTACTCCAACTTGTACATATCCACTCTTAGAAACTGTGGATACTGGTTTGATACGAAGATCTGGGGAATCTGTGTGAGCTCCAATAACTTTAAAAGCATTTCCGGGGACATATTTGCCTCCAATAGCAAAGGCGATAATTGTGGAGTGATTTCTGGTGAAAAAATATTTGCCTTGTGGTGCTATCTTCCAGTTCTCCCGTTCGGTGATGCATTGATAGCCATTCTCCAATAGGATCGTACGAACAGTGTCCACTGCGTGCCACGACGATTTGGATCGGTTAACAAAGTCCAAAAATTTGTTTGCGAGAGGAAGGGCTTCTTGTAGCATGTTTGGTTGAAAATTGATTGTTTCTGATTGACCGTGTTACAAATTAATTGAACTTAGATTTTCTTTATTATTACTTGGAATTTGTCATACAGAGCCAACAAGGCAGCTCCACTAAATGATAGAAAGACGGTGTTATACCCAGCACCTCTGTAGAACCCTTTCATACCCTCTGTAGCATAAATGTTTCGAATGCATTGTCTGGCATTGAAGTATTGTTCATTGTTACGCCCTGTTTGCATCATTAACCTAAAACGCACAGCATCTACTGGATAGAGAAGCCCAGTAGCCGCGAATGTAGCAATCCATCCAGCCATGTAAGAATAAACGAAACTATCGCCGTAATGTTTACGAATGTAAGGCTTACAGCCATCATATATTCCAAAATAGAGAGCTGATAGTAAGTTAACGTAAATATATCTGATCATACCTCTGTAAAAGAATAATCCTATAACTGATAAGGTAAATCCTCTGTATAACCCTGGAATGCCTGAGTTACTGTATATATCACGAATGCAAGTTGTGAATTTCGTATATTCTCGCGATGTTTTGTCTATTCCTATATCTGCAGCCATACGAGTTCGTGCTATTTGTAGTGGATATGTTACGAATAGTGATGCTGCACCAGCCATTCCACCTGCCAGCATCCCACTTAAGAAATGTTTGGCGCCACTCTTTTCATCCACGTTCATGTATATTCTAAAGTAATCGCGAAGTACAAAATTGATTGCCAGTGTGGGTATCGCTCGTAGAATAGCAGGAACATTTCCACGCCAAAAAGATAAGATTCCTTGCTCTTTAGGAACTCTTTTTAGTACATCAAGTCCAGATGAATATATGTTAGTTGTATTCACCTGTGGATTGGCGTGTTGTGTTATTAGAATAATTCCAACTCGTTTTAACGGTGCATGTATTGAATGTGAAACAGCGACAGAAGCACAAGTGCTGATTGCTTTGGTCGAAAGTTGCGTGAGCGACAGATGTTCTTGTTTTTGCATTACAACTATGGAATTTCGCAGCTCATATTCATTCAGCTATTGGCAAAGCGAAAAGCTAAAGTTTACCCGGTTTGTAATTCTCAACCAAAGTTTGTACTGTTCTTAGTGAAGCCATGCTAAAAAGACTGTAAGCTTAAAGATTATTTGATCAACAGTGATAGGGTAAAAGTAGGCATCAGTGCAATAGATATACTGTTCATGGTGGGTCTGTCCTCATGCGCAATCATATCGTTTGTACAAAACCGAAACGTGGAGGATTTACCAAAATGTCGACAAAAAACTCTGTTGCTAACGCAAGCGATTTTGGAGCTTACAGTAGGATTTACGCTTCTTTTAATTATTATTCGAAGATTGACGAAAACGAGCAATGCACCAAGCGAGAAAAAGCGACGGTACAAATGGTGCATTAGAGTTGTTAGATGTATACTGATAGGACAGTTAATACCTATCTTCGGACTAGCTTTAGCCATCAGTGTTATATTTTCGCAAGACTATGAGGGCTTCATGCGGTACAACCACAAAATGTGGTACAATGCACTACTAATAACCATTATACTGTGCTGCTGGACAATAGTACGGTTGTCAATGATGTACTGTCTGAGCGTATGTCTGCAACCTGCGTATCCTCCAACAAAGCTAGATTTAGGTTCGTCTGCAAGAGTAAACGAAGAACGGCCGGAAGCAGTCCCACTGTTAGCAGAAGTAGATGGTCAATCAAGCTAGTGTGTACATTAAGAGTGGTTTATGTATTATTTGTTAATTTTTTGGTTAATGTTCTTCTCTTTCTTGGTCTTCTGTTTGTCGTTTTTGGCTCATCAGGTGTCTTTCGCTTTCTACTGTTCGGTGACAGTGCTGCTCGTCCACTTTCTGCACAAGGATCACAAACATACTCTTTTATCTTCTTAGCTTGAGTCTCTGTAATTTTAACACATCTTCCATGGTACCACTCATCACATACTGCACATTGGATCATGAACCCTTTCTCAGGTCCTCTACAAATACAAAATACACCATCTTCATCACTTTCGTCACTACTATCACTTGTGTTATTAACATCCTCTTCATCCTTTATTTCTTCTTTTTTGAATGAACTCTGAGGCATTTGTACTTTTAAAATATCTTCAAACATTTCTGAAAACAGTTCGTACAACTCTTTGTAAGACTCTATGTTTGTCTGTGAGTCGTGTAAATACGTTTGAACCATTTCGAATTGAGCAAGTAAAGCGTGAACATATATGTGATGTTTCTCTTGTTCTATGTCAGTCGCTGATAGTAACGCCGACATGAAAGCATAGTACAGTGACCATTCTTGCTCGAATGACTCGATACTCGTCTCTTGTGTCAAGTGTCCTCGCGATAATACTACAGAAGTAAACTCTAAAAAGTCGGTTGGGTCTTTGTCGGCTTTACACATTTTCATACCACGTAATGCGGTTATCGCCAACGCGCGGCGATGTCGAGTTGATAATTGAGCTAATAGGCTCTCTTTCTCCAACACGTTTACCGAATAGTCTAATAAATAATCATCCATCAAGAACAAATTAATATTGACAAGTTGGTCATCGTGTAATAGTTCGCATATCTAACGTTAGATTATATTTGTATTAACTTACATCTGCAAACAGGGTTCTACTAATTTCACTCAAATTTTTTGTTAATTTCAAAACAGAGTGGGCGTACTCTTCATATTCGTCTTTGATGACTTGACCCAACAAAGACACTCGGGCAAGTTTCTGTTGCTGAGTTTCGTTTTCGTCAGAAGAGACAATATCACAGCGACGCAAAAATACAATATCCTGATGAAACAGTCGGCAAAAATATCTAGTCAAGTACTCCAACTCTGAAAAGTCATTGGCGCCTTGTATAATATCATGAACACGATTTGTACTGTCTGGAAGCCAATAACTATCTCTTCCAACCTTTCCCACAGGAAACTTTTTCTGTAATGAAAGTATGAGGCGACCCAACGTCTGCGTCACAAGTTCATCGTTTGCGTTCACTTTAATACCGTTTTTTGTCATTCGCAGACGGTCTTCGTTTCTACCTTCGAGTACACCTAGCAAAGAATTTATAACAATTCTTGATGGAGGGTTTTGTGTGTTTCGAAGAAGAGTTATAATGTGCTGTATTGCATCATTGTCAATTCTAAAGCGCGTTGCATTCAGCTTTGGTGTAGCGAACGCTAATATTTTTTCGTTAAGCTCATCTGATGTGGGCACCAAAGATAAGCTTTTGACAAGAATTTTATGTTGATTACCATCGTACCCAACCTTTTCTTGGTCTGTAGTTGTCGTGTCAACAATTGGTGCGTATGTTATGTGTACATCAGTGGTCATTGTTGGCCTTATTACAAGGTTGACGTGAAATGAAAAAAACAAAAAATTATTTAAAAAATAATAATTTGTCAGGTGTCACTCAAACTTTTGCTGACAGTGACCACACATGTTCTCACGAAGAAAGAAGAACCCTCTGGAGCCTACTCTTGGGAGTTCTCTACCTAACGATGACATGAAAACGAAGAGAAGAAATGCACATCAGTCTTTATTTTTTGGAAATAGAACAAAACAACAAGAAAACAACGCCAATGTTATCTCAAACGACGACTTTGAAGTGTTACGACGAAAATTGAGTGAGCAACACGACGATATTACACTAGGCTCTGATATCACAAGAACCTCTTCATCTAGTATCATCATCGCAAACAAAAAGATAGACCCAAAGAAGATTAAGAAAAACCTCAATAATTCACCACCGTCAGCGCCAGAGTGGGGCCCAGTATCTCCACCAACATCACCACCTGCTCCTCCACCACCACAGGTAGACGATAACCCTGATGAACAGGCTATACATGACATGAAACGAGAAATCGCAAGCATGTTAGAAAGTTTGGATTTTGAATATGGCGAGACACCTTCTGCTCCAACATCTGCTCTATCAGCAAGTTTGCGAGATTTGGATGACGAACATGATGACTTTTTCACAAAAAATACTGCTGTTGTCGGTGTAGGACCTTCAACCTCATTAGCAGATCTAAGTACTTCCCCATCAACACCAATCACTTCCTCCTCTACATCTCCAAATACAAGATTCAGAAGTAGTTCCATTTCTGGTGATAGAAAAATGTCTTTAGAGCCAGGTGTCGGATCACCAAACTCTCTGCGAAAGAGAGGGTTGGGTTCTGTTGTAGGAGGGTTCAGAAAGAGTATTATGATGAGAACAAAGAGTGCATACCACTCTGATATGGCTTCTCCCTTTGCTGATGAAGCACTTTCACCCTTTGACTCACCTAGAAAATCAACATATGAAGCTCGTTACGAGCAGTACAAAAACTTTGAATCTGGGTTGATCGTGGAGGAAGAAAGAAAGAGATTGAAAGAATTGCGACAATTTAGTCCACAAATGGTTCTTCATGGCTTTTACAGAGAAGGCAAGTTGAACGACATGTATTTTAGAACAGATGTGTTTTATGAAAAGAAGGAGAACACATTGGTATCGTTTGCAAAAGCACTTAACAAATAAACACTTTTTTACTGTAGTTGGATACCTGCTTCACGATCATAGTTGTTTTCTTTGATTAAATTCTTTCTGCGTAATCTAACAAGTCTGCGTGCTTCCGATGGTGGTAATTTTTCACCTTTTGATTTTAGTTCTGCTTCTTTTTCTACTAGTTCGTCGAGAGTCAAGTTTCTGGGGATGTTAAAAATCCATTGTGGATACTCTTCTTTTTTTCTAACGACTGGATCTTGCCCTTCTTTTAGGACATTAATACCGTGTAGAATGTGTCCTTCACCTCCCCACTCTTTTGTTTGAGGTTGTCGCTTTGGATAATATTTTTTAACGATTTCTCTGATACGATCTTCTGACCATCCCTCAATATTTATCTCTGTCGCGTAAAATCGACTATTTAATGGTACAGCGGTAATATTTCTACAGTGTAACGACAAGCGTTGTGTACATCGCAACATGTTGTGTGAACGTTTGAGCAAAACTCTTTTTACAAAAAAAAAACATGGTACGCATAGAGGATGTCACTAATGAAACTGCGGAAGAAGCGAGAAGAGCAAACCCTAAACCTTTCCCGTTTCTGTTTGCGCCGCTAATCTACTACATACTAATACCTATTGGATTGAGTCTGAACTACTTTGTCGCATACTACCCAATCAAAACAATCAAATCACCTACAATGGTCGTAACATTTTTGTCGCTGTTTTATAACATACAGTCGTTGATCGCTTTAATATTTTGGATTGCAGTATTCTTGCACGTTGCTGAAGCGCTGTGCGTGTTCGTCAAATACCCCTCCAAGTATACAAACTCAAATACAAGGTTAGCATGGACACTTCAAACTTTCTTATTGGGATTTTCGAGTCTCGGATTGTTTTTAAAACAATTAACCAAACTGAATAAACAAAACTAAACTATGTACACTACACAAAACGTTATTTCTTTTCCTCAAATTGAATGGTGGTACATCTGACTACAGTTTTATCTACAGTCACTTTTTCTGTTGTCTTCTTTGTTTGGAAAGCAAAGCTCAGAAAGAACCTATTAGACAAAAGCAAAACTAGAAAGCAGACAGTCCTCCACAGTTCATCTGCACTTTTAAATTCACATGCAAGCTGTTGCGAGTGAACCACGTAAAGCACGTGCCTCGTCGTTGTCAAGCAGTGTAGCTCAAACAATAGATGCGTTGGAATACGAAAAGAAAAGTTTACTTCATCAACTACAACGTTTATCTGTACAGCAACAAGACGATAAAAATGCTGATGTATTAGAACAATTTGGAGTCGAAACGTCACAATTTATAACAGTGTTTGCGGACCTTTTAGAGGCAATTGCAGAGAATGGAGACCCAATGCAGCACGAAAACAACATGACTATATTTCACACTGCTAATCCGCCAGATATTTCCATGCACGACTATTTACACAGGTTGGTTCGTTTGGTTGATTTAACACTGTTAGAATCCTCAAGTTTACTTTGTGCAGCTCTACATCGTACTTGTTGGCCATGATATATTTAGATCGGATTTCGCAGAACAATCCCTGTTTTGTCATATCGTCGAAATGTATACATCGATTGATTTTGACAAGTATAATGATGGCTGCCAAGTTTTTCGATGAAAAGTTTCAGAAGAACTCATACTGGAGTAAAGTTGGAGGAATATCCAATGATGAACTCAACAAGTTAGAACGAGAGTTTTTAACAATGACACAGTACCAACTGTTTGTATGTCCTACTGTTTATAGCAAGTACAAGTCGGAATTATTTGATGCTACCGCAGGTGTAGATTCATAAGTGTATTTTTATGTAAATTTTCTGTAATGACTTCTACCTGTTGATTGTTGGCTTGTACTACGATTGGTAAGCATGCTATGACCTAGTAACTCTTTTAGAGTATTATTATCCTCTTCATTGTCCAACAATGAAGGTTGAGATTTGTTACTATCCGCAGATATCATAGAGGACAACTTTTTCGGATCGTCAAATATGTTGTACGTCAGTCTCATCGCTTGTCCTTTTGTTTCCAGCTGTTGCTTCAGTTCATTACTTTTAATTGAAAATTCTGATTGAGGAACAGGTGGTTTCACGTATTGTGGTCTATTTGTTTGTGAATTTAAACTTAGTTTTTCTAGCTCCAAATCTAACGTTATGTTATCGGGCACCTCCTCATCTTCTGCATTCGCCAAGCTTAACTGTGTCTCATCCATTGCAAATTTCTCTTCAATTGACATAGGTTCGTTCAAATTGGCATACTTTTTGGCTAGTGCTATCCGTAGTATCGAACCAGCCACTGTTCCTGCATAGATTTCCATTCGTTCAGAGTCAAACGAAACAGATCCATAATCTGTTCCTACTTTCTTGTATCTATATTTGATATCCAGAGTAGTATAGTCCCACATGATAATCGTACCATCTCGTGAGCATGATATAATATAACCAGAACTAGGAATTACTCTCATGCAACAGATATCAGCTTCATGAAGATGTGAGAATGTTTTCAGTTTGACGCGACTTAAACTATTCCACATGACAATTCTAGCATCTTCTCCAGCAGAAAATAGAAAGTACCCATCTAGCGCTAAGCATGCGATACCTTGTGAATGACCACCTGTCATTTCTCCAACTAGAATCCATTCTCCACTAGCAGAGTAACTACTTGCGTACTTTGACGAAGCAGGTCGTGAGCGAGGTGTTATATCTTTTATACTTTGGTCTTCTTTATTCAAGTTTGTAGTATCACCAACAGTTGACGATGCTTGATCGCTAGTACCATCAGGTACAGTGACAGGTGCGTCTTCATACTTTTTACTCGATCGTGTCCACACTCGTATCACACCATGATTATCACTACTAATGATAGTATCGTTTAGTGGATTAAAGCATGTTGCTAAGATTTCAGAATCATGAGCTTTTGTGATTGTCTCATTTGTTGGTTTTCTAGATACCTTGATCAAGTACGTAATGTTACATATGCCTAAACGACCATCAAAACCACCACTTATGATATAAGTACGCTTCTGTGAATCTGTTCCATGACACAAGCAACTAGTAGTATTTTCATGAACTTTTACACGATACAAATACGAATTGTTGGTCACTACACTGTTAGGATTTCCAACGTTCCAAAATGTAATATCACCATTGTCGTGACCAGTTACACACAATGTACTTTCATGAACAGGATTCACTCCTTGTGCATTCGCTGTTACTACGTAACAACAGCTACTAATTTCAGACTTTTCTTCTCGTCTAGTGTCTCTACAAATCATATCAAATTTATCAACACTCCACACGCATATCTGATCATCTTGACCAACAGATAACACTCTACTATCAGCTGCTTCGTTCTCATTGACAAATAATCCAATTACTGAAGCTGTATGACCCTTGTACTCGACATGAGGAATATACCGTTCAATTTTCCAAACATGAAGGTAAGAACGACCACAACACAAGATGTACTCATCTGTTAGAGAGTCATTGTGATTGGTGTTGGAAAACGCATCAGGATGTCGAAACACTGGTCGTGTTAAAAAACTGTAAAATCCCAAACTTGATGAACCAGGGCCAGTACTAAACGATGCTACAATTTTCGATTGTCGATATTGGAAAACATCGATTATTCCATGGACATCAACTGTTATAATCTCTTCATGTTGTTGGTTCCATGATATTCCAGTGATACGATGCGGTCGTTTGTGATAAGAAAATGTAGTAGCGCCTGATATGTCTGTAAATTTTACAGTGTTGTCGTATCCAGAAGTAATCATCAAATTGTGACCGTATAACATGACGATATGAGTTACTCCTAATTTTCTTATTTTCACTTTTGATATTCTTTTAAAATCGACAATCTTTTTCCGCGAACTAAGCTCACCGACAGATTTAAAAACGCTTATGTAGCCTTTCATATCGCCAACGACTAATTCTCCTTGATCTCCACTTAGCGCGTGAGGACTACTCCACGCGCAAGTTACCCAACCATCAAAATCGGAAATAACTTTCATGAGCATAAACCATGGATGTAGATTTGCATTTTCGCGTCCTTCTTCTGGTTTCCATATTCTTATCGTTTTATCTGCTCCACCCGATATTAACAAACTATAATGATACGTCAATGTCGTTATTGGTTTTTCATGACCAAACATTGTCTGTAAACACGAGTTCTTCTGCAAGTGAGTGCCGAATGGGTCCCAAACTTTAATTGCGTGATCGACAGAACCAGTAAAGAGCAAACGATGAATCGGGTTGTATGTAATAGCCAATATACTACCTTCATGTTTACCCAACATTGTGTAGTCGCTGTAGCAGCCAGGTCTTTCTAGTCCCCAACGCCAATATACGACCTCACCTCTCGCATTGCAAGCAAAGATGAACATTTTGCTGTGATGCTTGACGACCAAGTGACTCAGAAACTGAGGGAGTTGTGCTATTGCTTTCTTTCCAAAGTTTTTGGGTTGTATGTGAGGTATCGTGTATTGCTGGTATAGATGACCGTCCATAGATGTTTTGAGTTGACAAATGTCTATTTACAAATAAAACAAAAGTTTGCTCATCAAACTAGTGGAGCTTCCAACAGTTCCTACCAAACCACTATCAGAAGCAGGTTTGATTACTGCAATATAAGTTTGGAGTCTGCATTAGCAGCGATGCCGTCACCCAATTACACGGCCGTCGCCCATTTTGATGCCGCCACTTCCAACTCCAACCACGACTAGTTGCCTGGATTGCGAATAATAATACGCCTACTGCGATGACGGTATTGTCGTACTTGAAGTCCGTAGTGATTCGTTCGATATTCGAAACAGTAACCTCCTTGTTAGCTTTGTCGAATAAACTGTACGCGTTCTCACAGTTCGCAGTGAGATATGCTTATGGGAGTAAACATTTGTATATGTGAAACAGAAGAAAGCCTTCCTGTCCTTGTTGTATAGTGACGTGCTGATTTTGCGATTGTAAACGAAGAAGACAAGATTTAGCAAGATTATGATAATCTAGAGTCTTTAATGTACAATGAAGTGGGAACTGCTTGAATAACATTACTGATTAACGTCTCTGCAAACGGAATGACATGGATATAATTTCCTAGAATCGTCACACTCGAAATGACACTCCCTCGAAACCTTTTCTGATAGCTCCTCTTTATCAGATAGTGGTAGACCAGCATAGACTAGTCTGCAATTTAATTCGCATGGAACTCGCTCCAACAAGCTTAAAGAACTGCACTTGTGCAAGCATTGTTGCTTTGCGTTTCTGTCAGAGTCAGCTAGTTCTCTGAGAAGTCCTGAAAGTGAGCTAGCTTGAACTACCACGGTAAATAGACAGAGAAATGTAACTGAGATTATCTTCATTGTTGTTGATAATCTCGTACTCGTAATCAACCAGTGCTAAATAGTGCACAACTGGAAACCGTCTTGTACGATGCTCATAAATGTGTTGAACTGATTATCGTTTCCAATTTTATCTACTAGCCAGAACTTGGTAAATAGCTCCATTGCATATAATATGACAAGGGAACACCCAAAATACTCAATGCTAATCATCCACGCAGCGTAGTACATCGTTATAAAACTGGTTCACAGCAAGTATAACACCTGTTTATGAAAGACCGGCTCACGTTTTTTACCACTAGAATTTATGACTTAAACTTCTTCTCGATTCTCTTCTGCAATTATTGGTAAACCAACAGGTTTCTCGAGTTCAATATCCTGCATTTCAGTTAGATCTCCAGCTACTGGACTTGTAGATGACTCCACAGAAGCGTCAACTATTGTCAATTCTTCTATGGGTACAGGCTTCGCGTTACTCTCTTTCCATTTTGCTACAGCCACTATAAGTACTCCTGTAACTATAGCCACAGCTCCAATACCAGTGTACACTGAAATTACTGTACCTAGTAAGAAATAACTTAGTACTGCTGTCCACAGTGGCAGCGTACACGAGTGTACAACAACCATTGTAGGTTTCAAGTACTTGCATGTAAAGGTACCAATAGTCCATGGAATAGCTGCTCCAAACGTTGCTGCAAACACCAATCCATACCAAACTTGCCAAGTGGAACCTGCAAAATCGCACTTGTTGAAGAAGAATAATGATACGAGAGTGGTAAGTACACCACTGTATCCACAACTGTAAGCCGATACAGTAATTGGAGGTACATCATGTTTGTTCATTATATACGTCTGTAGGTTGTTGTATATAGCTGAAAACAATGTTCCGACTGTAAGTAGAGAACCTCCAATTAAGTTATCCATGGATACGCTGAATCCACTTTCTCCTTTTGACAAAATGCTCGCGAGTAGCGTACCAAACGTAGATACTACAGATACGACGATACCAACGATCTTTATCGGCGATTTGCCTTCATTTTTTATCATGATGCTGACAAACGATGTCGTAATAATTGCGGCAGGTCCAAACAAACTCGTTAGCGTCGGAGTTGTGAACGATAGACCTGCTATAAATGATATTTGCTGCAGTGTAAGGCATGCGCCATTTGCCGCGAGTAGCAAGTTTATCCTAGTTGATGGAATACGAGTGAAAATCTCTCCCCAAAATCCTGCAAATCTAGTACCATATTTCCGGTTTCTATCGATGTATACCATGGCTGGTATCAAACTAGCAGTGCACACAAGTGCGCGAATACCTCCGAAAACTATTGGATGCAGATACTCGAACGATGGTATCGTAAAGAGGTACCATAACGCTGTCATGACTTGGTTCATCACGAGTAGTACGTGCATTAGGATTCAATCCGCCAGTTGAGTCCACCAGTTGAGTCCAGAGCTCTAGCAAAAGAGCAGTGCAACAGTACAAGCAGTACTATAGAGTATTAAACAAGCACCATAAACACTAACGTTTCGCACTTACACTTTT
>JAESGV010000153.1_pt1 | contig 68542 bp, 71 predicted proteins | sample 9269781 | NCBI WGS metagenome assembly JAESGV01 (sample SAMN15741586, study PRJNA653496) | algae metagenome | isolation source: Tildeniella torsiva UHER 1998/13D and co-occurring heterotrophs from... | place: Slovakia: Slovak Paradise National Park, Hrabusice, Kosice Region | collected 2000-01-01
AATAACGATGTATTTATCTGTGGTGGAAATTCACACAATCAAGTTGGTATTCCTGATACAAAAGAAAAGCAAGAACAACTTGTCGCACTAGAAAGAGAGCGCATCTATGCTGATACACAACGTAATTGTAAGCTTCGTGTAGCAGCTGGAGAATGTCACACTATTCTCTACTTTGTTAGTGATACACTAAATGTTATCCTAACGCATTTCCAAAACTTACGAGATGAACGTGTACAAAATTTCTGTACTGACATTGATATCATTTGTGAAGATATGGACGAAGAAGATGGAAGGCCAAAGAAACGGCAAAGAACAAAGTATTAAACCTCTGTATCTACATTTTTAATTGTTGGTCGATATTTGTCGATATTCTCAAATGTAAGTTTGATCAAGTTTTGCATAGTCAAAGGTTGTTTGGTAAATGGACACTTGCCTTGGGAATCATTCTCGATTAACACTTTTAACCAAGTCTTGTGTGAAAGTACATGTCCGTAAGGTGAGATGTATGGATTCACTACCTCTTCATTGGTAATCGAATCCTTAAATCCAGCCAATGGATTTTGATACTGTCTAAGAGTTGACTTTTTCAATAGTTGCAGTGTTGCTTCGTCATCACTATCAATAGCATCATCATCAGAAGAATCAAAGTCATCTTCCAAATCTTCTTCTCCGTTTTTCATTCTTCTCTTACGTTTGGTTTGATCATTTATAGGTACAGCAACACCTTCCACCAAATGTTTTCTCGCTCTCTTTCCCTCCTTACAGAACATTTTTCCATTCTCATCAAACGCATACTTCTCATCTTTGATATCACCACTAGCAACCATCGCACGATAGAAATTTGCACATTGGTAGCCAACGCGACCTGGAATAGCCATTGCAAAGATTCCCCACTTGGGATCATTTCTACAATCAAATTGTTTCAAACGTTCGAAAAACATTTCTCGTTCTTCTTTGGACCAGTTTCCATTCTTTTGTGCTTCTCCAGGTTTGTTGAATCGATAATAGTACGAGTTTGGATTTGTGTCGATTTTAGAGTATGCCATGATACGCGCTTCTGACCAATCTGCTTTGTCACTAGTTAACGCGTTATCTAATGTCAATCGGCCTTCTCTTCTTTTGCGTTCTGTTCCATCTTTTTTAATCGTACGTTGTGTAGGTTGTTTTGGTGTTTTTGTCTTCTTTGCTTTCTTAGGAGTAGTTTTCTTGTACTGTTTACTTGGTTTAAAATCTATGTTGTTATTATGGGAACGAGAAACATACCTTCATCATCATCATCTTCACTATCACTCTCTTGCTCACTAATGTTATAATCATCTTCTTCCTCTTCTTCATCGTCCTCATCTTCTGATTTTTCTTCTACATAATTTGGTTTCTTTTCTACTTTTCTCGAAACGTAGGTAATTACTGGTACATAGGTTGGTGGTTTTTCTTCTTTTCCACGTTTTGGTTGCACACGAACTGGTTCTGGTCTTGGTTCAACTTTCTTTTCTACTTTTGGTGGAGGCTCAACTTTGATGGGTTCTGGCGCTTTGTAATCGATTTTTCTCTTTTTCTTTTTTTCGACTTTGAAATCTTCATCATCTTCATCATCACTGGCGTGTCGTCTCTTTTTCTTTTTTCGTTGTTCTTCTTCTTCATCTTCTTGCTCTTCGATGGGTTCTGGTTCCTCTATCTGATTTGTTAATTTTTCACACTTGGTACTTACCTGCTCCTCGGAAGCATCCACGTCTTCGTCCCACATCTTGACATGGTCCAACTTACCAGTTGGATTTGGATTATAAATAAGAGCTACTTGTCGTCTCAGATGATGTAAAAATTGGTATTTGAAGAGTTTGGAAACGATTTCTTCTTCATCGCAGTTACTATTTGTGTCTATGGGATTAGTAGCCTTGTTAAAAGCGTACCGAAAGCGACAATGACTTCTTCATTGGTTACGTGTGAATGAAATGTTCTGACATGCGAGACTTTATGTCTTCTGTCTCGTTTCTTGAGTAATGCGAATTTTAATCGTTGTTCGCGTAATCGTTTTATTTCAGCTTCCTAAAAATTAGTCGTACAAGAGTAAACAAACCCTCTCTTCCTCTGTTAAACTATCATCATAAATTTTTATGGGCGCGTTTTGTATGTCAAGCTCTTTCTTTGTGAATAAACCTTCGCGTTCTACCAAATCATAGATACCTTCTGCGCTTTTGCTTCGTTTATTCCATTTTGATGCTAGTTCTGTAGATAGATTATCAGATAATATAGGTTGCTCTTCCCATTCGCTTTGGGTACCATCTACACCATCATCATAGAATAAACTGTGGTCGAGTTGCAGTGTAAGCATGTTGTTTGGTTAACCAGGATTACAACAGGATTCAAAATTTTGGTTTACCAAGCAGACAAATCACTATCAAACTTGTTGACAGAACAGCAAAAGTTAGTATGACACGACCACGTTTGACCTATTTTTCATCTCGAGGACTTTTAGAACCAACTCGATTGCTTTTAGCTCTAGCCGAAGCAGATTACGAGTTTGTTGGAGTTGGAACATACAACGTAGAAAATCAGCCTGAACCATTCAAAAAGTTAGTTTCTGAAAAGGCATTAGCGTTCGACTCTTTGCCTCTATGGGAAGAGGGTGATTTTAAACTAGTACAATCAGCTTCCATTTTCAGATATGTTTCCAGAAAGTATGGCTTGGCAGGAAAGAATGAGCAAGAAGCTTCATTAATTGACATGTATTTTGAAGGTGTCAAAGATTTGGTTATGGCTGCCAGAGGCGACAAAGATTCATTCTTTGCCAAATCATTACCTAAGTGGTTGGGTCATTTCGAACATGCATTATCAAAGAATGGAACAGGATATCTAGTCGGTGAATCTGCCACTGCTGCTGATGTAAGTTTGTTCTTTGTTCTGGAAAGTTGGACTGCACAGGGACTCGACACCAAAGAGTATCCATTGCTGCAAGCATTCCAACAAAGAATGGCTGAGAAACCAGGCATTAAGAAGTACGTTGAAAGTCCAGAGCGATTCCCACTCCAGCCAACAGCCGCGTTTAAAAGTACATAATTGCGTGCATTCATGCTATATTTTAAAAAGTTACATAAAAGTGTAGTTTTCTATCACCTCCTGACACGCAACATAACGGTTCTGACTTCTTCGCTTGTAGTACATCTTCATCATTTCCAACTTTGTAATTTGTCCATGCTAAGCCGCCCACTCTATAATCTTGCTTATGCGTTTGTAGTAGGGAGGCATTCTTACCATTGTTTGCTTTCCATATCTTGATCGTATCAAAGCCACTTGCTGTAGCGAATGTATGATCATTTGTAGGTGCCCATCTAAAATGTTTCGCGCCTGGCATATGAGCAACGTTATGGTCCAGTGTTGTTCCAGGGTTGCGTAGATCCCATAAAAAGTAGTGATTTCCAGCGACACCACCGACTAGATGCTCATTAAGAGGGTGAATATGCGCATCTCGTAGTGGTGCAATTGGTTTTGTTGTATTTCCAAATCCGATCGAAAACTCATCTTCTTGTTCGAGTACAGGTTCTGGTTTCTCTGTGTGGAATTTGATCGCCGTTGTATTTGTATCTTGTCGTAAGTCAAACATGTGTAATTGTCCGTTTTGTTCTCCTACTAGTAGTTTATCTTGTGCGCTATCTACTGCAACTACGCTTGATGCGAATTTTTGTGGAATCGACTCCGTTGTTAACAATGACAAAAGTCTACATGTTTTATCATCTGCATTGTTAGGAGAATTCAAAAGAACGTACCACTAACTGTTGCAACGCGAATATCTCCTGTTCTGCTAGTTACTATGGCGATATCGTTAATATCAAAGTCGTGAACTGTTGGTATGTCTAACTTTTTCTCCATTTCGTGACCGTTGTATTGGTATACTTGCAGACTTTTATCATTATGAACAGTACATAGTCTGCAATGAGTATATAATGCGAAAAACATACGTTAATAGGCTTCCTGTTGCCGACAAAGGTGCGAACGCCATAGCATCAACTCGACTTGTCGTGTGAATATCAGCAATTGTTTTCGTGAAACGACTACGTTGTTATTTAACCGTGTTTTTTCTATTTTACCATTCAACATCATCGTTTTGTCGATCAATCTCGTATGAATGTATTTTTAAAGTACTATCACCTGCGAACGCGATAAAATTGCTGTTTACTTCTTGGTATGGATAGCACTCCACCTTGTGAACAGGTTCATTCAATAAAGACATGTTGCTGGTTTGCCAAAATTACAAAACATGATAAGAATTTCCAAGACCAAGTATTTGGGACGAGTAGCAAGATGTTATCAATATTCTACGTTCAACCAAGAGGCTATTCATTTTGAACAAACTGTAATGCGGAGAAGTTCTGTGAGAGCCTTTAATGATACACCAATACCACACGAAACTTTTTCGCACATATTATCGCTCACACAACGTACACCAACGGGCTACAATCTGCAACCATGGGTTGCAGTAGTTGTTAATGACGAAACAAAAAAGCACGAACTTCATGAAGCCGCTTTGTCGCAAAAGAAAATACTAGAGGCACCGGCAACAGTCGTTTTCGCAGCAAATCATCACGTGCTAGAGAATCTAGACCATATATTAAAACAACAAGTTGAATCTGGCAGTTGGGATAAAGAATATGCAGAACGAACACGAGTTTTAGCAAATGCTTTACTAAGAACAGATCATTGTCAATTATTACAAGTATGTGATGCACTCTTTACTCACAAATAGTTTTTAAAGTACGTAACAACAACGGGCATGAGCTTTTTCAAGCCAATGATGCAAGCACCAATCAATACACGCGCTTATGCTCAAAAATCAGCAATGATGGCTGCTATGACGTTCATGTTAGCTGCAAGTAGTCACGGATTATCAACTCATGCGATGGAGGGTTTCGATGAGCGACGTGTGAAGAATGTAGTACAACTTCCAAGCCACTTTTCCGTTCCCGTAATCATATCCATTGGTTATTCGGACAATACTAATCAAATACCAAGTACACGATTACCAACAGAAATGGTCTACAAATCCAACACGTATGATCAACCAATAAATAGTACATAATGTATTTATTCGATTGTAATGGATGGAGTTGCGCTCTGCTCGATTTTTTGTTTGACTAAATATCCCATTCCTTGCAAGAATAGAATCATTGACGTTACCATACTATCTGGTCTTTCTTCTGTAATTAATCCACCTGCATTTTGTACTTTGATCCAAGCCGTATTCGCGTTGTTGTACTTGTTCATTAACTGTATCGTACCTTCATAATATGGTGATTCTGTTCCGACAAAGAGTAACACTTTGCAATCGACTTGTTTGAGTGGTGGTAAATCTTCACGTTTTGTGTAGCCTGCAATGAATTTCATTACGTTGTATGGTTGAAGTGAATTCAAGTAATCAGTGAACGACAGTACTAGATCTTTTCCGTGTTTGAGTGTACCTGGTCCAAAGTGGAAATGTAGTAAATCGTCAACGACAGATGGCATGCCATAGTAAGCCAATTGGTATTGTAGTTTCTAAAGTGTTAAATTGGTCAATTGAATACATACTTTGGAAAGCACCCACTCTGTGCTCCATCCTACTTTATCACCTGAGGAACTAATGAGTACAAGTCCAAGGAAAAATGAGGATCGTTCAGCCTATGTTGTTAATTTTGGAAGAGAAGACGAACGGCTATTAAACTCATGATGTACGCTCCAGAACCAGTCGCAAATCCAATCGCATATTTTAGTCCTAATTGAGTTATCACTTGTGAGACATCTTGCGCAATTAATTTCATATCGTAATCTGGTGCTTTGTATTCTACACTTTTCGCTGATGGTAACATGAATGGAAAGTCGATAAATATGAAATAAAAATAATCTTTGATAAACTGTAGCTTTGGGTAGTTGATAAATGTGTTATAACACATTTCACAAGAGACTATTTGTTAGTACATTGTTATTGACTACGGGCAGTGTCTGGTAGGAATATCATAGGTTCTTTTGTTCGATCGCCATCGATGGTCACTTGTAGTTTGCCATAGTTTGATACTGTGTGTTCTGTTGTTGTCATCGTTTGAGCTGCGGGGTACGCAAAAATGATTTTATTGCAGGTTGAAGATGGCGAAGCAGGAATATCCTGTGCCCATGGCTTAAACTTTCATTTTAACCTAAATTTTTATCTAAATTTGCTGAGTTGTAAGATACATTTAAACACAAATCGAAGTAGATCTTTGAACTAAGGTTGCTAACTCGTCTCTTATCTGCTGACAAAGTATATGTTCAGAGCATTCGAAAAGATAATTGTGAGGTCTGTTCAAACAAAAGCTATTTTTGAAATAGAAGCCGCAAAACATGACAAGCAGAGGACCTCAACACTTTTCGTTAATAGAGCGGCTATACAAGCGTTCTAGTGGTGCTATAACCTCACATCAATTTCAATCTGGATTATTTAGCTCACAGAACTGCATGGATCGAGTAGAGAGCAGTGGAGATTTGGTAGGTCACAGAGGATGTGTCAATGCCATCAACTTTAACGTTGATGGCTCGCTAATAGTTACCGGTAGTGACGATAAAACAGTAAAGATATGGAATACAGCTGACCGACGTTGTATCACTACATTGTACGGTCATCAATCCAATGTGTTCGCGACAAACTTTTTACCCCACAAACAAAACACGTAAATTAATACAAATCATCTAATTTTGTAGACAAGTTATCAGTGGCGGTAATGATGCTGATATTATTCACTACGAAATGACCCACAGTTTGTGTACTTTTTACCAACACCATACTAGAAAAGTATTACGACTTTGCATCAATCCAGTCCAAGTTGACACCTTCATGTCTTGTAGCGCCGATGGCACGATACGTTTGTTCGACATTCGCGGGCAGTACACTCATACTCGTACCACTAGTTTTGACAAAAGAAGTACAAGTCACAATGCGCCTTGCGTGCCACAGGCGATGGGTGGTGGGAAACAAAATCAACACCATGACAAAGTAAATGAATCTTTATTGTTGGACTACAAAACTAGACGTATAGGAGAACCCGTCCTGTACAGTGTAGATATTCATCCCGATGGACATCATTTTATTGTTGGATCATCTTTGGGTGATGTTAGGTTATTTGATTTACGCAAGATTGTTGATAATAATCCACAATTGTCAACTGTAAATATTTTCAGATCGCAATCGCCAAATTGCGAAATTACAGGATGCGTGTTTAGTCACAATGGAAGAGAAATTGTATGCTCTCACTTGTGCGATCACATTTATTTGTATGATACTGATGGTCAGTACGATCCTGTAAAACCAGAGATGGAAGAAGAAGAAGATCACGAAGAGCAAGAGATTCGTATTCCTGTAACTCAGTTACAAAGTTTGTTACGAGATGACGAGACAGATGAGGAAGAAGATGATCCTGTCGAGGAAGAAGAAACAGAAGAGGTGGAACCTTCACAGCAAGGACAAAGTTACAAACAAGTGTACAAAGGACATATTTCTCGAGATACAATTAAAGGTGTTTCGTTTTTAGGTCCGAACAGCGAGTGGATCGCTACTGGGTCAGATGATGCTCGAGTTTATATTTGGCATAAGAGTACAGGAAAGTTGGCCACGATACTTGAAGGTCATGAAGACACTGTGAATACTATTGTTTCGCATCCTACGATACCACTATTTGCTACAGGTGGAATCGATAGTGAGACAAAGTTGTGGAGCATGAACGGTGAAGTACCTACGGAAGAAGAAACTGAGGCCAAGTTGAAGCGTATGAGCAAACTACAAAAGAGAAATAGAAGACCTGCTGCACATGCACGGGAAATGACCTTTATGCTTCAGATTTTGAGACATTTGGTAACACAAAGACAACAAAATCTCATGTAAATTATTTATGATACGTATTATCGCTAATCTTGCGAAGAACTTGGATCTTTTTTCATCAAATGCTCAACTTGTACCTCTTTTATTTGTAAAGCGACGGTTGACGATGAAGAGGAAACTACATGCTACACACTCGAGCAAGTTCGCAAGGGTTAGTGGATTTGAAATATTTAAAACAAATAATTCATTTCGTAACTGCATTCCTGTGCACATCGACAACGGAACTGCGTTCCACGAAGCAAAAAAATATTTGAGAGACTCTAATTGCAAGGATAAAAAGATTCTGGTTGCGTTTGATTATCCAGGTGTTGGAAAAACAACAACAATTCATAATGCTGCACTAGATTCTGGTTGGGTGCATGTAATGGTTATTGTTCCTGCAAGCGCCATCGATCAATGTTTTATTCCCACTCTAGATAATTTATTTCGCAAACAAAAGATCATTTACGAAGTGGAAGCATTAGAACAAATCCGTAAAACATTCTTAGCCACAGTGCTTGCATGTCTCTCCGATGTAGAAAGCCACACCCTAGACAAATCCGAGCGACAATTTTACAAATGCTTCGGATTCAGTTTTTCTGATTGTTACGAGGAAGTTCTACGCAGTCCAACTGAAGCCCTCCACCGTCAAGTGTCAATGACCAAAAGTATTTTAGACAAGACAGAAAGAGCAGGGATATTGTTTCATTTGGATGAATGTCAAAGATTTTATCCACAAAAAACATTTGAGCGCCGCAATGAATACGTTGATCATTCAACAGTAAGGGATTTGTACTTCATTGGAGTGTGCCAGTTACTGGGACAACTAATTAGCAACACATTCAAAGTAGCCATGTCAGGTACAAGTATTTTACTAGAAAGACGAATTCAAATTGATGCAGGTGTATCTTTGTGCAAAATATACTTACCTTACACTACAACAGAGGTAATCGTGAGATGCTTGGAAAGGTATTACCAATTTCCTGCAATCACTACAGAACAGTTGCATGAGGAGCTGGCTGCGTTATGTGGTCCCTTTAGGTTGGTTCAATACTTTCTAATGGCGCTAGAAACGCAACATAGCATACCAGCAAGTAAATACAAGGTACTACACTTGAGAGATGCCATCCGCATGGCGTATATATTGTTTTGTGATTACGTAGATGACATAGTCACTTTAGCAGGTATAAATTTGAATGAGATAGTGACAGCGACAAAACACTCGAATTTATTAGATGGTGTAGAAGGCACATATTTTCCATCGCAGGAAAGATTTGAAAGATGCAGCTGTGACATTCAATCACAAGACATATCTAAAATCAAAGTTGTCAAGTACAGAGAGGAGGATGTAAATGGCAAGTGGCTTAACAGCGAAGACCAAGCTGCTATCAGATGGTTAAGATCTGCAGGTTCATACTACATAGTTGAGCCATTCCCATTTTTAGAAAAATACTATGCTAGTAAGTTACGTTCGGAAAAGCCCAGTGCTTACAGCATCATTGTGAAGCTCAAGTATAAGAGTGGAAAATCATGACATTTGTTGATAGCTATGAAACACTACTCCGGCATGTGCATGCTACTTTTCCTCAACAGGTTCGTGATATTGAACAAATTTATTATTTTATCGATAACGAAAGAGTAGGAGTAGAACACGAACTCGAGTTCAGAGGTTTAGTTTGGGTAGCAGCAAAGTCTAGTGTAGATATTTACGTTGCGTTTAAAGATCCAAACTTGTCTCAAACCAATAGCACAGTTGAATAAAGTATAACTCTGTTAAATTACTTATCTTGTTCACGATAGAACCGATTAAAATCGAGCAAGAGTAATAACTTTGCTAGTTGATGTGAAGATGAGAACAATCGCCGATCGTCTTCTTCTCTTCTTGTTCCTAATGAGAATAGCATTTTATCCAACGTTTTGCACAATAAAAGCACGTCGTACCGAAACTCGTCACGAGTTCGTAACATGGCTTGGTATGGTATCGCATGTATAGCAAGAGAAGGAGGACTGTTTCGTAGTTGTACATAGAATGTTAGCACTGACTTGAATATCTTCATGAGTAGGTCATATAACGGTTTCGTTTGTTCATACAATAAACATCCACGTAAGATACGTTCCAAATACTCTTGGTGATACTTGTTCAAAGAGTTTAGATTTAAATCTTCATCATCTGTTGATTCTCCTTCTTCCATTTTGATTTTACATTCGAATTCTCGTGCTGCTGTTGCTATGACATGTGTCGTTACATAATTTGATATCGCTTCGATGACATGTTGCATTTCTCTTGCAAAAAGCTGTAATTCTCGCATGTTACGTTTCTTTGCCTCACTATGTTTGAATAAAATCCAAACCTCGCGAACGTTCCATACAGTTCTTTTCAATTTTACCATAAATTGGAAAATAGTTTCATAATCGATCAGTGCTGCTTCATCAAACACTAAATTAATTGGGAATGTTGATCTATACTTTAGTTTGAATGGTACTAGTGTTTCGATCGAGTCCCAGATGACTGGCTTTGTCGTTCCGTCGTTTCTCTCGAAAATTAGATTTTTGCAAAGTGGATCCGTTTCCCAACAGTCACTATCCTGTAATGAACGCTCTAGTACATCGTTTAGACGAACTAAATGATCAGTCATGCCGTTGTGAACAGATAAACATGAAATAAACGCGTGTGCCCAATCGCTATTCTGCATGAGCAGGTATCGTCTTGCCGCCTCAAAGTGCTCCATTAAATATTTTTCTTGGAACATTAAAGTCATAAATGTCTTGTTAATGGAGCGGAATTGCGATAGTGCAGGAGCAATCAGGGAATGTTCGAGTGATATTTCCAATGGCACGATCAATCCTAATTCTTCTTCATAATCCAAGAATGGATTCTCGTCGATAATTTCTTCGTCGGAAAGATACTCTTCCTCATCGATTTCTGCAAAATCAAATGTTGTTTCTGGAACATCGATAATTAAATTGTCTTGCGTATCGTTTTGTTCATTCATTGATTGGTCTTGTTGAACGTCTTCCATAATAGATGAAGTTTCCATGATTGGAGAGTTTTCTTCCATTTCAATGTCAATATCATCGACATCATCCTCTATATTTGCAATTTCTGTTTCTTCTGTGTTTTCGTTCTGGATTGGACTTTGTACGGGCGATATCACTAGCGACTCCATATCGTGAATTGTTTCTTCTGGTATAGATTCATCATCGTTTTGTGAGTGTACCTCTTCAAATTGTTCTAGTTGTTCGACAATTTGATGATCTAGTGGCTCTACATCAGGCATTTGATTTCTTTCTCTTCTTCTCTGCCGCACGTTTCTTTTTGCAGTCATGCGTAACTCTTTTCTGTCTTCGTCCATCGCTAACCACTCTATTCTTTCATTGTCGTGCAGATGACGTCTAAATTGCCAATTACTTATGTCTATTCTTCTTTTTGCGTCGTTCATGGCATGTTCGTACTCATCAATGATATTTTGTCTCGCTCGATCGATAGCAGAAGGCTCAGGTAGGATTGAACCCATTTCTATAACTTGTTCGCGTGGTCGCTCTTTCATTTGTCTCGCATACTCTAGTTGTTGATCTAATAGTTCTTGTCTTTGTTTTCGTCGTTCTTCTGCCAAATCCATGAGTTGACGCTGCTGTCGTTTAAGTGCAGTTTGTATCTCGAGTTTGTTAACTTCTATTTCACGTCGTTTGGCAAGTAGTAGCATGTTTGATTGTTGTATTCTTGCTCTCACTATTCTAGCATTTTCTCGGCCATAGTGTAGTGATAGTTCAATATATTTCGCTCTTTGACGAGTAACACCATGCAAATCTTTGATGATCCTAAGTGGAACATGACCTTCTATTTTTCCTCCTGCTTCTCGTACGTAGTACACCACTAAACCAGTGCTATAGATTTCATCAGCTACTGAGTGTAAGAACGCAGGTAGTAGTGATATATCATAAGTAAACGGTGGTTTGTCTCCAGTGATAAAAAATTCTTCCGTTCCTGGTAGCTCTCCTTGATAGATCCAATCTTGTATCCACTTGAAATAAACGTGACAAAGTCTGCCAAATATCCAACCACCTTCTCGCTCGTAAAAGTATTGTATCAAATCTGCTCCTACTGCAATATCTGTACATAGTGCAGCTATTTCGTTTAGTTTTGCGATACCACTTTTGGACTGCAAAACTAGTTGGATCATAGTTTGTGACTTTGGCAACAACGCTGTATAGTGGCCTAGAAATAGATGTAGAGTTCTTCCAAGTGCTTGTCGAATCAGTCCATGCCTAAAAAGTTAGTTTTGATCAAGGAGTCGTACTGGTGTGGGTCTCGTACAAACTCTTCTCCAACACGTTCTAATCTAGCATACGAGGAACCTGCATTGGCAAATATCCTCATCATATTTACAGTGCTAGCAATACTTGTTGTTTTCAGTCGTACGTCAGCAGGTTGAAACACGTTCTTGTCTAGAATATATGAATTTGAAGGTACTCCTTGCAGCACCAACAGTGAGTCCTAAATAGTTAGATATTGATAAACATCTTACCTGCACAAGATCAAATTCTGTTAGGACTCGTGCATCCTGTCTTTCCGAGAAGAATTGGTAATGCCTATCGAAGAATCGACGATTCGCGTACAAAGGCTCTGCTGGATGCTCTGTAAAGTACATGCTAGGAGGGATCTCCTTCCTCTATTACGTTAAAACTTATTCCAACTATAGTACCCGTTCTCGTTTTTGTATTTGAGTCCAATCTAGAGCAGTAGATTCTTCTGTTGAATCATCTATTGGTCTATCCGATTCATTTTTCTCTTTATCGTTTAGTTCCAAGTTAAAAAATTTGTTCTTGTCCTCTACTACCCCTCTAACGTGCTCGACAACTAACTCGTCATATTCTCGCAGTGGAAAGAAGGATTCTTGTACTATTGGTTTTGGATTTGATATCTGCGTCAATAACGATAAAAACGAAGCGTGCATTGTGAATGGAAATGATAAGTGGTCGCCAAATGGTGCATGTGTGCAACTACGACAGTTAGTCGAGTTAATAAAAAGTACGTTTGAAATTTGTCCCACGGTTCTTGTACTATTGATAAACCCTGTCCTATTAGTGTTGCTAGTTTAAATTCGTTCTCGCTTTCTCGTGAATCAAAACCATTTTCATCAAAACTCGGTGGTGGTTCATGTGTATCCTCAAGATCGAGTAATATCCCAAAGCATTTAGTGTACATCAGTTGAGTCCATTTTTCTGGAATAGTTTTAGCGACGATTATTAAGATTCAAACCATTTTCTATGTCATTTGGTATAAGTAAAGAAAAGTATGCACGTTCTAGTGCAGATTTTTCGTCACTTTTCTGCTTTTCATTCCTTGTGATACTTACAATCAGACGTTTCAGCAACAAGGGAACATCAGCGTGTGCATTCGCGTTTGCCATAACCTGTGGCGAGAATGAGTTGTAACCGAAGCAGGACAACCAGCACTTTTAACGCAAAACTAGAAGACCACATAGACAAACGACGTAATGACCAAACAACGAAACAAGAAGAAAAAGTTAGTTGCGAAGGGCACTGGCCTACACATTGACTCAAACCTGTATAACATGTGGAAGACAGAAAGAATAACAGGAGAAAATGTAGATTTGGAACGTCTTAGAGCTTTTCAGTCGTTTGTGGCGTTGAGTGACGCAAACAAGGATAAAGAGATCAGAGATGGAGGATTAGAGGTCGTACCAGGTTTTCATTTGCTTGCAGGTGCGCACTATGATGCTATTACGCTAACATTGCAGAAAATTACTTCGCTCATTTACCTGATAGGACTGGTAGAAGAAACGTACAAAGTTGGGGACCCTACGTTACTGGATTCAACGCACCTGACGATCAATGGATAAAAGAATGCATCTGCAAAGTACAACGCATACCCAATAACTGGCAACCAACACAACTCGACAAATCGCCTTCACCAAACGTCGAATCAGTCATCGAAAAAGCGAAACATATCGTTCAAGAGCACGAAAGACTTGAATTCGTGCCCATACAGAAGGGAGATTTTATATTATGGGATATAAGGCTTCCTCACCAAAATTCTGATGCAAACGAAACCAATGTGGGACGATTTGTATTCTATCATGCGTATCTTCCTGCACGAGTACCAGGTTTGAACAAAATTATAGAAGAAATCAAAACAAAACGACCAACGAGAGATCACATTTCAGATTTTAGTACAAGATGGAATGACATTGAGAAAGAAGGTTTACCAGAACAGAAACCACTAGAAACACCATTTGAGAAAATGTTATACAACGAACAAGAGTGGGACGTATCAGTAGGAGACGAACTAATCGCGAAACATGGGCATCTACTCACAGAAAAACATATCTCATTTTACAATCAATTTGGTTATGTTGTTATTGAGAATCTCATCGAGACAAGTACATGCGAGAATTTGTACAATCAAATTTTAAGTCATGCCAAGTTCTTGGGTTGTGATGTGGAATCACTACTAGAAGGCGGAAAAATAACAGGTGACGATTGGAACAAGATAGGAGGAACATTTGGAGCAATGGTAGAGTTCTTTTGGTTACCATGGCAAGAAAAAATTAGATTTGATGAAAGAACATATGCCATCACTGCAAGTTTATTATCAAAGACGTGGACATCAGGTGCAGCAGAATTCCAATGCCCATTTAGCGACAAGATTGATCATAGAGCCTTATGGTTGTATAACGATCGTGTCAACATTAGAATTCCAGATAGCATTGTACAATCACTTCAAATGAAACAATAAGTGTTCTAAAATGGTTTATTTTCAACTCGTATGGACTTTCGAAGTTCAACAACTTCTTTCACAGCTCTTAGATCATTGAACATTGCTGAAGACTCAAACCTATGAAAAATATCTAACAATGACGTCATTGCAGAAACCTCTAGTAATTCTATTAGTGGAAGATAGTCATCAGATTTTGATTCTCCAACTTGTAGAAATCTTTCGACTTGATCGCGAACACTGTTTGAAATGTTGATCTCTTTTTTGCTTCCTCGCTTTATAAACGTTTCATTCATTTTGCTTAATGCTTTATCCTTAGTTTCACATGTTTTAAATGCCAATAATGAATCAAAAAAGAGTACAGTTTCGTCACTATACTCTGATTCTGCGAATTTGAGCAATGTGTCGTGGAATACTCTATCTTCGACAAGTAGACGTTTCACCAACGCGCCTTCATTTAATCCCTCGAAATAACCTCCTGGTGTGGGAGTACGCGACCGTGGTACGATAGTAGGTGTTAGAGCATGTCTTCTTTGACGCTCACCAACAATCGCTTTAAGTGGTAAGGGTGTAGGGTGCATCATTTTGAATTATTTTCACGAAATTTAGGGTTTGTATACTGCGAATAAGTAACAGAGTATCGTGTCGGTAACCGCCACGTATCAAAATGGGTTTTTTGCTTTTGTACTGTGTTTGGCTCAAGCGTTCTTGTCTGCTGTCATCTAAGAAATCAAACAACACTCTACAACGGCACATGCACTCATCTATCGCACCAAACGTTCTTAATTCTCGCTTCTACGTACAGTGTCCTCGCATAAATCGACTTGAATTACTGTAAAGAGAAAGAGCCAAACACGAAACCAACCAAACAATTTTACAGGTCGACTTGTCGCATGAGGCTATGAAACTATCAAGATTATGGGATGATGGAACGAAAAAAGAACCTGACCCACTAGAACAAAAGTTATCGCACGGAATATGGCTCAAATTCCCACACAAAGATGGCGTTGTGCATCATGGAGAAAACTTTCACGCTACACGACAACAAAAAATTGTAGTGCACGACCGCGAAATGCGAGAAGAAAACTTGGCACGAATGATGAAAAAGAAACGGAGAATGCTTGGTTCACCAACATTAGATGTGTTTGGCATAGCCAATGGATTTCCAGCACCTGTTGAAAATTATTCAGATAGTGATGACGATAATTCACCATTACATTCTACAATACCAAAACATTCTTCGTTTAAAAATGTGAAAGAACTGTTGAAACAAGGCAATAGACAAAATCGAAGTCAGTCAAGTGCAGGTGATTATCGCGAGAATGAACGAGAAATAGATCCCTCACGACGCTCATACAGTAGTTTAGATACTCATAATGGAAAAAGAAGAGGTTCAACAGGTGACGAAAAAAAAACAAAAAAACGAGGAAGTGGACTTTTACCAAGCATGTTTAGTAGTTGGGGAACAGATGCAGAAGATGAAGATCATCAAATACGTGGCAGCGACCCAATACCATCACCTACGAAACGGAAAGCAAAATCGAGACAATCAATACAGACGAACACTGCACAAGATGATTCCATCACATTTGCGCAGCATGTAGAGGCGGAAATGGTAAAAACACCTGAATCTGATGAGGAAGAAGAAATACCAATCATTCAAGTAGAAAATCCAGAAATAGTTGTCGATGCTGTAGCAGATGTAAAGAATGTTGTCGAGGAGGAGCAAAAACTAGCTGAACTTGGTCGACCAAAATTTGGAGACTATGTTCGGAAATACAAAGATGAAGATAGACCGGTGACTGAAACAAAAGAACAGATACAGGAAGAAGACATTGCAGATATCTTATCTGACAACTTTGTGCCTTTTTCAGAGATGATACAGCAACACGCTGAAAATACTGTCACAACAACGCAGATACCTGCTGAAAAGAGCATCACCCCAGTAGTAATACAACAAAACCCCACGTTACCGTCGTATGAAACAGTAGTTAATAATGTGGAACCTGTCGTGGAAGAACATATCGAAATAGCAGTAGGAATAGTTGTTGAAGCTCCGCCAACATACGAACAACCAACGCTACCACCAAGTTATTTCGGAGAAACACCTGCGTCTACTGATGAGACACACGTTCCTACTGAAAAACCAACGACAACGCATTCACCAACACATTCGACCTACTCATCCAACTACTCATCAGCACATTCATCAGCTCACACAACACCACGCAAAAAACAACCATTTGTTTTCAACATTTCACCAGCTGTGAGTCGACCAATTACTCCAGAAAAAGATGCTGTTTGGAAAGAATGGGAATCTTTAATTAATAATCCATTCCCAACAGTTGAACAACCACCACCAATAGATATCTCTGATTATCAAGCATCAGCAGAAAATCCGTTACTCGATCCATTACGAAAAATGATATCGGAACAATCTGATGACAATTTTGAAGAAATTCGAGATGTCATCGATCGACTGTTCATGGAAGCGTTAGAACAGAACAGTTCCTCTGTAAATGTACAAAAATACAGAGAACATGTCATGAGAGATTTTAAGAGAAAAGGACTCATAGACGACGCGTTTATAAAGAAAGTATTGTATTTGGAAGAAAAGAGAAAGAACAAGGAATATTACAAGGAAGATTCAATGTATATGAGACGTATAAAAGTCGAACAAAAACCTATGCAGCCAGTAGCTGTAAAGAAAGAGAGAAGTAAGTCGGTTAATGCGAGACCACAGAATGATTTACCACCGCCACCACCGCATGATTCAAAGAAAGTAACAATGTGGAGTGCATCTCGTGTACTGTAAAATTTATTTATTCAAGACACAGGACACTTTACTCACTTGGTAGTCTTTCTTCTCTTGGATGGATTCTTAGGTGCACAATCTGCTCTCCACTGTACCACATCAATCGTGCACTCTTCGTCTGCTACTCGCGGTGCTTTCACTCTCTTGTGCACACCAATGATAAAGCGTAACCTAGGACACTCGTTCATAAGTCGTTTCGCCACACTAGCATGTAAACCAGAATGCACTTCAATGGTTTCCAATCTTAGAAGCGATCCAGGTATTCTAAAAATCTCGTACTCATGTATTTCTCCATACAAATGTTTCAGTGTTTTTATGTGGTCTATAGAATCAGCTATAGGTGATCTTCCGTGTAAATATGGTTTACGAAAGGTTAACGTTTCAAGTGAAGTTATATTTTCAGTTAGTCCGCTTGGGAAAGATTCTACCTCTAAATCTTTTAGTTTTCGTATTTTTGTTGTAATGAGAGTCAACGTTTCAATGTCAGGTGTAGTGGTAACTAGTTGTTCAAAGTTGGGACAATGATCTATGATCGCAGTGATGTGCGATTTATCTACTGGACCATTATATGACAACAACTGTGGTGATCTCTTTATAACCTCAACCCAATCTTCACTCGTGTTGGAATCAACTCGAATGTGCTTCAAATTAGATACAGGGAGCATGTATGATAATAATTTCTCTGCAGTTTTGATTCCGTTGCTTTCAACTATGTGCAATTCAGTCATCGTTCTAGCTGCAGAAGGAAGAATGGCATCAGCTATGGGTTTGTACATAGACTCGCTGTTAAACAGTACACAGGTTATATTTTGATGTTTCACAGCTCTTTCTATCACTTCTGTACTAATGTTTTTGTTAAACCTTTCATACGGCCAGTACGTACATTTTACAGTGTCTGTCCCCTCTTGCTCTGCATACGAAGGACATATTGCAGCATATTTTGGGAAAATTGAGTAGAATCCTTCCAGAATATCAAGTCTTGGTATGTACATCTTTGTTCCAAAACGTAATAGGCGAAGATTATGACAATCTTTCAGATTTTGTGTTGGCTCTTCTGGAATTAGTAGCAATTGGTCATTTAAATCGAGTTCCTCTACGTTTGGGTAGCGACTGTTTATAATTTTCATCATGTCGTCAAAGTTCTCGTCATCCACATAAACACTATCGATTTGTATGACGCGAGTCTTGGCAATGTCAAACCAATTTTTACATGTTAGTTGATAATTGTTTGCAATATCGTATAGCGTCAAATATTTGAGTACGACTGTGTGAGCATCTTCTGGTAGCTCCGAAAGTGACATGTTTGACTTGTAAACCTTGTCGCTTCGTACTCAACTTTGCTGTTCGTCTTTCAATCTCAACAACGAAGAAAACATGTCGATTGCTGCCAAGATAGTCGCCCACATGACTGGTGAAGACCAGTACAGTGACTCTGACGATGAGTACATCGACGATGAACTACAACGGTACATGTACAACCCAGACAGAGCTGGCGAAGAAGATGACTTTGAAGAGTTCGAAGATGAGGGAGAAGAGTACCAACCAAAGTCACAAACGAAGAAACCACTTTCGAAAAAGACGCACAACTTTAAAAAAGATAAAATATACGTGTACGTGCCAGATGATGAAGCGCCAGTGCACCAAACTATGTCCAAAGCAATTAATGGTGTCGTATTCAACAGCGATGCAGTAGAATGCTTCAAAATGAACTGGGCAATCTCAACTCCAAAAGAAATGACTTATAACGGAATGAGACAGTTGGACTTGCGTCGTATGGGAATGGCGAGTCACACAACACAAGGAAAAATTTATGTTTCTGGTGGACGTGACTCTAAATACACATATGGAGAGTTGTACAGTTACGATTGGGATAAAAACGAGTGGCGAACAGAAGTCACAGGTGGTCCAAAATTAAGTGACCATTTTATGTATTCGCCACCAGGTCACAATCATTTGTTGTTTTACAGTGGTGGAAGACAATATTATGTACTACAAAATGGTACCGATCCAGATACCTCCAAAACAAGATCATGGAAAGAAGGCAATTCACACGCAGACCAAGGTACAATCGAACCAGTTCACCATTCGTCATTTTGTTTGGTAGGAAATCGTATCTATGTATTCGGTGGAAAATTACCAAACTCTGGAAAACCAGTGAATCAACTATACTACTTGAGCGTTACGTTGACTCGAGATCATTATAGCGGAAATGATATGAATGTCATATACAAAACGCAAAGAGTGCTCGTTAAATCAAAACAAAAATTTGCAGTGGCTCCACCTCCACGTTACGATCATGCTGTTGCCTCTGTAGGTGACCAAATGTACGTATTTGGAGGTATTGGTAACGATAACAAAGTTTTGAATGATTTGTGGGTATGCAAGGGAGAAGCGTGGTCTCAAATTGATTGTGCAATTCCACCACCTCCATTGTATGGACATAGCATGTTGTTCGATAACACAAATCACCACATGTTCTTGTACGGTGGTATCACTGCCGAAAAGACCGTTTCTAACGCAATTTATCGTTACGACACTGAGTCTAAGCAATGGAGTTTGAACGTGGTTCGTGGGCCAGAACCTAGTGGTGCTAGTGATAATCCAACTCAACATCAAATTCCACTTGCCTTCCATAGCATGAGTATGTTTGGAAATAGCATGGTCATGTTTGGTGGCATGACAAACTATGAAACAAGAGAGCTAAACACCAATGCGTTGTTACTACACAACACAATAGATAATGGTGCAGAAATCTCACAATGGCAATACATGCGTGATGGTTTCAGACAAGAAAAGTTGTGCGATATTGCACTACGAGTTGTTACCGATGACGAGCAAGGACATGAGTACATCAAAACGCACAAGTGTATACTAACAGGTCGCTGTCCTGAATATTTTAATGAGGAACTATTAGCAAGTGCAGAACCATCACCATGCGACTTACCAGCGCTAGAGTGTTTCAACACTTACCACGCAAGTGTTGTACGAGCGCTTATCGAGTACTTGTACACTGGTAATTTGGAACTTCGTGGTGGTAACAAACTCATGGAAGAGTTAATCGAAGTGAGTCAAAGAATGTTAGATAAGACGAACAGTGCGTTAGTCCATCGCATTGTCGTTGAAGGACACAAAGCAACGTTAGATATCACTCGATTGGTACTGGAATCACTTGAACAAGATATGAATAAGTTGTATACAAGCTGCATCGATAGCATTCGCTACGATGTTGAATTAGAAAACACAAATCCAACATTCGCCGATGTTAGAATCGAACTTGTTGATCCTGCCGATGACAGTGTATTTTTGGTGATGGAAGCCCACAAATTCATCTTGTGCCGTTCTGGTTACATTGACAAGGTATTCAAGAGTGGTATGGAGGAGACACTAACAAATGTTATCAAGTTCCAAGAATTGTCCGAGCAAGGTCTCGTCGCTGTACTCAAGTTTATCTATTCGAACCAAATTTCTGTTCGTCCAGAGAACTGTATCGAAGTTCTCATCGCTAGTTTACTGTTCCGTTTTAACGATTTGGCTGCGTACTGTAGATCAATGGTCACAAGCCATTTGTCACTAGAAAATGTTATCAGTGTTCTACAAATTGCAGATCATTACCAAGATACTGTTTTGAAGAGAACAGGTATTACATTTGCGAGCAAGAACTATGAAGAAATCAGCAAGAAAGAAGAATGGACAGGTGTATCCGAGGAAATTAGAAATGCTACACAAGAAAAATTCGTGCAGCAAGCTAAAAAACTTGAGAAAAAGGCTCTTAGACAGATTACTAAAGCCACTGGAAAACAAAAGAAGAAACATTAAACAAAATCTTGAGAATCTGGCAGGTTTACAACATTGGTCTATTAGCTATTTTAGTACAGTAGACATGTGACATTCGCGAATGTCAGTTTTCAAAGCGAACTCAAAAAGCCATAACAACCGATGCAAGCCAAGACTCTTGTTGTGTTACTTCTAACACTAATCATCTGCGTCGCTAATATCGAAGCCACCAGAGCACATGCCAAATCACACGCAAACTTCAGCTTGAAGAGCCTCGTCAACAAGGTTTTCGTACAACCTATTAACTGGATTATTCCCAAGTTGAAAATGAGAATGCCAAGATATGTCGACCTCAAAAAAATCAACGAAACTAACTGTGCTCGTTTCGGTAAGGTTGCCAGTTTGATCAGCTCTTTAAGACAAAAGAACGCCGGATGGCAAGCCGCCCACAATGATTACTCATGCTGGGCCAAGGAAGACTTGCCCCACTTGGCTGGTTTGGATATGTCACCACCAAAGGGTGCTAAATCATACCACGCACACGGTGGAGCAGTTCACGTTCTTTCCGATGCCGAACAAGCTGCCATTCCAGCCTCATTCGACGCTGCAACCAAATGGCCAGGATGTATGGCAGAAATCCGCAATCAACTCCAAGTAGGTTTCTCTTGTAGTTACTAACTTTTTTAGTGTGGTTCATGCTGGGCATTCAGCGGAGCATCAGCTATGGCTGATCGTATTTGCATCAAGACCAACGGAAAAGTCAAACCAGTTTTGTCACCACAACAATTGGTTTCATGCTCACAAAACGGTGGATGTAACGGCGGACAAATGAATACGTACTGGACTTTTGCCCAAAACACTGGTGTACAAGAAGAAAGTTGCTACCCATACGTTTCTGGTAACTTTGACTTACCAGCATGCTCTGCCAAGTGCTCTGCTGGTCAATCCTTTGGTGTTCCATTCAAAGTAAACCCACCAACCAAGGGTTACGCAGGACACATGCTCGTGCCATACAAACCAGCTGACTGGCGTACTAATGTTCCATTGATTCAATACGAAATCATGACCAATGGTCCAGTACAAGCAGCATTCAACGTACCAAGAGAATTCATGAACTACCAAAGTGGTGTATACAAGTGCATGAACTGCACTGATACTATTGGTGGTCACGCCATCAAACTCACTGGTTGGGGTGTTGCCGCTGACGGTACTAAATACTGGATCATGGCCAACTCATGGGGAACGTAAGTGGAAATTTAAATCTAACTAATTATCAAAGTCGTTGGGGAGAAAATGGTTATGCCAAATTCGCAATGGGCCAAATGGGTATTGAAAATTCTGCCTACGGTGCAATTCCAGCTATTGCATCTGATGCCACTACTACAGCAGGTCCAGCCACTCCAAAGCCACTTACTCAAGCAGAGATTGATCAATTAACCAGTGCCAGCATTTTCAACAAACTTAAGGCATGGTTTGCCACCCAATCCAAGACTTTGACTGAACACGCAGGTGCCAAAGCTTTGGTTCAAAGACAATCTGACTTGATTGCCGCTGGAAAAGAAGAAGGTAGCAATGGATGGACTAAAGTTACTGCTAACTGGAAAACTCCACGTTGGAACACTCTAGTGAATGTCCACAAAGTCAAAGGTAAGACAAAACTTGTAGTTTAATATCATAGGTGGTTTTGAATCAAATGGATGGCGCTCAGGTGATGCCACTACTGAAGAGTATGCCAAGGCTGTATTTGACACTTTGATCAAGATTCCAAACGTTACCAAATATACTGGCGTAGGTATTGGTATTAGTACTGACAAGTATGAAACCTCATACTACATCGTTGAATTTGTTCAATAAAGGATGTGCTTGTCAATTTGTTTGTGGTTGAGTGACACGTTACGACAGCAAACATGAAAAGAAAAGCAGAACATGAAGAACTGCCGCGTAGCAAACTACAACGCTCAACAAAAGTCAACTCTTTGGTTACGTTTAACTGCGCGGTGTGGGAGTCTACACCATACAGCGCGAAAAACCTAGCATCGTTTTTGAATACAAAACTGAACAGGACATCGCGAAAATGGAGCGGAAGAGTTATTTTGCGAAGTAACTCGAGACTGTGTTTGTACGACGTACTGGCAAAAAGACAAATACTTGATATTCCCACAGCAAAAAAATATGACCCTGATATTACGCAGTTAAATGATGGTACTATAGTTGTTTGTCAGAACGATACTATTTCGTTGTACAACTTTCATGGTGATCTGATCCAAACAACAGAATGTGAGCAGTATTTACCACATTCTATTGAATTGCGAAATGGAAACATACTCTTTATTTCAAACAATTCTGCCCAAAGTGTGGCGGGCATATTTGACAGAAAAGCAAATACTGTTGAGGAACTTTGTCGTTCTACATTCGAGTACATAAGTGTGGCCCAATTCAAAGACGGGAGAATTATATTCTCTGATGGTGGTAACGTGGATCTATACGACGAGTCCTTAAATCATCTACAAGCATTTGAAGATAGTGAATGGATGGAATATTATTCACAACACAGAAAAGATTTTCAGTTTTTCTCTGCCGAAGGTGATTACTTTGAAGTTAATACTGATGAGTTCACGTGGCAAGGAAAGCGCGTAGACGATGCTTCTGTTGCATTAGAATTGGAAAATGGAATACTGGTTTTGAAATCTTCCAGACCACAATCGTTAATGTTTGCACGTGGTACTGTTGTTTTTAAAACGATTGAGGAGCCTGCAAAGTTGTTGACTGAGATTGACTTCGGTGTTGTGGCTTACTATAACAAAAGTACCAAACAGGTTCACACATACGACACAAACACCGATGAGCGCTATGAGTATACTTTACCAGATGACGCTTCATTGGAGCTCATTTTAAAGAATATTAAATAAAATAGTGCTATTGTTCGAAATTCTAACCTACAAACAAAGTGAATAGCTGTCAGATGCGAAACGTTTGCAAACTTAAACGATTACAAGAAAACGATCAACTACAAATGGCGTCTATCAAACAACGTATCATCAAATGTTTGGCCGACTATGCAACGTTATACTCTGACCTTCAACACGAGATAGTAAAATGCACAAAATCCCTGAGTGATCTAGGAGGAAACAGCCAATTAGGATTACTTGAACAACAAATAGATACGCAAAAACAACGTGTATCAGGTGTCGTTGACGCACTGATTGAAAAGGACAAAGAACTACAAATTTTACTGCGAGAACGTACGTGTTATAACCGTGTTAACAAAAATAGTTGTTGCAAATCAAGAATATCAACAAAAGATAGTACGCGTGAAGCAACTCGTGTCAGAAAAAGATGCGCAATTATCAAATTTATCTGGAACATTAGAACGTGTACATACTGATCTATTAGGGGTTATGCACAACTCGTCACATACAACAAAAGCGTTAACGACAAAAAGTATGTATTGAGCATTCAACTAACATTTGTAGAGGAAGTTTTCTTGGACGAAGTGGTTTCATACGCACATAGAATTAGTGGAACAACAAGCGCGACATCTTTAGATCCTAATGATATCAAATCTACGCCATTCCCACCGCCACACATATGGGCAGCTTCTTTGTTGTATCCTAGTACGTTTCTCTATTACATAACTTACCGTTACAGAAAATCGAAAAACTATTTTGCAAAAAGAAGAAGAGCAAGAAATGGCAGTTGATAGTCCTACATCAACACAGGCTTCTGCACCACTATTAATGTTCAATACTCAATCACAAAAGAAGACAGAATCAGCCCCTATACAAATCTTTGGTTTGAACGATGCTAGTAGCGATAGTGACAGCGATAGCGAATCGGAAAGCGAAAGTGATTAAATATTTAGTATTCTGGTATATCTCCGTATACAGCTATTGCGTAGACTCCTTTCGATTTTTTAGTTATTCCTTGCCAATTCGCGACCCAACTTTTTTCTGGGTTAGTAAGAGCCACCATTCTAGAGGTTAGTTTTTTTGTGATAAATGTATACCCTTCAAAGGACGTGCTTGTGAAATCATCTACTCGTTTTTTCTCTTCATGTATTCTTAAATGTGGACAGTTTTCGCATCCAGTCGCATAAAATTGTTCTGTGGACTTGATTAGGCCACATGTTATGCAGGCTCTAAGTGTGCGCATGTTGCTGGGCACAACTTCGGAGGCGCTAACGTGTCTTGGGCCAACATCTTCATCGTCGTATTCCGACATGTTCAAATTTTGTTTGGTGTTTTAGTCAACCGTGCAATGTTGCGTTACAACTAGATAACGAATTGCTCATACAATGTTATGCGAATATGAGTACTAGCACTGTTGGCTGCGAAATCGATTTTAATTTCAATATTGTATGCAACAATGATTATTTACAATTTAAATTCTGGAGGTTCCCACAGTCCTGACTGCTTGTTTTGAGTTCTTCCTTGAATACTTGGGTTGGTCTCATCGTCTTTTACAGCATTGGTCATTTGTGCTGGTTCATGTTGACGATTGATGTCGCCAAGCTCTTTATTGGTTTGCCAGTCAGGGAATGTCTTCTTGTCTTCGTTCATTTTTGATTGTTAGATTTGCTGCAGTAAAAATAAAGATTGCTTTTTGAGTGGTTATTTTTAGCTTAGTTTTGTAACTTGACATAAGTAAAATACAGGTTAGCGAGTACGTTGGTACAGGACAAGCTAAGTATACGCCCAATTATAATTGTGCAGAATTCGAGTTCATAAGATATCAAAACGAATATTCTACTTGTTCGGTTTTAAGTTTACCATTTATACTTCCAATTGACATTGTTTTGGTATCAAAGTGTCTATCTGTTCAGAGTTAGACTCTACTACGTTCTTGCCTAACTCTAACTCCTCTACATTTGTCTTCTCAAAAGTGATCTGAACATTACTCCAAAAGATCATAACAATAAAAAGCCCACAAATAAATGCTTCTACACATATGAATGCTATTGCGTTTATCTGTATTTGATCGCTGAATACTAACGCTACAACTAGTGATGATAAGATTAGCAAAGCGCCAACGACAACGCCACCAATCACAGGCTTTGAGGCAAGTTTGAGGTGGTAGCTCTCAACAACTTCTGTTACGTTATTGTTTTTCATTTTGTTCTTTGCACGTATGAGTTGGCCAAGTTTAAAGACACGCAGCACGATTGGGTCGCTGCGTGGAAAAGGTATTTGAACGACTGCGTGTTTTTTCGCGCAAGAAGGGTCCAATTTGAAGGTAAGGTAAGTGTTTCATCTGACTACAAGTACTGACAAACTTTAATGTAAATTAATATAGATTAGATAAATTAGCTACAAACAAAAATCTACTACACTTTGTATTTGTGACGCAACGTGAAGCCGAAAATTCAAATGTTAGTTTCCAGTCACGGAACAAGCTTGTAGAAGTTCATATTTGTAACGGCTGGATGTCATACCTGTCAAACAAAGCAACAAATGCTGCAGTGGATTGGAAGCTTCTTCACTCGCACGAAGAACTCTATCACTAGTGCAGTGTTTCGCTTCTTGTATAAAATATTACAGTTGTTACGCATAGTGCCATCAGATTTAGTACAAAATAATACAAATTATCAGATCTATCGTGCCGTGCGAAACGGAGATCTAGCGAAGATCAAAGAGGTACTAACAAACGTTAGCACATCGAGTTTAAGTAGTGCCACTCTCAATTTCCAAGGCTTCAAAAATTTGAATGCGCTAAACATAGCAGTCGCTATGGGTCACCTTCACCTCGTTAAGTATTTCGTAGAAGAACGTGGGGTGTCAACCAGCAACAAATCACTACAAGTAGCGACAGAGTATGGCAAAGTAAAGATTGTTGAGTACTTGGTGGAGCGCGGAGAAGATTTGTACAACATCAAGCCTAGCAAAGAACAAGCTTTAGACTCAACACCCCTCAGTATTTTCGAAACTGCAGTTTTGCATGGTCGAGTTAATATAGTCAACTATATTGTGCGACGAACAGCGGACAAGAAACTTTTGACTGTGAGAGATGCAGTACTAGCCATCAAAAAACCAAATGTACTCATAGATACTATTCTAAGCGGATATGTATCAACAAACGAAGTTGTAGATTTTTCCGAACACAAGTACACTCCAGAACAACAACGTAGATTTTTATACTACATCTACTTCAAGATGAGACGTCATATGGTTGAACTTGTAACCCAAACGCATACGTCACTCGTGGATATTACTGGAATCGACGACGATTCAGATTCTCTCATGCATTACTGTGCGCTGAACGCTCCATCTATGATTGGATATCTCATTGAGCTGTTAGGTGCAGATTGTCGACTATACAACGCACATGGTCTTCGTCCTATTCACATTGCCATCGCGTTTAATGCAACAGGAGCAGTTCGTGCCATGTTAAAAGCAGGAGAAGATCCAAACATTATTGCGCTTCGAGATGACGAATACACACCATTGATCATGGCTTGTACTTCCAATCCAATGATCGTTCGTGTGTTGCTCGACAACGGTGCAGATCCAAATATTCGCGGAAAAGATGGACTTGCGCCTATTCACTATGCGTCTAAAGTTGGACACTATGCCATCATCGAATCGTTACTTTTGGCAGGAGTAGATATCAACGGACTCGCCAATGGGTTCACACCACTTCACTATGCTATTCAACAAAATAATTTGGAAAGTGTGCTCACGTTACTAAGAAAAGGAGCAGATCGTATGATACGAACTCCAAAGAAACAGACTGCTCTCGAGTTGGCAGTTGCATGCAAAACACATCAAACCATTATCAAACTACTTTCCGGAGAGTTACCATTGCCACCCAAATTGACGCTTTCTGAACGTGACAATTTTGTCTCTTTAATTAATCAAGGAGAGTTGGCAAAGATTGAACAATTAATGAACGAAAATGTAGAGTATGTTGTCGCAAGAGCAAAAACGGATCAAGCAGGTATTTTCGTCGCTTCTATTACCAATTTGGAAACTGTGAAATTATTTATCAAGCATGGAGCATCACCTATCACGTTAACTACACTTCGTCCAGTCTACGCTGCTGCCATTAACAACTTTGAAGTATTTGATTATTTGGCAGATAACGGTGGACATGATTTGGAGAGAATACAAGCGTACGACGACGAAAATCCAATGACATCATTGGACTTTGCTTCCATTATGGGTGTCGTTGAAGGTATCACCGCTTCACACCGAAAAGGTATTAAACCAACTAAGATCGGTATTCTCGAGAGAATGAATGTTTTACATTCAGCATGTACGGAGGGAAAATCTGATTCTGTGGCTAAACTACTCGAATTGTACTGTCCAAACGATTTGGATATCAATGCGATTGGATACGCAGGAAATACCGCTTTACACATTGCAGCAGAGTACGGAAAACTTCCATGCGTTGTTCAACTACTACACCACGGAGCCGATTGTACAATCAAAAACAGACAAGGATATACCGCATTAGAACTCGCACTAGATGCCGAACATGCTGATATTGTACAAGTCATTCAACTTTATATGAACGGAACACCAACACCACCACTCACCGACAAAGAAAAAGAAGATTACATCTACATGGTAACACAAGGACTAGAAAAGAAGATTTTAGATGTCATCAAAGAGAATCCACAATATTTATGGGTCGAGTCCAAACGTAAGAATTATTTTCATTTTTAACACGTTGTAGAAATCAATAAGATTTTCCATCATGCATGTGAAGTTGGCGCGCAGACTATTATCGAGGAATTGTTACCACTTTGCAAACCACATATTTCTGCCTCTACTGATATCACACCCTGTATCGTTTTAGCCGCCAACGCAAAACATAACGAGATTGTTGACATTTTATGCGTTTCTGATTTTGATCGCGACGCACAAGAGAACAGTAGCGATTATACTGCTCTGCATTTGGCGTGTAGACAAGGAAACCATCTATTGGCAAATATCATTTTCTCACATGGATTCTGTGACTTGAGTACGTGATTTGTTTTATTTTCTAACATTGTAGACATTGCAGGTTCCAGTGGTAAGAGACCCATTCATTTGGCGACAGAAACAGGCGATTGTAGAATGTTAGAAATGTTACTCGAAGCTGGAGTCGATGTCAACTCACGAATCGATAATCGTTACAAATGGGATAACAAATCAAGAGGTTACACGCCACTCCACATTGCCATCGAAAACGGTGATTACGAAACTGTTGTTTTCTTGATTAGAAAAGGAGCTGATGTTACCATGAAGACGTGGGGACCTCTACGTTTCTACGAGGAGGAAAAACCAAGTGTCGAAATGACATGTCTTGAACTAGCAAACAAGAGCGGAAACAAGATCATAGAAAAAGTTATCGAACAGGTAACACTGTTCCACGAAGGTGGTCTTGGAGATACAGAGTCACAAATTTCAGTATTCCACAAGATGAAGAACATGATGACTGGCGGAAACTCTGATAAAGAGTTGACCAAACAAGAGCAACTACAATTTATTCTTCCAGAAGATTTAGATTTGGAAACCAAGCGATTGTTCTTGCTAGAATTGTTATCGTTCCGCGATCCTGCGCATCGTACACAACAAGCAGTACAAGCGTTCGCACAATCAGTTATGAAAACTCCACAGTTTGTGTCAGCAAGAGATATGACTAACAACGACACTGTACTACATATGGCATCATGCTTACCAGCGTTCTTCACGAATCTATTACTAGAGTGTGGTGCTTCTTACCACTTGAGAAACAAACGTATGGAGAAACCTATTCATAGTAAGTGTTCACTAGAAATAACTAACTTGTAGCTGCTGCTCAACTTGGTAATAACGAAGTGATACAAATCTTCCTTGACAAGGGTGAAGATGTCGACACGACAATCGAAGATGAAACAGCGTTCACGCCACTCATGGTAGCGATCAAATACGGACAAGTCCACACCGTCGAGTTTTTAATTAACCAATGCAACGCTAACATCGTCAATGAGAATGGTAGTGGTTTTAGCGCGATCCATATCGCTGCTGAACGTAACCTTCCAGAAATCATTCGAATGATTGTTGCAAAAGGAGAATCAGTAGATCGTATCATGAGAGGAAGTCATCTTACACCATTACATTTGGCAGTTGGTACACGCTCCGTTTCAAGTTTAATCACACTACTTGCGCTAGGCGCCAATCCATTCGCAAAATCGTTACCTTTCTGCGGTGCGAAAACAGCACTTGACACTGCCAAGGATATGTTACAATACGGGTTCAAATGTGTTCCCAAGATGATTGAGATCCTAGAAACTGCACAAACCCATCCAGAGAATCTACCAGTCCCTTTAACGGCAACACAAATTGCACTTTGCTTCGATATGATTCAACAAGGTCTTACAGAAGCAGCACTTACACTCTTAGAAGAAAACATCGAGTACGCATTCTCTGTAGATGTCGTTCCACTACTATTACACGCTGCCAACATGAACAACACTGTCATTGTAAGAAAACTATTAGAAATCGGTGTCGATGCTTATATCGAATCTCCTGATGGTATTACAGCGATGCATAATGCTGCAAATTGTCCTACTACAGAAATGATTGATATTTTAGTAGAAGCATACCCTGATATCATTCACATTTCTCAATTTAATTTGGATATGGGAAGTCCAATGCATGTTGCTGTAAAAATGAAGAAAATGCACAACATTGAAGCGTTACTCAAGCATGGCGTATCACCCATGTTTTTGTATGATAAGAATGGATGGACGCCTATTCACGCAGCGTGTGAAATGGGAGAATTTGAAATTGTAAAACTTTTGATCGATGGACCAAAAGAAAAACCAACACCAGAAGTGAATCGTTTCATATTGCTACGTTCACCTGCAAAATTGGCATACTATGGTTATTTACCCATTCATTCGGCAATTGTTTCTGGACATGCCAACATTGCTCGGTATTTGTGTGAACAAGGATCTCCTGTTCTTTTCCCATTGAACGATTACTTTAATTTGTACGAATTGGCACTGGATTTCCAAGATGAAAAAATGATGAGCCTTGTCATGGAATTCTTGAACAAGGAAATATCTGATCACTTTGACAAAATGCAAAACAAACAAGAGTTGTGCGACATTGATATTATTGCGTCAATCGTCATTCGTGAAAAGACGGCAACGTATCAAACCAATGAAGAAAAGATGCGTGATAAACAAATTGACCAATTTAACAAACTCAATTTGGAACAACGCATGAATTGGTATATGCACGTCAAAGTTACGCTTGATCGCGCGTATCAGTCGCAAAGTTTCAAATCGGTCGAGCAACAAATGCTCGCGTTTGTAGCCTGTATAGAGCAAGAAAAACCATTGCCCGAACAAACACAAGAAATCATGCAAATATGTAAGATTATCCAAATGGGTTGTTATTTGACTCTTGCCAACATTTATTGCCAAAAACAAGATTTTAGAAAGGGTGTTTACTATGCAAACAGAATCTTAGAGATTGACAAGTATCATTCGCAAGCATACTTGATCAGATCAAATTGTTATCAATGTTTGGGAGAAATAAGAGCCGCCGAAAGAGACATGGCATTCTATGCACAATTAGCGGAAGAAGAGGCACTAATGCAATAAACTGTCAAGCGTGTTTTTCAATTTAGAATTCAATTTAATACAACAATATAGATGGCAAAACTTGTTTAGCACTCAACGTGTTGTTCATATTGTAAGTACGTTGGTTGCCGTTTTGTTAGCGTGGAGTGAGGTATAATTTTAATTTTCTATTTTTGAGGGAGACGTCACAGTATTCACCAGCAGCCGAAAATCGTTTCAATTCTGGCCAAAATTGTTCATCATCAAAATAATTCAGAAAATCGCACTCATTTTGTACTCTTAAATGCGTCAAGTTTGGGAACTTTTCACGAAAAGCGTCCAACCACTGTTTGTTATCACCCAAAGATCCAATAAACCTTGTAACCGACGAAAAGACTTGCATTTCTTTCAATTGTTCCAATGTGAACAATTCATTTCCATCTGCTTGGATCTTTTTCAAATTCTTTTTCTGTGATAGTGCGTTCACTATAGAATCAGTGTTTTGATACTTGTTACCAAATGATAACTCTTTTAGATCAAGAGAATCGATCAACTTGCAAAGTTGTTCTTGTGTTAGGTGATACATCATGTTCAAGTGTAACGCAGTGATATTTGGCATGCGTCAAGTGATCGATTCGATGAACGAATCACTTTCAGACCATATTTCTCGTAGTTCTAATTCAGTTAACGCTGGCATATCAGCTCCAATTTCCAAATCCGAAATCGAATAGGATCTGCCTGTGCGTCGTCCAAGTGACAATCTTTTTAATCGTTTTCCATGGTCTCCGATTTTTGTGAGAAAAGCTCCGTTCAAGTTCACTCGTTCAATTTCTAAATCTTCAACTATATTGTTACTCAAGAATCCCAACAATCCAGAATCTGTAAATCCGCCATGTTCGTCAGGATAGTCTCTATGTTCACTCAATACTTGCAATGTTCTCAATTTGGGACAGGTCTTGTTTAGAAAGCGCAAAAAATCATCGTCTGGTCTCAAATAATGATGCATGAGAGATAACGATGTTAAATTTGGCGCAACTTGTAGTACATGACAAAATCTGAAGATGAATAGAATCTTGGAACGTTGTATACTTGATTGTGTGAAGTTTCTAAAGAACAGGTAATATATTTCTGGAAATGTTGTCTGGATGAACAGTACAATTTTTAACTAGGCAATTCTGAGAATTGGCTTCGTATCCAGAATCAAACGAAAGAGTTTCTATGTTGACCGCGTGATGCAATACAAAATGTAAATCATCGTTATTGTATAACAGTCCTTGTATCACCAAATGTTTGAGATCGTGTCCAACAACGCACGAAAAAAGTCGATTTGATATTGGTAACAGTATTGGGTACAGCGCTTCTTCTGGCACTTCTATTGACGGTAATACTACTTGTCCGCTTGTAGGCAGGGATAAGATATCGAATAAATATTCCACGTGCATGGGTGGACGTGTTCTTACTTTTGTTCGTAGTGTTGATGAAAGTTTGACAATGTCGCCCTTTTTCTTGAGCAATGGTAAAAGTTGCCTTGCATCTGACTTTGTTTCGAGGAGAATCTCTTTTCGTAACCGTAGTGCTTTCTGAAAAGTCCATGGCTTCGTTAGAGTGACTGGGTTCTCCTTTTTTAAATGCGATGATGTAACTTGATTCAATCGTTTGCACAACAGAGCAAAGTCGCAAACCGAATTATTCTTCAAAAACGAAATTATTTGTCCTAGTTCGTCGTCGCATAAGCTCAACATGGAATATACATACTCCCGTTGTCTCTTCGCTGTTTGCATTTTGTCTCAACTAGTTGACTTGCTTACAAATCGCTTTATTGCTGCAGTAAGAGTACAACATCACTAAACCTCTCAATCCGACGTATACTTGCTTTGTGCTTCTCCAAGAAAAAGAACACAGCCCATGGTGAACATACCACTGATTCAACACTATCCATTCCAATTATCTTTTGAACGTCTTTGCCTCTATTGTTTTTAGTAGGTATCATGTTTGGTGAAGACTCAGATCCCCAACCATACCATGCTCCACTTGCAGTTTTAACAACATTGATCGTGCTATGTGGAGTAGTAAATAACTTCACCACGCTTGGCAATGTTTTGATCTTTGCAGGTAGTTGACATGCAACAAGATCGTCTGTTAGTGCAGTGTGATTGCTCAACCCCCATGCATAAACCTCGCCTTTGACAGATAGAGCCAACGCATGCCACTCTCCAGCACTAATATCAATTATGTCATCATCAAACTTGACAAACTGAGGCGTTGCTAAATGGTTATTCATGATGATGCCACATCGATTATCTTAATGGTTAGGATTGTAGAATCTTCTTACCAGCGTTATAGCCCCAAGCTATGACTTGTTTGGAGTTAAGCAGTGCGTAGGCGTTCCATCCACCAGATGACACCTTGATTATTTGTTCTTTGTATTCTTCTAGAGCTGCCATAACCTTGTTATGCCAGTAATTAACAGAAGCTTCAGTGGTTGCTGCTTGGTAGTAGTGGTTGTTTGATCCTGAATAGTATACACTACAATTATCTACATTGTCAACAAAAATGCGAGGTTCTTACTGGCTATATAGTAAGTATGTTCGTACCCACTAACTATGTCCTTAAACGTAACATTTGGTATGTCTACTTGTACAATTTGTGTTTGATTGTCTTGTCTAAGTTCGAATATCTTTCCAGTTTCTAATGGGCTTGGTAAGTTCAATGTAGTTTCTTACCAGTTAAAAACGCGAATTTGCCGTGTATTTCTGATGTAATTTTCTTGACTCCAACTAGAGTGCTTGGAGTACTTGGTGGCGTAAAAGAATAAATTAGTTCTCCGCTTTCTACAATTAATAACAGAACTAAAAATACCTGATACAGCAAACCAGTTATCCTTTCTTTTACTTACCGCAAAACATTTAATATTACCCTTGCCACTCAAAGTTTCGAGGGGAGCGAACGCTCCTCGCTCCCAATCATAAGTACTAATATTTGTGCGGTGTGTTTGTTGAAACGACCTTGCTTGACCTTGTCTCCTGTTAGTTGTGTCTTGCATTTACAAATAAAACAATGTTAGTTGATCTGTCGTCAGCGTTATGGACACTTTCGACACGAGAAGTGAACGAAAAATATCAGGACATTCCTGTAGAGAAACTTCCTAGTGTTGTGCACATGGAACTCTTTCGCAACAACTTAATTTCCGATCCATACAAAGAGTACAACGAACTGGAACAACAGTGGGTCGCGAACAACGATTGGATTTATGAAACAACCGTAGATGTATCCAAACTATTGCATAGTCGTACTTTTTTGATATTAGAGGGTTTGGACACAATTTGCAACGTGTCCATTGATGGAAAAGATATATTAGAGACAAGCAACATGTTCGTGCAACACATTGTCGACATAAGCAATCATATCACTCACGATCGCATCAAGTTACGACTCCATTTCTACTCTTCGCTTAAGTACTGCAAGACAGCGAGCGAGCACGCTAAATATCCTATTCCGTGCCCAGAATATACTCAATGTTTCCCTACACCTGGTAGAAACTACTTGAGAAAAGTTGGATGTGATTTTGGTTGGGACTGGGGTCCCTGTTTTGTTCCATGTGGCATAACCAAGCCTATTTACCTACTATCAGCAACAGAAACTTTCATCGAAAACGTTGTGGTACATCAGACAAATCATGTTTTCGAGGATCACTTTTGTACATCTGTTGATTTACAGATCAAAACCTATTTACATGGACAAGAAGGTGTTACACTCGAATATGCCATACTAGATCCTACTAGTACTGGATTTGAAGCAGTTTTGAAGAGCACACATGTACGACACGAAGGTCATGCAGCAACATTTTCTACAAAACTCGAAAACCCAAAACTGTGGTATCCAAATGGATACGGAAATCAACCGTTGTACACAATTGTTGTAAAAATTGCAAACCAAGATGAGAATCAGTTCACCACCAAGACAGTACGCGTTGGAATCCGTGAACTCACACTCGACACCGATGCCGATACAAAAGGCAGCAAATTCACTTTCCGAGTGAATAGACAAACCATTTACGCGAAAGGTTCGAATTGGATTCCTAGTGATTGTTTCAGTTCGAGAATCACTACCAAACATATTTCAATTTTATTGAAATCAGCACGTGACGCTCATCAAAACATGATGAGAATATGGGGTGGAGGAGCATACGAAACAAACGAGTTTTATGAACTCTGCGATACGTATGGAATACTTTTGTGGCATGATATGATGTTTGCATGCTCACTCTATCCCTCCGATACAAAATTCTTGTCCTCAGTTAGGACAGAAATTCAACAACAAGTACGTCGCATACAACATCATCCATGTATTGCGCTCTATGCAGGAAATAACGAAAATGAAGAAGCGTTGTACTCGTGGCCAGATGCACAAGATGATACTCACCGACAAAAGTACTTGATTGATTACTACAAATTGTACTATGATACTATTTACGAGACTCTCAAGCAAGAAGATCCATTGCGACCGTATTTACCATCTTCACCGACGAATGGTTTGAACGCATGGGGTTTCCCACAAGATTTAACTCGTGGAGATGCTCATTACTGGAGTGTTTGGCATAAAAATATGCCGTTTTCCACGTATCGAACAGTGACCCCTCGTTTTTCAAGTGAATTTGGTTTCCAGTCTATTCCAAGTATTTCATTACTCAAACAATATGTTGGATCGGAAATGAATATCACGCCACCCGCCATAGAGTTTCGACAAAGAAGTTTTGCTGTTGGAAACAAGTGTATTTTAGAACACATGACTCGCGAGTTTCGATTACCAAAAGATTTTGCTAGTACGGTATACTTGAGTCAAGTGAACCAAGCCATTGCAATCAAAACTGCGTGTGAGCATTGGAGACGACAAAAAGAAATTTGTTCAGGAACATTGTACTGGCAAGTAAGTCTATTTTTTAATTTTGAAATAACATTATAGTTGAATGATATTTGGCCAGGAATGAGTTGGTCGAGCATCGAATGGAACTGCGAATGGAAACTATTACACTACGCTGCTGTTCGTTTTTACTCGCCAGTATTGTTGTCCATGTATGAGGAAGGATATGAAGTCAAAATTTGGATGACTAGCGATGAACATAAACATATTACTGGTGAGCTCGCTATACAGTTGGTATTATTTAAAGATGGTTTTGTACAAAAAGAATGGTCAGTACCAGTGGATATTGGATCAAACAAGAGCGCACAAATCTTCACTATTGATACTCAAGAATTGTTTGGAACAAAATTGCCATATTATGAGTACATTAGCGAGAATCCAATTGGAAGAACTAAAAGCTTCTTACAAGCCAAGTTTAATCCTCGTGATATTACCGTGAATGGCGGAGCCGAGATTTCCAATCTTTTATTCTTTGTTCCGCTTAAGAGTGTCGCTCTACAAGATGCAACCATTGCAACAAAGTGGATTGTACAAGAAGGTGACGTTTGGGAACTTGAGGTTTCGTCTAACGAGGTTGCTCCATTCGTCTATTTGCGATTCGAGGCAGAACATGATCAAAAAGGCCACTACAACGACATACCGCGATGTGCAGGACGATTTGCAGATAATGGATTCCTATTGCACAAGAATGAAAAGAAAAAGATCAAATTCTTCAGATTTGACGACGCGAAAAGAGATCTCAAGTTGCTAGCTTCGAGTTTGAGTGCAACGTACTTGTAATTTACATACATTGATTTATGGTCTTCTTCTTGGTACGATTTGCTTATAAGAAGCAAGTCTAGCGTAAACTTGATATGTAAATGTCACATAATAAATGTACAAAAGAAGAATGACAGGCGGCAAAACAACTTCCACACAAATGTTGTTGCTTCGTGCTGTTGTTCTTGCTGTGTTTCTCGCAGTGGCGCTCGCACAGGCTACAGGCACTATCCGTGTAATTGCTGATAACGGTTTGTACGCAATCCACGTGAACAGTGTAAAACAAGGCTTTGATATATCTCAAGTCTCACTTGGTCCTCAAGGGCGTGGTCCTGCGTACGTATTCTATGCGCCTCTGTACGCTGGAGACGTTGTTGCCTTCACCGCATTTAATTTTGGAAATGTAACACAAGGAAACCCAGCAGCTCTTCTTGTTGAAATAGACTACTATGATGCTTTAGGTACCAAAAAGACACTAAAATCAAGCACGACTACGTGGTCGTGCTCTGGTGATATTGATTTGGACAAAGGTCAAGATTTCACAGGTTACACTACACCATACTCATACGGGCAAAATGGAGACTACACAATTTGGAGAACCAACTTTGGAGGATACGTGCAAGGAATAGCCTTAGATACCAGATGGATCTGGTCTAATCCTCAGTATTATGTCAACGCAACTTGCAAAGCAGTTCTACCAGGAATAGCGCCAACAACTACAACCACTGCAACGCCTACTACTACAGCGACTCCAGCCGTAACAACCACAAGTATTGCACCCACTACAACAGCCGCTCCAACCACTACCAGAGTACCAACAACTACAGTTGCACCAACAAACGCAGTACCAGACATCTGCAACGGACGTGGAACTGTAGTTTCCACACCACTGTCATCTCTTAATTTCACATCTACTGGATTTTGGCCACATGGAAAACCAGGTATCAATGTCATGTTCGATACCGCAACCACTGATATCTATCAGAACTGTTATGACGGATCTGTAAAGATCTACATGGGTTCGAAATTGTATCCCAATGGTCTTGGATTACATCCAGGAAAGGTGTGGCAACCAGGTCTAACAGTATCTGCACAAGTTGATTTCAACTTGACCAAGTCATATGGCACTTTTACTGGTATTTTTGGAGTTCAAAATGATAATTGTAATACGTGTGGATCGGACAAGGGTGGAGTAACGTTTACAGTTCGAGTAGATGGTGTTATTGTAGTTACTACACCATTAATTTACATGACTACAAAGCAAGAATATCCGTTCTCTATCAACGTAACAGGAGCAAGTACGCTTCAAATCACTACTACTAGTAAGTTCTTTTAGTCAAAACTCACAACCTAGCTAATTGGGCATCTTGTATGCATGCTGTTGCCGGTGACACTATGCTAAACACGTGTGCATGTGATAAAGACTATTACGGTCAATTCTGTCAGTATGCATTACCGACTGCTACATCAACTCCTACTACTACAGCATTACCAAACATTACGGTAACGCCTTCTCCAACTACACCACCAAATGTTCAAGTTGGCTCATGGTATTGTTTCTATGCTGGAAATAACGCATATGTACCAATCAACTTTGCCTCTGATGGTAACGTTCAATGCATGGCACAAAACGCTATTAATTGCCTATGGACTGGAAGTAGTTTGCAACAATGCATTGCTACGGTAGGTAGCGCCACTAATCTTCGTCCGTTAGTATGTGGTGCTAAATATGCACAAGTATATGGCGATAATGGGTACGATACTATTGGATCATGGTGTAGAGACGGAAGAGACTATTTAAACTCTCTTCGCCCATCAACTACACCAGTCATCACCAGCACTGTTACTCCAACTACCACATTCGCACCTACTACAACAGCACGACCAGTAACTACCACCACACTCCCAACAACTACAACAACTGCAGCACCAACAGTGTATGATCCATGCGTCATTTCAACAAACAAAGGAGTAATCAATCTCAGAGCTCTTGCTAAATCGTAAGTCATTTTATTACTCGCTTACACATAACAGTGGTGGTTATTATGTCTATGACGGAGGTTACTTCCACTATCACGTCAACATTTGTAACAATATCAACAACTTCACAGAGTATGATACATGTTCACAAAGAGGCACGTGGATAGCAAAAGCGTATCAAAAAGATACAAGAGGTGCTTGTTATACGATGACTGGTCCTGGTGATGCAGGTATCACCGTTGCTTTGATCAACAATGATCCTTTGCAAGGTGTTACCCTCACATATGCCGACTTTTCAGATGGCAACAGTGCTAGAAAGACAGTTATTACAATCACTTGTAATAGATGGGCTACTAGTACAGTTTTGAACTCTGTCTACACAAGCTATTACTATGGTCATACTACGTACTATTTCAATCTAACAAGTCCTGATGTTTGTTTGCCACGTGTTTTGCCAACAACAGTCCCACCAACTGTCACTGCTACGCCTTCACCAGCACCAACTACACCAGTTGTCTCCACTACTACTTTTGCTCCTGCCACTACTGTCGTACCAACTACAGAGCCAGAAGTTATCAACGGTAAGATCGCGGTTACAGTTGATAACTACTTGCGTGGTATCTATGTTAATGGAAAATTCGTACGTGGATCTATTTCCAACACAGAATGGGTCACTGAACAAGTGTTTGACGTCAAAGTACAACCAGGTGATGTGATTGCAATTGCCGGTGAAAATCAATACAACCCAAGAGTTGATCCATATGACTGGATCGGCATGATGGCATCCGTTACCTACACATTACCTAGTGGCCAAAAAGAGTTGTTGACCAACAACCAATGGTATTGCTCTAATGGTATTCCAAAAACTACAAATTGGTACAATAGTAGCTTCACTGGCTTTACTCCTGCGATAGCTCAAGCTATTAATGGAGGAAGATGGGGAAGACTTCCAAAGATTTCTTCTAGCGCGTATTGGATTTGGCATAGTGCTTTCCCAATAGACTCTGTTTGCAAGATTACTGTGCCAAACGTAGCTACCACTACAGCAATTCCTACCACTGTGGCTCCGACGACAACAGCACGGCCAGTACAAACAACTGCTGCACCAACGCCTACGCCACTTCTAACAACTAGAGCTCCTACAACACAACCACCAACTACAACAACTACCAGAGCAGTCACAACAACTGCAGCATTGACTACTACATCACAGCCAACAACTCGTGCACCTACATCAGCACCAACTACAACAAAACTACCAACATCCACTCCAACACCTTCACCAACAACAAAAGCACCAACCACTGTAGCACCCACCACAAAGGCATCAACCACTGCAGCACCATCAACTTTTTCACCAACTACCACCTCGACTGTAGCTCCAACAACCAAAGCACCTACGACTGTAGCTCCAACTACAAAGGTACCAACTACTACAGCACCCACTACTGCAACACCAACCTCACAAATGCCTGATAATACTTGTTGTTACAAGTTTGGTACAGTACAACTGCCATCATTCTCCCTACCTGCTCCACTCTCAGGAGATATAACTTTGAGTTCCGCTGCAGGACCAATCGTTCTCGCAAACGGTAACACACTACAACAATCATGTAACAGTGATACGTTTGAATACTACGATCCAAGTACATCATCATGGAGACAAAGTTATGTTGACTCTAATGGTGCCACACAATCATCCATTTCAAACTTTTATGCTACAAATTATGAAGTTAAAATTAGAACGATTCAATCGAGTCAGTCAAATTTGGCTACTGTACTGAACGGAAAGTATGGCAAGTTGTGGATCACTTGCAACAATGGATATCGTTCATGTATTCAGTTTGTAGTGAATGGTATTGCGCAATCAACAATTAATCCACAATGTGCATCTGGTGCTGGTACTACAACGACCACCGTTGCACCATCAACTACAAAAGTGCCAACTACTGTAGCGTTGACCACTGCATTACCAATAACTACTCGTGTTCCCACTACAGTAACACCAACAACTGCAACCCCAACTACAACAAAAGCACCAACTTGGGTTTGCATTATCACGTTGAACCAACAGTGGGTAGCAGTATCAGTTAACGGAGCAGGAGATATCCAATGTTTGGCAACAGACTCCAAGAACTGTCTCTGGGACTACTCTCAACAAGCATGTAGTAACAGAATCAGTCAATGGAGCAACAATGCTTCTCCACTTGTTTGTGGAGCAAACTATCGTGCTCTTTACAATGTAACTGGATACGATCAACCAACACATTGGTGTAGTTTGGGTAGAGATTTGTTGCAACCAACACCAGCTACAACAGCTAAGCCAACCAACGCTACTTTATCTACAACCTCAGCTCCAGTGACTTGGGTTTGCATCTATGCAACTAACTACCTTTGGGGTGCGATATCATTGAACAGTGCCGGAGATGTTCAATGTTTGGCTACTGATTATTCGAATTGCTTCTGGGAAAATACTCTACAAGCATGTAACAACAGAATCAGTCAATGGGGTACCAAAGCCTCACCACTTTCATGTGGAGCACGACATCTTCAAGTATATGGCTTCGTAGGGTATAACGTACCCACTCACTGGTGCACTCAGGGTAGAACGCTATTGCAGACTTCTTCAACAGTTAATGCCATTCCTGTGAACGCTACCTCCCATAGTCAAGAACTTAACCCTGTTTCATCCGACTCAGTAACTAATTCAATTTGGGCAAGCTTGATCTTCGTAGTTTTGAGCATAATGTTACATTAAAATGGACCTCTTACACTTAACGATATGCGTGCAATATTTTATGGCTAACCGTATATGTAGAAGAGTAGTGCTATAAAAAACTCAACACAACTCTAAATAAAGATGTTGTTGACTGGGAGTTTTTCGGTAAACTCATCAAAAACATGATCAAGGCCATTGTCTTAACAATCTTAATCGCAGCTGTGCTGCTCGTGTCGGTAGAAGCATTCACCATGGGTAAATTCAAACTCGGAGGCAGAAAGTCATCTGGTGGCGGTAAAAGTAAACCAAAGAGACAAAGTGGTGGATTCGGTAGCAAAGTAAGAAACTTCGCATCATCTGGCAAAGTAAGCATATCGTGATCATTCATAACATTCAAGCAAAAATTCAAAGGATTCCAAAACTCGGTAAAGCAGAGACTTGGAAGGTCCAGACAGCCATTACAGCAAAGACAATCAGGAGGATACGGTGGCCAACAATCTGGAGGTTATGACGAACCTATTTATGAAAATATCGGCAACCTTAGACAACAACAGCAACAAAACTCTGGTGGATACGGTGGATATGATGAACCAATCTATGAGAACGTCCATTTTCCAAGAAGAAATCAACAACAGCAAGAGGAACCAATTTATGAAAACATTAACAACTTCCGTTAAATTATTACTTGTAATATATTGCAAAGTATTATTACTCTGCTTTCGTCCTCTAAATTTCTTGCATTATCAGGCCACTCAAGGATAATTGCAATCTTTTCACCGTTGCAGAGCGAGTCGTTTGGAAGAGCGTTCTCAACGCACAAATACTCATCATTTCGACAATGGGAAGAACAACAAGAACGCGTGTGTATGGTACCAGATATCATTTAATCAATTAATCGTTATATCATGGAAGGCAGATACAATGCTAAGCTCTTTCGCAACTCTTGGAATCTTAAAATACGAATACGTACGATTCTCATTCGCATCCAACAATCTAATTTCCTGCATGACATCAAACAACTCCCATGTTTGTTTCTCATCCGTAAAATCACAAAGATGGACTGTTATTCGATTCCTATTCTCTTTTACTACGCCTAGAAACTTTTCAGCGATAAACTTTAGTGCATCTACTTGGTTCATCAAGGTATACTCATGAAGCACATGACGGATAGCTAACTTGTGGAAAAACTGCAGAAAGAGATCAATTTTGGAAAACACAAGCATGAAACGAGTATTTGAAAAGAACCTCCCGTTTGTCATTTCTTCCCACAAATCAAGTGACTCTAACATGCGATTTGTGATGTCATCTTCATAACAAACACTATTAAAATCTGTTAAAGACACAGTAAACATAACAAAGTTAGTATCTTCAAAGTGATGGATCCACTACGTGGTTAGTTAGTACAGTTATGCTGCATACTTTTTTGCGTTCATTTCTAGCTCCACCAACGTCTAGAGTTTGCCACTCTACACCTTTATACAAGAGCGTGCGCTCTGTTATTCCTACCGATTTCATACGACAGATAATTGCGTCTTGTAGAGATGACTTGAATCCTACTGGGTTTTTCTCCAGCACTCGAGGCACTAGTTTTATATTCAAATCACTAAAGGTCGCCGTTTCTACCAAGTAGGTATGGAATTGTGGGTTTTCATACAGTTTCAATACTGCATTATGAACATCAGGTGTCCATCTACTTGCTGCGGTGATTATCGAATACGACTCACTCTCTGCAATTTCACAAATCTTCATATATTCGTTCTAATTGTTAGACGTATGAATATACAACATACCCACAGTGGCGTACCTTTTTTATCTTGGTTTTCTGCGAAGTACTCCTTGCCAGCGTTAAAGAACATGTATAGAACATTTGCAAGTACGCTGGGTGTAGTTGTTTTGATATCTTCTTTTTTCTGCTCTTCTGGTCGACTCGTATGTATTTTTGTGAATGCAAAGTTTTTCATAAATGTAGACTTCCCACTCCCCAGAGTACCTAGAATTAGGATCTTTACACGCTTTAGGTTCGGAGGTTCAGGTGCGACAACAGGTGGATTAACAGGTTTTTGCTTACGAAAGCGTGAGAACAATTTCATCTTAGTTTGTTTGCGTTGACACGAATTATAAATTTTATAAAACTACACAAATGCAAACTAGGCATAAACACTTTCTACGACTGCAAATTATTTTTCATAGCTTTGAGACTGGCTTAGAGTACAGTTTGACAAATGGTTTGTACCCAATGCTCTCATGAAACTTCATACTCTCTGGATTTGTTACAATCACATCGAGTACAATTTCTGATGTATCGTTCTTTCGGCACCACTCTTCTACATACGCATATAATCGTTTTCCAATACCCAATTTTCTATAATCCTCTAATACAAACGTGTAATCAATAAATACATAGTTGTGATCCCTATACAAGTTAGTTTCAGATTTCTCTCGTACCATTTATCATAATCGACGCCGTATGGGCAATTATCACTTTTAACAAACCAAATGTAACCTGCTGATTCTATCATGTGAGTACTAGATAGTGCATTCGTTACTGTTATTATATCGAGCGATATGAACTTGATTCGCGGCAATTGCTCTTTTACAGTGCTCGAATACTTTACCTTCTTCATACTCATGGTCGTGAGGTTTCTCCAAGTCGTGTATTTTTTGTCTACCCAAGAAGACGAAATCTAAATCTTGCGCAGTGGCAGGTGTGATGACAAGCGACTTCGCATTCATTTTAACACGTTTTACAATTTTCTCTTTCACGTTGAGTAATGCACATCCATTTTCATGATTCCGTGCTTTTTAACTCATTCTAGTAGATGTGTAGCTCTTGGATTTCACCTTTGTTTGGATGGTGCATAACGAAATCAAACAAATCTAATTTTGAATATTCAATATTTATATTCAAAGAAATTGGTATGCGATCTGTGTCTATCTCTTTTACATCTAATATAAACGTGCCTTGCATTTCATTATTTTATTTGGTTTCAAACCACCCAAGAAGATCCTCTTTTAGGCAAAACAAACATTTTTACAACTAAAAGATGCAAATACCATCGTGTGCGTGGCACAGAAGCCTTGGAGACCCATTCATCAAACCCTATAAGAAGTCAGAGTTCACGTGGACTGATTTGTACGAGCATTCTGGCTTGGCATTTCGATTTATTACTGGCTATTATTTAAAAGAAAAATGGAATAATAGGACACCCACATTTGATCCATTCTTTTCGAATGTGGACCACCCAAATAGAAGAGGTCCTCCAATCGGTGGTATTGGGTCAGGTGTAATAACAAGGAGTTGGCAAGGCGATTTCACGCGGTGGGGCTTGAAAGCGGGACTCTACCACAATGCAGTAATACCAGTGAATCAATTTTCGATGTATTCTAAAAGACAAGGTCAAGAAGGAAATGCAATAGTACTCAATCAAAGCAAAGATAATCCACAAACTAATTTAAACTCTTGGAACTGGTGGAAAAATAACAACGTACCACTTTATGCAGATATGACAGGAGACTATCACGCAATTTACCCAAGAAGTTGGTACTCGTATAATCAACCCGCAAATCAACTCAAGTTAACATGCACTCAATTTTCACCAGTTATTGCACACAACTACAAAGAATCAAGTTATCCAGTCGGTGTATTTGATTGGAATATTGAAAACACTGGCGATACAGAAATAGAGGTCTCAATCATGTTTACTTTTCAAAATGGAACGGGAACACAAAATGATCGTCAAGGAGGACACCAAAACATTTCTTTCGTCGAGAAAGACATCCATGGAGTGAATATGTCACACCAATTACGATACACGAGCGGAGAAGTACTCACTGGACAAGTTTCCGATCAGTTGACATTTACTATCGCTGGACAAGCAGAGAATGGAGTCGGAAGTACAGTATCAAATTTTGATCCAACATGCCAACAGCATAACAAACAATTGTGGAACGCATTTGCAAAGAATGGAACGTTAGATGATGTAAAGTTTAATGGATTTGTAGATGGACCAAGCAGACCAAGACAAACGCTCGCTTCTGCAGTTTGCATCAAGGTTACAATTCCTGCAAAGAGTACGAAGCAAGTCACATTTTCACTCTCTTGGGATCTTCCAATCACTCGCTGTGGACTTGCGTCACACTACAAAAGATACACAAAGTACTATGGCAAAGAACGAACAGCAGAGTTTGTATCCCAACAAATCGCGATCGATGCACTCACGAACTACAAAACATGGCTAAAAGAAATCGAATCGTGGCAAGAACCAATTCTTAGTGACGAAACGATTCCCGACTGGTACAAGTCGTTACTATTCAATGAACTCTATTATGTTGTCGATGGAGGAACTGTTTGGACGAATGGATCAATTACAGAAACAGAACCAACAGAGCATTTCTCCTACTTGGAAGGTCACGAGTACGTCATGTTCACAACGTATGATGTTCATTTTTACGCATCGAACGCGCTCATTGTCAACTGGCCAGAAATACAATTATGCATACAACGTGATTTTGCAAAAGCTTCAGAAATGGAACACGAACAAGTATACAAGTGGTGCGGAACAGGTACGAATGGAAAGAGAAAGTTGAAAAATACGATTCCACACGATTTGGGAACAACGTGTGAAAATCCATGGACACTAGTGAATGCATATAATGTTCAAAACACGAATCGCTGGAAAGATTTAAATTGTCACTTTGTATTGACGTGTTTCCGCGATTATTCATTGACTCAAAATTTGGAATTCTTGAAACACGTTTGGCCAAGAATCGAATCAGTAGTCAAGTACCACATGGAACACTTTGATAAAGATGGAGACGATTTGATTGAGAATGAAGGATATCCTGACTCGACGTATGATGTTTGGACAACTACAGGACCTTCCGCGTATTGTGGTGGTTTGTGGATTTCATCATTAGCCGCTTGTGAGCAAATTGCGAGAATACTAGAAGAAGACGAAACAAAAATCGAATTTTACAAATCAAAGAAGGAAAGAGCGACGAAAGTGTACGAAGAAAAATTGTGGAACGAGAAAGGTGGATACTACAACTATGATTCTGATCGTACGAATGTGTACTCGGATACAGTTATGAGCGATCAACTGGCAGGACATGTGATGCTACGTTTATGCAACATGGAACCCATTTTGAATCATGATCGAATCATTTCAAGTTTGAAACGAATCTTCGAACTAAATGTTGTTAAATATACCGAGAAAACAGGTCTAGGAGGAGCGTGTAATGGAATGAGACCAAATGGAGAAATTGATAATCATTTCATGCAATGTAGAGAAGTATGGACTGGAACTACGTATTTGCTCGCTGCAACACTCATGGCAGAAGGTTTGAGAGAAGAAGCGTTGACAACTGCTCAAGGAATACATGACGTTTGTTGGCAAAAGTTGGGATATTGGTTCCAAACACCAGAAGCGTATGATGAGAAAGGTGGCTTCAGAAGTGCTGCGTACATGAGACCACTAAGTATTTGGGCGATAGAGATTGCAAGAAAGGCAAGATAAACCCTGCCTACACGTGCAACAGAAACCAAGAAATTACGAAAACTAGCTAAGCGTCAATAAAATTAGGATTTGGCTACTTGATCTCACATAGTAACGGTCACCTGTCACGCTAAACTCCATTCCAATTCAATCAAAACATGAGAAGCCTTGTCCTCGCGGCTCTTGTCGCTTGCCTCACGTTCTGTCTTGCCGCTTCAAATGACAAGACTCTTGTCATCATGCAAGTATTCAGCAGCGAAAAGAATCCACAATTCTTCTTGACTGGAGCCCAACGCGTCAAACTATTAACTTTATGTATGTGCATATTTAAAATATTAACTCGCCACAGTACAGCCATACGTTCACATGGATCGTTTCGCATGTTACCCACAACTCAATAGTATCGGACTTGGTTATCAAGGTTTCACAATCGTCGACTCTTCAAATCACAAGTGCATGCACTTGACAAACGTTCCAGAAGTTGAATCATTTTTATTGAGTCAATACGCAGGTTCCAACACTGATGACCTCAAAGTCGCATCCGTCGTCAAACATGCTACCCAAATGATCGCAAGTGGAGTTAAGATTGTAGAAGACCACAGTGATGCAATCGCAGCAACTATTACACCAGTTCGTGGTCCAGATAACGTCACCGAGTACAATCCAGGAAAATGGAATATTTCACCAGTTCAATACCAAAACAATTGCTACAATTATGGCAACGACGTTCGTACTGATACTTTTGCACAACCTGGACGTGGTACCGGACACAGATGGGACTACAACACTTGTGACTCTGTATGGGAGGCCGCTGTTAGAGATGGTTTGATTCCATACTCAAAAACAAAGGCACCAGAATGGACAGAAAAACCAGCAACTGGACATTTCATCGCGTATGTTACACATACTTTACTAATACAATAGACTCATGATTTGGCCTGATGTAAACTTCCATTGGATGCGTAAGGACGCCTCAAACTACTGGTCACACAAACCTGGAGGAACTGCAGTACGTGACTACGACGCTCAAGGCAAAAAGATCAAAGATCCAGCAGATGCCGATCGTGGACCATACACGACTTTCTGTGGCTACTTGGTCAGTGTACCATCAAAGATGAATATAAATTAATTTATTCACAACGTACATGAGTCTCAGGAATAGTTATCATGAAGTGAGCGATCTCTTGTACTTCTTGTGAAGAGTATTGGCTTTCGTCAGAGTCGTATTCATCATCACTAGTCATATCATCATCGTCATCTACTATCATGAAGGTTGGTGAACGATCACGAAGATTGTACTTGCGTGGGCTTGCTGGTTCTTCAAAGGTACTAGTACTTGGTGCAGATACGAGTGGCTCTTTGGTCTTGGACTTGGCTGCGCGAGCTGTTCTATATTTCACCTCTAGGTTTTTAGGATTAGTCTCGATACCATGGTCTTCCAACTCTTTCAAAAACAACTCTACTGCCTTTTGAGCGTCAGGTGCATTCGCCGTGAAGATCTCGTCTGCTTGCTTCTTGACGAATTCTCGTTCTTCTCGAGTTAGTCGTTTGTCTGAATGGATTGCTTCGAAAATCGAGTATTGAGTCTAGTCTTGTTAACACGAGTCGTATCGATATTTACCTGAGTTAACATGGCGTTAACACCATATGCTTGTCGAGTAGTGCACGAGTATGGATCGCATCGTCTCTTCGAGAGGAAATGGTATGGACACGAGTTGCGCATGCTGTTGTTTGTTTTTCGTTGATCACAGGTTTCTTGCGCGCTAAACGAGTTGAGCAAACGCTTGTAAATACGCTATTCCAAACATGGATCTGACAACTGACATAAATTGTAAAGCTCGAAACGGCCAAACTTGTACACAAGCACAACAATGGGTAACAAGCATGGCTTGCAGAGTCCAACAGTCGTCGACGTTATGCCTTCGAGTTTACAGTTTGACAGTATGATGGCGTCGATAGACTATCGCATATTGCTGCTAGGAGGCAATTCCTCTTCAAAATCAACATTTTGTATGTTTAACGGCTATAATTTAACGTATAGTAAAACAAATGCGAGTCATAGAAGACAATGAAGAATTTAACAAGTACATGGAAAGTGAAACTCTCAGACAATCCGTGCGAAACAATGCAATTCGAAATCTTCGCGACCTCGTGCAGGAATCGATAAATCTCAACATTGCAATCGAAAGCGAAGAGAATAGACAAACTGCTGATGATATCATGCAAAATAACATTACCTACTCTGCAGATACTGCAGCCAGTATTGTCGACCTTTGGAAAGATCCAAGCATACAACTCATATACACAAAAGGGCATCAAAATCGCAAATCCAGACGTTTATCTAGAAGAATGGAAAACTTTTACTTTGCACGCGACGACTTCTTCGATCACCATTTGGAAAGAATTCTCAAACCAGACTATGTACCAACAACAGAAGATTTTATTCACTTGAAAAGTACAAATACTCGTGGAACGAATACAGAAAGCGAATTCCAAATTGTTCACATGCGAGGTTTAAATGTAAGAATAGATGAAGTACAATCGGGGAAAAATAGTCGCATGACATGGCAAAGCAAATTTAGTAATGCTGATTTTATCGTGTTTTTTGCATCTCTAACTGCTTACGCGAATATTCTAGAGGGTAAATCACAACTAGAAGATTCTATTGCTCTCTTTAAAGAAGTACTAGGCTTAGTGAAAGGTCCATGTTTGTTACTTTTCAGTAAACCTGATGTTCTTCCTGCTATGCTACACAAAGTACCACTTGGTATGTGTTATCAAGATTACCAAGGTGATTTAGAGGTAAACGAAGCAATAGAGGTTATCAAAGAAATGTATTTAGCACAATGTAACGAATCTGAGAAACAAAGAGTACACCCAATGGTGTTGAATATAACAAATACAGAAGAGGTTGAAAAAGCCTCTAGAGTATTATCAGAAATGATTTTGTATGGAGATAGGTTCACAATTAATAAATTAAAAGATGTTTAATGGTATGTTAAAATAACGATATTACAGTGGGTGTTGTTTCTTGTGAAACCATTATTAAAATGTTTCCAAATAGTATTTTCAGATCTCCAAAGTACAGTTCTGTTAGAACTACACCGTAGAGAAATAGAGCTTGGTGAAGATAGGGAATAACTTGTTTTCTCAAAGTCGTTATTAGTGATCATGTAGATTTCTCCAGTTTCTAGTAACGCGGTGGCGTTCTGTTCGCCGATGCTTAGTGACAAAATAGGATGAGCCAAAGTGAGTAGTGACCATTCTGCTTCCCTAAAGTTGCTAATCATACCAGCAATAATTATCTGTTTTCTATCAGTGAGAATAGCACTACTGTCTTGGCCACAAGTGACATCGATCACAAAGTCAAATAAATTTTGGTCAATATCGAGCGCTCTTAACTTGTTGATAATAGTATCATCAGTACTATCCAACTGATGATTATCGTTGGATCCGAAGCCGTACAAGTGATGTCTAGTACCTTTTTCCACTACAACAATGTTGTGAGCGAAACCAGCACATACACGATTGACCTTGTGTGGGCATACCACTGTAACAGGAGCGGTATGGTTACCTGCATCAACATTGGGATCTCCTAATTGTCCAAATTGTGAGTTTCCAACGGTGAGTATTTTGTTATCGCAAGTTAAAAAGATAGTGTGGCCATATCCACATGAAACCTGACATATATTTCTGTTGCTTAGGCCAACAACATATGTCAACGTGTGGACCTTACCACCATCAAGCCCGGCTTGACCAAACGTATTTTCTCCAATAGAATAAACTCCATCAGACGACGTTACTATGAATAAGTGATTTGTATGTGCGGCAATAATATTGGTAGAAAAGTCCTCTGTTCCTGGCAACTGTACAAGTGGAATAGAGGTATGATTACCTAAAGACCCTGTATAATATACCTTGTTGTCCTCTACTTGTTATGCCTTACTAAAACAACTTACGTGTAAGTATAACGACGAAAGTTGTTGCGCAGACTATGTCTTTGATGTTTTGTATGACTAGTTCCTCAGAGTGATTTTCTGTAACGACAAGTCCTGTCGATGTTGTTGGTATAACTGGAACATCTACCGCTGGCAATGTTCTGATAATGTACAGTTCATTGCCCCTATTGTTCTTGTGTTTTGACATGTTTGCTGTTCCAGTTGGCTAACCGTAACACAAAAGTACTCCACAGTATTAATGAATTAGCAACAAACCACCGCAAGTATAAATACCTATCGTTTGGGATTTAATACACTTGGACCATTTTGTAAGATCAGAAATAATCGATAAGAATTTCTAATGTCGCGTCTCACCAAGTTCCTACAACAAAGCAGAGCATTAACACACATTTCAAACGTGTTTCGTGTTAGGCGATCCATAAACTTGTTCAAAAAACAAGAGCAAGAGGAAGATGCGAAGTACAAAAGTATTCAACTTTTTTTATTCTAACTTTGCGAAGAGTTTCACAAATATCCAAACAAATCTACAATTGCAATATTTGTCGGAGGTTGGTTAGCGTCGTGGGCATTACTAGAAGGCATCAAACTCGATATCACCATGGACTACTTTTTATCTACATCAGCGATTTTAGGACCAAAAGGTTTTTACGAGATTTTACCACATATTGGCTTGGGCAGTAAGTATAAAACTTAGATATTAACTTTGTAGCCTATGATTTAACAAGAATGTGGGAGAAGGGAATCATCCACGAGTACTTAGATCGTTTGAAGAACATTGTAGATTCTGACGATGAGCTCTCTCAGTACGGAACAAGCGCTACACGTGTCAGTTGCCTCCAAGTATTCACTCAATTAACTGCAAACGCAACACTATGCAAGAAACTCATCACAGAAACAGATTTTATCGACGTACTAAAGAGCGAACTAACAAACAACTTGGACAAGAAGGATAATGCAAATGCTAAAATAGAACTAATGTACCTCGCAGTGATACTATGCAACCTTTCCCAACTCAAGGAGACGCATGAGTTTATCAAGAACGACATCACACCAGATTTGTACTTTGCAGTCGCAGGAAGACAAGATTCTAGAGTCGATGCAAAGTTGGCAGAAATGTTTGCGAATATTTACTTGAAGATGGACAAGAATGAAGCGTATGACGCTCACCAAGATATTCTACCAGTTGTGATCGAGTTAACAAAATCTAAAAACACAAAAGCAAAGAATATCGCTATGAAATGCAATCAAATCGAACTTGGAAGATTTTATGGAAAGAAAGAGGAAGAAACAGATGGAGTAGAGTCACTGAAGCGGTACCAACGTGACGTTACTCGATATGCGATTGCAAGGAAGATGATCATGTTTGGAGCAGGAGCATTTGCATACGCGTTCGTAAGATCAGTGTTCAGAGGAAGAGCCATTGCTGGTGGGTTCAGAGAAATACCATGGAGATCAGTGTTACATAACTCAGCAAAGGCAAGTCTTGTTTTGGCAACGTATGGAGCGTTAGTGAGTGCAGAAGATCATGTTACCGCGTTGGACCACTGTAAAAATCAAGATTTGGAAACACTCAAGAGAAGAGCATGGAATATTCAAGTAGCGTACGCTGTTTATGATCTAATGCTACCCTTTGTATTTGTGTACTTGGCGTACTATTATGTCCCATATATTATGTTACCAATCGCAGTCACCGGATTTGACATTTCAGAAAACATTATGGTTCCTGATGAGTCAAAAGAAACTCAAAAAAAAGTAGATAAACTTTTGCGATAACATCTTAATCTTGTTTCGTGCTCAAGATTTCAAGGTCTAGAGAAAATTATTGGGAACTTGGAACAATAGTGCAAGTGGTATAAACGCAGATAACGCTGCGCAACAATGCGCTGAAATTTTTACGCAGGACATTGGGCGGAGTGCGTCCGCTGCGACCTATTTTAGTTGAAAACAAAGTTATTCTTGCAAGCAACAAAACAAAATGTTGAGAAACCCTACTCGTGTACCGAAAGAAATCCTCTCAAATTCAACTTTGTTACAAGGAAAAACAGTAGTGATCACTGGTGGTTCTTACGGCATTGGCTATGAAACAACTAGAGCTCTTTCGAAGATGGGAGTAGCTCGCATAATCATCGGTAATAGAAACAAAGAATCAACAGAGAAGGCAATCGTTACTATTAAACAAGAGCCGAATACGGAAAACACAGTTTTAGAGTTCTTGCAACTTGATCTTGGTAGCATTGCGAGTTCAAAGCAGTTTGCTGATGAGCTACTCAGACGAGACGTTGCTATTGACTATCTGATTCTCAACGCAGGTGTAGGAAACAGTTACACTACTGATGATGGTCTCGAAAGCACATTTCAAGTCAATCATTTGGGTCATTTCATAATCACGTACAAATTATTTGACTCATTAGCAAAGCATAGCACTCGCGTCATATCAGTATCATCTGGTCTACACAAAGTGACCAAAACAGTCGAGCTTGAAAAAGTTAAGACTGATCCAGGTTACTTTGGTTTAACTGGATACAATCATAGTAAATTACTCAATGTACTACACATGAAGGGTCTACAACAAGAGTTTGATCGCATAGGAAGCAAAGCTGTAGCGGTATCGTTAAATCCTGGAATGGTCAGCACAGAGTTCACCTCTACAGCTCCATGGGTAATAGCAAAGACTTGGAAGTACTTGGTATTACCATTGTTTGGACTCTATGTACCAGATGGCGCTATGACCACACTACACTGCGTTGTCGCCGACGAGCTAGTGCCAGGTGGGTACTACGATTCATGTCGCATAGCAGAAGAGTCACAGCAAGCAAAAGACAAAACAAGCATCGACAGATTATGGCAAGTAAGCAAAGAGTATGCAAGCTTGTAGAATAAAATTGTATGCAAAAACAATCTGTTTAATATTCTGAACTTGCTTCGCCTTGTAATCACACGTCACTTCTAATAGCAGAACAACAGAAGAACTCCTACACACAGCAGTCACGATGGGTATGGGACATCCTAGTAGCGGCCGTCGCGGTTATGATCTAGTAGACTTTGAAATGCCAAAAGAGTTTCAACATCAAGTCGATTATATTCTAAATGTAAATTTAGAAGACCCCAACACTGCCGAAGAAGAAAAATTACGTTTGTTTGTACTACATAATCAAAGAATGGAGAAGTGGAAAAAAGATTGTGAACTATTCGAAAAGTATAGAAACCAATGGTTTGCGTTGTACAAATCGGAGCGAAGTGTACCCGCTGTCTCGTTTTCGTCGCAATTTTTGTCGACTATGCATCCAGAAATGACGGAGGAAGAAAGAGAAAAACTTACAAATTCTGTCAAATGCGGAGAAGGCGAAGCAAGTACCGTTGCGTTCAAAGAGTTTGCGAAATATCAACTTGTGCCAAAATAAAATGTATAATATCGTTTACATCGTGGACCATTTGTGAGTGTTACAAGTAGAACGGGAAGCTTAGGTTTTTAATAGATTTTTGAGTTTTTGTGACCGGCTTTCGGTAGTAGAAAGCAGGATGTCCTAGGCCTAGTTTCTGTCGCTGATCTCAAATATCTTGTTATTTTTGAAAATCATTAAGAATTGAGGGCGCACCAGTGGTGGCTCAACTGAGTTGACCCCGATGAATTGGGCTGTCCACGAAATCTAATCTTAGGTCTAAGCTTCCCGTTCTACTTGTAACACTCACATTTAGTTTGCTTTAAATAATTTACAACGCTGTAGATGCGACGACCTGTTCCACTAACACCTGTGTTAGCTATTCTCAAGATAGCTCAAGTAATAACGCTACAGTAGCTGCGGCCACTGTAGAGTTATTATCCAAGAACAAGGTGGAACATGTCAAGATCACAGCAACTCCGTTTGGTGCATTTTCAGCTGACACCAACAAAGTTACAAAGCACAAGCCACTCACTGAAAAGAGTGGGGAAATCGGAAGCATCAAAGACAAGCTATAAAAGGGCCACGTCAAGAGCTAACCAAGACCGATTCATTCCCAACAAATAATAACAGATAAACAACAAACGTTTCTCTAGTACCAGTCTTTTCGTACCAGTCTAGAGTAAATTCGTTAACAACCTGAGCAAGAACAGCAAAAAAAAGACATAGAAAATCAAGCGGCGCTACAAGCACTTCGAAACCAGTGCTCAACGACAAATCTTTCCTCGCATTTCAAAAAGAAATACAGAAAAGAGGCAGATGTCGTACCATCTGCACCACTAGAAAAGGGTGAGCATAAAATACGGTGGTCAAAACTAAGAAAAGATATCGATAAAGATATAGATAGACTACGAAACATACAAAACACATATATACCTCTTAATTGATAAAGATTTTGAAAAATAGCGAAGTAGGACAAAATTGTTTATTACATAAACTTCATGATTGCTTTGGCTTGCTCTCCGCTTGCCAAGAAATTATTCTTGAGAATATACGAGACTACAGTTTGTTGTTTCTTCTTTCTACTGTTCTTTCCTCTTGCTTTGTACATTACACTAGCGAATGGTTTCAAAATTTGAGCAAGTTTGAGCAATCCTACACCTTCGCTTGATAGATACTCTGTAAGTTCGATAGTGATGACTGAGCTTGTCGCTGGAAGTGTAATCAAAGCGTTGAAGATGCCAAACTTGCATGCCATGAACAAACATCTTGATGTTTGTGGCAACTCTGAAAGCTTTAACAATTCTTCTCTTGCCAAATGTCTCAATTTCGATTCAGTCTTGGTGCGTGGTGATTGTACAGCACTCTCATCAACAACTACGCTCTTTTCTGTTTCAAATAGTGATGTGAAACGAATCGCGCGAAGTAGAGTGACACTAGTGGCAAGATCAATAGTCGCCTTTGCGTAAAAGACCCTTTCTTGTACTTGGAACTCTTTCAAAGCTACTTGTTGCATGAGAGTTTCAACTTGCTCTTCAATACCATGGAACAAAGTTCGAGCTTCTGGTACGTTCACTTTGGAGAACACTGCAACATGTACATGTGATAAAAACTCTTCTGGAGCTACTCCAACGACCAAACCTCCTTTGTATTCACTAAAGTTCTCTCCAAGGTTGAGAATATCATCATAGTAGTAGAATCCTTCTCTAGTTGGCGCAATACAGCTATAGTGTCCAGTTTCGACATCAGGAGTGGAAAAGACGTGATAGTTGATCGCGGACTTGAGGTTGTACTTGCTAGTACCTTCAATAGTAACTTGTTCGTCGTTTGTGTTGAACAAGATTACATAATCTTTTGTACAGGAATCTACACTTGAAGAGTTGGTAAAATCGACGTTAGGTACTTGCAGTGCGTTCATAATCTTTTGTACAACAGCAATGACGTTGTGATTGACACCAAAGGTGAATCCCATTGTTTGAAGATGGTACCAAACTCTATTGTACAAGAACTCAAAGTGTCTACGGAATGAGTTGTTGTTTTGGTCAGCATGTGACCAATACTTGATCAACAACGCGAGGTCAGCAGCAAAAGAATCTTGTTCAAAGTCACGCTCTGTCAAATGGTCAACCAATGGCTTGATCATCATTAGTAGAGGAAGCAGTGCGTTCAACCAGCAGTTACGACCTTCTAGATCTGCTAATGGACCTTTGAACATGTTCACAAAGTTTCCAACTTGTACTGGTGTTGCTTCCAATCCAAAAGGTGTACTTGTGCTAGTCATGTACGCATCCATGTTGCAAACACTCATGTCAGTACCAAGATTCATGTTAGCGTTACGAGCAAAGATGCCAAGACCTGATCCACCACCTGCACATCCTCCACAGTCATATTGAGGTACTTGTGAAGCTTGGAATTGAGGCAATGGAATATGAATATCTTGTGCATCTTCTGGATGAGCAACAGTAATCGTTTCTTCGATAGCAATGTAACTAGTCGTTTTGCAAACGAGTCCGTAAGTGAGTGCCAATCTAGTTGCTTTTTCATCTGCTTGATCATCACTCATACGTTTTCGAAGTTCACCTTCTTCAAGTTCAGAAATCACAGAACGAGCAGCTAAACGATGCACAATAGCATCACCAACTTGTGCGTTTGCAGGAATAAAATCAAAATCGATTGTATAAGTACTGTTTGCACTTGATGCAGTGAGTGTCATGGTTTGCTTTTCTAGTGGATTGGAAATCATGTCTTGTGGAATGATAGTGTAGACAATGTACTTGTCATCGCAGAATAGAGGTGGAAGTACGAATGGACTTTGTAGAGGGATTTGATTATCACCCCATTTCAATGAAACGTTAGTGTAGGCAGGTTTGTTAGCACGATTGAATTGCTTGGCGACAACTTCAACTAGTTCATGTTCGTTACCAGTAGATACTAGTTCGGATCTTCCGTGTCCTGCTGAAGCAATGTCACGAATTAAAGTACGATCACAACCTCCAATTCCGAAACTAAACACACGAGTAGTGTTAGAGTGCTTTTTGACAAGCTCTACACATTCGGAACGATTCTCTACACATCCATCAGTGAGTAGGAACACTTGTCTTGCAACATATTTGGCAACTTGTTGTCTACTGAGATCAGTTAGTGGATCTAGTAAGTTTGTTCCACCCAAATCAGCTTCTACTGTAGCAACGTGTTGTCTTGCAAACTGAATATTCTCAGTCGATGCAATCACGCTAGTAGGAAACAGCATTTCATGATGTGATCCGAATCCAATAATGTTGAATGTACATGCCGTTGATAACATGTCCAAACACTTGTTTAGAGTTGCTCTTGCAGATGCCATAGCATCACCATTCATACTTCCAGAACGATCGAGCATGAACACGAACTCATTAAGTACAATATCTTCTTCTGAAGGTTTGAAATCTTGTTCTCTAGGATTTGCGACCAACATTGCTGCGTATGTATTATTCTCACTCTTTTCTAACCAAACGCGTGAGTCGTGTGGATTTTCCAATGTAATATCAAGTTCCAAATCTTGAGTGAACCATACTACAGACGAGTTCGAAACGCGAATCGAGGCTTTTGCATTGTGTACAAAATACTTGAACTCACAATCTTTTGCGCCGTTGAATAGTTCAATATTCTTAATATTCGAAGCTATCTCCACGGACAAGTTCAAATGAATTCCATTGAACGTTCCACTGTATTCTAATGCAGGTTCATCTTCTGGTACGAACGACTTGGCTGGTTCGAAAATAATTTTATCCAAAGTTGCGTCAATAGAACCTCCGCCTGGTATTAAGGCAGGTAACGAGAATCGAATTGCGTTGTTTCGTTCATTGGAATCAAGTTCTGCAATGTATGTAGTTCTTACGATAACATCTTTTCCTGGTGCGAGATTTCCTAGCGTCATTTCGAAAACATTGTCTACTTCTTCTGATTTTGTGAGGAGGTAAGAAGTTTTGCCTTCTTTTTGTGCTTCTTCATGCATTTCTTGCGCTTTTTGTTTTTCTTGTACGACTCCCTTCACTGTAGTACCATCTAGAACTGCTTCAAATCCACAAACGGCTGCATTTTTGTGCAGTGGGAATTGAAAATGTGTATTTACAGGTGTCTCAGTGTGGTTGGTGTAATGTTGCTCAATAGTCACTTGAGAAACGTAATCTAATATTGTTAGGTTACATCAAGTGTGGTAGTACCTTTAATGGTTGCTCTTATCGACACACCTTGCAGTGGAAGTTCGATAAGTTCGATTTGTTCAACAAGATTTATCATGTGGTGTACGTCTACTTCTGTGTCAGACTCTGGTGTTACAGATTCGTTTGTTTGTTCAGTTTCACATTGAGCCGAAGTTTTGGTTGGTTTGATTGGGCATGCGTACATGCGTGGGATAAGAGCGTCTACTTGCATTTGTTTCGCTCAACTGGGACACCTGCAATTTACAGTTTGCAGTTTGTTTCCGTGCCAATCTTGACTAACAAACAAACACGTGTTACTTATGTTAAGTGCTAGCTAAGTAGCACAAGAGATTCCGTTGTAACTATCCGAAAATGCAAACAGCGATGCGTGTGGCAACCATGAACGATGTTGACTTTGTTCTTGGTGGTAGAAAAGATATCTATACGATAGAGGAAGTAGTTGGCGAGATTTGGGATGTGGAACTTGAAACAGATCTGATAAAAAAGGCGATTGAAAAAAATGAGGTTCACGTATGCGAACAAAACAACGGTACGCGCCTTGCTTGATGCTTACGCACAGAACTTGTCGGGTTTATTTGGATAGTGGTATCACAACGTACTCCATTTGGAGTAGATTACTCAGGTATTTCATTTGTGAGAATATTAACGTAAGATTGGGCAAACAAGTACATATTTATTGATTACGTGTGGGTGAGAGAAGATTCTCGAGGAAAAGGCATTGGAAAGCTGATGTACGAATATACCGAGCGATATGCACGCGACCATGGAATTAAAGAAGTTATTTTGGATGTTATGACTTCGAATCCCAAGAGCGACTTCTTTCACAGAGCGATTGGCTACAAACCATTTGTTCAACTTTACTCCAAAATGATAGATTAAAAGAATATGGCAAGCTTGTATCAGATTAGCCGTGTTATTGCGTATGCATCAAATTTAAATCAGAGACTCTAGTCTTTGTACAATAACTATGTCATCATAAAGTTTACCTTGTTATTCGTCTTGGTCTCTATCAGGATTGACCAACACAAACAAAGAGGTTGGATTGTGGGACATAAAAATTTCACACGTTGAGCCGTTGCAATTTTATATTAGAATATGGCCAAAAAACAGCAGCAGCGTCCAGAGCTTTTTGCGTGTACATTATAAAACGCTATTTAATTTATTTAGCCTCCATGCAGTGTTGATATGAATACAATGTTGTCATTTGGCTCTAAAACATACGAGACACCATCTAGCAATTCCCAGTCGACATCGTTAACTAACACTAGAATACCGGGTCGTCTGTCGAAATTAGTAATCACAGAAAAACGTACACTGAACCGTCACTCTTACCAGAGATAAATAATTCTGGTTTTTCTTTCAAGTGGTTCTCGCGCAAATTAGCCACAAGGTCTTTGATTGTTGAGCCTTCTGGTACATCAAGTTTAATCTCTCGTAACTTATCGAATAGTAACTCCAATCCGCCACTACACTGTAAGTTTTGTGACGTGGTGCATACCTGAATTCTACCTTTATCTTCATGTTTGTTGGGCTTTACAATACTAATGTCAAAATTGAGTGGTCAACTTATGTTACTATCTGTGCTAAACAGGTAACGTAAAACGTAAAACTGAGCTCAGCACCGGGGAATCGAACCCCGGTCACGAGAGTGACAGTCTCGTATTCTACCAAATTACCGACATCTTGTCGTCTATACTAGTGCTGATTGCTTGTTTTCGAGAGAATGTCACCTGCCTTCACATAAGGAAGATAAATCCATTCTATTTAGCTACTGATTTAACGATAGATAATACTAAAAGTTCAGCATGTTATATTTTTAAAAGTGTCTTATTTCAACATTTTTCTCAAATTGTGGCATTGTATTTAGTTTCTTTGCTGTGTTCGTTTGTTGGTGCAAATCACTCTTGTAAAAAGTATATCTTACAATCCCAAAACACATTCCCCGGTGCACAAATTCATGACGTTAGAAACATGTATCCTGATACTGTACGCAATGAAGAATATGGCTCGATACTAGAGGAAGCGTTTAATAACGAAGAATGTGATCCAAACTACACCATACAGTTCAATGATAACATTTCTGTAAGAGTACATCGATTCGTGCTATGCGCAGCAAGCCCTGTATTAAAGGCACTTGTTAAAAATGGTATGAAAGAGACAGCATCAGGAGTCGCAAAACTAGACGACAACTCCAGTATTGGTGTCCCAGTGTTTCGATTTTTATACTCGGGCAAACTAGTTGTAAATTCATTTGAAGATGCTATGTCGTACCTATCATTTTCGAACAAGTACGCACTGTTAAAAGCAGAGAATTTTATTTCCGAGCTCATATGCTCAAACATTGATTTGCGAATAGCGTTTCGACTGAAAGATTGCGAATTTGAACGGCTAAGTACTGCCGCACAAAAATACATCACAAATATACCGATCATTAGCCTAAGTGGTGGCAAACACAAGTACCAAGGCACAATAAATAATGGGTTACTTCAAGGTTTTGGAATTTTAACATATGAAGATGGATCTACCTATGCAGGTGATTTTTGGCAGAATAAACCTCACGGAAAGGGTATAATTATATCGGCGACAGGTGATCATCGGTACGAAGGTGATTTTGTGCATGGAAAGATGCATGGAGTTGGTGTCACTACAACAAGTGATGGTAAAAGACATGAAGGCTTGTATGAGAATAACAAAACGCACGGAAAAGGTGTGAGTATACATCAAGGTGCTAGATACGAGGGTAACTGGCGCGATGGAATGCTTGACGGCTATGTTTTGTTTACTGACCAAAGTGGCGTAGTTTTTGATCAACTATGGAAAGATGATACCCTTGTAAAAAGCATAGAACGAATAAAGTATGTTAGCTAAACTATGATGCGTGACTTGAGTGCATCAGGTCTTACAATTACACTGACAACTGACAATAGGCCAGCAAAAACGTATGAGTTCTTTCATCAAGCTCCCACTCGAGGTACAAAGAGATTTCGACAAGTACGCACGCGAAATTGATGCGGATAATAATTACATTATCGACGAGCAAGAGATGAAGAAAGCACTACAAAAATATGGCTTGGTAAAATTTTCCACGCGAAATACTAACGTATTCAGAAAGGATACTCTGATGAACAAATAAAACAGTGTATGCAAGGCCTAGATTTAAACGGAGACGGACTTCTCTCGTTAGATGAATTTAAAGAATTTTTGGCAGAAATGTACTTGATGCAGCAAGAGTAAAAGTGAACTTACATACCCTTGTTTCTTGGTAAAACAGCACCAACCTTCTTCTATGACTTACAATAGGAGTTTTTTCAGACAACCCAAACTTTTTGCTTTTTGAACATCATGTCTTCTGACCTACCGGTTTTCGGCAAGGGAAACTTCTCCAAGATGTCGCAGTTTCGGTCACAAGTAACGCACTCAAAAATATTAACTGTGTAGAAAAAACCACCTACATACATTTGCATGCACACAAAAGTACAACCAAACCAATACATCACCACAGAAAAAGACAGCATACTACATAGATATTTCACAAATTTGGAACGACAAAAACAAGCGCAACAACCACTTGTAGTACGTGTTTTAATCGTGTTAACAACCATAGATACCGACGCCACAACAACCTGTTAATTTATTTGTATCACCAGGAACACCATCAGCACATTTAGGAAAGCGTACAGTCGCACTCATGGCAGATGGTGAAGAATCATCGCCTTCACGACCATCAAAACAACCACGTTTATAAAATAGATTTACTGAACAAATTGACGCAACTTTTCCTCAATAGAAGCGATGGTAATACTCAACGATTGATTATTACTCGAGTAGAACATGACGAAACGCGGTGTCAAATAGATATCTTCTTTCACCACATAATGCGGATTCGCGATTGTTGGCACGCCTTTCGCTTTCACTACTTCGACGATGGCAAGCGCTTTGAGTCCATTTTTACCAATTTCCGATTTCGAATACGGACTTGCCACTTGTCTACTATAACCCATTGACGTAGTAGAGCTTGGAGAAAGATACACACCTGGTCCAAACGCAGCTCCAGCAGTCATAAACTTTGTACCACTCATGTTCTTCAACCCTTTTCGCAAAATCGAGTGCCAGTTTTCATTTCCAGATCCATGGAATGCAAAGTAGGATCCATACTCTTTTCTCCACATACGAAAATCAGCGTCACGTTCTGGAGAATCCATCACCGTCATGTACTGATGTTCTGTTCTCAATTCTGAAATTTGTTTCTTATCTGGCATCTTTACTAGCGCAGGTCGATTGTTGGTCAAAATGAACTTGAGCATGTAATACACATCTTCTTCGAGTTTTGATTTGAGTGTTGATTCGTTGACTGCGTATTTTTGTAGTTTGTTAACTGATGGGAACTTTTGGGTTAATATGAAAAATCAAACGTACTTTGTTTAGGATCTTGACAACGCGATCAAAATCCTTTTTACTTTTTTTCACACAAAACTCTGGGAATGGATCAAAAATGAGTTCTCTTCTACTACTTGTTGCTGCAGCATAAGTCATCGTAATCAACACATCGACAATGGGAAAGTTTTCCTACGCTATTAGAACTTTTTCTAATTCACAAACTTTGATATCATTCGATAGGGTCGATGGACAAATCGAAATTGGAATCGATGAACAGATACGTAGTTCTGCATAATCAAATTGACACTTGAATCTTGTACAAATCGTTGGTACGTTACTAGATTGTTAGTTTTCGATGTAATACTTACAACTTGTGCGCGACTGCGATTTTGTGATCACAAATACTACAACACTCTGTGATGGATTGAATACGAATCAACATGTACGCAAAAAACTCTAGAATAAAGTTAACGTGTGGTGTTCCTGCAAAAGGTTCTACTTGTAACGTTCCACCACCTGCTTGTACCATATCACAAGTCTACATCAGTTATGCTACTAGTTCATACGACTTACTTTTTCGATATCAAAGTCACAAAAGTATAACGCGTACGCTTTTGCAAGATTGATACGTTTCTGATCGATCAGGTCGGATACAATGGTTACAAGTCCTTCTGGATCGTTCGTTTCTGCCATCTCTTTGATGAACGTGATTTTTGAATTTTCTTCTTCTTCCTCATCTTCGACTTCGATTCGTGGATGTAATTCGTTCCATCGTTTTTGAATAAAAGCGTGTGCGATATTACAGATTTGTTCTCCAAAACCAGGTGTCGTGTCTCCTTCTGGTTTGTATTGAACCTGAAATGTTAACTTGTTAAAATGTAGTTACTGTCGGAATGGTTGAATTGGTAACATAATCAGATGCAAATTGTAGTGCTAGTGATACGAAACTATGATCGTTCAACATGTATATATTCAAAATGTCCCTTGGTAAATCTTTCATAACGTCGAAATGGATTTTGACACTATCTAGACCATGTACGAGTGTGCATGCTTGCGATCCAAATATCTTACAGCTTATCATCACATCAGCATTGAGGTGATCTACTTTGTTAATAAAATATTTAGAATTACCCTCATCCAGGTCTGTTTCAATTTCCACTGTCTCTTCATCAGAATCTGCGCCTGATGTCTGACTTAATGGTTTAGTGCCGTCATCTTCATACTGCACAAACGGTTAACAATATATTTGAATCATACTTTTTCTAACATATCATCTCGTTGCTTGATCAGTTTTGCTATAGTTACGCGTAACACTTCTAAAAACGAATCTGATTCTTCAATATTTTCTTTCTTTCCGCATAATACAGAAAATAGCCCACTCAAATCTGTTATTTTCACTCGTATCTCATCTTCAATCATATCAGCGGTGAATGTGATCGTTTTTGCATCTTTGTCATAATTAAATTCTTAAGTGTTTATAAGAAAATTGTGTTTATACCTTTAACGAAGTCTTCTTCGTCGAATTTATCGATGACCGCCTGTAGTGTGTGGTCGGTCACCTCCAACGCGACTTTTTTCATGGGTTTAGTGTTCCCCTCTTCTCTGGACCTCTTCATATTTTTGTTTGAGCATGAGTTTACAAATTGGAAGTGCAAAGAAAGAGAAGTAGAACAACGTTGTCTTTACTTGCATTGATCTTCTGGTACAGGAAGATTGAACACTTTTGGATCAATGGGACCCACATTAAATGACTCTATTCTGTTTTCTAAGACATTGTTAGAGTACACTTCTACAGGGACATTCGTCTTCACATTAGCGTATAATCGTTTTTTATCTGGAATATCCGTCTTGGTTAGTACTTCCCAAACGTTGCAAAGTACACCATTAGAAGATTCAGACTCTCCAATGTAAGTAGCGTTTTGCCATTCAGCTAGGAATGGAGCTCCCTTGGTAGTGGTGTCTTTTTTGCAGCTAGTTTGACCTACCAATGTGATAATCAAGTATCCTACTTGAGTAGCTGAATTGTAGAAAAGTTGTTCATAAAGCTGTCCCATCTGTGATACATCAACTCGCATATTTTGTAGTGTTCCACTAGCGAAATTTGTCACTAGCTGTCCTCTAGGAGTACTAAACATTACCGTATAGTCTTTGTCATTGGGTGGGAGTGGAGCGGTAATCGCAAGTGCAATCAATACCAGTAAAGCTAATGAGCTGATGGTCATCATTGAGTAAATAATCGTTTGTGAAAAAATTTTACTTCCAAATAGGAGATCTGGAGTAGGCCACTTGGCCAACTACAACCATGCAAACATTGATGGATCAGTTTATGTGATGCACAGCATGTCTTGTAATGACAGACAACCACCTGACTGAAACATGACGACGGTGGTAATAGACCAAGGGTCTGCAACTACCAAAGCAGGACTCTCTGGCATAGACGCACCACAAGCTGTATTCCCAACACGAGTAGGAAGACAAAGACGCAGAGGACTAACGGCGGGTCTAGATAAAATGGCATACGTTGGTAACGAAGCATACGCGAGACGTAAAATTCTAACTTCGAAATATCCAATTGAATGTGGTATATGCACGAATTGGGACGATATGGAGCACGTTTGGACATACACTTTCCAAACACTCGACATTAATCCCGAAGATCATTCTATTTTACTTTCAGAAGTGCCACTAAACCCAAAAGCAAACAGAGAGATGACCACGCAGATCATGTTTGAAACATACAACATAATCGCGTTTGCTTTTAAAGTGAGTTCCGTCCTCTCACTCTACGCATCTGGCCGTACTACTGGAATTGTTGTAGATGTTGGCGCAGATGTAACTCACGTAACACCGATCTATGAAGGCCACTCACTCATGCATTACGATAATGTTACGCGCATGGACTTTGCTGGGCGACAAATTGAAGACTATTTATTGTTTTCATGGGAACAAAGAGGCTGCCACGTGAATAGATCAGATCAACATTTTATGTACGACATTAAACATAAATTTTGCTTTGTCTCGCAAGATTTCGAGCGCGACAGCAAAGAAATGGCTAATCATGAACAAGTTTTCGAGCTGCCTGACCGAAATGTGATCGTTATAGGTAAAGAGCGATTCATAGGACCCGAGATATTATTTCAACCAGATATAATAAGTATAGGAAGACAGGGTGTTCATGAAATGGTCACAAGGGCAGTACTAGAAAATAGCTGTAGTGAGCTACGTGAGGACCTGTATAGAAATATTGTGCTAGCAGGTGGAACAACTTTCATAAAAGGGTTTCAAGAGAGGTTTAAGCGAGAATTAACTGCACAAGAACCAACTGTCGAATTTCATGTCGATGCACCTTCAAATAGGCAACATACAACCTGGATTGGAGGTTCATTGGTATGGAACTACTTTTCCTGCTATGTGTATTTCAAAGTATGAATATGACGAAAATGGTCCTTCTATTGTTCACAGAAGATGCTTCTAGCGTTGCTATTTGGCGCCAAGAACACCTATTGTAAAAATTGACAGAAGACATTTCAGCAAACTAGAACTGAACACCATGACACAAACGGGTTTAATCTCGATATCAGTAACATCTATGTTGGGTGGAAACAACTTCACAGTTGTTACATCACCAAGTACGCCATGCTCCACAGTAAAGATTATCCTTGATAAACAATACAAAGCTGTTATGCGCGGAAAAGGCAAGCCAGAGACAGATCTACAAGAATTCATGGTACAAACAGTAATGGTCAAATCTGGAAACAAATCTAGACTTGATATAAACAGCGATGCGCCTATTGGCGACTCACTCGCAAACAACGCAGTAATTATGATAATGGTGAGAAAACAACCTCCTCCAGCACTGGTAGAAGCAACTACGCAGGCACCTACCGATAATGGTCCTATCTCTGTAACTTTTGTTTCCGAGGCAGACGGTTTTACTACACAGTTGAACGATATTGCTGTAGACACTACCTTCTCAACTCTTGTATCGAAAGCAGAACAAGAATACAAAGAATCATTGAAGTCAAGCTCTATGGCAGACGTTCAACAAGATATCACTATTTCTTCACTCACTATTATCGGTGCATCAGGTATTCGCTTTGTTAAAGCGTTTGATGCACCAAATCATCTATCACATGGTGATAACGTGTTGTTCAAATTCAAGAGAGGTACAACAAGTGTGAAAACACTAGGAAGTCTTCCTGCAGAATTCTTACGCTCTGCAGGTATCATTACTTTCCCTGAAGAGCAAGATCCATCACCACTACAAGGCAAATACGAAGAAAAGCAACAGCAAATGACACTTGGAACATCAACTGGAGTTAGTGATGTTTCTAATGGAATTCAAAAGCAAACATTTGCAGAAAGCTTTATTGTTTCTGGTAAAATGATACTCATTGATCCGTCTTATAAAAAACCAGAAGAAGGTTCATTCTTGCCTTCGGAAACTATACTTGACAATGTTCATCCAGGAGAATGGTCTGTTTCCATAAACACTCACCAAGGACGCATAAAACAATTAGTATGTCATAGCAAAACAATTAAAGAACCAGCAACCTCTACAAAGTGGAAAAAAGCAGGAAGTGTACCTGTTGATTCCACTTTTATTGGTGTATTTGACATGGATGGTTTTGAAGGTGGAAACTATGAACGAGAGCGACCAGGAATGTATACAGCTGGTCAATCTAACACTGACGTTGCGTTTTATCCAGAAGGTATCGTTATCAAAGCAGGACTTGGTGATGGACACTACACCGTAGAAACAGCTTCTACAAACGATACCGTACACGACATAAGAATTATCTTCTTTTAAGTTTTTGTACTTTTAATCGAATCATAAAGATACGAAGCACCAGTTTCTCGTAACGTACTTTCTACTTGTCCTAACACTCGTTCTCGTACGTTATCAGTGATATCTTTTTCAAACAAAAATTCACGATCTTGTAATTTTTCTTTTCTCTTTTGTTTGGTCTGTTTCAACTCTTCATTTTGTTTGCGAGTTTCACGCATGCTATTTTCCATATTCTTTTTGTGCAT
>JAESGV010000154.1_pt1 | contig 65296 bp, 62 predicted proteins | sample 9269781 | NCBI WGS metagenome assembly JAESGV01 (sample SAMN15741586, study PRJNA653496) | algae metagenome | isolation source: Tildeniella torsiva UHER 1998/13D and co-occurring heterotrophs from... | place: Slovakia: Slovak Paradise National Park, Hrabusice, Kosice Region | collected 2000-01-01
TCGCGGTGTCTTTCAACAACACCTTGAGGCTATCGGTTAACGCTAGAGGGGCAACATCCATCATCGAAGCTCGACAACAACACAGCTCTCTCCTAATCTAATGGATAGTTATTTGCTTGGGATACTCCTAGGCCTCTCCCCACTGGGGGGTAGATTCTGACCTATCTCGACACTCTCAACCCTCGCTCTTGACGACTGCCCATGGCTAGCCCCACCCCCCTCAACGGCCCCGACGATCGCTTCTACTACTTTGCCTACGGCTCTTGCATGTGCCCCGTAGACCTCAAGCGCTCCCTGGGCGAAAGCACCCACGCCTACGTGATTGGGCCAGCGACGCTAGATGGGTATCGGCTGGGGTTCTTTCGGCGATCGCGCCTGCGCAACTGTGGCGTCCTGGACGTGGTTCCCGATCCTGACTTCACCGTGCAGGGCGTGCTCTACCACCTGCCCTGGCGACTCAGCCCCGCCCTCGACCTGCGCGAAGAAGGCTACTGCCACGAGATGGTCACCGTTACTGCCAACGGGCAGCCCTACGCCCAGACCCGCACCTATTCGGTCATCAGCAAGACCCACGAAGAAATTGCCCCCAACGAGTGGTATTCCAGCGTGGTCATGCGGGGGGCGGCCACCTGCGGCCTGCCAGAACAATACTGCTGGGAACTGTTCCACCACATTCATTCTCTCCAGCGACGGCAGGCTCCAGAGCCCCTGCGCCGGACTGCCTAGCATCGGGTCAGGCCATTATCTATAATGGGGGCACATTCTAACCCTTCACCTAGCCGCCACCGTGACCCAAACGCCGCTCTCGCCTCGCCCCGCCGTCACCGATGCTCGCCCCGATGCCCTGGGCCGCTTTGGTCAGTTTGGCGGCAAGTACGTGCCCGAAACGCTCATGCCCGCGCTCTTTGAGCTAGAGCAGGCGTTTTATCAGTACCGCGACGAGGCTGGCTTTAAAGACGAGCTGAACGGCCTGCTGAAGGACTATGTTGGTCGGGCCACTCCCCTTTACTTTGCTGAGCGGCTTACCGCCCACTACCGCCGCCCCGACGGCAACGGCCCCGACATTTATCTCAAGCGCGAAGACCTCAACCACACTGGCGCACACAAGATCAACAACGCCCTGGGGCAGGTGCTCTTGGCCAAGCGCATGGGCAAGCAGCGCATCATCGCTGAAACCGGAGCCGGGCAGCACGGCGTCGCCACGGCCACGGTGTGCGCCCGCTTCGGCCTCCAGTGCGTTATCTATATGGGCGTGCAAGATATGGAGCGCCAATCGCTGAACGTTTTTCGCATGCGGTTGATGGGGGCTGAGGTGCGCGGCGTCACGGCGGGCACCGGCACGCTCAAGGATGCGACTTCTGAGGCGATTCGCGACTGGGTGACCAATGTAGAAAATACCCACTACATCCTCGGTTCCGTGGCGGGGCCGCACCCCTACCCAATGATGGTGCGTGACTTCCACGCCATTATTGGCGAAGAGACCCGCGCCCAGTGCCAAGAGAAGTTTGGCGGCCTGCCCGATATTTTGATGGCCTGCGTGGGCGGTGGCTCCAACGCGATGGGGCTATTCCACGAATTTGTGAATGAGCCGACGGTGCGGATGATTGGCATTGAGGCGGCGGGCAGCGGCGTGGCCAGCGGCAAGCATGCGGCTACCCTGACCGAGGGCCGGGTTGGCGTGCTCCATGGGGCGATGAGCTACCTGCTGCAAGACAGCGAAGGTCAGGTGATCGAGGCCCACTCGATTAGCGCTGGTCTGGATTACCCTGGCGTTGGCCCCGAGCACAGCTTTTTGAAGGATGCGGGCCGAGCCGAATATTACAGCGTCACCGATCAGGAGGCCTTAGATGCCTTCCAGCGAGTGTCGCGTCTGGAGGGAATTATCCCCGCCCTCGAAACTGCCCACGCCTTTGCTTACCTCGAAACGCTGTGCCCTCAGCTGACAGGCAACCCCCGCATTGTGATCAACTCCTCGGGCCGGGGCGACAAGGATGTGAACACCGTGGCCAAAGCGCTGGGTGGCCTGGAGTAGAGCTTACCTCCGCTAGATTGTCCAACTCGCAGATTCAATCAGAGGAGGAGTCGCAGATGAGCACCGAAACCGATGTCAAACCCAAGTCGTTGTACGACCGGGATTACCAGCTTTGGCTGGACGATACGGTTGCTCATCTGAAATCTCGCAACTTTGATGCGGTTGATTTGGAGAACCTGATCGAGGAAATTGAAAGCTTGGGCAGAAGTGATAAACAGTCGCTTAACAGCTATCTAAAACGGCTCTGCGAGCACTTGCTAAGGCTTAGCTACTGGGAAACTGAACGCGATCGGTGCTTCTCGGGCTGGGACAGGGAAATTGAAAATTTTCGCCAAGAAATTCAGGAAATTTTGGATGATAGTCCCAGTCTGAAAAATCGGCTTAGAGCGCGCTACCCTGCTGAGTACGTCAAAGGTAGAAGGTTGTTTCTGAAGGTCAGCAAACTAGACTCTAAGCGAATTCCTGAAAGTCCTTGTTTCTCGTTGGAGCAAGCCCTTGATGACGATTGGTTGCCTTGGCGACCCGACTCAGAAACTGTTGATTAGGAACTCCTATGGCCGATGGTTTTGAAATCTGCGATCGCGACCTCACCCCCGATCTCCTGACCCGCTACAGACAAGCCAGCGCGATCGCCTGCGATACCGAGACAATGGGGCTGCTGCCTTGGCGCGATCGCCTTTGCTTGGTACAGCTCTCCGACGCCGACGGCTATGTGTCGGTCGTGCGCATCGAACTCGGCCAAACAGAAGCGCCCCTGCTCAAAGAGCTGTTAGAGGCCCCAAACATTCTCAAGCTGTTTCACTTTGCTCGGTTTGATCTGGCCACGCTCAAGCACAACCTAGGCATCACCGTCGCCCCTGTGTTTTGCAGCAAAATTGCCAGCAAATTGAGCCGTACCTACAGCCCCCGCCATGGACTCAAAGAGCTGGTCAGAGAGCTAGAGGGCATCGAACTCGACAAGACGGCTCAAAGCTCTGACTGGGGCAACGCTATGCACCTGTCTGAGGAGCAGCTTCGCTACGCCGCCAACGACGTGCGCTACCTGCATAGCATTCACCAAACCCTGACCGCCATGCTCAAACGCGAGGGCCGCTGGGAGTTAGCGCAGGATTGTTTTAACTGTTTGCCCACCTTTGTCGCCCTAGACTTGCTTCAGTATGTGGGGGTGTTTGAGCACTGATGGGCCATTCTGCGGCGCTGGCGAGGGGCCAACTGTTGCGATCGCAAGACGGGTAAGATGGGCTTATCCACCTTGAAGATTGTTCTACGAGGAGAACGACCATGAGCGTTGACAGCAAAGACTTCCAAGACGAGCTGCAAAAGGCGATCGACTACGCCCACCAGATCACCGCCGAAAAGGGCGAAACCTCCTCTGAAGCGGCGGTTGCCTGGGATGTGGTTGAAGAAATGCGGGCCGAGGCCTCCCACCAGCACCAGAAGCCCAAGAAAACCGGCTTTGATCAGTACCTAGAAGACAACCCAGAGGCCCCCGAAGGCTTGATGTACGATACCTAAGGGGGGGGCTACCGCTAATCAGCCTAGGCCTCCCCGACTGGCGGAGCGCGATGTTAAAATAGTCTTTGGTTAGTTTTCGGTAGATTTCGCTTGTTTCATTTCATTTTGATTTCCGATACAGCTTTGTCTCCGTTTACTCACTGCATTTTGTACAGTCCGGAGACAATCCTATGTCACTCTATGTTGGTAACCTGTCCTACGATGTCACCCGCGAAGATCTAGAGCGGGTGTTTGCTGAATACGGCGATGTGAAGCGGGTGAGCCTGCCCACCGATCGCGAAACGGGTAAGCCTCGGGGCTTTGCCTTTGTCGATATGGCCGCTGAAGCTCAAGAAGACGCCATCATCGAATCCCTCGATGGGGCTGAGTGGATGGGTCGCGAAATGCGGGTCAACAAAGCTCGCCCCCGCGACGATGCCCGCAGTGGCGCAAGCGCAGGGGGCGGCAATGGCGGCAACTACCGCCGTACCGGCTTTTAGATTCGTTTAGTGAGCGCAGTTAGAGCTAAATAGTTTGTAGGGTAGGTCGCAGTGGCCTACCCTTTTTTGCGTCAGCCTAAAACTGCTCGCGTTCGGCCACCACTGGGGAGCGATCAACCTCTGACTGGGGTCTACCGCTGGCATCGAGATAGCCCAGTTCTTGCAAAAAGGCGTAGAGGGCGGTAGGAAAGTCGGCATAGACTTGGGTGGCCTCGCCGTCGTCGGTGTAGGTGGAGAGACCCCAGTCATCGGTGCGATCGTAGTGGGAGAGCATGAACAGCCAGGCTTCCCGGTAGCGCCCCACACGAATATTTTGGGCCACATAGCCCGCTAGCACACCGTTTTTGTCGCCGCGATCGGCAAACTCTGGATCTTCTACCGTAAACCGCATCCCGGTAGCTGTGTCTGCGAGATAGTTGGCGAACTGGGGAGTGGTGTCGCGGTACTCGCCATTTTCGTAGGTGAGAATGACGCTGGGTGGGTACGACCCGGCGTAGGAGCTAAAGCTGTAGAAAAAGGCATTGTCGAGGGTGACAAACTCCATCAGGCCATCGTCGTTGAGGTCTTTAAATTCGCCGCCGCCGCCGTCGAGGTAGCCAAAGTATACGGGGTTAAACTGCTCGCTTTGCCAGGTGTAGGTGGTAATGGCCAGACAGCAGTGGGCACCGCCAGTAAAGGTCTGTACCACCACTTCGGGGGTGCCGTCGCTGTCGAGATCGGTCAGCTCAATGCCCGCAAACATGGCGGCGGTGTCGGTGGTAGATAGCTTTAGCTCGTCGTTGTAGAACAGCTGAAGCGTCAGGTTGTTGCCAACTTCATCAGCGTCGTAGTTGATGGGGGTGTAGCTGGCGACGACCCGAATCGGCCCCTGGGCGATCGCCTGATCGCTCAGAGCTTCGGTGTCGTAGTCGATCTCGATGCGAGGGTTTTCAGCTAGGGCGGGCAGGCCGAGGGTCAATAGGCTACCGACAAGCAGGCTTTGGAGGATGGCTTTCATCGACTGTTCTGGGTCTCAATGACAGTGTTTACATGGTTTGCTCAGCTTGCCCCGGTTGATTCTGCGGCTACCAGCGTCGCCAGTGGCGTTTGCCCACCACAAAAATGCCCAACAGCACGCCTACCAGCAGGGTGTAAGACATCGTCACCAGCGCGGCGGGAATGGGCAAAAACCCTTTGATAAATAGCACCAGGGCGATGCAGGGCACCAGCGCCCAGAGCACGCCAGTGTCGATATACACGGTCTTAAACCAGCGTTCCAAAATGGTGAGGCCCAGGGCACCAATGCCAAAGCCAGCGGCAATGGGCAGCGCCATGAACAGCAGCTGCATCAGGGGAAGTAGGCCACTGCCGACGTTGTCTAGCAGGAGGGCTAACCCCTGGGCTAGCAGCAGGTCGGCGGCGGTGGCGATCGCCACCGCCGCCAGCGCCACCTGAAGCAAAATCGCCCAGGGCAAAGACTTGAGCCGCCAAAAGGGATTACGCATAGCCGCAGCAATAGGAAGTCACGCCCATTATTGCGCCGAATTCTGAATCTGGCTGTGGGGATGGCATCAATCTTCAGGCTCGGCCAATGTTCTGCCCCCCTCAAAAGCAGAGGTGATTGCTGTAATAAGTAAATCTTTGCGGTGCTGAGACCTTAGATATGGGATAACAATATATGCGGGTTCAGGCGATCGCCTGGATCTGGTGTGCCCTAACTTCCTGTGTGATCTATGGAAAAGCTGCTGCAAGGTCTGCGTGAGTTTCAGGAAAACTATATTCCCGACCACCAGGAGCTGATTCAGCAGTTGGCCAAGGGTCAGCATCCTCGGGTATTATTTATCGGCTGTTCCGACTCGCGGGTAGACCCCACCATCATCACCCAGGCGGATATTGGCGATTTATTCATCATCCGCAACGCGGGCAACATTATCCCGCCCTACGAAGCCACCAACGGCGGCGAAGGGGCCACCATCGAGTACGCCATGGAGGCCCTGGATATTCGCCAGGTGATTGTCTGTGGCCACACCCAGTGCGGGGCGATGAAGGGGCTATTGCAAATTGGCGAACTCGAAGAAAAAATGCCCTTGGTCTACCACTGGCTGCGCCACACCGAAGCCACTCGCAAGCTGGTCGAAGATCACTACAGCGACTTGCCTAAGCAAGAAAAGCTCGATTTGCTGGTGGCCCAAAACGTCCTGACCCAGATTGATAATCTGCAAACCTACCCCTCGGTACGCTCTAAGCTGCACGCGGGCACCCTGGCCATCCACGGCTGGATCTACAAGCTCGAAACCGCCGAGCTTCTGGCCTACGATGAGGATTCTAAAGCCTTCATACCGCCCCACAGTAAAATCTACGCCGACTTGGAGAATGCTAAATCGGTTAAGCCTGGCGGGCTTTCTCTAGAGTTTAACGACACCGTAAGGCCAGGGGCCGGTGCCCCCTCTGTCGCCCTCCCTAAATTTTCTGAGCCGGTGCAGCCCTACTGGCCAGGGGCCAACCGCCTTAGCCCCGAGCAGGCCGCCCGCATTTACCGAGGGGCTGGGGTGTAGGGGAGTAGTCGAGTGGATGGGTAGGTGTGTGTTAGAGGGCAAGGGCTATCCTGGGAGTAGGCTGTTTAGGTGTTGGCCCCATGACTCAGACTCCGCAGCGGCTAGCGCTCTACGAGGGCGACTTTGCGCTTTGGCTTGAGGATGTGGCGGCCAAGCTGCGATCGCGCGACTTTGACCACCTCGATATTGACAATCTGGTTGAGGAGATTGAGTCGTTGGGGCGCTCAGATAAAAAAGAGCTAAAAAGCCGCCTAGTTACTCTCATGGCCCACCTGCTCAAGCGGCTCTACATCGACAGCGCCTACGACAATCGAGGCTGGGAAATCACCATCCGCGAGCAGCGCAAAGAACTGCTGCTGCTGCTCGAACAATCCCCTAGCCTAGGGGGGTATTTTGCAGAAGTATTTGATGGGGCCTATGCGATCGCCCTTGCAGAGGTGCGCGAAGACTACACCAAAGTCACCTTCCCCGATCGCTGGCCCCTAAGCCAGTTGGTGGCTGACCTGTTGAGCAATGCCTATTGGGCTGACTAGCTGGTGCGCTTATCGGTAAGCCTGGTTCCCTAGTGGGCACTGCCCCCCTACTCCCCACCCCCTACCCATCCACCCCGTTACCGATCAAAACTCGCAATCCGCCTCGCCGCCCCAATACTCTGCTCCCCCGGCCCAAAGGTAACCTCTAACGCCTGCTGGTCGGCAAACGCCTCGGAGGCTTCGCGGTAGACGGTGCGGGTAGTGGGCAGGGTGCGCCGCTGGCCGTTGTAGTCAAAGGTGATGGCGTAGTCAACTTCCCTCAAGATCGCGGGGTCAGTGCGCTGCTCGATGGGTTCACGCTTGCGACTGTCTAGATCGGCGGCGGTGGGGCGAGGGGGCAAAGACGGCCAGTACACCCCCTCATCGTCGGGGCCGGTGGCGGCACCCTCGGGGCGCACCCCGTTGCGGTTGACCAAAGAATTAGACTCAAAAACTTCCATGTGAACGGTTTGGCGGCGGTCAAAGCTGCGGGCGTACTCGGCTCGCCAGGTTTGGGTGACGGTGGCGGTGGCTTCGTAGGTGCCGGTGGTAACGGTGTTCCCCGTGGCGGGGTAGTTTTCGCACCCGGCGATCAGGCCTAGGCCCAGGGCGAGGGAGCCAGCCTGGAGCCAGCGGGGTACTGAAAACCGAGAGGTCAGCGTAGGCATGGCAGCGGTCGATGGGTGATCTAAAAGTTATCTGTGTATAGACGCTACCAGTGCTTTATATAGAGCGCATATGGAAAGCGGCAGGGAGTGAAAGTGGCACAGTGGGGTGGCCGAATTGAGGCATGGCTGCCGACCGGGATGAGGGTGGCCAGTTGACTTAGAACTTATCCGGAAAACCACGTTCCTCAAGCTGCAAAGAGCTACAGGGCGTTTTTGGATGGATTCTTAGTGACGTTTAACCCGGAGTTATCGTTGGGAGGACGCCTGACGGCTTAGCATGGGGCAAACCGCTCAGGATACCGAGGCAAAATTACGTTCTGTATCAATGTGCTGCATCCAGCGATCGCAGCCCAGCGTATTTGCTAAATCTGGTAGTTAACCTTCTGCTGCGGTTTTCCAACAGTTGGCCGGGTGGCCACTGTGCGTTCTCCAGACTAGCCCATGACCCAAACGTCGTTTTCGATTCAGCAAACTTTTCAGTCTCTGGAGCCCTTTGACCGGCTGCCCGCCGAGGCGCTACAGCAGCTCTTGCAAACGGCCCAGCCGCTGAGGTACCGCGTGGGTCAGCCGCTGCTGCGGCGGGAGGTGCTGACCCAGCAGGTGATTGTGATTTTAGAAGGGCAGGCCCGGCTGCTGGGCTACGACCCTCGCACCCAGCAGCCCGTTACCCTAGGGCGCTTTAGCCGGGGCAAAATGCTGGGGGTGATCAGCCTGATTCGGGGGGTGTCCTGCGAAACGGTGATTGCCTCTAGCGAGGTGCTGGCGCTAACGCTGCCCTCGTACACCTTTTTGGGCCTGCTAAAGGAGTACCCAGAGTTTGGCGGGATGGTGTGCGATCGCGTCTATGCGATCGAAGCCTTTGATCTGGTGGCCGAGCACGCCAAAGCCCACGCTCTCGACGTGGGCGATCTGAAGGCCAAGGCGCAGATTGTCTGTGACGAATCGGCGATCGTCACCCTGCCCACCGGCCCCAATGACCTGACCCAGCTCGATCGCGCCCTCGTCTGGGTGCTCAGCGGCGGCACCGTGCTGAATATTCCCGTCGGATCAACCTTGGCGCTCGATCGGCCTGTGGAGATCCTCAGCCCCCAGGGGGCGCGGGTGTTGGGCATGACCCCAGCGGTGCTGGCCGAAACCCTGCCCGAACCCGCTGAGCTAGAGCCCGAGGCCGTCGCTCGCTCCGTGGAGGTGCTGGATGTCAACAACATTCCCTACGCCACCGAGGCCGATCTGGTGCCCCGCGCCCAGCCCTCGGCCCTAGAGAAATCCCCCAGCCGCAGCTACCCCTTCGCGCGGGGTCGGGGCGAGGTCGATGGGGCGCTGGCCTGCTTCGACATGCTCAGCCAGCAGTTCTCCATGCCCTTTCGCAAGGACGTTATTCGCCGCATTTTAGCTAACCAGCACGAGCGCATGGGCCAGCTTTCGCTACCCATCTGCGGCTCGGTGAGCGAAATGATGGGCCTCAAAACCCAGCTGGTGCGTGTGCCGGTGGGGGCCTTTGGCCGCCTCAACACCCCCTGCCTAATCCGCTGGCAGGAGAGCTTTGCGGTACTCTACGAATCCAGCGAAAAAGCCTATATTTTGGGTGACCCCGCCGTGGGCGTCATTCGCCGCACCCCCGAGAGCTTTGCCGAAGCCTGGGGCGAGAGCGGTGAGGTATTGCTGCTCGAACCCACCCGCGAAACCCCCCAGCAAAAATTTGGCCTCCAGTGGTTCTGGCCCTCGATTCAAAAGTACCGCTGGGTGCTGATTGAGGTGTTTGTGGCCTCGTTCTTTGTGCAGCTGTTTGGCCTGGCCAACCCGCTGATGGTGCAGATCATCATCGACCGGGTAATTGTGCAAAACAGCGTCGATACCCTGCAAGTGCTGGGGGTTTTCTTGGTGGTGGTGGCCATTTTTGAGGCCCTGCTCACCAGTTTGCGCACCTACTTGTTTGTCGATACCACCAACCGCATCGACATGGCCCTAGGGTCAGAGATTATCGACCACTTGTTTCGCCTGCCCCTGCGCTACTTCGACAAACGCCCTGTGGGCGAACTCTCCAGCCGCATCAATGAGCTAGAGAATATCCGCCAGTTTCTCACCGGCACGGCGCTGACGGTGGTGCTCGATGCGGTGTTTTCGGTGATGTACATCGTGGTGATGTTCATCTACAGCTGGCTGCTGACCCTGGTGGCCCTGGCGACGATTCCGCTGTTTGTGCTGGTGACGGTGCTGACGGCCCCGATTGTGCGTAAGCAGCTGCGCATCAAGGCCGAGCGCAACGCCGCCACCCAGTCGCTGCTTGTCGAGTCGCTGTCGGGCATTCAAACTGTCAAGGCGCAGAATATTGAGCTACGCACCCGCTGGAAGTGGCAGGAGCGCTACGCCGAGTACGTCAGCGCCGGGTTTAACACGGTGCTCACCTCCACCACGGCGAATTCCGCCAGCAACTTTCTCAACAAACTCTCGGCCCTGCTGGTGCTGTGGGTAGGGGCCTACCTGGTGCTGGAGGGCCAGCTCACCCTGGGGCAGCTGATCGCCTTTCGGATTATTTCGGGCTACGTGACCGCGCCGATTTTGCGCCTGGCCCAGCTGTGGCAAAACTTTCAGGAGACGGCGCTGTCCCTGGAGCGGCTGTCCGACATCATCGACCATCCCCAGGAGACCGACGCCGACGAGGCCAACCAGATCCCGATGCCCGAGATTACTGGGCAGGTCACCTTTGAAAATGTGGCCTTTCGCTTTGCCCCCTCGGGGCCGTTGCAGCTGGCCAACGTCAGCCTGGAGTTTCCGGCAGGAATTTTTATTGGTGTGGTGGGCCAGAGCGGCTCGGGGAAGAGCACCCTGATGAAGCTGCTGCCCCGCCTCTACGAGCTAGAGTCGGGCCGCATTTTGATCGACCACTACGACATCAGCAAGGTGGATCTGCACTCGCTGCGGCGGCAGATTGGCATCGTGCCCCAAGATAGCCTGCTGTTTGAGGGCACCATTCAGGAGAATATTGCCCTCACCAACCCCGACGCCGAACCCAGCGTGATTATTCAGGCGGCAAAAACCGCCTGCTGCCACGACTTCATTATGGATTTGCCCCTGGGCTACAACACCCGCGTCGGCGAGCGGGGCTCGACCCTCTCGGGGGGACAGCGGCAAAGAATTGCGATCGCCCGCACCATCCTGCAAAACCCGCGCCTGCTGATCTTAGATGAAGCCACCAGCGCCCTCGACTACGACACCGAGCACCAGGTCTCGATGAACCTCAAAGGCTGGGCTGAGGGCCGCACGGTATTCTTCATTACCCACCGGCTCAACACCATTCAGCAGGCCGACCAGATTTTGGTGATGGAGCAGGGCTCAGCGGTCGAGCTAGGCACCCACGCCGAACTGATGGAACTCCAGGGGCGCTATTTTACTCTCTACCAGCAGCAGTTAAGTGGCGTTTAAGGAACGATTTATGCCCTATACCCACAGCCCGTAGGGTGCATTAGCGCAGCAATGCACCGTCCCCTCAGCAAAGAATTTGTCCCGAAAAATGTCCTCAACAATCGGAGATTGCCTCTTGTCCCCAATGCTCTAGCGGTGCGTTACGGCCAGCCCAGAGCTAGCCTATCTGCACCCTTATCGCCCTGTGGCCTAACACACCCTACCCGTCCCCATCTAACCCACACACCCACACACTCCACACACCCTACTCACCCATGGTTCGCATCAACAGCATTCCCCCCACCCCACCGCAGACCCCTGACCAAAACGGTGACGCTGTACTGGCCAACCTGCCCTCGCGGCAAAAGGTGCAGTTCGACAAGCCCGTGATTCTGCGCCAGTCGCCTCGGTGGTCGCGGGCGGTGGTGTGGAGCCTGGTGGGGGTGACGGCGTTTACCCTGGCCTGGGCCTGCCTGGCCAAGTTTGAGGAGGCCATACCGGCCCAGGGCAAGCTGGAGCCCAAGGGCATGGTGCAGCCGGTGCAGGCTCCGGTGGGCGGCGTGGTGCAGGAGGTATTGGTCACCGAGGGGCAGGCTGTGGAGGCGGGCGACCCGCTGCTGCGCTTTGATCCTGAAACTACCCAGGCCCAGCTCACCTCGCTGGAGACCATTCGCACCAAGCTGCGGGAAGAAAACGCCTACTACAAATCGCAGCTGGCCGATGACCTCGACGCCAGCGCCCCGGTGGATATTGCCCCGGGCCTGGTGCAGCTGACCAGCAACCGTGCCGCCCTGGTGGCCGAAAACGCCCTCTACCGCGCCCAGCTAGCGGGGGATGTGACGGGGGAAAGTTTGCCGATTGCCCAGCGCGATCGCCTGCGGGCCTCTAACGCTGAACTCAACTCGCGCCTCAGCATTGCCAACCTGGAGGTCGATCAGCTGCGCCGCCAGCTCACCCAGACTGAGGCCCAGCTGACCAACGCCCGCGATGCCCTGCGGGTGAATCAAAATATTCTCGATCGCATTCGACCCCTGTACGAGGCGGGGGGCATCGGCGAAATTCAGTACCTTCAGCAGGAGCAGGAGGTGAATAATCGCCAGACTGAGGTGAACCGCCTGGTGGAGGAAGGGCAGCGGCTGGAGCTGGCGATCGAGCAGGCCCAGGAGCAGTTTCGCAATACCTCCATTGCCTCTCAAGACGAGTTGCAGCAGCGGATTGCCGCCAACGACAACCAGATCGCCACCCTCGACAGCCAGCTGACCAAAACCATTCTCGAAAACGACAACCGACTGCAAGAGCTCGACAGCCAGATTGCCCAGCTGCAGCAGACCCTCACCTACCAAGAGCTGCGCGCCCCGGTGAGCGGCACGGTGTTTAACCTCAAGGCCAACCAGGCGGGCTATGTGGCCAACTCCACCGAGCCGATTCTCGAAATTGTGCCCAGCGATGCCCTGGTGGCGCGGGTGTTTATTACCAACCGCGACATTGGCTTTGTGCGCGAGGGCATGGAGGTCGATGTGCGCATCGACTCGTTCCCCTATAGCGAGTTTGGCGATGTGAAGGGCACCCTGACCCAGATTGGCTCTGACGCGCTGCCCCCCGACCAGATCAACCCCAACTTTCGCTTTCCGGCAGAAATTACCCTGGGCGATCAGGCGATCGCCATTGATGGGCAGCCGGTGAAGCTGCAATCGGGCATGTCGCTGAGCGCTAACATCAAAACCCGGCCTCGGCGGGTGATCACCATTTTCTCTGACCTGTTTGTACGCAAAATCGACACGATTAAAACGGGTGGGTAAAGGGTTGATCGGATGCTCCTCAGCAAAAAAGACAAGCCAAACTCAATAGATCGAAAACAGTCTCTTCTGACGAGATCTAGACCCTCACCCTAAATCCCTCTCCCAAGCTGGGAGAGGGACTTTGAAAGGTTTTCCGGCTCCCCACTCCTCCCTGGGAGAGGGGCTGGGGATGAGGGCACGGAAACTCTACTTTTTGTAGACGCTTGTGGCTTCCCGCATGGTTAGACGGGAGCGGGGGTATTGTTGTCGCGATGATCGGGAATTTCACCCTGCCCATAGTCTTTTATAGGGAAATCTGGCTCGTGGTACTTGAGCCTTTTACCCCAAAGACCGTCGCACTCCATAGAAAAAACAACCGAAGTGATGTGAATTTGATAGAATGGCGTCTATGCAAAAGCGCCGTTGCTTGATTGGGGAGGTTATCCGGTGATTCACGCTACGCTGCACCAGCTTAAGGTCTTTGAGGCAACGGCCCGCCACGGCAGCTTTACCCGCGCTGCCGAAGAACTATACCTCACCCAGCCCACGGTGTCGATTCAGGTAAAGCAGCTGACCAAGGCGGTGGGGCTGCCCCTGTTTGAGCAGATCGGCAAGCGCCTCTACCTCACCCAGGCGGGGCAGAAGCTGTTAGAAACCTGCCAAGAAATTTTTGACGGCCTCGACCAGTTTGAAATGGCGGTGTCTGACCTCAAGGGTCTCAAGCAGGGCCAGCTGCGCCTGGCGGTGATTACCACGGCCAAATATTTTGTGCCCCGGCTGCTGGGGCCATTTTGCCAGCGCTTTCCCGGTATTGATATCTCGCTGAAGGTGACGAACCACCAGCAGATTCAAGAGCGCATGGCCAACAACGACGACGATCTCTATATCATTAGCACCCCGCCCGAGCAGCCCGACCTCAAGGTCTACCCTTTCCTCGAAAACCCCCTGGTGGTGCTGGGGCCGCAGGATCATCCGCTGGTGGGCAAGGCGCGATCGCCCATTAGCGCCCTCAATGGTGAGCAGTTCATCATGCGTGAGCCGGGGTCGGGCACCCGCCACGCGGTGCAAAAGCTGTTTGCCGAGCACGATATCGATGTCAAGGTTCGCCTAGAGCTAGGCAGCAATGAGGCGATCAAGCAGGCGATCGCCGGCGGTCTGGGCATCTCGGTGCTGTCGCTGCACACCATTATTTCTGAGGGCACCAGGGGTGAGTTTGCCATTCTCGATGTGGATCACTTCCCCATCGATCGCCACTGGTATGTGGCCCATCTGGCGGGCAAGCAGCTCTCCGTAGTTTCCCAAGCGTTTTTGAACTACCTGCTCGAAGAAAGCCACACCCTGGTAGAAAATCTGCTGCCAGGAATTAGCCGGGCACCAGCTGCGATTGACTCCAAGGGCGCAGAGCTGTTGAGCAAGGTCTAGCCTAACTAGCTTTGCGCTACGTTGGGAGAAAACCAGGAGTAAGCCATGGCAGACAAGACTTCTCCCAAGACGGGATGCTGTAGATGCGGGCAGGTTCAATTTGAGGTAAATTCAGAACCTCTGATCACTATGGCCTGCCACTGCACCGGCTGTCAGCAAATGACATCCAGCGCCTTTTCGCTGAGTGCCCTCTACCCCAGCGAAAGCTTCAAAATTACATCGGGTAGCCCGGTGATTGGCGGCCTGCACGGTGCGACCCGCCATTATTTCTGTGGCCACTGCATGAGCTGGCTTTTTACCCGCCCCGAGGGTCTGGATGACTTCGTTAACATCCGTGCCAGCCTGATGGAAAATGCTCAATCGTTCAGCCCGTTCATTGAAACCTATACTGACGAAAAACTGCCCTGGGCGACAATACCAGCCACCTATAGCTTCAGTAAATTTCCGCCACCAGAGCAGTTTCCGACGCTACTTGCAGAGTTTGCAAAGTGATGTGGGTATGCAACAAGCGAATCTTGGTTATCTTTACTCAGCTAAGGACTGAGATGACAAGCGCAGCGCTACCGTGTAGGATGGGCGCTGAGATTTTTCTCGCTGGGTTTTGACCAGACGAAAATCTTGGTCGATATACAGATGGTCGAGTCGAGGGCGAGCCTGGGCAATTTGCTCGTACTGCTTTGTCGTAACGCGATTCTTACCCTGGGTGGGCTTAGCGGTTTGTGGCTGAGAGGCAGGATTCTTTTGATAGTTGGCTACGGTTTGATCAAACCAAGCCTGAGCCGCTTCAGCACCAAAGGAAGGCGAACCAAAGCGCAAAATTTGCCGGATGCAGACATTTTGAATCTCCCAATAGTCTTGCCCTAGTTGCCCTGGGGCTGAGGGGTGATCGGCCTCGGTCAGCGTTTGAATGCCGTAGCTCTGCATGATCATAAAATCGTAGCTGAAAAGCCAGCGAGAGACCCAGCTCAAGATTGGGGTTTTACGGCCCGGTTTGTAGCGGGCTAAATTGGCGTAAAAACCATTGTCGTCAAAGATTTGATAAGACTCGTGATGCACCCGACCAGGGATGATGTCTTGAAACGGAATGGTAGACCAAATTGGCAGCCAAATTCCTTTTAGCAGCGGGATTTGTTGATTCAGGTCGGGGGTAGGGTTGCGGCGTTCTAACTCGTCGAAAAATGGCAGCAGGGTCTCGTTGGCGAAACGAACTTTTTTGGCCATTGGCTCGGCCTCCCGCCCGTCTACCTGGTTCCGCAGGCTAGCTTTTAAGGTAGAGGTGCTAGCCGCCGCCAGGGCAGCGGTTTCAAAGGGAGGGGTGAGTAAACCAGAGTCCATAACTTAGATTTGCCTTGTGCAGTAAGTCTCAGGGCGCGATCGCCTGAACAAGTCCTTGCCCACTCCCCTGCTAAGCAAAGGCTGAATCGCCCAGGGATGGGGGCACATCCTGCCACCGCCCGTTGCCCACCGCCCGCACGGCTTCTTTGAGGCTGACATCCCCCGTGTAGAGGGCGCGACCGACAATGACGCCGGTGACTCCCTGGCTCTCTAGGGCCAGCAGACTGAGCAGGTCGCGCAGGGCACCGACGCCGCCGGAGGCGATCACGGGGATTGACACGGCCTCGGCCATGGCTCGCATGGCGGGAATGTTGGGGCCTTGTAGGGTGCCGTCTCGCTGGATGTCGGTATAGATCACCGCCGCCGCGCCGCGCTGCTCCATTTGCTGGGCCAGGGCGATCGCATCCACTTCCGAAGTCTCAAGCCAGCCTCGCGTGGCCACCTTGCCGTCGCGGGCGTCAATGCCAACGATGATCTGGCCCGGAAATTCGCCAGCCAGATCGCTGACCAGCTCCGGGTTCTCGATCGCCGCCGTTCCCAAAATGGCGTAGCGCACGCCAATGGAGAAGAGATCGGTGACGCGGGCGCGATCGCGCAGGCCGCCCCCCACTTCGATAGGAATATCGACCGCTTTGGCAATGGCTGCGATCGCTTGCCAGTTCTCGGGCTTACCCGACTTGGCCCCATCGAGATCGACCAGGTGCAGTCGTGTGGCCCCCTGGTCTACCCACTGCCGCGCTACCTCCACCGGATTGTCGTTAAACACCTCCGTTTGGGCATAGTCGCCCTGGTATAGCCGCACACAGCGACCCTCAATCAAATCAATAGCGGGGATGACTTCCATGGGTAGTGGAGATGTAAACGTTAGGTGGGCTTGTAGGATTGCGGGGTTTGATCCCCTCTGCCCCCCTAAAAACAGGGGGGTACGACTGCCTTGGCATGTAATCTGCCCCCTTTTTAAGGGGCGACGAGGAATATCTTGGCCGAGAGCATCCGGGGGAGCTTATCCTGGGCAACCGTCAATTCAACACGCAGAATTCTGTGTGCCAAGCCTACCCATTCTATCGGGCTATACCCTATTCACTGGCCCCACATTCCCGTAAACTCCTATATGCGAATCACCACCGCCCAAACGTAACGACACCATGCTAGACCTGACCGGTAAAAACGCCCTGGTAACGGGTATTGCCAACAATAAGTCCATTGCCTGGGGCATTGCCCAACAGCTCCATGCCGCCGGGGCTAACCTGGGCATCACCTACCTGCCCGACGAGCGGGGCCGGATGGAAGGCAAGGTCAAAGACCTGGTTGACCCCCTCAACCCCAGTCTGTTTTTGCCCTGCAACGTGCAGGATGAAGCTCAGGTCGAGCAGGTCTTCAGCACCATTGGCGAGAAGTGGGGCAAGCTCGACATTTTGATTCATTGCCTGGCCTTTGCCAACCGGGATGACCTGACAGGCGATTTTAGCAACACGTCTAAAGCAGGCTTTCAACTGGCGCTCGATGTCAGTGCCTACTCGTTAGTCACCCTGGCCCGCGGGGCCAAGCCACTGATGACCGACGGCGGCAGCATTGTCACTCTCACCTACCTGGGCGGGGCGCGAGTGGTGCCCAACTACAACGTCATGGGGATTGCCAAGGCGGCGCTGGAGATGAACGTGCGCTACTTGGCTTCAGAGCTTGGCCCCCACAATATTCGCGTCAACGGCATTTCCGCTGGCCCCATTCGCACCCTGGCATCGTCGGCGGTGGGCGGCATTCTCGATATGATCCACCATGTGGAAGAAATTGCCCCCCTGCGTCGCACGGTGACCCAGACTGAAGTGGGCAATACGGCGGCGTTTCTGTGCAGCGATTTATCGACAGGCATGACTGGGCAAATTCTCTACGTCGATTCTGGCTACTGCATCATGGGCATGTAGGGGGCGCAGATCCCAGGGTTCTTCCATGACAGGCAGACCTGGGACAAAGCCCAAAAGAACCCTGGGATCTGGCGGCTGGAGATGGCTGAGTCGGGCTAGCTAGAATAGAGCCTAGAATTGCAGGGAAGAACTCGACAACAGTATGACGAGAGCATTCCTTCGGCCTAGGCTGTGGACGGTGGTGGGTCTGGTGGCCTTGGGTGGGCTACTGCGGGTTTCAGTCGATTGGCGACTGCTGGGGCGATCGCTCACCTACCCCGACACCCCCATCACCTCGGCTGATTGGTATCAGCCTCAGCAACTTGTCCCCGGCGTTGGCCCCCAAGCCCCGCCGCTAGCGAAGGCCGAGACGACGGAGATTCCTCCCGAAGCGCTGCAAACGGCGCTGAAATTTGCTGAAGTGCAGAATTCGGTGGCGCTGCTGGTGATGCACCGCGATCGCCTGGTGCTAGAGCAATACTGGCAGGGCCACAAAGCCAGCGACCCGGTCAACTCAATGTCGATGGTGAAAACCCTGCTGGCGCTGCTGATCGGTGTGGCGATCGACGAGGGTCACATTGGCTCCATTCAAGACCCCGTCGGCACCTACATTTCAGAATGGGCCGACGACCCTAGGGGCGACATCACCCTGGCTGACCTGCTCTATATGCAGTCGGGCCTGCGCAACGACAATCGCACCGACACCCTGCGGTCTGACTTGGTGCAGCTCTACGGCGGGTCAGATGCCCAAAAACTCGTGCTGAAGATTCCGTTAGAGCGCAATCCTGGTGAGGCGTTTGACTACAGCAACTTCAACTCGCAACTGCTCGGCCTGGTGCTGGAGCGGGCTACGGGCGAATCCTTTGGTGACTATCTGAGCAGCCGCCTCTGGCAGCCCCTGGGTGCGGGCGACGGCTTTCTCTGGCTTGACCGTCCGGGGGGCAGCGCTAAGCCTTTTTGCTGTTTCTTTGCCACGGCCCAAGACTGGGTGCGGCTGGGGCAAATGCTGCTGCACGGGGGTAACGAGGGCGATCGCCAGGTGATTCCTGCCCCATGGATTCAGCAAATGCTAGAAGAGTCGCCCCTAGAGCCCACCTTTGGCCTGCACATCTGGCTGAAGGCCCGCACCGCCGACTATCCCCAGGTGAATTTCGCTTCGTCAGCCCCCTTTGCTGCTGCCGACACGTTTTATCTCGACGGTCGCCACCACCAGCGGGTCTATGTGATTCCGTCAGAGGAGCTGGTTGTTGTGCGCCTGGGCGAAGACCCCCCCGCCTGGAACGATGCGGTGATTGTCAATGCGATCGTGGAGGGGCTGCGGAGGCCATAAAGCGAGGTTAGGAATGTTTTCTTTGAGTCTTACAATGCTGTTTTGCGGTATTCCTGTATTAGATTGAGTGGCCCAGCATTTAGTGGACACCTTTGCCACCGGGCTGGGCTGGCCTCTAGGTCTGCTAGGTCTGGGGCGATCGCCCTTTACGGCCTGATAGCCATACCCTTTGGTCTAAAAAGTGGGTTTTTGGTGCAGCAAAATGCCGTTGTTGATCCGCTGAGTTGGGGGCTAGACGCGCTGCGTCGCTTCGTTGCCCCTGCCCTGCTCGAAGAAACGATCTTTCGCGTCATGCTGTTGCCCCACCCGGTAGAAGGGGTGCCTGGCGATCGCTGGCTGCTGTGGGGCATCGTCAGCTTTGTGGCGTTTATTTTCCATCACATCTTGCTTGATAAAACTTTGTATAAAGGGGCCAATGCGGGCCTCTCTGACCCTCGCTTTTTGGTGCTGGCGGGTTGGGTAGGACTGGTACTTATTGGCGCTTATTGGATTACGGGATCGCTCTGGCTAGTGGTGTTGATGCACTGGGCGGTGGTGCTGGTGTAGATCTACGGCCTGGGCGGCTGGGCGCGGCTGCATGGGGTAAGGCGCTTTAATAGAACCAGGGGCGATCGCCCCTTTTCGGTGACGGGTCTGTAGCTGCCAAGGCTGACGGAGTCAGTGATCCCCAGTTTGAGACGGTCGCGGGTGGCTACCCTGCGATCGCCCAAAATTTTCCTAGGCACTCTTAAATTCCTGTGGCACAATACCCAGCGGAGCATTGCAGACCAAGGGGTGGCTCAGCGCCGCCCGCGACAGATGGCTGTCGCTGATGTTTATCTAAAGGAAAGCAAGGGTGTTCCCTTATGTCTACTGATTTGTCGCCCAACCAAGATTTTTTCAACGAAGAAGAAGCTGCTGTTGAATTTATCCCCAATGAAGCCTTCTTCAGCAGCACCAGCGTGCTGAGCCTACTGGCTGCCTTTGACCCCGGCTTTGCTGACCTGGTAGCGGATTTTGCCAGCGCTTTGCCTGATGCTACCGGCCAAATTTCTGTGGAGGATGGCCTGTTTGATGCCAACCTGGTGCTGGCCGACGGCACAGCTCTGACGGGCACCTTTGATGCCCCCACGACCCTAGGAGGTTTTGCCGATCTGGCCGCTGTCTCGGATGGCACCGTCACTCTCAACGGGGGAATTTTAGAGGCTGCGATCGCAACCGATGGTCAAACCGCCACTTTGCCAGCGTTTGACCTGTCTGCCGCCGCTGGCACCCTAGTGCTAGATGCCATCAACGCCATTGATGACACCGTGCCCTTTGCCAACGGTGCGTTTACCCTAGATCTGGCCACCGCCCTCGGCCCGATTAGTGGCACCGTCGATGTGGCCGGGGGCGACCTCAACCTCGATCTGGTCACGCCCTTTGGCCAGCTGGTGGCCGACATCGACTTTCAAGATGATGCGGTGTTCCCCTTCGCTGCGGCGCTGCCCCTGGTGGGCGACATCAACGGTGCCGTTGACCTAAACAGTGGCAACATTGTGGCATCCCTAGGTGCCTATGGCGATCTGTCGGTGCCCCTCTCGGCGGTGACTGGGTCGCTGAATTTTGCTGACGGGCTGGCTAGTCTCGATGCCTCAGTGCCTATCGGCTCTGGTTTGAGCTTGCCGGTCGCGACCGATCTCGACCTTGGGCCGTTGGCTAGCGAATACGTGGCTGGATTTGTCCAAGACTTAGAGGGTACCGGTACGCTTACTGATGGCGTGCTCGATGCTGCGATCGAAAGCCCGCTGGGACTGTTTGAAACGACCTTTGACGTGGTGGCCTTTACCAACCAGGGAGCCGACTTTTTCGCCGGTATCGATGGCGTGATTGATGTCAGTGGCGGCATTGCTACGGCTTCGTTGACCACGCCTCTGGGTGACATCAACGATAGCTTTGACCTGGCGACCGTAGCACCAGCGCTGGAAGGTTCCGCTGCTGCACCGATCTAGACGATCGCAAAGCCTCTCAGACAGTAGTCAAAGAGAGTGCCTGATCCGTTTGGGAGCGGGTCTCACGGCACTCTCCTTTTTTGGTTTTTGAGCATGGCTCAACCCCATCCCTCAGGTCACCATGACGGCGTTCAGGGCGATGCAAGCCCTGAACGCCTGGCTGGATCCTAGGCTCCCTGGGGCATCTCTTGCCAGAGCTGGGTGGTTTGGCGCAGGCTGCGGAAGTCGCCATTGCCAATAATTAAATGATCGAGCACCGGCACGGCGAGAATCTGCGCCCCCTGAAGTAGCTGGCGGGTGAGCGAGAGGTCGTCAGGGGAGGGCTCTAGGTTGCCGCTAGGATGGTTGTGCGCCACGATGCAGCGCACCGCACCGTGGCGAATCACGGTTTTGAAAATTTCTCTGGGGTGGGCCAGGGTTTCGGTGGCGGTGCCGATGGTGATGACCTTGGTGCCCATCAGCCGGTGGCGGACGTCGAGCAGCACCACGGCAAAGCGCTCCTGAGCTTGCCACATCAACTCGTGGCTGAGGGCGGCGGCGGCAATGGCGGGGTCATCGACCACAGTTTTTTCGGGCGGAATCGCTTGCAGCACGCGTTTCCCCAGCTCAATGGCGGCTAATATGGTGGTGGCTTTAGCCGGGCCAACGCCTGAAATTTGCTCCAGATCGTGGGCCGATACATCCCTTAACGAGGTGAGCGGATCGCGCTGGTTTTGCCCCATTTCTTGCAGAATGAGCTGGCCTAGCCCTACCGCTGACAGCTTGCCAGGCCCCTGGCCAGTGCCCAGCAAAATAGCCAGCAGCTCGGCGGTCGAGAGGCTTTTGGCCCCGTAAGATAGCAGCCGTTCTCGCGGGCGATCGCTCGACGGCATGTCCAACATGCGGACATGGTAGGTCATGGTGGCACCTCTGGTAGCTGGGCCAGTGGCCCACTGCTAGTAAGCCCAAACCGCTTTGGGATAATTCATCCCCAAAACAGACGACAGCTAGACCATAAAGAACCGACTATGACTACCTCGCCTTCCTTCCCCGCCGCCGCTGAGATCGCTGCAATTCGTCAGCGGCTTAGCCAGTTTAGCTGCCTCACCACGCCCCCTGTCCTCAGCGACGCCGAAGCCGCCCAGGTGCGGGCTGACCTGAGCGACTTTAATGACTGGTCTGACTATCAAACTCTAGGCATTTGCGCCGATACCCTGGCGGAAGGGCAGCAGGCGCTAGAGTCGTTTTTGAAAGCCCTTGGGGTTTCCGTCAATCTGGATTTGCCCACCCGTGAGGGCGCGGTCTTTCTCAAGTTCAACACCCTCAAAGGCGCGTGGTACTTAGACGACTACAGCGGCCCGTCGCGCGGGGTGCTGATTACCTTCCACACCACTGACCCTGAGGTGGCTGAGGTGTCAGGCACCTACGGCCCATTTCCGTTCGGCCTGTTTCCAGCGCAGCCTTAGTCAATCGGGGTTAAGAGCGCATCAGAAAGGCTTCTGGGTTTAGAAACATCTCTCTAAACCCAGAAGCCTTTCTGATTACATGTCCTGCTTGGTTGCGCTGGCCTACCAGCCGCCGCTGCCCCACTCGCGGCTCGTCTCTGGGGCGGCAGCAATGGGGATGGCACGCGGGATGTCTTGTATCACCTGTACCTGAATGACCTGGTTGGGCTCAATGACAACGTACTGGGGCGAGGTGCCTACTACGGTTGTCGCCCCAACTAGAGCGCCGCCGATTAGACCGATGCCGCTAAAGCCGGTTAGCACCAGCAGAGCTAGGGCTCCTAAACCCGCTCCAGCGGCCAGGCGAGGACTGCTGACCTCGGTGTTCCCCACCATGTATTCGGTGGTGCTGGCAAAATCTACCTGCTGCCCGGTGGGGGCGATCAGCATTTTGCTCACCCAGCGCTGGCCTTCGGGGGTGGGTTCAAACTGGCCAATTAGCTGACTACCTGCGGGGGCGACAATGCCGTTGGTGATGGGGTCGCGAATGTCGTGGGCCAGCAGCAGCACCTGGTTTTGGCTGGAGTTGGTGTTGAGGTCGAGGGGCTCATCGCCGACGTAGCGCAGCTCTAGTACCGTGCCCGCCGCCACCAGCGTGTCGGGGGAAAGGGGGCGATCGCCAGGAGCGGGGTTAATCGCGCTGGGCAGGGCCGCCTGGTCACCGTTACCGGGCAGGGGGCTGCCAAACAGAATGGGGTCTCCAGCGGCGGCCAGCATCACCGGATTTGATGATGGGGGGACTATAGTTCCCTGGCTGGTGGTGGTCGGGGCTGTAGGTACGGTGAGGAGATTGGGGTCGGTGCCCGCTAACTCGACGGGAACCGTGGCCAGCGGGGGCGGCTCTTGGCTAATCGCGTTGGGCTGAACGGCGATCGCCCCAGCGGGCTGGTTTGCGACCGTTGCCGTCTCATCCGGTACTGTCTCAGCGGGTAGCTCTGGTAGGGCCGGTGGGTCGGCGGCAATGACCGGAGTCGGGCTGCTGGCTGCGATCGGTGGGGCAGGGGTTGGATTAGCTGCGATCGCCTCTGCCTCTACTGCTGGTTGCCCAGGGGTGGGCAGCTCTGGTGGGGTGACGGCGATCGGCACACCGCTGGTTTCGGTATCGATCGCGGGCGCAGCAGGAGCCGCTGGGGGATTAGCTGGCTGAGTTGCCACTACTGCGGGGCCAGGGACGGGGTCTGCGGCAACCGGCGGCTGGGCAGCTCTGGGGACAGTGCCGTCGGCCAGCGGCGGTGGCTCAAAGGTCAGCACCGAGCCGGTACCGGCAGGGGGCTGTGCGGCAGGTAGTGGGGCGATCGCCCCAGGTTGAGCAGCTACCCCTCCGGTAGGTGGTTCAGCCGAGGCCGAGCTTGCCGCCTGGGGGGCAGTAGCCACAGGGCCAATTACGGCATCGAGTTCAGACAGGCTGGGCACCGATACCTGCTCCCCAGGTTGCCCGAGGTTGAAGGGGTCTACGGGCAGGGTTTCGGGCAGGTTGGTCAGGCTGGCAATATCGCTGGGCAGCATCAGGTTGGCGGCTGAGGTGCTCAGTCGCCCGGTACCCGCCTCTGGAAACCCCAGCCGAGGATCGTTCCCTGGAATCACCGGCAGTTCCACAATCATGGAGCCGTTGCCCGGTGCGGGGGGGGTACTAGGTACAGACACCGTAGGAATGTTGCTAGGGGCAGTGGCTAAGGCGGTGAGCACCCAGCGGGTTTGGTCACCAGCGGCAATAGAGATCAGGCTGACGCCTTCTGCCGCCAGTACGGTATCGGCAGCCAGTTCGAGCACCACCACGGCGGCATCATTTACCTGGCTGAGGTTCACCTGACTTACAGTACCGCTGTAGGTCTGCTGGGTGGCGACCGTTCCTAGCTGGGTTTGGGGCAAGGTCACAACAATCTGGGAGGCGTCCGCTGCCACGGCGTATTGCGGAGTGACGCCGCTGGGCAGGGTAAAGGTCAACTGCTGGGTGGCCGGGTCAAACTGCCAGGCTGCCAGGGTTTCAGCCTGGGCGGCGGGGCTGATGATCAGCAGGGTAGACACCATCAGGCCAGCGCCCGCCCAGCCACCCAAACGGTAGCCGGTACGCGATGCAGCAGAATGGTGGATTGGGTGTTCCATGGGTTATGTCTCCCTCTGGGGCGGTGTGAGTGTGGAGTGAGCGTGGGTGACCGACGGGTTCTTCCAGTAAACGCTAGATGCAGCGTTAGGACTGGGTTGACTTAGCCTAAATACAGCGTGAGCCCAAAGCCTAACTAAGGATACGCACAATCTTCAGAATTGCAAGGGGGCGACGGGGATTTTGGAGAGATCGGCGGGGATATGAGGACAGGGACGGTGAGGTGGGTGGGCCGGGGAACTCGGGAGGGGGCGATCGCGTCGCGAACTCTTGGGGAATTGCTTTTTGGGTGAAGCAACCTTGCAAGCTGATTTATAGTTCAGCCGCTGGGGCACCCTGAACAAAGATGTACTCACACGCCAAATCGACTTCTGGAGGCAGCACACCATGGTTCGTTCTACGACTGGCTCGTTCGCTAAAGTATGCATGGGTGGGCTAGCCACTGCCCTACTGGTTGGGCCGTTTGGTGCCGTAGGCCAGGCCCAAACTCCAGAAAGCACCCCTGAGGGGACGCCCGAAACGACTCCGACCGAGCCCGCTGAGGCCGATACCGCGCCGCGCTTCACCTGCCAGATGCAGGATGGGCAATATACCGTGATGTATTCTCCCACTAGCCAGCCGGGGCAGGCCTACCCCTGGGCGGTGCCTCAAGATCTCGGCAGCGCCTGGCCCGCTGAGCGCCGCTGTGCCACCATTAGCGCCCGTCTAGAGGAGTACCGTCCCGATGGCCTGCTAGCCCTAGAAACTGCGGTAGAGAATGGCTACAACACCGTGTGTGTGACCACCGAGTCAACCCCCGGCTGCCGCATCGTATTCACCGTGCCCCCTGGGCAAGATGCGACAGCAACCCGCGATCTCGTGTTTGACAACTTGGCGATCGCCGACCGAGGCGACCAAACCCAGGGCGTTACCACCTTTGCGGGCGGCAACAGCGATGTGCTGGGGCAAATTGGCAATATTCTGGGTCTGCCCAGTTCCACCAGCACGCGCAGCAGCGGCATTAACCTCAAGCCCTTTCTCGATCCCGCTGATGGCGGTACCGGCGCTCGCCTCAGCGGCGGCAGCCCTGCCGGTCGCCCCCTGGACCCCGATGCCTTTCGCTAGACGGGCTATTCTAAATCGGGTTCGATGACTCCGTAGCCCAACCATACAGGCTGTAGGAGTAATTAAAGACTGCCTTCAACTCTGCAATAACAGCGCTGGCTTAGTTACCTGAGCCAGCGCTGTTGTCGTCCATCACCAAAACCAGCATCATGCCGTTAAAGAATCCCGACGGAGTTCGGGATTGCACCACCGCCCCCAGGATAAGTGGGCAAGGGGCAAGGCTTCGTGGTAATCAGAAGGCAGTAACGGCGTGGTTCTATGTTTATCCCTCCCGGTTTTATCCAGCGATCGGTGGCCGTGAGTGTGGGCACCGTAGCCTACATCGAAGCCGATCCCAACTTTTGGCCAGCCCCTCCGGCCTCGTCCGTACCCCTGCTGTTTATCCACGGCTTTGGCGGTGGGTCGTCGAGCTACGAGTGGTCTAAGATTTACCCGGCCTTTGCCGCCGAGCACCCGGTGCTGGCCCCCGATCTGATCGGCTGGGGCGACTCCGACCATCCCGATCGCCCCCTGACCACCGCTGACTACCTGGCCCTGCTGAACGAACTGATCGAAACGCTCTGCTCAGTTCCGCCCGTGGTGGTGTCCTCATCCCTCAGCGGGGCCATGCTGGTGCGGGTCGCCATCGACCACCCCGATCGCCTGCGAGGGCTATTTCTGGTGGCCCCGGCGGGGCTGGCCGACTTTGGCCAAGACCCCAGCAGCTCGGTGATCAACCAAATTGTGAAGCTGCCAGTGATTGATCAGCTGCTCTATCGGGGGGCGATCGCCACCCCCGAAGGCATCAAACTCTTCTTGGCCCAGCGCCAGTTCGCCGACGCCAGCAAAATTTCTGACGAGATGGTGGCGGCCTACCTCAATTCGGCCCAGCAGCCCAATGCCGATGTCGCTGCCCTAGCCTTTGTGCGGGGCGACCTGAGCTTCGATCTGGCTACCTACCTACCCCAGCTTGCCACCCCCACGGCGCTGCTCTGGGGCGAAGCGGCCCAGCTGACCGATGTAGCTATAGGCCGCCGCCACGCCGCCCTCAACCCCGCCGCCATTCGTCGCTTTGAGGTGTTGCCGGGAGTGGGCCTTACACCCCAGTTAGAGCAGCCTGGGGTCACCGTAGGGCTAATTCAGCAATTTTTGGCCGATTTGGCCCAGTAGGGCTACTCCAGGCCTTTAAACCCGACCCCGGTGAGAATGTGGCCCTCGGTGTCGATAAAGCCCCAGCGGTTGTCGATCTGTACCCGCGCTCGTCCTTCCGAAAAGCGCCCGGCATTGCTGTACTGAGGCTCTACGGCCCAGGCCCCCTTGGCGTCAATATAGCCATAGAGCCCGTCCTTCTGGACGGCGGCCAATCCTTCGGAAAAGTCGGCGGCGTAGGCGAAGCTGGGAGTAATGGCGATCTGTCCGGTGCGGTCGATGTAGCCCCACTGGCGGTCGATCAGCACGGCTGCCAGCCCCTCTGAAAAATCTGAGGCAAAGGGTAGGGTGGCCTCGACCACCATGGTTCCAGTGGAGTCGATAAACCCAAATTGGCGACCCTGGCGCACCCGAGCCAGCCCGTCAGAAAAGCTAAAGGCCCCGTCATAGCTGGGGGCGATCGCCATTGTACCGCTGGGGTCGATGTAGCCGTAGAGCTGATCTATCCGCGCCACCGCCAGCGATTCAGAAAAGCTCCAGGCATCCTTCAGCTCTAGGGGAATGGCGGTGCGGCCTTCAGGATCCACATAGCCGTAGGTTTCCCCCAGCTTCACCAGGGCGCGATCGCCCACAAACCGTTCCGCCAGGTCAAACTGAGGCTCAATCACCCACTCGCCCTGGAGGTTGATGTAGCCGTACTTGGTGCCCCCCTGCACTGCCGCCAGCCCCCCAGAAAACGACTTGGCCTGGCGAAACTGCACGGGGATGGCCCACTGGCCCTGACGGTCGAGGTAGCCGAAGTAGGCCCCGGCCTGGGCGACCGCCAGACCTTCGGCGTAGTCGGCGGCTGTAGTAATGTTGTCGTCGGTGACCCTGATGGCCAGATTGCCCTCGCGATCGATGTAGCCCAGGCTCGTTTTGAGGCGCACTAGGGCCACCCCTTCGGCAAAGTCTGAGACGGTATCGAACAGTAGGGGGCTAGTCATCGCGCTGGCCAGGGCAATGGGTTGAGGGTTTATGAACTCTAGCATTGTGGTGGTCTGCGGCGACGTGCCGCCAAACGCTGCCGGAGGCGGTTCACAGGCGACCAGGGTTGGCAGCACCAGCACTACGCCACCCCAGCCCCACGCTCCCCACTGCCGGTTTTGGTGCGATCGCGCCATCATCTCCCCCTGGCCTCAGCCCTACGTCCTAGTCATAGCAACGTCTTGGCCCTTCTTTCTGTAACCATGACGAATATTTTTCCAGCTGTGGGAAAAAATCTAAAAAAGATCAGGTTATGGGCCGTGGGGAATCCACCAAGGCAGAACCCGCTAGCCGCTTCCCTCGCCCAGGTTGAGCGATAGCTGCTCTGGGTAAAGCTCGCGGTAGAGAGCTTCCAGGTCGCCCCGGCGATACATGTGGCGGTTGCCCCGGCGCGAGGTGCGGCGATCGCAGCCCCTTGCATCGAGCTGGCGCTGCAGGTCAGCGCGGGGGCAGTCAAACACCTTGACTGCGTCTCGCAGGGGCACCCACTGCTCGGCAAACTGCTGCCGCAGGGCATCGTCAGAGGTGTTGGCCAAGCGCTCTAGCAGCAGGTTGGACAGCAGCCAGCAGGCCTTGGTGTCGGCCAGGGCGCGGTGCGATCGCCCCACGTCAAAGCCAAAGTGCCGCACCAGCTGCGGCAGACTGCGGGAGGGCAGATCGGCCAGCAGCAGCCGCGACAAAATTACCGTGCAAAACCGCTGGGCCTCGGGGCGCTTAAAGCCCTGGCCCAGCCGCTCGTACTCGGCCTGAATGAAGCTGTAGTCAAAGGCCAGATTGTGGCCGGTGAGCACTCCCTGGTCGAGGGGCGATCGCAGTGCCTGCCACACCGTATCGGCGGTGGTGCCCTGCTCAACCATGGCGGTGGTGATGCCCGTCAACCGGGTAATGGTGTGCGGTACGCGCACCTGGGCGTTGACCACAAAGGACGCTTCATGGGTAATGCCCTGAGCTAGCGACCCCTGCACCACCGCAATTTCAATCACCCTGGCCTCGGGGGGGCGCGACCCCGTGGTTTCTACATCGACGACCGTCAGCAGCCCCTCAGACAGCTGGCGGTAATAGGCCAGTAACTGGTCTGTCAATAGCGCAGATTGGGCAATGCCGCCCACCGACACAGGAACCATAGGGCTACGACCACAGGGAACCTTCCTACGGTGCCATATTTTGCCAAAAGCCACCGCCCTCGGGCAAAAAAATTACCCAGGTAGTCACGCAGGTCACCGGGGTAAGTAGAACGCTGACGCTCAATGGGATGCGCTGGGATGCCTCCTATGGCACTGCTGAGTTCAATCGCTCAATGTCACAGGTATTGTAGGGGCAAGGGCGATTTCCTCGACAACTTGGAGGTCTATATGCAGGCCTACCAAGCCTTGCGCGATGCGGGCTCATCGACAGCGGGCTTGCGCCAGAGCCGGGCAAAGCGCTCTTTAATCACCAGCCACAGAAAAGGGAAATCGTCTACCAGGTAGCGCTTCCACAGCCGCCCAGGCTCAGTGCTCAGGCGGTAGAGCCACTCTAGACCTAGCTTGCTCAACAGCTCTGGGGCACGGGGTTTGTTGCCCGCCTCAAAGTCAATGGCGGCCCCAACGGCCAGAAAAATGTCAATGTTGGGCAATTGATCGCGGTATTTGGCGATCCACTTTTCTTGCTTGGGGGCACCCACGCCCACCACCAGCACGTTGGCGGGCGACTGGCGAATCATGGTGAGAATGCGATCGCATTCCGCCTCATCTTTCTCAAAGCCAAAGGATGGCGAGTGGGCCTGCACAATAATCTGCCGACCAATGCGCGCGTTGATGCGCTCCATCGCCTGGTCGGCAATGCCCTCAGCGCCACCCATCAAAAAGATTTTTATGGCTTCATTGTTGCGGTGGTGGTCACAAAACATCGGGAACAGGTCTGACCCCGAGATCTTGGCCTTCAGGGGCGTGCCCAAAAACTTAGAGGCAAACATCAGCACCTGGCTATCGCAGACGCGATAGTCGGCCTTGCTGTAGGCCTTGACAAAGTCCATATCTTTCTGGAGCTTCATCAGGTGATCGACGTTGGGGGTAAACACCACGCCCTTCTTGAGCTGGCTCAAAAAGTCATTGACCGAAATGTTGTCAATCGGGATGCTGAGAATTTCGACCTGGGTTTGAATGCGCTCGTACTGCTGTTTGCGCAGTTCTCGGGCGGTGGATTCCAGGGCGGCTTTGCGAAACTGTCGATACAGCTGCTTGACATTCTCTGCTGGCACCGGCTGACCAGCCTGAACCGCCGCCAGGGAGGCACCCGCCGGATCGATTGACGACAGGCTGCTGGGCTCTAAGCCCTGCTCCATAACTGGACTGATCACGACTTCATCGATAGTGGCGGCATCAATAGATGATGTAACAACCTGTCCAGTAGACTGTGACTCCATAGGATTATCCAACTTCAAGAACCAGAGAGATAACTGACTAACTAAAGCGGTTAGGTCATATTTGCCCTATCTCAGGACAGTGCCTATCGCTTACTCAACCCTCGATGGCCCGTTGGGCAGATGCGACCGTTGCTACAAATTAGCTTAGTGTTATGAAAATAACCAGTCATCTCAGTATAATCACGGTATTTTATCGGGGTGTTGGCTGGCTAGGCGATCGCGGGGGTAACCTCGCCTTGACTCAGTACCAAGCTCCTTATCGGCTGTCTCCGTAGACTCACTCAGTCTAGGTCAGGGTGCGAGAAAGCACGGATACCATCAACACAGTTCACAAAAGCTGAATACCTCTGTAAAGAGGACTCTAACTTCACTTCGATCGCCGCAACCAGGGTTCTAGACGCTAGCGCCTCAGAATGCTGTTCCCTCGATCCTTTAGAATTGCAGCAGTCTGACCTGATGCTTCGGTGGCTCTGTACGGCCGCTCACTGAGTACAGATTACCCACGGGGCACCCCAAACCTGCCGTTACCTATCGCCCATGACCTCTCCTCCTCGCGATGTTCAGCTTTACGCTATGGCCGCAGGCACAACCGTGCTGCGCTGCCGCAGTTGGAACCGCCTTCGGTTTGAGATTGAGTACGGCTTAGAGCGCGGCACCACGGCAAACAGCTATCTAATTCAGGCCGATCGCACCGCCCTGATCGACCCCCCCGGCGAGTCGTTTAGCGACATATTTTTGGCCGCCCTAGAGGGCCATATCGACCTCCATCAGCTGAACTATATTGTCTTGGGGCATATCAATCCCAACCGAGTCGAGACTTTAAAGATTCTGCTAAGCCGGTTGCCAGAAGTTGATGTGGTGTGCTCAAACCCCGCCGCCCTGGCCCTCCAAGACCTGCTGCCCGAGGCCTCGCCTCGCGTTCGGGTCATCCGCAGCGGCGACGATCGCCTCGATTTGGGCCAGGGCCACCACCTTCAGTTTGAGCTGATTCCCACCCCGCGATACCCCGGTGGGCTGGCTACCTTTGATCCCTATTCTGGCGTGCTGTACTCCGACAAGTTTTTTGGCGCCCACCGCTGCGACGATACGGTCTTTGATCTCAGCTGGCAAGACCTGCTCGAAGATCGGCGCTACTACTTCGACTGTCTGTTTGCCGCCAGCACGCGCCAGGTGCAGGTTGCTTTGGGCAAGCTAGGTACGCTGCCCTTTCAGACGCTGGCACCAGGCCACGGGCCCGTGGTGCGCTATAGCCCCCGCGAGCTGGTGCAAAGCTACCGCGACTGGAGTCAGGCCCAGACCGCCCAAGACCTCTCGGTAGCGCTGATCTATGCCTCGGCCTACGGCAATACGGCCACCATTGCCCAGGCCCTGGCTCGGGGCATCACCAAGTCGGGGGTGGCGGTAGAGTCGCTCAACGCCGAGCAGGCCAGCCCGGATGATATCAAGACGGCTGTGGAAAACTCCGCTGGATTTTTGATGGGGTCCCCCACCCTGGGCGGCCATGCGCCCACCCCCATGCAGACGGCCTTGGGTATCGTGCTATCGACCGCTTCTAAGACCCAGCCCGCTGGGGTATTTGGCTCCTTTGGCTGGAGCGGGGAAGCTATTGACCTGCTGGAGGGCAAGCTCAAGGACGGCGGCTATACTCTGGCCTTTGACCCCATCCGGGTCAAGTTTAAGCCCACCGATGTCACCCTCAAGTACTGCGAAGAGGTGGGCACTGACTTTGCCCAAGGGCTAAAGAAGGCGACGCGAGCGAAGCAGCCCCGTACCCCCGCCTCAGCTGTGGAGCAGGCGGTGGGCCGCATTGTGGGGTCGCTGTGCATTGTTACCGCCCGCCACGGAGAGGTGTCGAGCGCCATGCTGGCCTCCTGGGTATCCCAGGCCTCCTTTGCGCCGCCGGGGTTTACGGTGGCGGTGGCCAAAGATCGAGCGATCGAGTCGCTGCTGTACCCCGGCTATGGGTTTGTGCTGAATATTTTGGCGGAGGGGCGGCACCTGGGGCCGATGAAGCATTTTCTCAAACCCTTTGCCCCCGGCGAAGACCGCTTTAGCGAGATTGAAACTGAGGTGGCCGAGAATGGCGCGCCGATCTTGACTGAGGCGATCGCCTACCTAGAGTGCACCGTCGAGCAGCGCATGGAGTGCGGCGATCACTGGCTGGTCTACGCCACGGTGCAGGCCGGTCGGGTGCTAGACGGCAACGGTAAAACCGCTGTTCACCATCGCCAGACCGGTACCCACTATTAAGCTGCGTGAACGACTGGCCCCGAAGTGGTTACGCCACAACCGAATATGCTACCAGTAAGGATACTGCCCTAGGGGCTGAGCGGCTTAACTGGAGCCTGTTTTAGCTTCCCCTGGGGTCTAGATCGTAGGCTTGGTGGGCGGGGCAAATTGGGTCCGGGTGCCGGTGGTTTGGGTTCAATGGCCCAGCTGTCCGAGGTGGTTGGGCATTCTATAGCCAAAACCGCCAACCGTGACATAGGTGAACCGCTCGTACAGTAAACCGCTTTAAAGTCCCAAGGTTTATGCCCGTTGTTTCTCACTGCTCCGATCGCGACCAGACGTTGCAGTCGGCCTACCGGTTTTTAGATCGTCGGCTGGGTCAGGCGCGGCAGAGTCATCAGCCCCAGCTGGTGAGCCTGAGTTTCGATATTCCCCCGGTTGACCCACTGGTGGTGCTGGCCCGGCTGGCTCCGATTGGCGATCGCCACCTGTACCTCGAAACCCCCGTGGTTCAGCAGTCGGTAGTCGGCTTTGGTGCCGCGCTAGTGTACGAAACCGCTGGAGCCCGCCGGTTCGCCCAGGCTCGCCGATTTATTGAGCAGTGGCGCGGCAAGACCCACCGATACAGCGAGGCGGGGCCAGCGGCGGCCCTCAGCGGGGCCGATGGGGCCCGATTTTTTTGCGCATTTACCTTTTTTGCCGATTCCCAGGATGGTGAGGCTACCTTTCCTGCGGCGACGGTGGTGCTGCCCCAGTGGCAGCTGGTGCGCCATGGCTCCCTGGGGGTGCTAACGCTGAATTACCTGGTGACGGCAACCTCTGATGTGGAAGCCACGATTGACGGTCTGGCCAGTCAGCTCCGAGCGGTAGAGCGTCTGGGCACGGCTGCCTGGCGAGATCCTCTGCATCCGGCTCGGCTGCCCGTACAGCCGGTGCCCGAGGCGGGCCAGCAGTTCAGGGCTGCGGTCAACCGCGCCCTGGGTCACATGACCCGGCACCCGGTGCAAAAAATTGTGCTGGCCCATGCCCTAGACTGGGTGAGTGCTGAGCCCCTACAGCCCCTGGCTGCCCTGGGGCGTCTGCGGCAGCGCTACCCAGACTGCCACGTGTTTTCCGTGGGCCAGGGCAACGGCAAAACCTTTATGGGGGCCAGCCCCGAACGGTTGCTCAGCCTCACCCAGGGCCAGCTGATCACCGATGCCCTGGCGGGGTCGGCCCCCCGAGGCAGCGCTCCCCCCCAGGATGACTACCTGGCCCAAGGGCTGCTGCACAACCCCAAAGAACGAGGGGAGCACCAACTGGTGGTGGAGTTTTTGGCTCGGCAGCTCCAGGGGGTAGGGCTGTGGCCCCAGTACCAGCCCCGGCCTGGGGTGCGGCGACTGTCCAACATTCAGCATTTGCACACGCCGATGCGAGCCCGGGTGCCTCGCCATATTCACCCGCTGCACATTGTGGAGGCCCTGCACCCGACGCCCGCCGTGGCCGGGGTGCCGACCCGCGAAGCCTGCGACCAGATCCTGCGCTTTGAGGATTTTGACCGGGGGCTTTACGCCGCGCCCCTGGGCTGGGTGGGTGCTAACGGCGACAGCGAATTTATTGTGGGTATTCGCTCAGCGCTAGTGGCCGATACCTGGGTGCGGCTGTACGCCGGGGCTGGTATTGTGGCAGGGTCTGACCCCGATCGCGAGTGGGCAGAAATTAAGCTCAAGCTGCGCGCCCTGGGCGAGTCGCTGGTGTAGCCCCTGGCCCCTGCTGTTCCTCCATGACCTTTGATTTTCGCAATTTCGATTTTCGCAACACTAATGCCCTCTGGGCCTCGGTACTGGCGGCCACACTGGCTCAGCTGGGGCTAAAAACCGCTGTAATTTCGCCCGGCTCGCGTTCTACGCCCCTGACGGTGGCCCTGGTCAGCCATCCTGACATTGAGGCGGTGCCCGTACTCGATGAGCGATCGGCGGCATTTTTTGCCCTGGGAGTGGCCCGGCGCACTGGGCAGCCGGTGGCCCTGGTCTGCACCTCTGGCACCGCTGGGGCCAACTACTACCCCGCCGTGATTGAGGCCCGCGAAAGCCGCGTCCCCCTGCTGGTGCTGACCGCCGATCGCCCCCCTGAGCTGCGCGACTGCGCCTCGGGCCAAACCATTGACCAGCAAAGGCTGTTTGGCACGTTCCCAAACTGGTACGCGGAGTTGGCGGTGCCGGTGGCGGAGGTGGGTATGCTGCGCTATCTGCGGCAAATTTTGGGGCAGGCCTGGGGACGATCGCTCTACCCAGCGGCGGGGCCAGTACACCTCAATTGCCCCTTTCGCGACCCTCTGGCCCCCATCGCTGACGGCTCGGCGGCGCACCTAAAGGAAGAACTCAACGACGACTTTTTCGCGGCGGTTGGGGTACCAGCCCCTGGGGAATTGACGACGCTGGGGATCGATCTTTTGCCGTGGCTGGAGACCTGGCGGGGGTGCGATCGCGGTCTAATTATTGCTGGCCCGGCCCAGACTGTTGATCCATTGGCTTACTGCAAGGCCGTCGCTGCCCTCGCCACCTATTTGGGCTGGCCAGTTTTAGCCGAGGGGCTGTCGCCGCTGCGCAATGCCGCTGCGCTGAATGCTTCTCTAGTCACTACCTATGACCTGGCCTTGGGGCAGCCCACCTGGGCAAAGAATCTAGTGCCTGAGCAGGTGATTCAGCTCGGCCCCCTGCCCACCAGCAAACGACTGCGCCAGTGGCTAGAGGATGCCCAGCCCCGCCGCTGGGTCATTGACCCTAGCAACACCAGTCTCGACCCCCTCCACGGCCCCGTCACGCCCCTACCCCTCAGTGTCATCGCTCTGTCCCAGGCCTTGCCCCCCGGCCCAGAAGCATGTCCGACGGGTTTTTACCACGGCCAATGGCTGGCTTTGGAGGCGAGCCTGCGCCAGCAGCTCGATCGCTCCCTAACCGCTCTAGATGAACCCTTTGAGGGCAAAGTACCCTGGCTGCTAGCCCAATTTTTACCCATGAACACTCCTCTAGTGATCGCCAACAGCATGCCCATCCGTGATGTGGAGTGGTTTTGGCCACCAGGCGATCGCGCGATTCGCCCCTACTGCAACCGAGGCGCTAACGGCATCGACGGCACGCTGTCTACTGCCCTAGGCGTTGCCCACGGTGGCCCGCCCACGGTGCTGCTGACGGGGGATCTGGCCCTGCTTCACGACACCAACGGCTGGCTCAGCGTACCGCGCCTGCGGGGGCATCTCACCGTGGTGGTGGTCAACAACCAGGGGGGCGGCATCTTTGACCGACTGCCCATCGCCACCTTGCCTGCCCCCGGCGATCGCTGGTTTGAAGACTTCTTCACCACTCCTCAAACGGTCGATTTCAATCGCCTCTGCGCTGCCTACGGTGTGAACTACGAACGGGTTGAAACCTGGAGTCAGCTCAGGGCTAGCGTTAGCTGGCTACCCACTAGCGGAGTAAGGGTGCTAGAGGTGCGGTGCGATCGCGCCCAATCCAACACTCTTCGCCAACAGCTCCTCACTCCCCCAAAAGATGTATTGAACCTTTTGAACCAAAACCCTTAGGCTGCAAAGCCTGTCGTCAGCAGTTGGCATTTCCTGACCACTCTACATACCCCTATTCTCCTTAGAATGCCCCAACTAAATTCCCAACTAAATACTTATCCGGAATCTCACCGCGACCGGCCCATTAGGCAGAGTTCGCGTTCTTTAAAGGGGATACTTTTTTAGTTGGCATACTCTTAACTCCCTTCGCCTGGGGTAGCCAAAACGTAAACTCACTGCCCTGGCCCAGGGTGCTTTTGACCTCAATTTTGCCCCCCTGCACCTCCACCAAGCGGCGGCAGATAGTTAGGCCTAGACCCGTGCCCCCAGAGTTGCGGTTGCGGGAGCGATCGGCTCGCCAAAACCGCTCAAACACGTAGGGCAGATCTTCCTCAGCCATGCCAATGCCCGTGTCAGTTACGCTGACGTAGACTCGACCAGGCTGAGCCCAGGCATTTACTGTCACCGAGCCCTTCTCGGTGTAGCGCAGGGCATTGCCCAGTAGATTGATTACAATTTGCTCAATGCGGCTGGGGTCGGCATGCACCAAGGGCAAATCGGGCGGGCAATGCAATGTAATCGCGACGCGATCGGTGCTGACAAACTGGTCGGCAAACGGGCGCACCAGCGCGCTCAGCAATGGGCACAGCGCCACGGTCTGGGCCTGAATGGGCAGATAGCCTGCCTCTAGCTTAGACAGCTCTTGCAGGTCATTGACCAGGCGCTGGAGGCGCGTTGTTTCCCCCGCTAGCCGTTGATAGAGTTCGGGCTCGGGGTCAACGGTGCCATCGGCCAGCCCCTCCAGATAGCCGTGGATAATCGTCAGCGGGGTGCGCAGCTCATGGGTAAGGTCGCCAATCAGCTCGCGACGGTGCTCTTCCACCCCCTCTAGGTCTGCTGCCATGCGGTTAAAACTGCTGGCCAACCGCTGAATTTCCAAAATTTCTGAGGGCGGAACTCTGGCATTGAGGCGGCCTGCGGCAAACGATCGCGTCACCTCTGTCATCTGATCGAGCGGGCGAATAATGCGCCGCGACACCAAATAGCTCAGCCCCCCAGCGGTACCGCCGCCCACTAAAATAGCCCACAGCATGCCCCGGCTCCAGGCGGCCTCAAAGCCCTTCACCAACTGGGTGCGACGCTGCACGCTCAGCACCCCATTCTCATAGCGCTCCAAAGAAATCACAAAGAGACGAGGCGTGTAAAGCCTGCCGAAGAGGGCCAGCGCCAAAATGCCAACCCCCATCACCGCCAGGTGAGAGATGAAAAGACGACTACGAAGGCTAATTTTGGCCATGGCACAGCATAACGTTGGAGTTTGGCCCAGAGAGAAAACTCAGAACCCTAGGCTAGACCAAACTAGGCCGGAGTGTTTTGCAGGTCGGGCTGTTCTTCGGGCAGAATAGCGCCTTCCACTGGGCACACCTGGAGGCAGATACCGCAGTCAATGCAGGTTGAAAAGTCAATCCAGTACCAGTCGGTGCCCTTGGTATTTTTGCCCGGCCCCTCGCTGATGCAGGCTACCGGGCAGGCATCGACGCAGTCGGCGACACCCTCACAAACGTTAGTCACAATGGTATGGGCCATAAGCTCTCCTCACGGGCACAAAAGAATATCGAGGAATCAAAGTTCCCCTGCCTAGACAATTCGGTCACCCTAACCCTGTAACTCTCTCCCCGTAAGGAATTGAGCCAGGGCGGCTGCCATCCCCCACGTTAGTTCAGAGCTTCAATATCTGGCAACCCGTCAGGGCCGATCCAGGCGATGCGGCTAATGCGGCGCTGACGGGCCAGGTCGCGGGTGGCAGTAGGTGGCTCGCCATCAGCCAGGTGTACCTCAGCCCGCACTAGACTGGCTGAGGCCCGCAGGGTTTGGGCGTAGGTAAAGGCCGCCGCCGCCGCCTGGGGCACCGTAGGGACTACGAGCCAATCGCTAGGGGGCGTATCCTGGGGCAAGTGGCCCGTGGGCAGCAGCGCTTGGTGTAAGGCCTCAATGTTTAGCACAAAGCCAATGCCTGGAAACCCCTGGCCCTGGCCCTGAAAAACGCTCAGCAGATTGTCATAGCGGCCCCCCTGCCCAAGCACCTGACAGCCCTGCTCAGGGCCAGTGACCACCTCAAACACCAGGCCAGTGTAGTAGTCAAAGGGTTGAATGAGGCTGAGATCGAGAGTCAGGGCGGGGCGTTGACGCCCTGGGGTCAGTCGCTGACTGTCCCCTCCCGTATTAATCACGTCTCGCACCAGGGCAACCAGCGACTTAAGCCGCTCTACTGCTGTCTGGGCCTCGACTTCCAGGGCCATCTGCCCCAGAGCCTGGAGCACATCCTCGGGGTGGCCCCGCAGGTCGAGCAGATGGAGGGCGTGCCGATGCAGCTCTGGGGATAACCCCATGCCGTCGAGGGCTACCCGATCGAGGGTAGCCAGTGCTTGACGCACCGCCTGGCGCTGACCGGGCGCAAAGGGGGTGAGCAACGCCTGGGTGAGCTGGGCATCGCCCAAGATCAAGCACCAGGAGTCGAGGGAAAGGCTGTGGAGACAGTCCACCAGCAGCAGCACAATCTCGGCATCGGCTACCGTTGCCCCGGCCCCTAGCAACTCGACCCCGGCCTGGTAAAACTCCTGCTGGCCCCCGTGACTACCCTGGCTAGCCTGGCGAAATACGTTGGCGTTGTAGTAGAGCCGCTGGGGATAGGTCACCCGAGCCAGGCGAGTAACGGCCGTGCGGGCGATCGAGGCGGTTAGCTCAGGCCGCAGCCCCAAGCGCTTACCGGCAACGGGCTGAAGCTCAATCACCGCTTCTTGATCGATAGCACCCCCAGCCATCAGGGTATCCATCCGCTCTACGGTAGAGGTAATGATGCGGTGGTAGCCCCAGCGCTGAAACACCTGCTCTAGGCGAGTCTCAACCCAATATTTTTGGGCAACATCCAGGGGCAGTAGGTCGCGTGCTCCGGCAGGGGGTTGATAGGTCATCATTTTTTCTTGCCTCCAAACAGGCCAAAGAAACCGCCTCCCTTATCAGAAGCTTTGGGATTAGAGGCTTTTGCGTTGCCCCCTTTCGATTTGGTGGCCTGGGTCGATCCCGAGGTAGACGCACCGCTAGTCTTATCTACTCGGGCCTGAACTGCGCTCGCTCTTTCGTCGTTGGGGTCAATTTCGAGGGCGCGCTTGGCGTGGATACGGGCCATAGTGCCTTGGCCAGCTTTGAGATAAAGCGCCGCCAGATAGCTGTGGCACTGAACGTTGTTGGGATAGGCTTTGACGGCTTCCCGCAGCTCTAAAATAGCTCGGCTATAGTCACGGTTTTGGTCGTACTCCTGGGCTCGGTTAACGTAGCTCTCTAAAATAGCCGCCTGGTTTTGGCGAGGGGTTGGCACTGTCGTTGTAGGGCTAGCAGGGGCGGCTGTGGGGCGCGATTTGGTGACGCTGGCCGGGGAGCTAACCGATGGGCCATCGTTGGCGCTGCTTCGGTATAAGTAAATTAGGTTGAGCTCACTCAGTTCGCCGATTACCTCGGTCACATTCTCCAAGTCGTTGAATTGGCTTTCGGCTAAGTTACTAATGGCTTTGCGGTAGGCCGCGTCGGCATGGGGCGCTTTGAGTAGGGTCTGGGCGGTTGTAGAGCTAACCGTAGGGGCTGTGCCGACTTGACGCAGTGACTGCCCTTTGAGCTTGAGCATGATGCCATGCTCAGTACTGGATTTCTCTTGGCTCAGGGCCTCGTAAGCGGGGTTGACCAGCTTGGAGAGAACATCGCTGGCCCGCTGGGCATTGGTGGCGGTGGCCCCAGACAAACTGTCGGGATGCAGCATGCGGGCGATCGCCAGGTAGCGCTTGCGCACGGCCTTGGCATCGGCTGTCACGGGTACCCCGAGCACAGCGTGATGGTCGTCAAAGTCAAGTTGAAACAGCCCTTGATCTGGTTTCATGGTCACTTACCCGAGGGACGACTCAGGGAGCAATAAGACACAAATTAAATTCTCTTCACTCTACCCAGCCAACCTCAGTTTAACCATCCCCTGGGTTTTTAAAGCGGTTGGGGCAAACTAGAGCCGTCGCTAGGGGGATGGACTGTCTAGGGGAGGGTGGGCAGCACTAGGGGGTGAATCTTGCCGAGCGTCTGGCTCATGGTCTGGTGGATATGACCGTTGGTGGCTAGCAGCCTGCCTGACATGACCTCTAGCGGCGCACCATCGTAGCCAGTCACCTGGCCACCGGCTTCGTGCACGATCGCAACCCCAGCCGCAATATCCCAGGGCGATAGCCCGCGCTCCCAATAGCCATCCAAGCGGCCACAGGCGACGTAGGCCAAGTCAATGGCGGCAGCGCCCCCCCGGCGAACCCCCTGGGTGAGGTGGGTAAAGTGGCAAAATTCGGCGTAGTTGTTGTCGGGGGTTTCGCGGCGATCGTAGGCAAACCCGGTGACCAGCAGGCTCTGGGCCAGCTGATCCGTAGTTGATACCTGGATGGGGCAGCGGTTGAGGGTGGCCCCCAATCCCTTAGCGGCGCGGAAAAGATCGCGGTGGATGGGGTCGTAGATCACCCCGAGCACAGGCTCTCCCTCTGCTAGAAGCCCGATGGACACTGCGCAGAAGGGGTACTGGTGGGTGTAGTTGGTGGTGCCATCGAGGGGGTCTATCGCCCACAGAAGATCGGCCTCGCGGTCTCTAATGACCCCTGACTCTTCGGCCAAAATGCCGTGGTTGGCGGGCAGGTGCCGCTCTAGCACGGCCATCACGGCAGCCTCTGCGCCGCGATCGGCTTCGGTGACTAGGTCGCCAGAGCGGCCTTTTTCGTCGATGGTAGTGAGGTTGCCCCAGTGGTTCTGGAGTACAGCCCCGGCGGCTAGGGCCGCTTCAGTGGCGCTGTCTAGCCAGCGCTGCAAATCGGACTCGGCAGGAAGAGACATAGAGGCAATCGTTGGGACGGCTCAAGGCAGTGGGGCTGATTAGTCTTCGTCTAGGGGTAGCCCTCGGCGGACTTTGCCTTTGCCAAAGTAGCGGCCAAACTGAAGCTCGTAAACCTCATCTTCGTCCTGGGTTTCGGCCTGAATGTTGCTGCGGGGGTAGCTGACGCACAGCAGCGCGTAGCCGCGCTCGCGCAAATCCGGGGAAAGTCCCATGGCCTCGGGCTGCTCGACCTCGCCTTCGAGTAGACGTACCGCGCAGGTGGTGCAGGCCCCGTTGCGGCAGGCAAAGGGCAGCTCGACTCCCTGACTTTCGGCAGCTTGAAGAATGTAGCGGTCTTCGGGCACCTCTACGGTGTATATGCGCCCGGTTTGGCGGTCGTGGACGGTAACGGTGTGGGTGCGGGCCATGGGGTAGGTCAGTTTTGGCAGAGTAACGGTGAATACGGATACATCGAGGTTGAGGGGGCGATTCCGGGACGGATACTCGTTCCGAGTCGGTTCCCGAACGTTTCGCGAATCGCAGGCCAGCGCCCCTGCTATGCTCTCACGAAACAATTCCTCTGGGGCAGATGGGCAGATTCTGCCCTAGAAACTGGCAAGGCCTCTGTTCTGTGACTCCATTGTTTGCTACGATAGCCTCTCAGCGGTGATGTACCGCCCCCTGGAGAGATGGCCGAGCGGTTGAAGGCGCAGCACTGGAAATGCTGTTTAGGGGTGACCTTAACGAGGGTTCGAATCCCTCTCTCTCCGTTTTACGCTGGTTGAGTTTGATTACCCTGTTTGCCTCAAGGGTTAAAACGTTAGCAAGTCATAAGGTTCGAACCTTATGACTTGCTAACCTTCAGACTTTTCAACCTTTTGACTTACCAGCACTTACTCTCAATTATTCGTTATTGAATTCTGTCTGCCTTGATCTGACGCCGAGCTAGGGCCACTGTCCTGTGTTGGGGGGCACGGCGCTGCGGCGTTTGGCCTGGCGTCGCTGGCTGGCTAGGCGCTCCAGGCTGAGGGAAATTACCCCCAGGGTGACTAAAATCACGCCCATCCACTGAATAAACAGCAGGGCTGACTTTTCGCCAGGGGTGATCAAATAGGCCAAGATGGCGGTCACTACCGGCCCGCTGGCGGCCACGATCGACGCTTGCGATGCCCCGAGCAGCTTGACGCCGTAGTTATTGAAGAGGTAGCCCAGCAGGGTCAGCAGCCCCAGCAGCCCGGCTCCGACATATAGCCCGAGGGGACGGGTGGGCTCGCCGGGGTCGAGGCCAAAGAAAGACCCCACAATCAAAATTAGGCTGGTGAGAATAAAGATGGTCGAAAACTGAAGCAGGCTGACTGAGACTGGGTGCAGCCGCTTAAAGCACAGCTGCATGGCCACCAAAAATAGTGAAAAGGCGACGCTGGCCAGCAGGGCGGCCCCTACCCCCCACAGCGATACGCCGTTGCCGCTGAGGTCGGTGTAGATGCGGGGCAGGGCGGTGAACACAATGCCCATGGTGATGGCAAACATCACCACCAGTCGCAAGGGCGTGGGGCGATCGCCAAACAAGAACCAGGCCAGGGGTACTGTAATCAGCGGGTACATAAACAGCAGCGTTACCGCTACGCCGGGGCCGACATCGGCGATCGCCTTGTAGATCAGCACCTGCGATAGAAACAAGAAGCTGCCGCTGGCGACCACCTGCCCCAGAGGGCGTCTGTAGTCGCGGTGAAAGATCTGGCGTAAATCGTTGCCGACGTTGGGATAGAGGCGGGGGGCTACCAGCGCTAGCAGGGGCACGACGACCACCATGCGCAACCACAGCAGCAGCAGCGAGTTGGGAATGGTTAAGGGTAAGACTTCCGCTACCGGAATTTGCCCGAAGAGCTGCCCGCCATAGCCGATTACGCCCACAATGACATTGTGCAGGGAGAGGGCCAGGGTCGAAAACACCACCATCATCAGCCCCAGCTGGAGGTCAGTGGGAGAGGGCCGGCGGCTGTTTTCTGGAGGCGTAGATTCTGCGACGTTGAGTGGTGCACGGAGCAGCGAGGCTTGAGCAGGTTGTGTGGCGGGTGTTGGCGGGGGTGGAGGCTCTGACCCCGGGTAGCCTGGCGGCTGAGGCCCTCGATAGGGGCTGGGGGGGAGCGCTGGGCCTGCCAGGGGCTCACCGGGGGTTGGGGACAGGGCGCTATGGCCGTTTCTGGCTGGGGCGGTTGCTCCGGGGGAAGACACCATTTGGCTTTGCAGCTGTTGGTTCAGGCGAGCAACCAGGGCCTCTAAGATGGCTTCTCCCTGTTGTTCGACGCTCTGCATGCGGTTGAGTTGCTGGGAGATGCTGCTCTGGTAGCTGGTCAAATCGTGCTGTAGGGAAGCCAGCGTATTTTGGAGCGTCGCATCTAGGGCGGCTAGGCCCTGGCTGGCATTCGCCAAAGGAGAAAGGGCGATCTCGGCGGGGGCGGCCTGCAGGGCATTGGGTTGGGTGGTGGTCAGGGCGGTTTCGAGCCGACCCTGCAGGTGGGTGGCCAGGGCGATCGCCAGGCGTTTAGCCCAGGCCTGCTGCTGGGCGATTTGCTGCTGGCTCAGCCCTTCGGCGTAGGTGGTTTGCAGCTGCTGGTGCTGGGCCTGAAGGCTTTCAAAATCTCCCTCTAACGCCTCAATGTCGGCCATCAGCCGCTGTTTTTTGGCCTGGAGATGGGCAATGTCCTCCGATAGATAGCCTGAGACCTGATGGCGTAGGGTCTCGAGGTCGTGGCCCAAGACCCGCAAGACGGCCTCAGCCGACTGCGGCTCAGGCTGGGGAGGGTTGGAATCGGGTAGATGGTCAGAGGGCCCCATGGGTATGTCTCTCAGGGTGCGGTCACGGGATGCGGTCGGTCAGCAGATCTACGGGCTGCCCCAGCGCGAATGCTAGTATTGTGCTCAAAAAATCCAAAAAGATCTCTAGTAGCGTCAGATTTAGAATGGCCCGGCTTAGCCCAACACTGCAATCTCTCGGTGATTTCTTAACGGCCAGGCTATCTAAACGCATTGCCTACTGGGTATTTGTGAGCATTGTTGTGATCGAGGGGGTCATTCTTGTGCCCTCGGTGATGCGGCGGGAGCGGGAGCTGCTGAACTACCTGCGATCGCTCTCTACCGCCCAAGCCCTCGGGCGGCTGGATGAAGCCACCCTGGCCACTCTCAAAGACGACATGCTGATCGACTATCTCCAGGGCATTCAAACCAATCAGGTGATTCTCGGCGGAGCCATCTACGATTTGCAGGGCACCCAGGTGGGCGGGTTTGGCGAGATGCCCCAGCTTACCCTAGCCGAGAGTGAACAGGGTGGCATGGGCGATCGCTACTTCCGTCGCCAGCAGCGCTACGACGCTCCCTGGGATATGCCACCCCTGCGCGATCGCTACGTGCTGATCGTGCGCCACGATGCCCGTGGGGTGCAGCGAGAGTTTTTTGCGTTTATTGGCCGCATTACCGGGCTGGTGGTCATCATCTCAGTGTTTGTGACCGGGGCTACCCTGGTGGTGCTGCGGCGGCTGGTGATTAAACCCATCATGCTGCTGCGGCAGGATCTGATTACCGCTGGCCAGGCCATTGGTGACGACAGCGATACCCAAACCCTAGCTTTTGCGTCATTGCCCTACGCCCGCGCCGACGAATTGGGAGACGTGATCGCGGCCTTTGAGCAGATGTTTGGGCAGATTACCGCCGCCGTAGCCACCCGCAAGCAGAGCGAAATGCGGTTTCGCACCCTGGTTGAGCAGGCGGTGGATGCGTTTTTTGTGGTCAATGCGGTGGGGCAGATCATCGATGTCAACCAAAATGCCTGCGACAGCCTGGGCTACAGTCGGGAAGATCTGCTCCAGCTGTCGGTGACCGATATTCAAACCACCCACAGTCAGGCTGACTTTGAAGCGCTGTGGCAACAGCTCAGTCCGGGGGTGCCCCAAACCCTAGAGGGCTGGCACCAGCGCCAGGACGGCAGCGGTTTTCCGGTAGAGGTGCGCCTGGGGCTGCTGGTGCTGGGTGACGAACGCTACGGGCTGGCGCTGGCTAGGGATATTAGCGATCGCAAAGTTGCCGAAGCGGCCCAGGCCCGCCTGGCCGAAATTGGCGAGCTGGCCGCCATGATTGTCCATGAGGTGCGAAACCCCCTCAATACGGTGCTGCTGGGTTTAAATTCCTTTCGCTCCCTAGAGCTGCCCGATCGCTTCCAAACCCGCCTCGACCTAGCCCTAGAGGAGTCGGAGCGGCTGCAAAAGCTGCTCAACGGCATTTTGATGTATTCGCGGGAGCCTGCCCTGGTGTTGGAACCCTTGGAGATCAATGGCCTCGTAGAGCATCTAGCCACCACTCTGGAGCACGATCTAGAGAATTTGCGACCGTTGCTGCGGGTAACTACCCTGCCCTATCCGGTGGCTGTGAGGGGCGATCGCGACAAGCTCAAGCAGGTCTTTATCAATCTCATTTCTAATGCCCAAGAGGCCACCTCCGCTGGCGTGGTTACTTGGACTGTGCAATCTCCCGTCGCCGGGAAGGTGACCATCAGCATTCACAACGGCGGCGAACCGATCGCCCCAGACTTGCTGCCCAAGCTAACCCAGCCCTTTTTTACTACCAAGTCGTTAGGTAACGGCCTAGGGTTAGCCATCACTAAACGAATCGTAGAAGCCCATCGGGGGACGTTGACGATTACCTCCACCGTCGCTGATGGTACCGAGGTAAGGGTCACACTGCCCCTGGTGAGCACTTGCATAGCGCACTAGTCGGCGTATGGGCTAAGCTGAACCTCTTAAAACGCGTCTAGGTCCAGCGCTTTAGAGCCACCTTCCTCAATCAGCAGCAAGATTTTGCCCAGCTGCGACCAGATCAGCAGTCCGCAGAGCAGGGTCATCGGTAGGCCCATGGCGTAGGCCGCTTTGGCCGAAAACCCAAACAGCTGAATGCCTGAGGCCAAAAATACGCAGACCCCGGCACAGATGCCAAAAAAGGGAATTTGCAGCTGGGGGCCTCGCAGGGTGGCCAAAATGCGCGTCGAGCGCTTACTGTTCCATTCATTGACCAACTGTTGCAGGGCGGTGCTAAAGGCATAGCCCGAAGTCACAGCGGCCAGAAAACCGGCAAAAAATAAAACGTAGGGCGGTTGTGGGTACACGGGTTTAGAAAGACCGAAACAATAGTTTACTTTTCAAGATTATAGGGGAGAGCCGCCCTTACCCTCACTCTCTACCTATGCATCCTTTCAAGACAGTCAAATTCAGTTTGCTCTAGGGTTAAAGACGATTCTGGAAACGGAGATACCCAGAATTCTGTCGCTTCCTAGGGGCGCAGGCCCTGCGCCCCTACCTGGAGGTATTTTCTCTCCTTTGAAGTTTCTTAGGATCGCAGCACCTGGCGTAGATCGCCAACGACCGGCACCAGTTCCTCCGCCCGCTCTAGGGAATAGCTGGTCAATGCTCCCCAGGCCACGCCTAGCATGCGATCAAAGGTAAGGTCATTTTTGACTAGTGACCACAGGCGCTGTACCTCCTGGGTGTGCAGCCGGTCGTCGTCGGTCAGGGCCAGCACAATCATTTCGCGCAGGTGAGCCCCCTCTTCAGACATGAGGTAGCGAATGCCCATGCCTGCGGTGGGCAGCAGATCGAAGCCGGTGTCTCCCTGGGCGATCGCCAGCATGTTCTCCAGTCGCTGCCACTGAAGTTGACCGTCCTGAAACAGCACCTCCAGCAGCCGCTGACGCAGGGCCGGAGTTTCACCCACCAGCAGGCGGCGGGCCACGTAGGGGTAGGCCACATTGACGATCTTAAAGTCGGGATTGAGGCTGAGGGCCAAACCCTCTTGGGTGACCAGCGAGCGAATGATCAGGGCAAACTTGGCCGGTACCCGGAATGGGTATTCGTACATCAGCTCCGAAAACTGATCGGTGATGGTCTTAAAGTTAAAGTCGCTCACCCTGGCCCCTAGGGCACTTCCCAGTACCCGCTGGAGGGCCGGAATAATTGGGCCTAGGTCGGTTTCAGGGGTGAGAAAACCCAGCCTGACAAAGTCTCGCCCCAGACTGTCGAAGTCTTGATTGATCAGGTGTACCACCGCATCTACCAGGGTCTCTTTCGTGATCTGGTCGAGCTGATCCATCATGCCAAAGTCGATGTAGGCCATTCGGCCATCGGCCAGGGCAAACAGGTTGCCGGGGTGAGGGTCAGCGTGGAAAAAACCAAACTCTAGCAGCTGCCGCAGCCCCGCCGTTACGCCGATCTCAATCAGTCGGTCAGGGTCAAGGTTGTCCTGCTTTAGGGAAGCCGTATCGGTGAGCTTACAGCCGTCGATCCATTCCAAGGTGAGCACCCGCTGGCTACAGTAGGGCCAGTAGATCACGGGCACCTTAACCGTGGGGTCGTCTTTAAAGTTGGCGGCAAAGCGTTCGGCGTTGCGACCTTCGTTGAGGTAGTCAATTTCCTCAAACAGCTTGGTGCCAAACTCATCCACAATCAGAGTCAGGTCGTGCCCCAGGTTGAGGGGCAAAAAGTTGCCTAGCCAGCGCGCCGCCCATCGCATTAAATAAAGGTCGCGGCAGAGAACTGGGCGCAGATAGGGCCGCTGTACCTTGACGGCCACTTCCTCGCCGGTAAACAGCCGCCCCCGATACACCTGGCCCAGACTGGCTGCGGCTACGGGCAGGGGCGATAGATTGCTAAAGATTTCTTCGGGGCTGTAGTTGAGCTCTGCTTCTACAATTGCCATCGCCTCGGCGGTAGGGAAGGGCGGCAGCTGGTCTTGCAGCTTAGTGAGCTCGTCGAGAAAGTCTTGGCGCACCAAGTCGGGCCGGGTAGAAAGCGCCTGGCCCACCTTAATGAAGGTGGGGCCAAGATTGGTCAACACCTGGCGCAGCTGAATGGCTCGGCGGGGGCGATTTTGCTCTTCCTTCCCCAGCCACTGATCCATCTGAAGGCCCAGCACGAAGGTGCCCAACCACCACAGAATTTGTAAAACTCTCCAGGCCAGAGTGCCTAGCCGCCAGCGGAAGTAGCGGGCGATCGCCGCTGCATCGTAAGTGCCTAACAAAGCCGGATCTATCGCTGCCACTGTGCCACCTGCCCCTTACATGACTGTTTGGTGCTGCCCAAGCGGGTGGGGCCATCGCTGGTTTGGGGATGCCATCAACGGACAAAAAGGCGTTGAGACAAGCGGCGATCGAGAACCCCTAAGCTGGGTTAATCTACCTTAAATATAGTATATAAAACTACAAACAAGTTTGACTAAGCCCAGCCAGTAGGTATAAATATCGCCCGGATCCTGACTTTGTAGACTGTGGTGACGGGGTTAGCAATATTGAGCGGCCTTGAACCCGACCTCGGCCAGCACAGATTTCAACGTTTGCACCACCCGATTCTGAGCCGCTTCTCCCAATTCGGGGAACATGGGCAGCGATAGCACCTGATGGGCAGCGGTTTCTGCCTGGGGTAGATCGCCCGGTTGATAGCCCAGGCTGCGGTAAACGGGCTGCAAGTGGAGGGGGAGTGGGTAATACACCATACAGATCACTCCGGCCTCTCGCATCAGCTGCTGTATCTGGTTGCGCTCTTGGCCCTCGGCGGTGGCCTGAGGCAGCCGCAGGGTGTACTGGTTCCATACCGAGCGGCCAAAGGTGACAGGCAATGGGCGAATCACTTCGGTAACTGGCTCTAGCAGACTGTGGTAGCGATCGGCGACCTGCGATCGCTGCTGATTCCAGCGATCGAGGTAGCGCAGCTTAATCGCCAAAATGGCGGCCTGTACCGAGTCAAGGCGACTGTTGACGCCGATGGCCTCGTGGTGATACTTCACCCGACTGCCGTGCTCACTCAGCATGCGGGCTGTGGCGGCTAGACTGTCGTCGTTGGTCGTCAGCGCCCCGCCGTCGCCACAGCCCCCCAGGTTCTTAGTCGGAAAAAAGCTAAAGCAGCCCACCTGGCCAATCCGCCCCACCTGCTGTCCCATCCACTCGGCACCGGTAGCCTGGGCACAGTCTTCGATCACCGTCAGGTCGTAGCGGGCGGCTAAATCCATGATTGGCCCCATATCTACGGGCCGACCAAACAGGTGTACGGGCATGATGGCTCGGGTGCGATCGCCAATCGCGGCCTCAATTTTGGCCACATCTATATTGAAGGTGTCAGGGTCAATATCCACAAACACCGGCGTTGCCCCCACGGCGCTAATCGCTTCCGCCGTCGCAATAAAGGTGAAGGGCGACGTAATCACCTCGTCGCCGGGACCAATGTTATGGGCCCGCAAAGCCAGGTACAACGCATCGGTACCCGAGTTGCACACAATGCAGTGCTCCGTGCCTACGTACTCTCCAAAGGCCTGGGCAAAGGTTTCGACAATAGGACCATTGATGTATTGTCCAGAGGCTAGCACCTCGGCTACGGCAGCATTCACATCCGATTGAATTGTTTGAAACTGCTCCGTAAGATCAACAGGAGGAATTACACTCACTCGCTCACACTCACCTAGTGGATAGGCTTAGTTTACCCTACCCCACGGCTGCATCGGGTGCCTCCGGGGCCACCCCCATCCCACTGCTAACCCATGGCCCTGTGGCCCAGGAACTGCCCATGTCCGATCTCTCGTCCATGCCTAGACCCTCATCTCCCCCCGCAGACGACCACAGCCGCTGGATGCAGCGCTGCCTAGAGCTGGCGCGTCTGGCCGCTGGCCAAACGGCCCCCAATCCCATGGTGGGCTGTGTCGTGCAGCAGCAGGGTCTGGTGGTGGGAGAAGGGTTCCACCCGAGTGCCGGGCAGCCCCATGCGGAGGTGTTTGCCCTGACCCAAGCAGGGGGCAGCGCCCAAGGGGCTACCCTCTACGTCAACCTAGAACCCTGTAACCACACCGGGCGCACTCCCCCCTGCACCGAAGCCGTGATCCGAGCGGGTATTCGTCGGGTGGTGGTCGGTATGGTTGACCCCGATCCCAGGGTCTCGGGTGCAGGCATTCAGCGACTCCGCCAAGCCGGTGTTGAGGTGATCGTCGGGGTTGAGGAAGACGCCTGCCAACGCCTCAACGAGGCCTTTGTCCATCGAATCCTTCGCCAGCGCCCCCTGGGCCTGCTGAAATACGCCATGACCCTAGACGGCAAAATTGCCGCTGTTGGCGGTCACAGCGCTTGGGTCACTGGGCCAACGGCCCGCGCCGCCGTGCACCAGCTGCGCGCCACCTGTGATGCGGTGGTCGTTGGCGGCAACACCGTTCGCCACGACAACCCTCGCTTAACCAGCCATGGTCATAGCGCCCACAACCCTCTGCGAGTCGTTATGAGCCGCCGCCTCGATCTCCCCCTTGATGCCAACCTATGGCATACCGAAGATGCTCCAACCGTTGTCTTTACTGGGTCTGAAGCCGACCCGGCCCGTCACCAAGCATTAGTCGCTAAAGGCGTCGATGTGGTGGTGCTACCGGCGATTGCGCCTCGGGCAGTCACCGAGCAGCTTTACCAACGCGGCTGCGCGACGGTGCTGTGGGAATGCGGCGGCTCTTTAGCCGCGCAAGCTATTCAAGATGATGTCATCGATAAGCTTTGGGCCTTTGTGGCCCCGAAACTGGTGGGCGGCATTGCCGCTCCAGGCCCCGTTGGCGATCTCGGCATTGAGCATATGGGCCAGGCCCTGGCGCTAAAGCGCACAACTTGGCGTCTCTTAGGGGACGACCTTCTGCTGGAGGGCTATCTAGACCTAACTCCGGGCCGCTAGCCTACCCTGGCGATGAGAGCAGGCTTATGCCATTGAAATCTCTACCCCTCAGCGTTGGGCATTAAGGGAGTTGAGGGTTAGGGATAAATCCGCACGAGCCGAGGAATGTCGTAAGTCAGCTCTCGGTTTCGCATAAAAGCATCTAGCACTAGCCTAAGGTCATCTTTGCCGCGAAACGACTCCACCCGTTGACACACCTCGCCTTGATCAAATATCAGCAGCGTCGGCAAGGTTGAGAGGCGATAGGCGTTGGCCAGCCGTAGGTTTTCATCGGCGTTGACATCGACTAACCTAATCTGGCCCTCCCACTCGGCCTGGAAACTTTGTAGAACTGGGGTAATGAGCTTGCAGAGCCCACACCAAGGAGCCCAAAAATGAACCAGTACAGGAAGTTCTGACTCAAGCACAGCTGTTCTAAACGTGGCTTCGCCAACAGACATCGGCATCTATAAATCAATAAAGGAATTTAACTAACTCTCCAGAGCGATCCCAGAGCGGAACCGCTGGACAAATATAATCCTGTTGAAGTCGCGGAAAAATATGCAGTTGCTATTCGGGATCATTGTAGACCACTTGAGAATGGAAGTTAATGGGCCAGAACAAGGATTATGCCAAATTCCTAACACAGGGCTGCAGCGGTAGAAGCGGCCGCCAATGGCCACCATAGACCTACCGTAAGCGACCTCTGGAGGAAGGCTAACTTGGTATAGGGCTACCCTTGGCCAATCGACCTAGCACCCGAGAACCTGGTGCTGCCGTAGCAAATCCAGCGCCGCAGCGGCTGGTAGAGGCTTGGCAAAGAAATAGCCCTGACCGTAGTCGCATCCCTCCTGCTTCAGCATTGCGACCTGGGTGGCGGTCTCCACTCCCTCCGCCACCACCTCCATGCCGAGTTTTTGCCCTAGCGTCAAAATAGTATTGATGATGGCTCGATCTTCATTGCTTTTCTCCAGGCGTCCCACGAAGGATTTATCCACCTTTAGGGTGTCCATCGGAAATCGGTGTAGGTAGCTGAGGGATGAATAGCCAGTGCCAAAGTCATCAATGGCCAGCTTTAGGTCTAAAGACTTGAGCTTGAGCATGAGGTCGATGGCGGCATCTACATCGCCCATCACCATGCTCTCGGTGATTTCGAGACGAATGCAGTGGCCATCAACCTGAGTCTCCTGTAGGGCGGTCTCGATTTGACTAATTAAGTCGTTCTGACCAAACTGACGATTGGAGAGGTTAATGCTCATGGTCAGGTGGCGGTAGTGGGGCAGTAGGGTGTGCCACTGATGCAACTGCCGACAGGCTTCGCGAAAAATCCACTGCCCCAAGGCCATAATCAACCCAGTTTCTTCCGCCGCCGGGATAAACGCGCTCGGCAGAACAAATCCTCGATCTTTCTGGTGCCATCGCACCAGGGCCTCAAAGCCAGCTAGGGCTCCCGTCTTTAAATTGATGATGGGCTGGTAATAGAGCAAAAACTCCTGGTTGTCGAGGGCGCTAATCAGGTCACTTTCGAGCTGAAGGCGGTTGACTGCTTCGGTAAGCATGCCAGCGGCAAACACCTCAAAACGCGATTTGCCTAGGGCTTTAGCTCGGTACATGGCGGTGTGGGCGTCGCGCAGCAGGTCAGCGGGTTTATGCTCTAGGCCCGGCTGGCTGATGGCCACCCCAATGCTGAGGGTGCTGGGCAATTTCTGGCCATGGAGGGTGAGCGGTTCTGAGAGGGCGTACTGAAGTTTATCCATCAGCTCTCCGGCAGCGGTTGTAGAGAGTTGAGTGAGTAGAAGGGCAAACTCGTCACCCCCAACCCGAGCCGCCTGAACCTCAGGGGGAATCTGCTGTATTAGCCTTCGGGCCATCATTTGCAGCACTTCGTCGCCCACCTGGTGGCCCAAACTCTCGTTGATTACCTTAAAGCGATCAATGCCCATAAATGCCACGATTACAGGTTGATCGGGGTTCTGTCGGTAGTGAAGAGCCTGCTGAATAGTGCCAATAAAGGCTTCGCGGTTGGGCAGACCAGTGAGGGAGTCGTGGGTGGTGCGATAGAGCAGTTTGTAAGCTAATACGACTGCGGCTACTGCCACCATCCCTAGGGTCGGTTCGGCCAGGGGGAGCCACACTAATCCGTTGATTCCCAGCCAGCCAATCCCGCCTAGCCCTCCTAACAGCAGCCCGCAGGACAACAGCAGCCCGCTAGGGCGTTTAACGATCCAGACTAGGCTGCCAGCGGCCAAACACCAGCCCCAAAGCCAAAGCCCTTCGGCCCAGGGTGGCAGAAAGCGGTAACTGGCAGGCTGTCCGGTAACGATATCCAAGAGTTGGCGAATCATCTGTCCATGGATGACCACCCCAGGCATGGTCAGTTCGCTGTCTTGATTGAAACTGAAGGGAGTGTAGAAGCGGTCCTTGAGGCTGGCGGCAGTGGTGCCGATGAGGACAATGTTGCCGTCAATCCAGGCTGGGTCAAACTGCTGGCTGAGCACCTGACTGATAGAGAGATGGCGGGCGGGCAGTTGGTCAGTGTAGTAGCGCAGCAAAATTTGATAGCCGCTGCTGTCAACATTCTGGTAGCCGCCGTCCTGGGCAGAGAGCACCGGTATAGCCCGATCGCCCAGGTGGAGGTGATTTGCCCCAGCCTTTAGAGCCTCGGATGCATAGCCTTCGTAGGCCATCACTACCCGCAGGGCGAAGGAATAGTAGCCGCCGTCGGGGCTGCGCACGAAGACCAAGTTGCGGCGAATGATGCCGTCGGAATCGGTGGGGAAATCGTTAAACCCCACCCGTTCTGGTTCAACAGTTGGCGGTGGCGGCACTTCTCCCTGGCCCTGGGTGCTGCCCACATTCATAATGGCCATCAGATTGGGTGCCGCCAGGGCCTCAATGAGATCGGCGGATCCTGGCGGGCGTAGGGTGCTGCGGTAGAGATCTAAACCCACAACCTTAGGATTGTGCGCTTGCAGCGTTTGAATGACGTCGGCTAACAGGTTGTCGTTGAGGGGCCAGCCGTACTGGCGAATATCTGCCTCGGTGATGCCCACAATAGTCATGCGGGGGTCGAGGTCTTGGCTGGGGTGCGATGGCCCTTGGGGGCCGGTCATTGACCATCGCACCAGGTGGTCAAACAGAAATAGCTCAGCTGGTTCTAGAACGGCCAATACCTTAGCGCCAGTGACCACCGCACTGGCTACCAGACTGGCCGCCAGCACGATTTTGCCTCCGGTGGTCAGGGGGGCTGCTCCCCACCAGTGGAGTACATGGGGAACCACCTGGTGCCGTAGCCGGTGGTTTATTCTGTTGAGCGTCGCTTTCACAATCGCTGGGCCTTGAAGACAGAAACTAAATGACGAAGAATGTCTCAGGTAGCACACCCAGTGCCCTAGCCCTAGAACCCTGACCAAAGGCGAGGACATCCGTTAAGCATGCCCAGATTGGGAGGGATAACTTGCGCTCCGTAGTTGCCTACGGAGCGCCATATTTCTGCCTCTGTAGCCTAACAGCTGAGGCTGGCGGCGATGTTGGTTTTAGCTTTCGTAATACAAGCTAAAGGCGGCAGTCCCTGGATTGGGAACTGCCGCCTCTGTATTGATATCTATAGGTTTTGATATCTCTTTGTAGGGTGGGATATGTCTGCCGCCGCACTGAACGGCATGAAGGTATTGCTTCTGGCTAGTAGTTGCTGGGTTGAAGGGGGGAAACCCAGTGGGTGCCGCCACCCTGGCGGCGGCCTGGAAATTCGTCTCGACTATTGGCGCTGGCCACTGACCCCGTGCCAAAGGCTTGAAAAATAACCAAAATGGCTAGCGATAGCGCTCCAACAGCAAGAATTGAGTGATATGAACGAACCGTGTGCTCCAGCGGAGTTTGCATAACAGTTATCGTTTTGTCCTCAGGAATATAGATCTAAACCTGAGGGTAGACGCTCCCTAAACAACATTGGCGACCCAGGCCTGCTCTGAAAGTAGCAAAGCCTGAATCTATTAAGGCCGAGGCTGGGTAAGCCCATCGACAGAGGACCCACGGAACTTAGGATTACGAAAATTCACGGAACTTTTCTACCCTGCGAACCAAAGCCTGTGAGGGTTGTATGAATTTTCCTAAAACTTTCCGGATTCCAGTGAATGCTGGGGTTAGTGAGTATGTCTTTTCTATTGCCCTCAGCAAAAGCTGGGACAAATCATCCGTAGATCTGCGGGATTCTGGTCGCGATCGCCACTTCAATACATTTGTGCCACTGCCAGGCCCAGTAAGAGTCCAATCACAGCGCCTATGGTCGTATTGATGCCGTTGACAACCTCGTTGGTCAGCCAGGGGAGGCGGGTTTGCAAGGTGGCTCCAATCAGGCTTTCTAGGGTAGTCGCGATAAAGGCTGCCACCAGGCAAATAATGATGCCCCACAGGTTGATCAGCCCGACGGCCCAGCCCACTAGCGCCATTGCCAATGACCCGGCTACGCCGGCCAGGGTGCCCTCTAGGCTAACGGCCCCCTCAGTCCCCGCTGGGACGGGCTTAAGCGACGTGATTAGAAAGGTGCTGCGCCCGTAGGCCTTGCCCACTTCGCTGGCGGTGGTATCGGAGAGTTTGGTGCTGAGGCTGCTGACGTAGGCCAACCCCAGCAGCGGCAGCCAGAGGGCTTGGCTCGCTGGGCTGGCCGTCGCGCTGAGGATCGCGATCGCCCCGGCACAGACCGCCGCCGCTAGAGCCGAACCCCAGACGTTCTCTGGCCCTCTCACCCCCGATCGCCCCTCGGCAATTCCAGCCGCTTCTTTACGGCCTTTGCCTAGGCGGGTAACCGCTGTCCCCGCCAGAAAGTAGGCCATCATTACGAGGTAGCCTCGCCAGCCCAGACAGCCCCAGATGATCACCCCTAGTGCCCAGGCGTGGCCGTAACCCGCAGGGGTCAACAGCTTTTTGGGCAGCTGCCAGGCGATCGCCAGCAGTAGGGTATTCACCAGAGCGCCCACGATCCAGCCTGTTAGCGGATCTACCGGCTGACTGGGTAAGGGGAGTGCTACAAAAAACGCAGATAAAGCCATGGCATTACATCAGAGGCATTGCCCTTAGCCTACAGGGCAAAGGTCTTGTAGAGGTGCAGGCAGTTTCCCTGCTCGGGGGCTGGTTCATAGGTCAGCCGATCGGCAACCAGGTACATAATTTTGAGCCCTCGCCCCCCCTCTGAGTCGGGGTTGTTGACGCTAATTTTATGTCTCAGCATGGAGGCTAGATCAAATCCAGGACCGCGATCCCAAATGCGAATGTCGATGGTGCGATCGCTCACCGACACCTCAATGCGAACGGGGGTTTCCTGGGGCAACCCCCCGTGGGCGTGGCGCACTGCATTGGTGAACCCCTCAATCAGAGCGAGCTGACACTGAAGCCAAATGTTATGGGGGATAGGCGTTGCCTGAAACTGGTCAAACCACGCCAGTACTGACTTTAGCGCCGTTGGATCGGTTTGGGTTTCAATCTGGCTAGTGTGCTGATAAGTCAAAGCAGGCGACGGCTAGATAGCTCACCTTTGCATCATAGGCCTAACCCCACCCCGGCAAAAGCCTCCAGAACAAGAGTTTTACATCTCCTATCGGCCCATCGCGTTGGCAGGATTGAGCCAGGTCAACAGATGACGGCGCAAATGGGTGAGGTCTCGATAAAACTCCTGGCGCATGAACTGCCCTAACGCATCAAGGGGGCTAAAGGCTGCTCCCGGCTGCCAGCCTAATTCCTGGGCAATGGGGGTAGTGTGAGAACCCGACAAAATATGAATGGTGGTCGATGCGGGAAACCGTCGTACCAGCACCTCTGAGAGGGGGCGAGTCTGATCGATGGTGTCGCTGCGGAACTTAATCAATAGGTTCTGAGATACAGGGTAGCGATCGCGCACCAGCGCCAGGGTTGCCTCAGGGTCGGGGGTAAACTCCACGTTAAAGGCCGGGTTGAACTGCACCACTTGCTCTAAAAACGGAATCGATCGTCGGGCTGGGTAGTTATTAAAACTCATATAAATATTGCCGACCCGCTCCACCTGCCACAGACTGTTGATCAGCAAGTGAACCTTGCAGCCCATGCTGTGCCCTAGACCGTAGATGGGCAGATAGCGGCTGTCGGCCAGCCCTCGTTTGTCGAGATACCGCAGGGCCTGGTCAAAGGTGATCAGCACTTCCTGGGCAATGGCCGCGTGGTCAAAGGTGTTGATAAAGGGTGTTGCCACCACCAGATAACCCTGCCGAGCTAGATTCTCTAACAGCCATTGGTAGGTAACGCTGGGGGCGGCGGCCACGAACGCCCCTCCCAAAAAGTGCACGATCGCCGTGGGGTTAGGGGGCACCAAAATCCAGTTTCCAGATACCTCTTGCCAGTTCATTGCGCTCTGTAGTGGTGGCCTTTGCCCAAAATTAAATTACCTCAGGAATCGGGGATCCCTCTCTATTACTGTAGCCAGTTTGGGGCAGAGCCGGGGTCACCGCTGTCTAGTCGGCGGAATGACTGGCCAAGGCACTGCTGATCCGCGCCCTTGCGTTCCCGTTCCGTGGAGCGGTAAGCTCGGTGGGCCGGGTTAAGGAAAGGCTATGGGTCAAGAGGCTGCGATCGCAGAGCGCACGGTATTGGTCAATGGGTTGACCTGGTTCTACCGCGACCTTCAGCCCGTCGGTGACTCGACTCGGCTGCCGGTGCTGCTGCTCCACGGGTTAGTATCCCAAAGCTACAGCTGGCGGCAGGTCATGCCTACCCTGGCCCAGCAGGGATTTCGGGCGATCGCCCCCGACTGGCTTGGCCACGGCTTTTCCGATAAGCCCGATCGCCGCGATTTTGACTACACTCCCGAAGCTCTAGTCGCTGCCTTGGGCAGTTTCATTGATGCCTTAGATCTACCCCAGGTGCACCTGGTGGCCCAGGGCTTCCTCGGTTCCGTCGGCATCCAGTACGCCCTCCAGCATCCCGATCGCGTCGATCGCCTGGTGATGATTAACGCTCCCATCAGTGCCGGTGCCAAACTCCCCTGGAAAATTCGGCAGATGGGGCTGCCCCTAGCTGGCGATATGATCACCCAAGATCCACTTCTGGTCGATCGCACCCTGGAGGGCGGTGGCCCCTACCAAGTCGGCGACGCAGATTTAGACGTATACCGTCGTCCGTTCCTGAAAGGTTCTGACGTGGGCCGAGCCTTGATGACCACCGTGCGCCGTATGGATGTCGAAGCCAGTAGCCAGGCGATCGCCGCTGCCCTGCCCCACTGGGATCATCCCACCCTAGTACTGTGGGGGCAAAAGGATCCTTGGTTGCCGGTCAGCCTGGCTGAGGCTGCCGTTCAAGCCCTCCCCAACGGTGAGCTGCAAGCCCTAGACGAAGTTGGCCACTATGCCCAAGAAGACTGGGCCGAGAAAGTCGCCGCCGCCCTAGATACTTTCCTGCGCCAGATGGCCGTGTAACTCAACTGGAATGGGGATGGGCTACTGCCACTCATATTCCAGAGCCGCATCCCCCAATACCTGACGCAACGTTTTGTGGAGGACGGTCAACTCCTCTACCGTGACCCGGTGGTCTTCCTGCATCAGCGTTTGAATGCTCTGCATTTCAGCTCTAGAGAGTTTGCCATTCGCCAAGGCATGCGCTACTAAAGTGCGCAGTTGCTCCAAGTGCTCTAGTTCGGCCTGGCTTGGCTCGGGGGCGTTAGCCCTTTCAATCTGCATCGGCGTCATCCCATAGTCGTTAGGTCATCAAGCTCGCTCCAAAAGCCTTGGCAAACCATCTCTGTGTCACAGCCCAATCGCTAGCAGATCGGCCCACAATATTGTTCTTAGAGTCATAGCCTATGCTGGATAAAGAGACCATGCTGTGGCTTAGACAACAGGGTTCTACCAAAGGAGTATGCGATGGCTATCAAACAGCAGTTTCAGAGTTTTGAGGATTTATTGGCTGGAGCCGAAGCCCCGGTACTAGTGGATTTCTATGCCACCTGGTGCGGCCCCTGTCAAATGATGGCAGGTATTTTAAACACCGTAAGTAGTCAGCTTAAGGGACAGCTAAAAATCGTTAAAATTGACACCGACAAATACCCAAAAATTGCTTCTCAGCACCGCATCGCAGCCCTTCCTACCCTGGTGCTGTTCAAGGCTGGACAGCCCGTAGATCGCATCGAAGGTGTACTGCCTGCCGACCAGCTGGTGGCCCGGCTGCGGCCTCACCTGGGCTAGGGCATGACGGCTGTTCCCTGTGCGATCGCCCTCGGCAGCAATTTGGGCGACTCCCAGACAATTCTACGGCAGGCGCTAACGGCCCTAGCTGACTGTCCTGATATCGATGTGATAGCGCGATCAAGCCTCTACCAAACGATCGCCATTGGCCCCCCTCAGCCCGATATCCTAAACGCCTGCGCCCTGCTCAATACCCCTCTGTCAGCCCGAGATCTGCTCGACCGGCTATTAGGTATTGAACAACAATTCGGTCGAGTACGCGGCGAGCGATGGGGCCCACGCACCCTCGATCTCGATCTGTTGTTCTATGGTCAGGCGCTCATCACTGAGCCAACTCTGCATATTCCTCACCCCCGCCTGCGAGAGCGTGCTTTCGTCCTCATTCCCCTGGCCGAGATTGCTCCTAGCTGGTGCGACCCCGTCAGTGGTCAATCGGTACGCTTACTCTGCCAGGCCGTTGACCCCGCCGGAGTACAGCCACTTGGCCCAATCAGTGCCTAGACCCAATTCACCCCGGCTAAGCCCGCTACAATGGGTTGATCACATGCGCCCTTTCTAAGCCGTCGCCTATGCCTCTGGGTCAAGAGCCTCCTCAACTGCTAAAGCAGCGCTTATTTTATGAGGGTCGCAAGTTCAACTTTGAGGTCAATCGCCTGCGGTTGCCAAACCGAGCAGAAGGTGACTGGGAGTGCATTCGCCATCCTGGTGGAGCCTTGGCCGTACCTGTGACCGCCAGCGGTGAGCTAATTATGGTGCGTCAGTATCGTTTTGCTGTGCTGGGGCGGCTGCTAGAGTTTCCAGCGGGCACCATCGAAGCTGATGAATCCCCAGCCGACACCATTCGACGAGAAATTCAAGAAGAAATTGGCTACAGTGCTCAAACCTGGCTGCCCATTGGCAATTTTCCGTTAGCTCCAGGCTATTCAGACGAAATTATCTATGCTTTTCTCGCCACAGACCTAGACGTCATCGAGTCGCCCCCCGACGCAGACGCTGATGAAGATATCGAAGTTGTGCGATTCACCCCTGCCCAGCTTGAAAAAGCTATTTCGGCAGGGGAAGCGGTAGATGCTAAATCTATTGCCAGCTTCTACTTAGCAAAGCCTTACCTCGAGAAACTGGCAGCCCTATAGTTGGCTAAAAACAAAGGCTAGTCGTAATAGCCGACGACGGTTTCGGTAGCGTAGCGTACCTTAGGCAGGGCAGCATACTTGTCATCATCGGCGCGATAGCCTGCTGCACACAGCACCACAGCCGAGTATCCCTGCTCGGGTAGTTGCAGCAACTCGTTAAATTGATCTCGGTCAAAGCCCTCTAGCGGGCAAGTATCGACCCCTAGCGTGGCCGCAGAGTACATTAAAAATCCCAAAGCAATATAGACCTGCCGGGCCGCCCAATTATCCATGGTGATGGGGTAGGGAGGCTCCGCTAAAAAGCCCTTGACCATGCCACCATAGCCATCAAGGGTTTCGGCGGGCACTTGGCGCACTGTCGCCATACGCTCTATAAACTGGTCAACCTCCGTGGCACCCACGTCTTTTTTGATGGTTAGCACCACCAGATGGGATGCATCGGTGACCTGAGCCTGACCCCAGGCGTGTTCTTTTAGCTGCTGCCGGAGGACAGGGTTGCGCACTACAAAAAACTTCCAGGGCTGTAGTCCAAAGGATGAGGGAGACAGTACGAGACTTTGCTCTAGGGCATTCCATATGGGCTCAGAAATTTTGCGGTTTGGGTTGAACTGCTTGGTGGCGTAGCGCCAGTTGAGCTGCTGAATGACCTGGTCGGGGGTTTGAAGAACATGGGTCATGGCGGTATAGAGAGTGCGGCAAAAGTAGACTATAGGGTTGTGAACAGTATGAGATTTCTCCCCAAACTGTCCCTCCATGGCATCCTACGCCATAGAGCTACTCGCTACGTTAACGCTGGCTACATCTAAGCTGAAACCCTGCTTGGTTCGCCAAGTTCGCCAGCCCCAGAGCCGTAATAGGGCTTGAGCCAGTCTAGACTCAGTTCGTAGAGATGGTCGATTGCCCAAGTAGCCCGGCGATGAATCATCTGATAAGGGTAGGCGTGGGCGACACCTAGGACGGGTACTCCCGCCCGCTTAGCAGCCTCGATACCAGCAAAGGAATCTTCGATGGCTAAGCAGTCCGCAGGCTGTAGAACTAAATCAGTGAACTGCTGATTTAGCTGCTCAATGGCTAGCAAGTAGCCATCTGGGGCAGGCTTGCTCATGCCAACAGAAAGATCGTCTGACGAAATAACCAGCTCCACATGTTTACCCCAGCTAACCTGCGCCAGCACGGCTTCAATTTCGCTGCATCGCGCCCCAGAGACAATAGCGAGCTTGAGCTGCGCGGCCCGGATTTGGTAGACCAAATCGTCTAACCCAGGGTATAGCGGTAGCGGATCTAAGGTGGTCAGCACGTCGCGGTAGCGGGTGGCTTTGCGGTTGAGCAATTTTTCTAGGTACTCCTCAGATATGACTCGCCCCTGGCGAGCGAGCAGATCTTTGAGACAGGCGGCATCGGAGCGGCCTAGGCAGCAGTCCGTTAAGTCTTGAGGGTTGGGCCGCAGGTTTTCTTCCAGGAGTAGTTCATCAATTAAACGGCCGTGGATAGCTTCGTCATTGATCACGACGCCGTTGAAGTCGAGTAAAACTGCCTTAAGAGCCATGACCTAGTCGGAGAGATATTAAGAGATGTAATGGGGTGAGTTCAGCTTTTAGCTTAGCCCGGTTTTGACTTCTAGCAGTGTCTCCCTAGTCTGATGGACTGGGGTGTTGGAGCCTAGCTAAGGCTGTGCCCTAGTCGGATAGTGTGTGCCAGTTGCCAGACTGTGAGCACTGAGCTGCGCTCTACGCATTTAGCTCCTGCTCCGTAAAACTACGGGGATCTGCGTTTGCCCTCCGCGAGAGTACCGTGGATCAACGATGGTGAATACGGGTGTCACTCCCGAGAATAAGGACAGTTCTCAGCGAACCCGCTCTCGTAAGGACACCCGCAGATATGGCTACTCAAACTTCGACCATTCGCTCTCGTGGCATGGAACTGCTGATGCAGTACAAGCAGTCTCCCTCTGTGCAACTGCGTAACAGACTAGTGCAACTCAATGCTGGCCTAGTCCGCAAGATTGCCCACCGCGTTAGCCACCAGTGCTCCGAGCCCTACGAAGATTTAGAGCAGATTGGCTACATTGGCCTAATCCGTGCCATTGAGCGATTCAATCCTGGTCAGGGTTGCGCCTTCAGCTCCTTCGCGGTTCCTTACATTCGCGGTGAGATGCTGCACTTCTTGCGCGATCGCGGTACTACCGTTAAGATTCCCCGCCGCTGGCAAGATTTGCAAAAAGAGTCACAAAAACTTCAGATGGAGTTGATGCGCAACCTGGGCCGCAACCCCAGCGATAGCGAAATGGCTGAGGCATTGGGTGTACCGGTCAAAGAATGGCGGGAAGTTAAAATGGCTCACAAAAACCGCCTTCCCCTTAGCCTTGACGCTACTGTCTGCCAGCAGGTGGACTCGAACATCACCCTAGGTGAAACCCTGCCTGACAGCCACTATCAGCTGATGCAGGCTTTGGAAGAAGACCGTCAGCAAATCCAGCGGGCGCTAAACCAGCTTGAGGCCAAAACCCGTACTGCCATCGAGTTTGTGTTCTTCAAAGGACTGTCCCGTAAAGAAGTGGCTGAGAAAATTGGCGTTAGCCCTATGACCGTTACCCGCCGCATTCAGCGCGGTGTAGACGAAATGATTGCCTATCTTCAACCCCAGGAGCTGCGCACTGACCCTTAGCAGATATATCTATTCTTACGAGAGCGATCGCCGTAGACGGCCCTAGACGGGCTATCTACGGCCTTCTCGTTTTAATGCTGTTGGCTTATAGCTAGGTTAAGGCAGAGCCGTCATTCCCGCACAGGTGGGATTTCACCAGCCCGTAGCCGCTCTTAAATGGATTCCTGTGAAGACGGGAATGACAGACAGGGATCGTTGCAGACAAAACGCCCTAATGATGTCGGCTATGGCTATATAACCTGAGTACCCTGTAGAAAAAAATACAGCTGATGAAATTCTGAATAGCAAAAAGCCTTGCTATATAGCAAGGCTTTTTGTATATCGGAGCGGCGGGATTTGAACCCACGACCCCCACTACCCCAAAGTGGTGCGCTACCAAGCTGCGCTACGCCCCGGTCTATTTCGGTTGTCCTTACCTAGAGTAACACAGGGATGTACATGACCAAATGAAATCTGAGAATCTACAGCCTGTTTCAGAAAATCCTTAAAACACCACAAGCTGGAAGATGGCCTGAAGAATTTGCTGGCTTGCTTCAACGTCCCACTCCCCCTCACATCGGCGACCTGACTTGAGAATGAAGCGTATGCTGTAGGCCTCTGGAAAGCCATCTGCTTCTAGCCAAAGATGATTGGCTTCTGCTTCACAGGTAATGCGCTCATCGTCCATGAGTTCACAGGCGATCGCCTGCATAGTTGAACTCACTTCCATCGCTAACTTCTGAAAAGTATAAAACTCGACTTTGGTTAGCTCCATGGCCCAGCTAGAGCCAGCTAACAGTCCATAGTAGTCACTGTCATGGGAGTTCCAGCCGAGCCGCCACCCAATACCTTCCTTGGTCAACCGCTCACCCATGGGCGCGGCCAGTCCTGGTGCTATTATTCGCCAATAATCTCAGGCTGTGTCAACTCATCAGACATCTCGATGATGGCCCGCAGCACAGGCTTCATCTTGGGGTCTTCGTAGTTCTCAAAATCTTCGAAGCGTCTCCGCTGCGCTCGGTTGGCTACTTGTACCGTAATTCGGTAGCGGTTTGAAGCAGCCCGAATTAGGTCTTCGCTACGTCGCATAACCTGGGTACTGTCGAAAGGAGAGCGCTTAGCCATAACAACCTGGATAAATAAACAATGCAAGCCCCCATTCTACCAAGAATCTTCGGCATCGTGCCTCCAATTCCACATAGCTGCGTAGGGTAGAACTTACGATCGCTCTTGAATATTCCAATGCATTCAGGCTTGACTCTGTAACCGTTGCTTAAGACGACCTGGATCGCCCTTATCCAAGACTTGCCCGGCCTCTAGCAAAAAGGCGCGATCGCAGTAGTCGAGTTCCACCAGTCTATGGGTAACCCATAGGGCCGTTAGACCCCGCTCTTTTACCAGATCTCGTACCCGTTTCACCAAGTCAATTTGACTATCAGGATCCAGTAGAGCCGTAGGTTCATCTAGCAATAATACATGGCAGTGGCGGGCGATCGCCCCCGCAATGGCTACCCGCTGCTTTTGCCCGCCGCTGAGAGCATAGATGGGTCGACGCTTTAACTCCAGTAAGTTGATAGCTGCCAAGGCATCATCAACGCGATTGCGAATCTCTGCTAAAGGCAGGTGTTCATCCACCAAACCAAATGCCACATCAGCCCCCACAGTCGGCATTACCAGCTGGTGGTCGGGGTTTTGAAATACAAACCCCACAGGTTTCTCAACCGACCACTCTCCAGCTTGAGGTTGCAGAAGCCCGCCCAAGATCTTCAGCAAGGTCGACTTGCCGCTACCGTTATTGCCCAGCAGCATGCAGAACTCACCAGGCTGCACTGTGAGCGAGCAATTTTGCAGAACTGGCAGCCCAGATGGCCATTGAAACTGCAAATGACTGACCTGAATAGCACTAGACTTTTGAGCTGAAGCAACGTCACCAGGCACTGATATCGGCTCCTTGAGTATCGATCGCTTATTGATCGCTGCTTAGGGCAAAGAACCCTGGTGGGCGACCCGACGCCGTAGCCGTACCACTTTTCTCAAAGATTTGGACGGCTGCAATCTCGCTATCCAAGACGCTAATGCGTTTGTGAGGCTGTTGGTCGCAAGCAATTTCAATGAGGTGCCCACCGTTGTTGCGTAAGCTCTCTGTGATTGAGCCATAAAGAGCCTCTGCCTCACCCTGTTCCTTCTTTTGCACAGAGAGGGGCATCGCCGTGTGCTTCAGCGTTAACTCAATCGTGAACATAATTGACTACTATCCAGTAAACAGAATGTTTAGAGATGCAGGCGGCCCGAACCAAGCTCACCTATCCATATCTATATATAGAGTGTAAGCGTTCCTCCCCAATAACTACAGTCCTGACCAAGGTAGGGATATACCTCAATGCCTCTAAAGCTTAGGCTGGGTCATAGCCGTTGATAGGAAGTGACTTACAGCCAGAATGACCCAAATTCCTCCTCTAGGCATAAGTAAAAATGCTCACCAAAATCGCTGAAATCCAAAGATAATCTGGGTTTCCAGATACCTCCCCAAAAAAATACCCTCTATAATGATACGTACGGTAAAGAATAGTAAACACTACTCATAGTTCTGTGAATGGTAATTTGATTTTGGTCAGTTATCCGTTTGTAGGCTAGGGGTAGCGGCATCATCTTCCGCGTACATACCTTTGTTGTTAGATAGTTACGGAGATTAGCGTATGACCATAGCAATGGGACGCGCGCAAGCCGAGAGAGGATGGTTCGACGTTCTCGACGACTGGCTCAAGCGCGATCGCTTTGTGTTTATCGGCTGGTCGGGCATCTTGCTGTTTCCCTGCGCCTTCA
>JAESGV010000155.1_pt1 | contig 63197 bp, 55 predicted proteins | sample 9269781 | NCBI WGS metagenome assembly JAESGV01 (sample SAMN15741586, study PRJNA653496) | algae metagenome | isolation source: Tildeniella torsiva UHER 1998/13D and co-occurring heterotrophs from... | place: Slovakia: Slovak Paradise National Park, Hrabusice, Kosice Region | collected 2000-01-01
ACCGGACGACGGCAAAGCAAGGCGGTACGAGGCTGGACGGGCGAACTCCGTGCTGCATTGCGCTGATTCCTTCTGGAAAACAGCGCCAGATCACCGCTTATCTGCAGCGAGATTGAGTCAGACCCAAGATTGGACGCCGATCGGGGGGCAATATTGCGCGCCGTTTGACACAATGAGTTGGTAGAGCTGGTCTGCCCGGGCGCGTAGCGAGCTCGGCGGACGCGCTTGAAGCCGCTCGCGTGGGCGATGCCGATAGCGGCGATCGCCTCGGACGACCAGCTTGGCCGCCGGCGATACCGATCGAACCTGAGCGTGTAGTCTAGGCTCCGCCGAAGACTGGCTGCGTTGCTCCCTTGGCCGTAGACATTGCAAGTCGCTATGCGCCTGCGTCCCTTTCCAGCCCAGCCAAGATCGTGAGTCGTGCGTGCGCGTTGTCGCAGGCTGCGGACGTCATCCGGCCGGACCACGACCGTGACGTCAAGATGCAGGTGATCCGACGTGTCGACGTGGAAGTTGGCGCACCATCCCAGACAGGCGGGGTCGATTTCCTTCAGGAGCACTTTGGCGAGACGGCGAAGGTCACGCGCGTGATGCAGGCGGCACCCGTGGGCCTTGTGCGCCGCAGTCAGGACGACACGTAGGACCTCATACTCGCCGGATGCCGGCAGCATCGCTCTGAACGCCCGCTCGCTCGCCAAAAGCTGCTGGTAGCGCTGGAACTCGTCAGCCGTTTGGAACGGCGTTGGCGGCCGCCTACGGGCGTTGAACCCGTACATCCCCAGACGAACTTTATGCTCGGCAAGGGCAATGACTGCCCTGACCACGGCCGGAGAGGCATTTGGGGGAAATGGGGACCATCTCATGTCGTCTCGGGCTCCAAGCGCGAGATGACAGGGTGCCTCTCGCCACTGGCGAGGGTCCAAGCCTCATTGCATCGAGCGAAGAAGGCCTCGCAGGGCCTCACAGGCGTAGATCCGCCAGCCTCGACTATGCCCCTTTGCCTGATTCGCCGGTCGCAGGGGAGACTTTTCGCGCAAAGGGCTCCGGCTTCGCGCCATGGTACAGTGGGGCGGCGTTGACCAGAACGCCGATCCCTCCGCTTGGCGAAGGGCGGGCGTCGCGCGCACGACGTCGGGACTGAGCGCCGCAACTAGGCGCCCCAGTCCTAATCCGGCAACGTGGCGCGGGTCGAGATACCCCTCGCGACGGCGTCGAGGCCCCGTCGCCCAAGGCCCTCCACCACCGATTTCCAGTAGGCCGCGATGTTCGTCGACGCGGACGCGACGGCGCTGACGCGAGCCTCTCCTTGGACGGGAAGTGGCCGTAGAACGCCCCGTGAGTCAGCCCCGCCTCCCTCATGACGTCCGACAACGTGACCGCGTTGAAGCCGTGCTCACGAAACCGACGCGCGATGCCGATGATCGCTTCATGGTGCGCGTCGAACTTGGCGCGGCTGACCTTCATCGTGGCTCCTCGATTCGAGCCGGACCAAATCGGACCTGCCCGCCGTCAGGCCAGTTCCTCGGACGATACGACGCGGCGGCCCGGCAGCCCCTTCGCCACGCCATCGACCAGCGCCGCGGCCACGCGGGTGGCCTGGCTGATCCGCCATTTAGCGGGCAGGAGAGGTCCCAGCACCTTGGCCACGAAGAGGCCTATACCCTCTGCGGTCCTCGCCTCGGCGCGTTCGCCTCCCAGCAGGCCGGGGCGGACGATGACTAGGGACGGGAACCGGACGGCCTCGATGTCGCGCTCGATCTCCCCCTTGGTCCGCAGATAAAAGCTGCGGGAGCCGGTATCCGCGCCCAACGCCGAATTCAGCCCGAACCGGCTCGCCCCTCGAGCGCGCACCGCTCGGGCGATGGCCAGCGTGTAGCCATGGTCGATCGCGTAGAACGCCTCTCGCGAACCCGCCCGGGCCAACGTCGTGCCGAGCGTCGAGATCGCCGCATCGACCTCCCACCATGGAGCATCGCGCGGCAGGGCGTCGTAGTCGATGATCGGGTTGAGGAGCTTGGGATGGGACGCGAGCGGGCGGCGGGTCGGTGCCACCACTTGCACGAAGCGGCTGTCCGCCAGAAGGCGCTCCAGGACGTGGCGGCCAACAAGACCGGTGGACCCGGCAATCAGGATACGGGACATCACTGCACCTTTCGAAGCCTGGTCGGCGAAGGCCGTCTATCGCATCGCCGCCAACTCTTGGCAGCAGGCTTCGCCGAACAAGCCGAGGATGTCCATGCGCCCCCACTTCGAGCGAGCGAGGCCGGTCGACGGGCGTCAAGACGTACAATCCCAGGGATGTGGTGGCGGATGTCCGCGACCTGATCGAGGCACTGACCTGACGTCCACGATCTCCGACGAATGCGCCAGAAGCGGCTGTTGGCTTCGGTCCAGAAACTGGACGTTCGGCGCCGCGCTGCGGAGGCACATAAGCCCGCAGTACTGATGCTAACCGCCTTGTTGTGAGCTCAGCGACCTCGACACCCCTTGGCAGACGCCGGTTGCCGGCACAGACTATCCTGATGGACATCCTCGACAGGCAGGCCCGGTCACGGTTGATGGGCCGCATCCGCGGCAAGGACACCAAGCCGGAGATGGTGGTGCGCCGTATCGCCCACCGCCTGGGCTTCAGGTTCCGACTGCATCGCAGGGATCTTCCGGGCAGTCCCGACCTCGTCTTCCCTGGCCGGCGGAAGGTCGTCTTCGTCCACGGCTGCTACTGGCATCGGCATCCCGGTTGCCACCTAGCCTACGAGCCCAAGTCGAACGTCGAATTCTGGACGGAGAAGTTCGCGTCCAACGTCGCACGTGATCAGAAAGCACTGGCAGACCTTCAGAACCAGGGCTGGGATACCTTGGTAATCTGGGAGTGTGATGCTAAAGATCCGAACCTTGTCACCTTGCGCCTGTCGGCTCACCTCGGACCATCTGAAGACCGATGAAGATCAATACTGCGGCCCGGCAAGCCAAGCTGGCGCGCCTCCGCGAGGGTGCGTCCCCACGGGCACTTGAGCTATGTTCGGGCTGCGGCGGCATGTCCCTCGGAATGGAAGCCGCCGGCTTCGATCTGCTGGGTCACGTCGAGTTCGATGAGACCGCTGCTGCCAGCTACGCCCTGAACTTCAAGCCGCCCGTCGAGGCGCAGAAGGCCGCCTGGAGCTTGGCCCGCGACATGGTCGCCTCCGATCCGGGCACCCTGGCGAAGGAGATCGGTCTGGAAGGCGACGTCGTCGAGCAGTTCGACGTCCTGGCCGCCGGCCTGCCGTGTCAGGCGTTCGCCCGGATCGGCCGCTCGAAGCTGCGGTCGGTGACCGGCGACGACGAGGCCTACGTCAACGACCCGCGCGCCAAGCTCTATCAGCGGTTCCTGCAATATGTCGAAGCCGTCCAGCCGGTGGCGATCCTGATCGAGAATGTCCCGGACATCCTTAATCACGGCGGCCACAACGTGCCGGAGGAAATCTGCCAGACGCTGGAGGCGTTGGGCTACAGCGCCCGCTACACCCTGCTGAACGCCGCCTACTACGGCGTGCCGCAGATGCGCGAGCGCCTGTTCCTGGTGGCCATCGACAAGTCGCTGGGCTTCATGCCCGGCTTCCCGGAACCCAGCCACGCCGCCAAGCTGCCCTCGGGCTATGAGGGCGCGCGGTCCGTTGCCCTCAAGCATGTGCCGGAGACCGGCTCGCGCTTCAGCGACATCCCGCGCGCGCGCCAGGGCCTGCCGGAGGCTGTGTCGGTCAAGGCGGCGCTGGGCGACTTGCCGCGCATCACCGAGCACTTTTCGGCCCCGACCGACATGCGCCGGCGCAAGCTGACGGATCGTCTGTCCTATGCCAGCTTCACCGACCTCAGCGCGTACGCGAAGAAGATGCGGGCGTGGCCGGGCCACCAGATTTCTTACGCCGACACTGATGGCCACATGGTGCGGATCACGCCGCGGGACTTCGAGATCTTCCGGCGCATGAAGCACGGCGGCGACTACCCGCACGCCTGCGCGGTCGCCGAGACTATCTTCAAGGAAAAGCTGGAGGCCCTGACCACGCGGCCCCGCAAGGGCTCACTGACCTGGGACGAGCTGCGCGCCAAGCATGTACCGCCATACGATCCGGGCAAGTTTCCGAACAAATGGTGGAAGCTGAACCCGGCCATGCCGTCGCGGACCTTGACCGCGCACATGGGCAAGGACACCTATTCGCACATCCACTGGGATAGCACGCAGAAGCGGACCGTATCGGTGCGCGAGGCCGCACGGCTCCAGTCCTTCCCCGACAGCTTCCGCTTCGCCGGCGCCATGAACGCAGCCTTCCGCCAGATTGGCAACGCCGTGCCGCCGCTTCTAGCCGAAGCCGTGGCCCGCCGGCTCAAGCAAGACCTCCTGCGCAAGCCGGTCCAGCCGGCTGAGGACGAGACAAACTCCGAAGCCGCCTGAGCTACGCCTCCAGCTACCAATGGTTGCCGACCTTAAAGCGTAACTGTAGCGTGTTCGCGGGGGGATCGATGGCGGCATCTGGCGATGAGATTGCGCGGTCCGCGAAGGGGCCGACCGCCGGATGAAGTACGAGACGAATCCGCCCGACGCCGCATCCCTGATGATGTCAGCGCGGAGCTTCGGCAACTACGACCTGCCCGGCGCCCTGGCGGACCTGATCGACAACAGCATCAAGGCCGGGGCGCGCGAGATCGCCCTGACCTGCGGCTTCAACGGCGGCGATCCCGAAATACGCGTCCGCGACGACGGCCACGGTCTGACCGGCCAGGAGCTGCGCGACGCCATGCGTCCGGCCAGCAGCAATCCCCTGGCGGAGCGGTCGCCGGACGACCTCGGCCGCTTCGGCTGGGGGATGAAGTCGGCGTCGTTCTCCCAGTGCGCCCGCCTGACTGTCATCAGCCACCGCGACGGCGAGCTGACCGGCTGCGTCTGGAACCTGGCCGACGTGGACGCTTGGCGCATGGGCGTGCTCGACGCCGACGAGATCGCCGCCCTGGCCTCGCCGGAGCTGCTGGCAAGCGACGGCGTCGAGGTGATCTGGTCTGACTGCGACCGGTTGTCGGAGAACGGCACGCTCACCCAGGCCGAGTTCAACGCCCTGATCGTCCACGCAGGCAACCGGCTGGCGCTGATCTTCCATCGCTACCTGTCCGGCGAGGTGCGGGGCCGCAAGCTGACCCTGCGGCTCAACAACAGGAACATCGACGGGCTCGACCCCTTCTACCGCGACCATCAAGCGACCCAGCAGCTCGAAGCCGAGCCGCTGGAGATCGGCGGGCGGACCATCGACATCCAGCCCTTCATCCTGCCGCACTACTCGAAGCTGCTGCCCAACCAGTACGACCAGCTCGGCGGCGAGGAAGGTTTCCTCCGCAACCAGGGTTTCTACGTCTATCGAAACCACCGTCTCATCATCAGCGGTACCTGGTTTCGGCTTCTGCGTCATGGCGAGCTGTCCCAGCTCGTGCGGGTACGGGTAGATATTCCCAACGCGCTCGACCACATCTGGAAGATCACTATCGACAAGTCAGACGCCCAGCTTCCCGCGGCGCTGCGCAACCGGCTGCGCCAGATCGTTGAAGGCCTGCGCCGCCGTTCAGCGAAGGTCTTCCGATCCAGGGGCGGCCGGCTGGACCGAGCCGGCACGACCTCGGTCTGGAGCCGCTACGCCCGCGGCGGCGAAGTGCGCTACGCCATCAACCGCGAGCATCCAGTGATCGAGGCCCTGCTGGAGGCGGGGGACGCCGACCAGAAGCAGACCGCCAGCGCGGCCCTGAAGGTGATCGAGCAGGCCTTTCCGGTGGCAGCCTTTACCCAGGATGCCGCGCGCGAGCCCGACGCGATCCATCAAACGCTCACCGACCCGGTCGTCTTCAAGACCGACCTGAACGCCGCGCTGCCCATGCTCCTGATGCAGGCCGGCGGCGACTTCGCTGCCCTGGAAGCCCTGCTGCGGGTGACTGAGCCGTGGTGCGAGGCCTGGGGCGCCACCGAAGCCGTACTCAAGGAAAAGGGCTGGCTGAATGCGTGATCTCAGCGCCGAACTGGCCTACCTGACCATGGTCCTCGGCAAGAACTACGCGGAGGAAGTTGGCAACGGCCGGCCGCTGCCGGAAGGCGCGATCATCGCCGAGATCGACGCCTCGCCATTCCGCTTCGATGATGAGGAGAAGGCCGAGGTGCTGCGGGCGCTGGAGGCCAGCTTCACCCAGACCCAGACGCGCGGCTATTCGGTGTTCAGCGACTTCAAACCCTGGTTGAACGAGAACAGCGCCAGCATCGACTTCTACTACTGGAACCGGCTGAAGCGGTATTACCTCGAAAGTGGATCGCTGGCGGCGCCCGTGGTGGCTACCCTCGACGCCGTCACCGACCAGATCCTCGACTTCTCCGGCAATCCCCTTACGCCGGGCGTCGGGTCGCGCCGCGGGATGGTCATGGGCCATGTCCAGTCGGGCAAGACGACCAACTATTCTGCACTGATCTGTAAGGCGGCCGACGCCGGCTACCGCACGATCATCCTACTGGCGGGCATCACCAATTCCCTGCGCGCCCAAACCCAGGAACGGCTCGATGAGACCTTCATCGGCAAGAAGTCGGTCTTCCACGCCCTGGCTGCCGAGCCTTTGCCGATACTGACCTACGCCATCAAGAAGCGCTTCCCGGCCTACGGGACGTCTCGGGACAAGGACTTCACTCGCGACCCCGGCGGCGGCGTCGTCTTCAGCCTCGCCGCCCACAACGAGCCGATCATCTTCGTCTGCAAGAAGAACAAGGCGCCGCTGTCCAAGCTACGCGACTGGCTGATCGAACAGGGTCACGGGCAGATCATCACCTCGCCGCTGCTGCTAATCGACGACGAGGCAGACAACGCCTCGATCAACACGTCCAAGGACCCCAAGGCGACCACGGCGATCAACGGCGTGATTCGCGAGATCATGACCCTGTTCGAGCGGCGGTCATACGTCGGCTACACGGCCACGCCCTTTGCCAACATCTTCATCGACCCCGACAGCAACGACGAGATGCTGAAGGACGATCTGTTCCCCAGGCACTTCATCAAGACGCTCGATCCCCCCAACACCTACGTCGGCGCCTCCCGTGTCTTCGCCGACGACGGCGACCTCCGCGAACCCATGGTCGAGCTGGTGCAGGACTACGTCCCGCACCTGCCGCTGAATCACAAGGCAGACCGTCCGGTGACCCTACCGCCGTCCCTGCTGACGGCGTTGCGGGTGTTCGTGCTGACCCGGGCCATCCGCATCCTGCGCGGCCACGGCCGCCAGCACTGCACGATGATGATCAATGTGAGCCGGTTCAACGCCATCCAGGAGAAGGTGCAGGGCGAGGTCTACATCTACCTCCAGACGCTGCAGAACGCTGCGGCCATGGCCACCGGACCGGACCCGCTGAGCGATCCTGTGATCGCCGAATTCAAGGAAGACTTCGACCGCGAGTTCGGCGACGGCGACGAGACCTTTGACGCGGTCCGCACCGTCCTGACTGCAGCGGCGCGGGTTCAGCCGTTGACCGTCAACATGAAGGGCGGCACCCTCGACTATCGCGCCCACCGTGAGAATGGCCTACACGTCATCGCCATCGGCGGCCTCGCCCTCTCACGCGGCCTGACGCTCGAAGGCCTGACGGTGTCCTATATCCTGCGCAACACCGCCGCCTCCGACACCCTGATGCAGATGGCGCGCTGGTTCGGCTACCGGCCGGGCTATGAGGACGTCTGCCGGGTCTACCTACCGAAGCTGGCGCTAGACCACTACCGCGAGATCAACGATTCCATCGAAGAGCTGCGCGACGAGGTCCGCCGGATGCACGACCTGGGAATGACACCGGAGCATTTCGGTCTGAAAGTCCGGGAAAGCCCGACCGCGATCCGCATCACGGCCGCCAACAAGATGCGCACCGCCACCCAGATGAAGATCGCGCAGGACTACTCCGTGCGTCACCTGGAAGGTTACATCATCCCCAACAATCCATCCGTGAACGCCGACAACCTCAAGGCTGTCCAAACCTTCGTCGGCGGCCTTGGCGCGCCGTCTGGGAAGACGACCGACCAGGCGATTTTCTGGGAGGCCGCCTCAGGCCGCGCCGTCATGACCCTGCTGAAGTCATTCAGTTTCTCCCCGGCCCACCTCGATCTGGGGCCGATCAGCGGCAACGTCAGCCTGTTCATGGACTATTTCTCCGACCGGCTGCGGGACGAGATGGCCGAATGGGATGTCGCGATCGCGCATCCGTCGGGTGGAACGCCCACGCCGGACGTCCTCGCCCCGGGCATCTCCTTCACCCTGCGTAAGCGCGAGTCCGGCGACGTGGTGGACGGCGGCTTCCGGGTCACGGCGGGACGTAACCGCGTCGCCGACCCCAATGACGCACAGATCGGCCTGGACAAGGACCAGATTGATGCGGGTGACGCCTTGAAAGCGAGCGGCGAGCTTCGCGGTGACAAGGCCTACTGCGCCCAGCGCTCGCGTCCGCTGTTGCTGATCCACGTCTTCACGACTGATGAGACGATGAAGGGCATGGAACTGAAGGGACCTGTCGTCACCCTCAGCTTCTGCCTTCCCGGTACAAGCAGGCCCACTAACGAGCGGATCTATCAGGTCAACACCGTCTACCGCCGGCAGATCGAAGATGCGGTCAACGCCGAGGCCGAAGACGACGAGGCCATGCTGGTGGAGAGCGAGTAGATGGACGAGAGCGACTGGCGCGACATCGCTCCCGCAGCCGACCCGCAAGCCGACAACGTCCGGCGGGCCTCGTCCACGCACACGCTCGACTTCTTCCGGGGCCGCAACCATTCCGGCCAGTACATCTTTGCCCTGACCGCAGACGAAGGCTGCCGTGAGCTTCCGAAACCGCCGAAGCTCAATGGGATAGACGTCTCGGTGGAACGGCGGACGGGCGACGGCGCGCGGGTGGTGCTGACGTTGGAGGACCGCGACCAGTTCGACATCTTCCGCGCGCTCTGCGGCCATCTGCTCGACGCCACCGCCGACCATCCGCGCGGCGCCAATGGACCTGGCCTGCGGCTGGTGCTGCGGCGGCTGGCCGACTGGCACAACATGCTGCGCCGGCGCCGCGAAGGGCTTCTGACCACTGGGGAGGTCATCGGCCTTGTCGGCGAATTGCTGTTCCTGCGCGATCAGGTCATGCCGCGGGCCGGTGTGGCCGGCGGCGTCGGGGCTTGGCGCGGCGCCCACCGCGAGGAGCAGGACTTCGCCATCGGTGCTTGGCAGGTCGAGGTGAAGACACAGCTCTCTACCTCGGACCAGCGGCTCTTGATCTCCTCGGAAGCGCAGCTCGATACCGCGGGGAGCCGTCTGCTGCTTTGCCACCAAGCCGTGGCCCGTGCGCCGGCCGGCGGCGGCGCGGTCTCACTCAACGCCCTGATCGACTACCTGACCCGCCAGATCACGGCGGCCGGTCCGGTCGCCCTCGAACAGTTCGAGGAGGCCCTGGAAGCCTGCCGCTACGCCCGGCGCGAGGAATATGACGAGCCCCAGTGGCTGCTGACCAACCGGCGGCTGTTCGAGGTGCGCGACGACTTTCCGCGCCTGACGCCGGCCATGCTGCCGGCCGGCGTGCATGCGGTCTCCTATGCGATCCTGCTCAGCGCCTGTCAGAGCTTCGCCGTCGATCTCGACGACACCCTTGCGGAGGTTTTCGCGTGAGCGCCCTCGATCTGGACGAGGCGCACGAACGCTTTCTGGAGGATCTGCTGTTCGAGGCGGAAGCGTCCGCCGAGCCGCAGGCAGCGGCATTCTTCCGGCTCTACGGCAAGCTTGCCGCCGAGAACGGCGACTGCATCGACCTAACCTACACTCCGGCACGCAACGAAGGGCGCGGCGCCTACCAAGTCGATGGCTTCGCCCTGGAGCGCGACCGGGGCGACCTCTATCTGGCCATCTCCGACTTCCGCGCGGGCCGGGACCTGGAGACCCTGAATGCTGCGCAGATCGACACCCTGTTCGAGCGCGTCCGCCGCTTCTGCGAGCTAGCGGTGCAGCCGGCCTTCATCAATGCCGTGGACGAGACCAGCCCGGCGTTTCAGGCGGCTTGGCCGATCTATGACGGCCGCACCCAGATCAAGCGCATCCGCGTCGTCGCCTTCTCCAGCGCCCGCCTGTCCACGCGCCGCAAGCCGGAGATGACGGGCGAGGTGTTGGGCGTCCCGTTCGTGTGCAGCGTGCTCGACTTTGCCCGCTACGCCAGCATCCTCAGCGCCAAGGGTGGCGTCGAGCCCATTGAGATCGACGTCACGGCCGTCAACGGCTCGCCCCTGCCATGCCTGCCTGCGCACAGCATCGACGGCGAGCACACCTCCTACCTCGTCGCCGTCCCGGGGACCTTCCTGGCCGAAATCTACGGCCTTTATGGCGCAAAGCTGCTTGAGCAGAACGTCCGCACCTTCCTCCAGGCGCGGACCAAGGTGAACGCCGGCATCATCAAGACGCTGGAGACGGCGCCGGAAATGTTCTTCGCCTACAACAACGGGCTGACCGCCACCGCCGCCGGCATCACCACGGCGCCGCTGCGCGGCGGCGGCCTGGGCATCGCGTCCATCGACAATCTCCAGATTGTCAACGGCGGCCAGACTACGGCCTCGATTCTCTATGCCTGCGACAGTGCCCGGAAGGACCGCAAAGCCGATCTCAGCCGAGTCTTCGTCCAAATGAAGCTGTCGGTCGTGAACCCTGACCGTCTCGAGGAAGTGGTGCCCTTGATCTCGCGGTACGCCAACACGCAGAACAAGATCAGCGAAGCTGACTTCTTCTCCAGCCATCCGATCCACCTAGTGCTGGAGCGCATCTCACGCGACATGTCCGCCCCGCCAAAACCCGGCGCGCTCTCCGGCTCGAAATGGTTTTACGAGCGCGCCCGTGGGCAATACCGCGACCGGCTAGCCTACGGCACGCCGGCCGAGCGCAAGCGCTTCGAGCTGGAGTTCCCGCGCGAGCAGTTCATCGACAAGACCGACCTCGCCAAGTTCGAGGTCACCTTCGAGTGCCGGCCTCACATCGTCAGTCGCGGCGCCCAGAAGTGCTTCCTGGAGTTCGCGGAGAAGACGGGCAAGGCCTGGGAGGTCTCCGACGCCCGCTTCAACGAGCACTGGTTCCGGACCGTCGTCGCCGAGGCCATCATCTTCCGCTGCCTCGACCGGCTTGTCGGACGGTCCGATTGGTATCAGGAAGATCGCGGGTACAAGGCGCAGATCGTAACCTACACCATCGCTTGGCTGATACATCACCTCCAGAATCGAGGCCAGGAGATTGCGCTCTCCGTCGTGTGGCAAAGGCAGGAGCTGCCCGCCGAGATCGCCGACGCCCTGGCGCAGATCGCACCTCAGGTCGCCGAGACCATCAAGGATGCGCCGCCCGCGATGAAGAACGTCGGCGAGTACTGCAAGCAGCAGGCGTGCTGGGCCGCCGTGGCGACCTCGAAGTACGTTTTCGACGACCGCCTGGACGGCCTGCTCATCGACCATGATGAAGCCGAGCTGGCCCGCAAGGAAACCACCGCCGCCCAGAAGGTCGACAAGGACATCGACTTCGATCACGTTCTGGTGGCGATGCTGGCGGACACCCAGCCCTATCTCATCTTCGCCCGCAGCCGCCGGCTGCTGACGCCGAAGTCGGACGCCGCCCTCAAGCGTCTGACCCGTGGCGACATCCGGCTGCCGGCGTCCGAGCGCAACGCGCTCAAGTACATGGTTCAGAAGATGGTCCAGGCCGGCTTCGAATTTCCTCATTCAGCCCAGCGCGCCCCGGTCGCCTGATGGCCGGGACGCGGGCGGAGAACTATTATGAGGCGCGTGGCTTCAGCGTCTATTACCTCGCCAACGCCGTCTTCAACGTCGTCAACGATTCCGGCTCGTACCTGCGTGGGATCGAGGACATCCTTGGCGACATGCGCACGATGTTCCTGATGCGCAGCTTCCACCGTTACACCAACCTGCACGAGTTCATCCGCGAGATCAGCACGGACATTCTCAGCGAGGAGATCGAGCAGGGCGACGAGAAGTGCCGCTACATGCGGGAGTTTTTGACCTCCTTCAACGTGCCATTCACGCCCAACATCTTCGAGAACGAGGACGTGTTCTGGCATTTCGTCTCGGAGTCGGATCGCTATCACGACGCCGTGGACGAGTTGACCGACGAGGTTTTCCACGTCCTGTTCAACGACGTTGGCTTCCTCCATGCCTTCAACAGACTCTGTTCCCGCTATATCGAGTCCTCCGGGTTCGGGGCCGAGTTCAGAACCCGAAAGGGCTGCCTCAAGCGGGTAGAGATTCCGGTTTGGGCGCGCCGGGCGATCTTCCACCGCGACAAGGGCGAGTGCCGGGCCTGCAAGCGCAGCCTCGCCGCCGTCATCAACCGGCTAGAGACCGAACGCTACGACCACATCGTCCCACTGGCCCGCTTCGGGCAAACGATGTCACCAACCTCCAGCTCCTCTGCGAGCCGTGCAACCTCACCAAGTCAGCGGGGAACGAGCCGGTCTCGCGCCTTTATCAGCGCGCCTTCCGTTGAATCGACCGGCTGTGGTCGTGACTGTAGCGGAGCTTGATCGACGCTCGTTGGGCTTGTCTCATCCGCCGTCAGACGCGGACATTCACACCGCGATCTCGATTCGGTTTCGTGGGATTCGCGCTTTGGAATCTCGGGCGGGGCCACGAACGTGGGATTCACGGACGCAACCGACAGAATCCCACAAACCGCACCTTCGGCGGGATTCGCGCGCCAAAAAAGGGGGGCTGTCACCGGCAAATGACGGTTGTCTGGGATTCGATGGCTTCAAGTCTGCACCGGACACCCGAATCCCACAAACGGGCGGAAATCGTGCGAGCTAAGCGGACCTAAACGGCCTCCGGCGGCTCCTAACGGGAGATGGACCGCCGCCCGTCTGGTGCCCCACGCGACGTGCGATCCAAGGACCGTCTAACAAGGTCACCACGCTCAAGCACGGGGGCCAGCCTGTGACGCGGTTCCAAAGCGAAGCGGAACACCTCACAGAAAGATTCCCCCGCCGGGACCAGATTCCCGAGAATCGCCCCGATTCCCCGGAATCGAGCCGATTCTCGGGAATCGGCCTGATTGCAGGGAATCTTTCACTCGGCACATGCTCGCGAACGGCCTGAGCCACCAAAATTGCCGGGATTTGCACGTTTTCTCGGTGATTCTTCGAAAGGCATGTCGGACATGCAAAGATTCTCGATAAAGCGGGCTTTTTTGGCTTCGCCATAAGGGCCTTCGATGGCCACAGGCGGCTCTACGACGAGCCGTGGGAAGGACCCTCTCACCCATTGAAATCAGGCTTCGCAGAGGCATTACGACATGCCTTTCAATGGGTTAACTAGATGGGCCTGACAAGGGAAAGAGCTACAACGCTACAGGCCCAGGAAGAGGAAGAAAGAGGGCACGACATACAATTTTACAGCAAGTCGTCTCTCGCCTCCGTTTGCAGTAAAATCATGGGACCGCTGGCGCGCTCCCCGTGCTCTCCGAGGGGTCTCCCGACGGGTTCGGCCGGGCTCTCGCCGGCCTGCGTGTGCTCTCGAATCCGGCCTCGTCCCGCGCGCTCCATTGCCATGGATCGCGCCGCCCTCTCGGGCGGCTGCGGGTCGTTCGAAGAGCGCCGTCTGTTTACTCGACAGGTAAACAGACGCCGTCTCCGGCAACAAGTCTGCCCTGTCGTATGGCGCGCAAACTCGAAATTTGATAAGATCATATCGTGAACATTTGATTCGGGTGCCCGGTAGGAGTTGCGTTATGCCGAAGGATGAGATGACGAATGCATGCCCTCCAGCGGGGCGCATTCCCCCGACTGGCGGCTGGTCTCCACTGGACCTCGAAAAGTTCGAGAAGTTCCACACCCTCGCCACGCACGGATTGACGCCGGGCGAACGCGACGCAGCGCTCGCATCCGCCATGAGCATGGTGGAAGCCTCCGGCATGACGCTCGAAGAAGCGATCGGGCTGCTAGATGCGAAGCCCATGTTGGACCTGCTAGCTCACCTCAGGCCCGATCCCGAACCGTACAACGAAAAGGACGATGCGGCAGAAAGAGATGCGGAGATCGCCCGCCTGATCGATCTGTACGGCTCAGAAGAAGCCGTGTTCGCCGAGACGGAGAATGAGCTCGCTCTGGACAAGGCGCTCGACCACCTCTCGGTCCGGGTCAAATATGTAAACCAGGTAACCGGCGAGCCGGCATCGTACGTCTCGCAACTTGCCGGTTGCGAGAGGCTCTATAACTACGCGGACCTGTCGGCCTCAGTCGCGCAAGCCGCTCGGGACGCCTACCCGATGCCGGAGGACCTTCAGGGCGTGCTTGAAGAGGTCTTGGCTTGGGACAAGCTCGCCGAGGATCGCTGCAACTTCGGCGAGTACCAGCACGGTCCGGCGGTCCAAGCCCGTGAAGCGCTGCTGCGCCATGAACTCGATACGCGCCGGGTCCAAAACTGGTCGGACTTCGCCGCTCGGGCCGAGTGGGCAAGATCGAATTTTGAAGATGACCACATAGCGCCTCGCCGCTGGCAGGAGGCGATCCAGGACCGTATGGCCGATGACATGGCGATCCTAAAGCGGGCGTCGGAGGCAGAGCTCGCCGAGCTCGACATGGAAATCGAAGCCTACGAGATGCTGCGGGGAATGCGGTGACCACGGGCACTGCGCTTGATCGCGACAGGTTCGTGAAGGTCCACAAGCTCGCCCAGCAGGGCGCGACGCAAGGCGAGCGCGATGCCGCGATCGCGTCAGCGACGCGCTTGGCGAGGGCCGCTGGACACACGCTCAGCGAGGCCATCGCAAAGGCCCATGTCACGATGGATGACACACAGCAGTGGCGAGATCCTAGATCGCCGGCCGAACAGGCCCGACAGCATGCGATCTGGCGAGCGGCCGAGGACAAGCGGGACGAGGAACGCCGCCGGCTAGCAGCGATCGTGATCGCGCGCCATGGGTCAATGGAGGCGCTATTCGCGCCCACCGCGATCGAGATCGCGCTCGACAAGGCTCTCGACGCCTTCGCGGTCAGGGAGAGCCACACCGACGAGGCAACCGGCGTCACGACGACCTGGGTCGACGAGCTCGTCGGCTGCGGCGAGCCCCTCAACTACGAGGATTACCCACAGGCTATCCGGGACGCAGCCGAAGCGGCCCATCCGATCCCCGACCTCGCCGGCGGGCTTGCGGAGTACGAAAGCTGGGAGGCCCTGGCCGACGACCGAGCCGCGGTCGACCGGCACCACGATCACTCCCTGCCGGTCGCGGCGCGCCACGCTGTGCTTAGGCACGTCCTCGAGACGCGACCGTCTAAGGATTGGGCCGACTATGCGGCGCGGGCGTCTTACATGGGACTGCGATTGAACGAAACCTTCGTCCAGGAGGACGACTGGAAAGCTGCGATGTTCGAGCGGATGGCGAAAGACCTGGCCACGCTTAAGGGCGCATCCGACGCGGAATCTACGAGGGTCAATGTGAAGTTGGGCGCCCTCATGGCCGAGGTGAAGGAAAGGCGCAGGGGACGTGACTAGGGCACGTGACAAGGGCCTGGATATAGAAGCCGGAACCTCGATCCTCGGGGACGGCAACCAGAAGCAGGTCGAGCGCCTGTTGAAGAAAGCTGCCGACCAAGCCGCCAAGGCGGCCAAGCGAAAGTGGAAGAACTCCCGCCGTAACCCATTCTCGCGCCACGCCGATGCGCGCATGGGCGGCATTGAGAAGGCGCTGACGAACGCTCTCAGGGGCGCGCTCACCTTCCACAGCAACAACTCGGGACAGCGGCCCTCGATCAGGATGACTGCTCCCGACACGGGCGGGCGGCCGTTCCACTTCGACCACACCGCGGTCTCGTCCCAGACGATCAATCTGAAGCCGGGCGAGACGGTCAAGGCCGTGCGCAAGTCGGGTAAGTTCGACGCGAGGCCCAAGCGCCACACCAGCAGCTGCGGCGCGCACATGGCCTATCTGGAGCGCGACGGTGCAGCGGAGAGGATCGAGGTCGACCTTAAGGCCGCGGCTAATCTCCGAGCCGCGATCGAGGCGGCTGGTCGCGAGATCACGCCGGGCGGCATGCAGGAGTACCTCGAGGACCCGTCCAAGGCCGAGGAGCTCAAGCGGGCGATCGAGGGCAAGCCGCCGACCGCGCTCGTCTTCTCGTACGGCACGCCGGACATGGGCGACACGCTCGAGAACAGGATGGCCTTCTGGGACCTCGTCGAGGAACACGCCAAGGGCGAGAGCGGCACGATCCAGCACCGCTTCATCATAGAGCTGCCGCACGAGGCGTCGCCCGAGGATCGACTGGCGATATTGAAGGCCTTCACCGCGAAGTTCGAGGCGGACGGTATCCCCTTCTACGTGGTGCTGCACGCGCCGACGTTTAAGAACGACGACCGCAACTATCACGCCCACATCGTCATGTTGAACCGGCCTGCCAAGATGGTGAAGTGGCCCCTTGGAGGGAAGGTCAAGGTGGGCCCGGAAGGCCCATTGGTGGACACGTGGGACTTCGCTGCGAAGAGCCATCTGCCAGACAGGTTCAGGGTCACGGATTGGCGCTACCCGAAACGCCAGAACGTGCATCCGGACTACCGAAAAACCCTCGTCAAGGACCAGCGCAAGCGCTTCTCCGACATCGTCAACGAGAGGATGGTCGCCGTCGGGAACCCCGTCCGCTACGACCACCGCAGCTACAAGGCGATGGGCCTCGAGGTCGACGCGATGAAGTCGATCTCCCGCATCATCAAGGACAAGGCCAAGGCGGGCGACCGCGTCGTCCTGGACTACGCCCAGACCAAGCGCGACGTCGAGGCCGAGATCCAGAGGCTCGCCCGCGAGCGGGCGCCGGACTTCGCCGAGGTTTCGCAGATCCGCGCCGCTGTCAGGGCTGGCGACCGAGAGCTGCGCCAGCTCGAGAAGGAGGGCGCCTTCCTCAAGAAAAAGCCGATCCTGCGGCGCGGCGCGCACGCGGTGAAGACGTTCGTCAAGCGCAAGGCGCTCGACTACGCCCGCACGCGGGCTCTGCACGTAGAGCGCTCGATCGAGGCGGCGCAGGAGATCCGCTCCGTCGAGCGCGTCGTCGAGGCGACCAGGCCCGAGGTCGTCGCCCTCCTGCGGGCCAGGCTGGCGCGCAGCCTCCTCGACGCCCGCGCCAAGGGCAACAAGAAGGAGGTCGCCCGCCTCAAGAAGGAGATGGAGGTCGTGCCGAAGACGGCACTCGCCGCGCTCTTGAACGACGTCGCGCGCTCCGAGGTCGACATCCTCAAAGCCAGGCACGAGCGCGCCAGCGCCTCGCGCATGGCTCGCGTGCGCCAGGCGATGCGCGACTGGCGCGCCGCCGCGCTTGGCGCCAGGCCCGACCTGACGCCGACCGCTCCGCAGACGGCGATCCGGACGGGCGGCATCGCCGTCAACCAGCAGGCGCGGACCACCGCCGCGCCGGAGGCGCCCAAACCCAAGGAGCACGCCATGTGGGCCTCCTACGACGCCATCGTCGACGACGTCTTCAAGACGGGCTTCCAGAAGTACATGTGGGGCGTCAACAAGCGCTACACCAACTTCATCCTGGAGAACGCCGACAACGACATCCCCGGACGCACGCCGCTCGAGCTCGCGGCGAAGCTGATCGACGCCGTCAAGCAGCACCCGGCCAAGGCCGAGGAGCTGATCATGTCGTATCAGAACGGCCGACAGGTCGAGCAGCCTGGGGCGTTCCCCAGCGGACCCGCCCGTCGGCCGGCGCAGCAAGCGCCGATCGAGGACGCCCCTCCCGTGTTCAAGCGGCGCGCCAGGATGCCCGACGCGGAGCCCGGCGAGGTAAAGCCCTTCCCGTACGACCTGACCTCGCTCGAGCCGAGGACGTTGCTCGCTACGCCGGTGCGATCGACTGCGCCGGCGGACGAGGCCAAGCACGTCCCGCCAAACGAACCGCCCTCGGACGAGGCCGCTACAAACGAGCCGGCAAAGGCCAAGCGCAAGGATAGGGAACGCAAGAAGGAGAGGCGGCGCATCATTATGATCGGACGTGGCCGCGAGCGGTAGGCAACACCAAAACGTCCCGCGAGCGAGGTACCTCGTCGGAGATTTTGGCCCGATTGGCCCCTTTAGGATCAGCGAGTCTTCAGCGGAGGCCCGGGAATGGGTCACCCCAGAGAAAAAGGCCTGCCGGAGCGGGTCCCCTGGCCCCGCGCTCCGTGGACGTTGATGTGAAGAATTATAGTTTTGGTAGCGGCGAAGACGCGCCGCAGGATGCGGACCTCCGTCACTATGCCAGGGCCTGGTCCGGGGCGATGACCCCCGACGAGCTGTTCTTGAGGTGGGAGACCCACCTCGCGCATTCCCTGCTCATTGGCCGACACCCGGACCGGTCCTATCCCGAGCACCGTCTGACAGGGCATCAGCTGAGCCAGGGTGCGCTCATCGCCGCGCGCCGCATGGCGCTGCTGCTGTCAGAAATGCCGACTGGCCTTCGCGAGGTCCTGGCGCTTCGCATTCACCTCCATGAGGCGATGTCCATGCTCGAAAGCGAGACGATGGCCTCGAATGCCGTCCACATGATCGGGGCGGCGATCAAGGCCGATGCCGATCGCCTGGGCGTCGAATTCCTGCCTTTGGCGCATCCCCGTGGTCAGGGGCATTGAAATCTATGTCATTGATTTTTATAGATTTTGAGTCGACCGGACTCGACACTGCCGTCAATATGCCCACCCAGGCCGCTTTGATCCTGACGGACGACGATCTCGTCGTCCAGGACGAGGTGGTGCTCTATGGCAGGGTGCCCCGGCACGTGGTCGCATCACCCGACGCGATGCTGGTCACGGGCCTCGTGCCCGACCAGCTCGAGGCGCCCCGGCTCAGCGCTCTCGAACTGGCGGCGGCGATCGCCCGATTGCTTGCGTCATGGGCGCCTGCGACCGTCGTGGGCTTCAATTCCCTGAAATACGATGAGGAACTCCTTCGCCATTTTTTCCACCAAGCGCTTTTGCCGCCCTATCTGACCTCATGCAAAGGCTTCCGCCGCGCGGACGTCCTGCCGATGCTGAGGACGCTGGCGCAGATCCGTCCCTCGGCGATCACCATTCCGATGCTAGACGGCAAGTCGAGCTTCCGGTTGGGCGACGTGTGTCGGGCAAATGGCATCGGGCTCGCCGAGCACGACCAGCATGACGCCCTCAACGACGTCCGCGCCACCATCACGCTATTCAGGCTGATGCGCGAGCGCGCTCCCGACCTCATCGCGAACATGATGGAGAACGCGCACAAGTCCGGCGCCATCCGGCGGCTGTCGGCAGGTGGCATTGTCGGGCTCGCCGATTTCGGCCGGATCGTACCGGTGACCGCTCTCATGCCGGCTCCAAACAACGGGGCGAGCTGGGCGGTGGCAGATCTGTCGATCGATCCTTCCATCTATCTGGGCTTGTCGGCACCCGACCTCATCGGCCTGATGAGCGCGAAGGGCGAGCGGCCGATCCGGTCGGTGAAGTCGAACTCGCAGCCGATGCTTCTGCCGTGGACGTCCGAGGTCGGCATGGCGGCGACCTGCCGACCAGAGAACGAGGCGGTCTACAACAACCGCCTCCGCCAAATCCTTGCCGACGATGGGTTTTGGCGCAACCTGACCGCCGCCCTGGCCAACCGCTTTGCCGATCGCCAGCCCAGCCCGTACCCGGAGCAGAGGCTCTACGATGGCTTCCCCTCCAAGGAAGACGTTGGACGTGCCGCCCGGTGGCATGAACTCGACTGGTCCGCTCGATACGCCTTCGGCGAACGGCACTTTCAGGACGATCGCCTGCGGGCCTTCTCGCGCCGACTCGTGTTCGAGCATGCGCCGGAGACGATGACACCGGAGCAGTGGCGAGAGGGACGCGAGTGGCTGCAAAACCGGCTGACGACAACCGATCCGGTGCCGTGGCTTACCCTGCCGGCCGCAATCGCCCGCTGCGCCGAGTTGCGACGCGAAACCGCCGACCCGGAGCGCCTCGCCCGGATCGACGTGATCTGTCGATGGCATGAGGGCCGACTTGCCGAGATGGTCCGCCCGCCCAAACCGTCATCGCGCTAAGGCGGCGAGATCGATGCCGGCTTCCGGCCGGCCAAACGAACTGCATACCTATCGAGGGGAGGGCGCTGGCCGTGAGGTCTGCGCCCATTTTCGTGGCGAGCGGACGACGAGGGCCATGCACGAGGAAAAGACCGGTCAATGAGACGAAGGGGATCACACCCCCGGGATCTCAGGCAGACACGAAGAGAATCCGACAACACGGCCTTCCTACGGCCCCAACACGGTCCTCTGGTCCAGAGCGCGCTTAGAGGGCCGTCCTGTCCTGTTTGCGATCGGTCAACACCGGCTTCCCACGGCGCCAAGACGGGCTTTGGGTCCAGAGCGCGCTTAGAGGGCCGTCCTGTCCGGTTGGCAGTCTGCCAACAGGGCCTTCCCACGGCCCTAACACGGCCCTCTGGTCAGGAACGCCCTCAGTCGGCCGTGCTGTTGGATTGGTAATCTCTGGGCTTGGGCTACCCAACATCCTGGCAGCATCTTCGAGCTGATTTTCGAGTCAGAACCTCGTTCCGTCCATGGTCCCTCAGGCGAATCCCAGAACGATGTTCTTGACCCGCTTTGGCAATCAGAACGTTGTTCTCGCCGGTGGAACAGCGTTCTGACCTGGCAAAGCGCCAAGTTGCTGACAGAGCCCGCCGATCGCCACTCCCATGCGTGGATCTACGTCGTCCGGGCCGGGTCCTCGATCCAGAACGGTGTTCTGAAAAATCGATCAGGCAATTCCAGAACGTTGTTCTACGTCGATTTCGGCAGATGGAACGATGTTCTAGCCAGGCGAACAGCGTTCTGGCCAGGGCACAGGTTGAGGCAGCTGATCAAGCCGCCAAGGCCGCTCCCAAATCAGACCACCGTTCTTGTCGGAGCTTGAAGTTCAAAACGTCGATCTGGATCAGGCGGCGCCCGCGAGGCGTCGCCTGTTTCCGTTCGAGCCGGGTTTGTGGAGGTCATCAAGGCCACCCCGCGGGACGACGTCCGCTCCGCGGCCTCGAATAATCGGATCAACCCATGAAGACTGCGCGTCGTCGCCCCGCCTCCTCCGAGCCGGCCGCCGCTGCCCCTAAGGCAAGGGGAGGGAAGAAGACAGGCTCGCGTACGCCCATGACCCAGGACGAAACGCCTGGCGACGTTCCCGTGCCGCCGACGAGGGCAGTCTATGACCGCCACGTGGTACTTCGCGAAATCGAGATGCTCCTTGGCCGGCCCTACTACTGCGATCTCGAGGAATTCCACGGCTCCCCGACGGCGTTCAACGAGGCGGACCAGAGCCGCTATGACCGCCTCCTCGCGCTGTACCATTGCGCCCATGCCGGACAACGTTCGCTCCTGATCGCAACCCAAGAGCACGTCACCGCCCTGGGCCTGGTGAGGACGCGGTGCCCGGGATTCGAGCCCGTGGTCGACCTGATCATCCGCTCGGCGGTCCTATCTATGCGCACCGGCACGCCGATCGCCGTGCCTCCGCTGATGCTGCATGGTCCGCCGGGGACAGGGAAAACCCATGCAAGCCGTCAGATTGCAAGCGCTCTCGGCACCGAGATTCACGCGATCAGTTGCGCGACCAACAGCGACGCCCAGGCGCTGGTCGTCGGACACCCGACGTCCTGGAAAGCAGCCCGGATGGGGCAGCTGACGGAGGCGCTGGCGAATGGAACGACAGCACAGCCAGTCATGCTGCTGGATGAGATAGACAAGCTCTCAACCCATCGCGACGAGAAGCCGTTCAACACGCTTCTAACCCTCCTCGAGCCGGAGAGCAGCCGGGCCCTTTTAGATGAATTTGTGCGCGTCAGCTTCGATCTATCTGGCACCCTGATCGTCGCGACCGCAAACGATAGTGGGGCGCTGCCCGACTTCATCCTCGACCGTCTCTTGACCTTCTTCATCGCGCCGCAGCGGGGCGATGCCCTCCTGGCGGTGACGCGGCTGATCGCTGAGGGGATTGTCGGCGAGCTCCAGGGTGGCGTCGCCTTTCCCTCTGACGACGTCCTGACGCGCGCGGCGCGTCATAACCCGCGCCGGCTCGGCAAGCTCCTGCGGCTTGCCTTCGGCTATGCGGCGGCGGGCGGGCGCGTGGCGTTGACCATCGCCGACATCGTCGCGGCGGAAACGTTGGTGACGGCATTGCCGCACGCGCGACCCATCGGCTTCCTGGCTGCCCATCGCGAATAGGGCCCGGACCGGTTCCGGTGATGATGTGAAGACCCGACGGGCTGGTGGCCGGTCGGGAGCGGCTCGTCCCAGCCGGGGCGGCGTGGCCGCATGGATCCAGACGAGCCTGAGAGGTGAGGCCTCGGAACCAGAACCCCCGATAAGCCCCGCCCGACAACGCAAGCCGAAAAGCAATGAAGACGATGACGAAGAAGACCCGCCCGCCTGCAAACGGCCGTCCGCTCCAGCCGGCCCACTCGGCCGCCGCCGTGATGCGCTACTTCAAGACCCAGTGGCCGCGGATCGGCGGTACGGCTCTCACGCCGCTGCCTGCCGGCGCCTTCCAGGACCCGCGCTTCACCGAGCACTATGAGCCCGGCATCCTCGTGCACGCCTATGTCGCCGCCTGCGGTCAGATCACCTCGCCTAACAACGCCATCGGCCTGCTCGGTGCTGCGCGTGACCTCAACCTGCCGCTCTACAAGGTCGCGAGCACCGAATGCGCCGATATCCGTCGCCGCACGGACGCGCTCAACCGAGACCGGTACGGCTCCCATCGCAAGCTCGCGACCGGCGGCGTCTTCGATCCTGGCTTCGACAGGTGGACATTCCAGCAGATCCTGCCGACCCGCGAGCCGCTGCGCGGGGCCCCGGTGACTCTGGAAGCACGCAGCGTCGACGTGATCTTGCCTGCTGGGGTCACCAGCGGTGAATTCGAGAAGCGCCTCCACCAGGCCATGTCGAATGCCAGCCTGAATTCCTGGCTCGAGAAGAGCGACGGCATCGCGCACTGCGCCCTGGTGGGTCTGGATCCCCGCGAGCAGCAGCGCTTCACCGCCCTCCGGTTCGGCAAGCCCGCCAGGATCTCGCCCGCCGAAGAAATCTACATCTTCCGCCCGATCGGAGAGGACGCCGACCGCCTCCTGACCATCATCGAGACCATCATCTACCAGCTTGTGCTCGGCACGGCTTCCCCGGCCAATCCGCTCTGGTCAAGCGCCAGCCAGCATGCCGGGCGCCGTGATGGCGCGCCCTTCGACCGTCGCCACGCTTCCTCCTGACCACCCAGCGCCGCCGGGCCGTCTGAGAGACGGTTCGGCGACCACATCCCGACGCCCGCAGGGGCAACCTCCCTCATCCCAAACGAACGACAGACCCATGACCGCCAGCACCCATTCCGACCTGCTCTCTCTCCATCATGTCTCCTTCGATCCCACGGTCCGCCCCGTCACCTCAGAGCTCGCCGCTATGCAGCTCGATCGCCCCAGCGACGGCGACTACATCGCCTTCATCCGCAACACCCCCTCGCTCGTCGCCATCGCCGCTCGGTGCGCTCAGCGGTCTCAGGAGCTCGAGCGGTTCATTCGGATGGCGGAAGCCTCGGCGCCGTTCCTGGTGCGCGAGCAGGTCTCGACGCCTCAGGCCTTCGCCATGCTCTCCGAGGACGCAACGCTGGCCCTGGCCCTGCTGCCGGCGCGCACCGCCGCCGACCAGCACGCGCGCCGCGAGCACGGCTTCGCCCTGATCCGGGCCGTCCACGAACTCGATGATCCGACGCTGGAGCCGCTGGCCCGCACGGCCTTCGGCATCGAGCCGCTGTCTACGACGACGGCCGGTGCCGTGGCGACGAACGCACTGGCCCATGCCGTGGCCAGCTACCGCGAGATCGAGGCATCCCGCAGCACCGCGACCGTGCATCGCATCGAGGATGCCGCTTCCCTTCGGTCGTTCCTTGAGCAGGCCCCAGACTTCAACGCGCTCTACCGCGCGGTCGAGCTTCATAGTCGGGCGGCCGACCGCCTGGCGGAAAGCCTTGTTGGGTCCGACCTCGGCCATGAGGAGCACCAGCAGGTCGCGATGGCGCTGGAGGGGGCGACGCTTCAGGCTTGCATCGCACTCCTGAGGATTGCGCTGTCGCCAGCCCATGGCGATCTCGATCGCTGGGACAAGCTTGCCGCGCAGGTCGTCCCCCACCCGACGCCACAGCTCGCTGCGACCCTGTCGCTGGCCAAGAAGATGTCGGTCTCCCTGCGCGAGATGCTGGCGGCGCATCCGCTGGTCTGAGCCTCCGGGCACCTGAGGAAAGCAAGAGGGCGTCCCGTCGGGGCGCCCTTTTCGTTTGGCGAGGGATGAAGTGCGGCCAGTCGGTCGTCACCCCCATGAAGCAGGAAAACAGACATGAACTTGAATCTCGAGCATCTCGCCGCGCAGCCGGATCGCGACCGCCGGCAGGCCGACCCCATCGGCGCGATCCTCACCCGCCTCCACGACGATCCCACGATCACCGACCTGATCGCGCTGCGGGAGTCGCAGCCGGACCTGTGCGATGCCGCGGTGAAAGCCGAAGCCCACCGCGACGCCTATGGCTGGTCCGCCAGCCAGGCCGACGTCAGCTCGCTTGCGCGCATCGCGCTGCTCACGATCGCCGGCGCGCACGCGATGGTCGTTGCGATCTTCCCGGCAGCGTCGGTCGACGACGTCGACGCGAAGGTCTCCCTCCAGCCCAGCCAGGAATGGCTGGCCAACTGGCAGGGCAGCGGCGACTTCGCCCGCGGACGGATCGCGTTGGCAGCCTTCAATCCTGGACAGGCGACGGTGCCGCCGCGCGCGGAGACGACCGTCCGCGAAAGCGCGCTCTACCCCTGGCCTCCGCAGGGCTTCGACCTCGCCGCCGAAATCGATCGTCTGGCGACGCGTCGGATCTACACGCACGAGCAACTCCAGGTCCTGTCCGCCTTCGCACGCGAGGGGCTGGACATGCAGGCCATCCTCGAGAAGGCCCGGGACTACTTCAGCGCCGCCGACCGTCTTCTCAAGGACGCGATGCGGCTTGGCCCGATGGCTCACCAGACCCGGCTGGCTGCTGAAGGCGCCCTGATCGCCGCCTACCTGTCGTGCGGGCAGATCGCAGTCTGGCCAGCGCGGCGCGGCACGCGCGACCGGGACGCTAAGCTCGCCATGCAGGGCCTCGTGAACGGGCGGGCGATGACGGCCGATCCGTTGAACATGCAGGCGGCTATTCGGCACGGGGCAACGTTCACATCGCAGGTCAGCCTGGCCGAGCCGCGGCTGTTCGCGGATGTACGGATGGGCGAATGGGTGGCGAACGTGTAGGCGGGACGCGCCACTTCATGGCGCAGCGAGCACTGAACGGGGGTCACTGTCCATTCGGACGTTTAGCGCCGACATCCTGGCTTTCGCGCGGGGTCTTTAGCCTCCCCTTAGCCGCCTGAGCCGATCTGAGCTGGAACAGCATCGCCAAGCCGGTTCGCCCTACGAAGAGTGCGGGGAAGCATGTCGTCGATCTCCTTCTCCGAGAACATCAGCTCCTCGTTATCTTTCAAACCCTTTTGGGCCTGAGCGTAGGCCGTGCCGTCCGTGAACGGGGCCGCAAGGTAGAGCTTGTGCAAATTGCTCTGCAGGGCGTCCCTCCGCTCTCTGAGTGATTCAGTCGCTAGTTGGTCATCAAGGGAGTCCGCGATCAGGCTGAGATAGGACTCCCGCACGTTCCAAATGTCCGAAGCCGATTCGCGGTGTCGCTGCGCCAAAGCACCCGGATCGAGGTCTTTCAGGTAGGCGTTGATCATCAGGCTGAGGATGGCGAGACCGGCAGTCGCATAATCGGCGTAGTGGAGCAATTCCGTACGGCCTTTGAACAGGGCAGAGATCGCGCCGCCTGTGATCAACGCCGACAAAACGATGTTCGCAACCTTCCAGCGCTTCTGCTTGAGCGCCAGCCGCTCGGCCATTTTCTCGTGAATTTTATGTGTATAGGCGCACCGGCCATAACATTCACGGACCTGGCTCTCGAGGTGATACCGAGGATCAGAGAGGGAAGGTAGGGCCAAAAATTTGCCTCCATTTCGCGCGGCGCTTGACGGCGTCGATGTCGTTCTGGAAAGCGCAGGCCGCGACAGACAGATCGTAGTCAGTGAGGGCCTTCACCCAAAACACGCCGGTCTTATATACCCTTGAACCACTCCCCGGCATGAGCCAATAGGTCTTGTCGCGGTCGAGGTCGTAAAGATATTTGAGGAAATCCCTCACCATGTAGTCGTGCCAGCCATATGACTGCGCCCTATCGGGCCATGTCTCGATGAACTGGTAGCCAAGCGCGTCGATCAACGCGCCCGTAATGGGAACGGAGTTGTAATCTCGCCAGACCCTCATCATGCGGCAGAGCGCCTTGAGGTTGCTGTTAACGGCCGCGTTACGCGTTTGGATGGCGGCAATCTCCGCTTTGGGATTGCAGGTTTTCCAGCTGCCGCCGTTGTTCGAATTCGGGTAGGTCCATGTCCCGCCCTTGTTGTCGAAAACGGGCAAAATCTCGAATTTTAGTCCGTCGTCGAACGTCAGCACGACCACCTGTCCATCACCGCCGAGCTTGCTGGAATGGAAAGTCGTTAGCAGCGAATTCTTCACTGCCTGAAGGAGCGCAGATTGTCCGTTGGTCTGATAGGCGTTGTATTTTGCGTATTCGTCGTACGGTAGACGAAAAGCAACATCGAGGTCGCTGACCCCGCGAGCCGCCGTGTCGCGGCCGTATGAGCCGACATAAAGGCTATGGGCGGTTGCGGAATCTGTGTTCCAGAAGTCCTTATTCAGGCGCGTCGTGATACGCCCGTACCGCGTCGCGATTGACGAAATGAGGTCTCTGCCGATGTTATAGCTCTGCCGGAACGCGTAGAAATCGTCATAGACGCTCATCCCAAGCGGCCCCCAACCGATGCAATTGCGCAGATGGTGACAACTTAGTAAATGTGCAACGCTCCAAGCCCGATTATGCCTGGATAATGCTGAGGCTCCGTAGAACCGTCCATTCGGCTTTGCTGCTGATTTCCTCTCGCCTAAAGCGCATAACGGCGGAACCTCTTCATCGCCTTGGCCAATTCCGCAGTGGTGGGTCTTTCGTACTTGCGTCCGACCGATCCTGGTGTGTGCCCGGTGATTGCGTCCCGGTATCGTTCCTCGATACCGAAGCTCGCCGCGATCGACTTCCAGGTACCGCGCCATCCGTGGTTCGGATCGACCTCTTTCCGTAGGGTGGCCTTGGCGCGGATAAAGACGGCGACGCCTGAAGCCCGAACCTCGGAGGCATCTCGCGATGCGCTATCGGTGCGACCAGACACCTCGGGCGGATCGATGAAGAGGGGCCCTTTGCCGACGCTGCGGACGTAGTCGAGAAAGCCGATTTCGATGACGTGCTCGTGAATCGGAACGGTTCGGTCCTCGTCCGTCTTGGTCTTGAAGAGATCCATCACCCACGTGCTGCCCTCCTTCCGGATATGCTCCGCCTCGAGGCTGACGAGTTCTTGGATGCGAGCACCCGAGTAAGCCGCGAGCCAAGGCGTCCAGCGGTTTCCCGCGGCGGATTTCGGATATCGCCCTCCCATCTCGACCGCATTTGCAGCCGTGAGGATCGAAACGATTTCGGCATCAAGGAAGCGCCTCTCGTGCTTCGTTTTCGCGGCCCTGGGCAGTTTGATCTTGAGGCCGTGGATCGGATTTTCCTTGATCCGCGCGCCGCCTTCCTCCGTCATCGCGAAGTTCAACACCGACTGGATGGCGACGAGGTCGTTGTTCCGGACCGTCTTCTTGCTGATGCCCTCCTGGGCCGTGCGGTGCTTGATCCATGCGTTGACACGATCTTTGGTCAGCGAGCGGAAGTCGGCATGGTCGGTGAACGCGGACAGCTTCTCGATCGTCGACTGGTAACGCCGCAGCGTGGAGGGCTTGACGAACTCCAGCATCGCTTCGCGCATCGCCTCGAAGAGCTGCGCGATGCTCATGGCTCCATCATCGCGGGAGGCAGGAGGATGCGTGCCACAAGATGCCACCATCGGAGGCTGAGGGGGCACAAATGGCGGAAAGTAGGCAGGCTTCTCTTCGTCGCTGAAATCGCCCTCGAGCATGCGACCAAGTGCCTTGCTGCCGGCCAACTCCGCTCGACGGAATTCCCATAGGAGGTGAGGGCGGCTGGCGTCGTCGGACTGAACACCCTTGAGAGCCAGGGCTGCATCGACGCGGGCGCCGTAGCGGTGCTCAAGAGCCATCGCTTCCTTCTCAGCCGAAAAGACGCCCGGAACCACGGCTGCCAGAATGGCGATGAAATCCGCCCCCTGTTCCTCAAGAAGGCTTTCCAGCCAGCCTACGAGGGCTGTCTGTTGATCGTCGGGACTAAGATGGGGGTATTCTGCGAGAAACCGGGCGAACTGGGCGTTCATCGCCTCGCGAGAGGTCACGGCCGAGCGATCGTCAATCTCGCTGATTCGCTCACGGTACGCATCGGCCGACAGCGCGACCACCTGACGCTTCGAGAGCGACGTGGGACCGTCCTTGATCGCCTTCCAGTGCTGAAGCAGGGCCTCATGGGCTTCCGCGTACCGCCGGGCCGCCTCATCGCGGTCGGAGGTGCGGAGGCTGACTTCGACGTAGCCTGCGCTGATTGCGACAGGCGTGCGCCTGCCCGCGATCGGCAGGACGACGTGTCCACGCACCTTATCGGCGATTTCGGAGGGAACACGGACTTTGAGAAGCCAGTTGGCGCTGGTGCCTCGTTTGATCGGTCTGGCCATACGTAGAGCCATTGAGTGAGCTTCCTGAGTGAGAGTGAATCTCACGGAAACCCTCGTTTTCACTTAACCTCCTGCGATCAAACAGGAAGAAAAGTGGTGCCCAGGAGAGGACTCGAACCTCCATAACAGGCTACTAAGCATTGATATTAAACGGTTTTCTTGGTGTCCGCGATGGGTGGGTGTCAAAGGGAGGTGCCGATCCCTAGCGTGTGAATTGGATAGCACGATCATGAGTTAATTCCAACGGCGGAGGGCTTTCCGGTCTGCCTTTTATGATCAACGGGAAGCTGTAGTCGGGTGCAGCCGGCTCGCCGGATCAACGTTCCAGATACAATGCCAAACGGCTCGCCGCGTTCCGAAGGTGCAGTTCCGCCGCCGCATGGGCGCGCTGGCCGTCGCGGTCCAAGATCGCATTGAATATCGCCTGATGTTCGCCCTGAACGATCTGGGCCATGCCGGCGAGTCTGGCCGTGTTGGCGCGCGCGGTCCGGATAAAGCTGCGCACGCGCCGGTCGAGAAACTCCGACAGGTCGCGGAAGAACGGATTGCCCGTCGCGTCGACGATGGCGCGGTGGAAGGCGACATCCTCGTCTACGCCCGACTCGCCCCGGTCGATCGCGGCCTGCATCGCCTCAAGCCTTGCGCGGATCACGCCGAGATCGGCCTCGCTGTGCCGTTCGGCGGTGTGTTGGGTCGCGGCCGCCTCGACCGCCATGAGCAATTCGACGATATGGCGCAACTCGGCCTTGTCCGAGAAATTGGCGACATCGAGCCGGAACACGGAGCTGGCGCCGGGCTCCGCGACAAAGGCGCCCGCACCCTGGCGCGACAGCACCAATCCGTCATGTTTGAGCCGCCCGACAGCCTCTCGCACGATCGGCCGGCTGACCCCATAGGTCGCGGCCAACTGCTGCTCGGTCGGCAGGCGCTCGCCGGCCTGGAGACGCCCCGATGCGATTTCTTCGCGCAGCCGCAACGCCAGTGTGTCGGCGAGCGAGGGAGCACGTCCCAGAATGTCACGCAAAGGCTCGAAACGGCTCTTGTCTGCGACCATGACGTCCAATCGTTTCCGCTAGCTGGCGATGTGCAGGCCACCATTGACGTGAATCGTCTCGCCGGTGATGAACCGTGCCAGATCGGAGCACAGGAAGGCAACGACGCCCGCGACCTCGGCGGCGGTCCCCAGCCGCTGCAGCGGGGTATTGGGGATCAGCTCGGGCTTACGGGCGATCAGGGGCTGCACCATCGGTCCCTCGATCAGGCCCGGCGACACGGCGTTGACGCGGATCTTCGGCGCGAGTTCCAGCGCCAGTGAGCGTGTTAGGCTGAGCACGCCGCCCTTGGCCGCGGCATAATGGGCGTGGGCGAAACTGCCGCGGTGGCCGGCCATCGAGGCGATGTTCACGATCGCTCCGCCTGGTGCCAGATGCGGGATCGCCGCGCGGCAGGTGTGGAAGACGCCATCGAGATTGATCGCGATCGATTGCCGCCACTCGGCTTCGCTCATTTCGCTGACCAGCGCGTCGCGATACAGCCCGGCCGCCGTCACCACGAGGTCGATGCGGCCAAACCGGGCGACGGCCGACGTGACGGCATGCTGGGCATCGCCGGCTTCGGTCACGTCCTGGCGCAGGGCCAGCGTCCTTGCGCCTTCGGGGGCGAGCTCCCGGGCGAAGGCCACGACCGCATCGCCGTCGAGATCCGTCAGGACGCAAGCTGCGCCATGCGCATGGAAGAGCGTGGCGATCGCTCGGCTGATTGCGCCGCTTGCACCCGTCAGTAGCAGCACTTTCCCCGACATATCGATCATGGCGTGCGCCTCAGGTCATCAGCCAGCCACCGGCCACGTCGCAGACTTGGCCGGTGATGAAGGCGGCATTGTCGGAGGTCAGGAACAGGCAGGTCTGGGCGACATCTTCCGCTTTCCCCAGCCGGCGCAGCGGCGTGGCCAGCCGCGCCGCCTCATTGGCTTCCGGCGCACTGCCGCGCATGAGCGGCGTGTCGATCCGGCCCGGCGCCACCGCGTTGACTGTGATGCCGTCTGGCCCCAGTTCGCCTGCAAGATGCTTGGTGAAGCCGATCAGCGCCGCCTTCGTCGCGGCGTAGTGGACGCCGACGATGTCGCAATAGGTCTTGCCCGCCACCGAGGAGACGCTGACGATCGCGCCGTGCCCGGCCGCGCGCATGCCCGGCACAACGGCGCTCGCGCACAGGAAGGCGCCGGTCAGATTGACGTCCAGCACCCGGCGCCATTCGTCCGCGCTCATATCCCCGAGCCGGGCGCGCTTGCCGTCAGCGCCCGATTTCGGCGAAATCCCGGCATTGTTAATCAGGACATCGACCGGACCGAACGCGTCGCCGATGCGAGCAATCGCCAGCGCGACCGAAGCCTCGTCGGCGACGTCGGCGGACACCGCGAGCGCCGCCGCGCCGCGCTGGGCTGCCGCTGCGGCGGCTGCCGCAGCGAGCTCAGGGTCATGGTCGAGATAGGCGACGCTGGCGCCGGCTGCCGCATGGGCATCGGCTATCGCCTGCCCGATGCCGCGCCCCGCGCCGGTGACCAACACGATCTTGCCGCGATGACTGCTCATTTGCGCAGCTCAAGCATGATCTTGCCGAGATGGGCACTCGATTCCATCAGCTCATGCGCCTGCCGGGCCTGCTCCAGCGGGAAGGTCGCGTGGATGATCGGCTTGACCGTCCCCGCCTCCAGCAGCGGCCAGACTTCGCGGCGCAGATGGGCGGCGATCTCCGCCTTGAGCGCGACCGAGCGGGCCCGCAATGTCGAGCCGGTCAGAGTCAAGCGCCGCAGCATGACGTTCATCAGGTCGAGATCGGCCCTGCTGCTCTGCAGGAAGGCGATCTGCACCAGCCGCCCTTCAAGCGCCAGAATGCCTAGATTCCGTTGGATATACGGCCCGCCGACCATGTCGAGCACGACATCGACACCCCGGCCTTCGGTCAAGCGCTTGACTTCATCGACAAAATCCGAGGCCCGGTAATCGATCGCCTCGTCGGCGCCCAGCGAGCGGCAGAAATCGCATTTCTCCGCCGAACCAGCCGTCGCATAGACGGTCGCGCCGGCATTTTTCGCCAGCTGGATCGCGGTCGAACCGATGCCACTCGATCCGCCATGGATCAGGATCGTCTCGCCCGCCTTCAAGCGGCCGCGCGTGAAGACGTTGTCGTAGACCGTGAAATAGGTCTCGGGCAGGCCGCCTGCCTCGAGGAGCGAGAGCGGCTTTGGCACCGGCAGGCAGAGTGGCTCGTCGGCGATGGCATACTGCGCATAGCCACCGCTGATCACCAGCGCGCAGACCGCCTCGCCGATGCGGGCTTCCGCGATGCCGTCGCCCACGGCGACGATATGACCGGATATCTCGAGGCCGGGAACCTGCGTCGCACCGGGCGGAGGCGGATAGCCGCCGCCGCGCTGAAGGCAGTCGGGCCGGTTAATGCCGGCCGCCGTGACCTCGATCAGGACTTGGCCCGGACCCGGCTGTGGCACGGGCGCGGTCTCGATGTCGATCACCTCCGGGCCACCGGCCCCCGAGAATCGCACCTGCTTCATCGTCTGCGGCAATGCCATGGTCTCGTCTCTCCCTGGACGGGCGCTGTCAGCGCGGGGTCGAAACACTCTCATGGCGTTTGCGGGCCCAATTGCAGAGCTAGCAAAACTCCACTTGTCAGGCAACTTGGTTATCTGCATGATCATGTGGCTGGGGGAACGTCCAGCCGGGTCCCCCGCTTTGGTGGGGACCGCAAGAAATGCTCGTGACAGCGGTCCAAGGGAGGACATGATGAGGTTCGTAAAGCGTACGGCGCTCGCTGCGCTATTGGCTCTGTCGGCAATGCCTGCAATCGCCCAGGTCAAGATCGGGGCTCTTTATCCCTTCTCCGGCGGCCTTGCGCTCTTGGGCGACGAGAGCTTCCGCGGCCTCGAGATCGCGATCGAGGAGCGCAACGCGGCGGGCGGTCTCAAAGGTCAGAAGCTCGAAATCGTCAAGGGTGATGCCGTCGAGCCCAACCAGGCGGTCGGCGAGGCGCGGCGCCTGACCTCTGTCGACAAGGTGCCGGTGATCTTCGGGACCTATTCGTCCTCGCTCTCGATCGCGGCGACGCAGGTCGCGGAACTCGCCGGCGTGCCCTATTTCGAGCTCGGGGCGATTTCGGATCCGATCACCGAGCGCGGCTTCAAGAACGTCTATCGCACCAACCCGACCGCGCGCGATTTCGCCAGCCGGATGGTGGATGCCATCGGCGAGGCGATCGCCCCGGCGCTCGGCGTCGAAGCCAAGTCGCTCAAGGTCGCGATCATCCATGAGGACTCGCTCTACGGCCAAACGGTCGCCGGCTACCAGACCGCCCGCGCCAAGGAGAAGGGCGTCAACGTTGTCGAGACGCTGCCCTATTCGGCGAAGTCAGTCGATCTGACCCCCGTGATCCTGCGGCTTAAGACGGCTGGCGCCGATGTCGTGCTGCAGACCTCCTACCAGAACGACACCGCGCTGTTCTTCCGCCAGATGAAGGAGCAGGGCTTCAAGCCCAAGGCCATGATCGGGGCCGGCGGCGGTTATTCGCTGCGCGACACCATGCTGGCGGTCGGCGCGGAGAATATGGAAGGCGCGCTCAACGTCGACTTCACCCAGTACCGCACCAATCCCAAGGCGGCGCCCGGTGTCGACGCGTTCGTCAAGAAGTACCAGGCCAAATACGGCACCGCGCCCCGTTCGGGCCACTCGCTCGCCAACTACATGGGCGCGCAGATCTTCCTCGACGCGATGGAGAAGGCCTCCGATCTGAAGGCGGCCTCGATCCGGGCTTCGGTGATGAAGGTCGATGTGCCCGTCGGCACCACCCCCACCGGCTGGGGCGCGAAGTTCGCCGAGAGCGGCCAGAACAGCCGCGCCGTGCCGTTCCTGATGCAGTGGCAGGGGGGAGAGCTCGTGACCGTGTTCCCGGAAGACGCCGCCGTCGCGAAGATGAAGGTTGGCATCGGCACCAACTGACGCCGAGGGTCCGACGGTTCCCGTCGGGCCCGCCTCGCCATCCGGGACGCGACCGGAGCCGCTTCAACTCTGGGATCCCTCACCGGGCAAGATCGCGCCGCTGAGGGATCCAAGGACGGCTGGCAGTCGTCCGGAATGGCCGCGGGCCGGCGCGCAAAATCATCCGCTTCGCTGCTTCAGGGCCGCTCATCCGCCCCCCCCCCCTTTCGGCGACCATTCGACTTCGGAGACGCCTGCCATGGACGTGCTAGTCCAGTTGCTGCTCAACGGCATCATGCTCGGCAGCATGTATGCCATCATCGCGGTGGGACTGACGCTGATCTTCGGCATCGTCCGCGTCGTGAACTTCGCCCATGGCGAGTTCCTGATGATCGGTATGTATGCGACCTATCTGCTCGCCACTAAGCTCGGCTGGCACCCTTACGTGTCAGCCGTGCCGGTCGTCGTGCTGCTGTTTTGCGTCGGGGCGCTGGTGCAGCGCTTCATCATCCAGCCACTGCTGAATGCCGACGAGCACATCCAGATCTTCGCAACCGTCGGCCTCTCCACTGCGCTGGTCAATCTCGCCTTGATGATCTTCGGTGCCGATCTCTACTCCGTCTCGACGCCGAGCGCCCGCCAGTCGGTCTCGCTCGGCGGCTATACGGTGCTCTCGGGCCAGATCGTGATCCTGGCCTGCGCGCTGGCGTTGGTGGCGGGTCTGCACATCTTCATGCAGAAGACGCCGCTCGGCCGCGCCATCCGCGCCACCGCGCAGAACCGCAACGCCGCCTTGCTGATGGGTGTGCGCGTCGACCGGATTTACATCATCTCGTTTGGGCTCGGCGCGGCCTGCGTCGGCCTCGCCAGCGCGCTCGTCATGCCGCTCTTTCCGGTGACGCCGACGATCGGCTCCTATTTCGTGCTGACCGCCTTCGTGGTCGTCGTGCTCGGCGGCATGCGCAGCATGTACGGCGCCTTCGCCGGCGCAATGATCATCGGCATCGTCGACAGCCTGTCGGGCTACTACATCGCGCCCGACCTCAAGGAGGTCGTCTATTTCGCGATCTTCATCCTGATCCTGATCTTCAAGCCGACCGGCCTGTTCGGTTTCGGCCGCGGGACGGAGTGAACCTATGACCTCCCGCACGCAAGCAGCCTCTATCCAGCCCGCGCGCCGCAGCCCGATCGCCGCCTTTACCCATCCGCGCGTCTATGTCTCGCTGATCCTGCTCTCCCTGCTGCTGATCATCCCGATGCTCAGCGACTCGGCCTTCATCATCCATGTCTTCGTGACGATCTGCGTCTTCGCCGGTCTCTCCACCGCCTGGAACATCGTCGGCGGCTATGCCGGCCAGCTCTCGCTCGGACATATGATGTTCTACGGCATCGGCGGTTACACCACCGCGCTGCTGATCCAGCATTTCGGGCTGTCGCCATGGATCGGAATGTGGGCGGGCGCGGCGCTTTCGGCCGTCGTCGCGGTCTGCATCGGCTATCCCTGTTTTCGTCTGCGCGGGCCGTTCTTCTCGCTTGCGACGATCGCCTTCCTCGAGGTGATCCGCCTGCTCGCAATTCACTTCCACGGGGTCACCGGCGGTTCGGCCGGGTTGATCGTGCCGCTGAAGATCGGTTGGGCCTGGATGATCTTCCAGGACAAGTTCAACTACCTGATCATCGCGTTTGGCCTGCTGCTGCTGACGCTGATCGTATCCTACGCGATCCGCAACGCGCGCCTGGGCTATTACCTGACGGCCGTGCGCGAGCGCGAGGACGCAGCCTCCGCTGCCGGCATCAGCCCGACCGACGTCAAGCTCAAGGCCGTCGTGATTTCGGCCGCCCTCACGAGCCTGATCGGCTCTTTCCACGCGATGTATACGACCTTCCTCGAGCCGGCGACGATGTTCTCGCTCTCGACCTCGATCGAAGTGGCGATGTTTGCCCTCATCGGTGGGCTCGGAACCGTCGTCGGGCCGCTGCTGGGTACCGTGCTCGTGGTGCCGATCGCGGAACTCGCGCGCGGCTGGCTGGGCGCCTCCGCCAACGGCCTGCACGGCTTCGTCTACGGCACGGTGTTGGTGCTGATTACCCTGACCCTGCCTGGCGGCCTCGTCGGCACCTTCGGAGCGCGTATCGGCCGCCTAATCGACCGGCTTCCGGGTGGACAGCCGCGGCCCGAACAAGAGGCCCCAGCCTTGCGCCAGATCACCGGTACACCCGGCGAAACGATGCTCGAGACCAAGAACCTCGTCATGCGCTTCGGTGGCCTGGTCGCGACCGACGACGTCTCCATGGTGCTGAAGCGCGGTGAGATTCTCGGCATCATCGGCCCCAACGGTGCCGGCAAGACGACACTGTTCAACCAGATCTCGGGTTTCTTGAAGCCCTCGTCGGGTAGCCTCGCCATCGTTTCGGGTGGGCAGGTGACGACGCCTGCGAGCGCCGACGCCTTCGCCCGTGCCGGTGTTGGCCGCACCTTCCAGATCGTGCAGCCCTTCGGCAAGCTGACCGTGATCGAGAACATCATGATCGGCGCCTTCATGCGTCATCCCGATGTCGCCTCCGCACGTGCGGTGGCGCTGCGGGTCTCGACGTTGGTGGGCCTCCAGCATGTCCGCGAGGTCGAGGCGCGCAACCTTCCGATCGGGGATCTCAAGCGCCTCGAAGTCGCGCGCACGCTCGCCACCGAGCCCGACATCCTCCTGCTCGACGAGGTCATGGCCGGCCAGAGCCAGACCGACACACAAACGATGGTCGCGCTGATCCGCGCCATCCGCGACACCGGCGTTACGGTGATCGCCATCGAGCACAACATGCAGGCGATCATGAGCCTGTCGGACCGCATCATCGTGATCGATTCCGGCAAGGTGATCGCGCAGGGCGATCCGCAGGCCGTGGTCCGCGACCGCCGCGTGATCGAGGCCTATCTCGGAGAGGATTTCGCCAATGCTCAAGGTCTCTGAGCTGACGGCCGGCTACGGCCGGACTACGATCCTCCAGGATGTTTCGATCCGGATCGGCAAGGGCGAGGTCGTCACCATCATCGGCGCCAATGGTGCCGGCAAGACGACGCTGCTTCGCGCGATCTCGGGGCTGGTGAAGCCGACGTCCGGCTCGATCGTCTTCGACGGGCAGGAAATCGCCGGTGCGACCGCCGCCGATATCGTCGGACAAGGCCTCATCATGGTGCCCGAAGCCCGCCAGCTGTTCCCGGTCATGACGGTGCGCGACAACGTCATGATGGGTTGCTACCACGCCAAGACGCGCGAAGGCTCGGCGGCCCGCTTCGAGGAGGTGCTGGAGATCTTCCCGCGCGTGCGCGAGCGGCTCGATCAGCTCGCCGGCTCGCTGTCGGGCGGCGAACAGCAGATGGTCGCGATCGCCCGCGGGCTGATGGCCAAGCCCCGGCTCTTGATGCTGGATGAGCCCTCGCTGGGCCTCGCTCCGATCATCGTCCAGCAGATGTTCGGCATCGTCGAGCGCATCTGCGCGATGGGGACGACAGTGCTCCTCGTCGAGCAGAAGGCCTTCCATGCGCTGAAGATCGCGCAGCGTGCCTATGTCATCGAGAACGGCCGCATCGCCATGGAAAACACCGGCGCGGGCCTCCTCGCCGACCCGCACATCAAGACCGCCTATCTCGGGATATGAGCGCGATGACGGACATCTCCGGCCACACCCGCGTCTATGCGATCCTCGCCGATCCGGTGCATCACGTCCTAACACCGCAGAAGCTGAACGCGCTGATGCGCGAGCGCGGCCATGATGGGGTGATGGTGCCCGTGCAGGTGGCGCCCGGTGACCTCGCCACGGTCGCCGCGGGCCTCAAGGGCATGAAGTCGCTGGGCGGCTTCGTCGTCACCGTTCCCCATAAGACGGCGATCGTCGCGCTCTGCGACGAGGTCTCGCGGCAGGCGCAACTGGTGGGCGCGGTCAACTGCGTCCGGCGCGCAGCCGATGGCCGTCTGATCGGTGAGATCCTGGACGGGCTCGGCTTCGTCGCCGGACTGCGGCGCGAGGGCTTCGAACCGAGCGGCCGTCGTGTCCTCCTGCTCGGGGCGGGAGGCGCCGCCAATGCGGTTGCCTTCGCTCTGGCGGAAGCCGGCGTTGCCAGCCTCGCCATCGCCAACCGCACCCGTGCGAAATCGCAGGATCTCGCGCGGCGTCTGGCGCAGGCCTTTCCAGAGCTGCGCGTCGAACTCGACAACCCGGATTCGGCGGAATGCGACATCGTCGTCAACGGCACATCGCTTGGCCTCGCCGCGGGCGACGCGCTGCCTGTCGACGCATCGCGCCTTTCACCTGACCACATCGTCGCGGACGTGATCATGCAGCCCCGCCTTACGGCGCTGCTCGCAGCCGCACAGGCTAGGGGCTGCCGCATCCATTACGGCCTGCCAATGCTCGAATGCCAGCTCGAACTGATGGCTGATTTCATGGGCATGATGGGACCGGGCTTGACGGCTTCTGGCAGTACATCATCGGGCCTGTCGCCATGACCCCGGCCCCCGATCGCAACCGGGACCTCGCCGGCAAGATCGCGCTGATCACCGGCGGGGGCTCTGGGCTCGGGCTCGCCATGAGTCAGCGCTTTTCCGCGCGCGGGGCAAGGGTCGTCGTGCTCGATCGCGATGCGGCTGCCGCTGCGGCGTTTGCCGGCATCGAAGGTGCGGCCTTTATTTCCTGTGACGTGTGCGAACCGGAGGCGGTGGACGCCGCTTTCGACCAGGCGGAGGCGTCGGTCGGTCCCCTCGACATCGTCATCGCCAATGCGGGCATTTCGCAGAACAGCCCGACGCTGGCGTTGAACTTCGCGGATTGGCGCCGGGTCATGAGCGTCAATCTCGACGGCGTTTTCCTGACCGCGCAGGCCGCCGGGCGGCGGATGGTCCCGCGCCAGCGCGGCGTCATCCTCCTGATGGCTTCAATGTATGGCGTCGTCGCTGCGCCCGAGCGCCTCGGCTACTGCGCCTCGAAAAGCGCCGTCGCGATGATGGCCAAGGCGCTGGCGCTCGAATGGGCTGGTGACGGCCTGAGGGTCAACGCGCTGGCCCCTGGCTATGTCCGCACGCCCTTTCTCGATGATCTGATCGCGCGCGGACGCCTGGACGCTGATGCCCTGACCACGCGCATGCCGATCGGCCGCTTCATCGAAACCGATGAGGTCGCCGCGCTGGCCGCCTTCCTCGCCAGCGACGAGGCGAGCGCCATCACCGGCCAGGTTGCTGGCGTCGACGGAGGCTGGAGCGCCAATGGCTACATCTGAAACCACGGCTGGAGGTTGGCACTGATGCCGAGGCGCGAAAAGCTGAACGCCGCGGCGCCCTGGATCGCGTTGCGCTCGACGCCGGGTGACTGGAAGGCGGCCGACCCCGTTCTGCTCGGCAGCATGCTGACGCAGCTTCATCTGATCCGCGCCTTCGAGGAGAGCGTGCTCGAACTCGCCGGCGAAGGGCTCGTCCACGGCCCGGCGCATTCCTCGATCGGCCAGGAGGGCGGCGCCGTCGGATCGGTGATCGGCCTGCGGCCTTCGGATCAGGTCAACGGCTCGCATCGCGGCCATCACCAGTTTCTCGCCAAGACCCTGTCCTACCTCGCCCCGACCCTCGATCCGACCGCGGATTTCGCGCTCCCCCTCGAAGCCATGCTGCACCGCAGCCTGGCCGAGATCCTCGGCCTGGAACCCGGCTTCGGCCATGGTCGCGGCGGCTCGATGCATTTGCGGTGGATCGAAGCTGGCGCGCTGGGCACCAACGCCATCGTCGGCGGCGGCGTGCCGCTGGCGGCTGGCGCCGCAATGGCTCACAAGCTCGCCGGCACGGGCGACATTGCCGTGACCTATTTTGGCGATGGCGCGATCAATATCGGCTCGACGCTGGAGACGATGAACCTTGCGGCCGCCTGGTCGCTCCCCCTGCTCTTTGTCGTCGAGAACAACCTTTATGCGGTCGCCACCCATGTCGATGAGGCGGCGCGCGAGACCCGTCTGTCGGGGCGTGGGCCGGGCTTCGGCATCCCCGCGTGGCGCGTCGACGGCATGGACCCGCTCGCCGTCCATCTGGCGACGCAGGAGGCCGCCGCCCTGTTGCGCGCCGGCCGGGGCCCGGCGCTGATCGAGCTCGAGGTCTATCGCTATTTCCACCAGAACGGACCGCTGCCCGGCTCTGCCTTCGGCTATCGCGCCAAGGAGGAGGAAACCGCCTGGCGTGGCCGTGATCCTCTAGCGCGTGTCGGCACCGAGATGACGGCGCTGGGACTGATCGATGACAGCGCAGTCGCCGATCTGCGCGAGCGCTGCGTCGCCCTGATGAAGGACATTGCGGGCCGCCTGCTCGAACCCGACGGCAACCGCCGTCGCATCCGCCCGGACCTTTGGCCCGACACCGCTTTCGTCGATATCGGCCTGCGTGGCGAACTGCCGGGACTGCCCAAGGGCGGCCCGCCGGCCGGGCCGGTGATCGAGCGCAAATTCGTCGACGCCATCGCTGATGTGCTGCATAGGCGGCTGCAGACCGACCCCTCCCTGGTCATCATGGGCGAGGACATACACCGGCTGAAGGGCGGCACGAACGGTGCTACGCGCGGTCTGGCGGCAGCCTTTCCGGACCGTGTGCTCGGCACGCCGATCAGCGAGAACGCCTTCACCGGCCTCGCCGGCGGGCTCGCCATGGACGGCCGCTACAGGCCGATCGTCGAATTCATGTATCCCGATTTCATGTGGGTCGCGGCCGATCAGGTATTCAACCAGATCGGGAAGGCGCGTCACATGTTCGGCGGCACCACCGACGTGCCGCTGATCCTGCGCAGCAAGATTGCTATGGGCACGGGCTATGGCTCGCAGCACTCGCTCGATCCCGCCGGCGTCTTCGCGACCTCGCCGGGCTGGCGCATCGTCGCCCCTTCGACCCCGCGGGACTATATCGGGCTAATGAACGCGGCGCTGAAGGGCAGCGATCCCGTACTGGTGATCGAGCATGTCGATCTTTACCAGATGAATGGCATGATCCCGGCTGAAGACCTCGACTACACGATCCCGCTCGGCCAGGCCCACATCGTGCGCGCAGGCCGCGATCTCACCATCTTGACCTATTCCGCCATGGTCCATCGCAGCGTCGAGGCGGTCGAGGCGCTGGGTGTCGATGCCGAGATCGTGGATCTGCGCACGCTCGACCGCGCTTCGCTCGACTGGGAGACGATCGGCGCCAGTGTCCGCAAGACCCACAACGTCCTGATCGTCGAGCAGGGCGCGCGGGGAACCTCCTATGGCGCGATGCTGGCCGACGAACTGCACCGCCGCCTGTTCGACTGGCTCGACCAGCCGGTCCAGCGCGTCCATGGCCGCGAGGCCTCGCCGACGATTTCGAAGGTGCTGGAACGCGCCGCCTTTGCCGGGCGCGAGGAGGTGATGGCCGGGATCGCGCAGGTCATGGCCGAGCGCGGCACGCCGCTGGCGGGGGCCGCCGCATGAGCGCGCCCGTTAGCGAAAGCTATGACTACATCATCGTCGGCGGCGGCACGGCCGGCTGCGTGCTCGCCAACCGTCTCAGCGAGGATGCGGGCAAGACCGTGCTGCTGCTGGAGGCGGGCGGAGAGGGCAAGGGCTTCTGGATTCCGATCCCTGCCGGTTTCAGCAAGCTCCTGGTAAATCCGGCGTTCAACTGGCGCTTCAGGACCGAGCCTGAGGAGAATACCCGCAACCGTGAGATCGCGATCCCGCGCGGCAAGGGGCTGGGCGGCTCGACGCTGATCAACGGGATGATCTATGTGCGCGGCCAGGCTCAGGATTTTGATGGCTGGGCCCAGCAGGGCTGCACCGGCTGGGGCTCTGCCGATGTCCTGCCCTATTTCCGCAAGCTCGAAGCCTATGACGGGGAGGGCGACGCGACGCGTGGCCGCGGCGGTCCGTTCCCGGTGACGCAGGTCAAGGAGCGCCCGGAGATCGCCGAGGCCTTCATAGCGGCGGCCGGGCAGGCCGGCTATCCGCGCAATCGCGACTATAACGGCGCTTCGCAGGACGGCTTCGGCTATTATCAGGTCAACCAGCGCCGGGGCCGCCGGGTCAGCGCGGCCGATGCCTATCTCGCGCCGGCGCGTGGCCGCCCCAATCTGCGGGTCCTCACCGGCGCGCAGGTGCTGCGGGTCGATCTCGACGGCAGGCGCGCCACCGGCGTCACCTACCGCGTAGGCGGCGCCGCGCGCCAGGCCGCCGCGCGCGATAGCATCGTGCTGACGGCAGGCGCCATCCAGACCCCGCATCTGCTCGAACTCTCGGGCATCGGCGATCCGGCGGTTCTGGCGGCTGCCGGGCTGCCACTCCGTCATGACCTGCCGGGTGTCGGCGCCAATTACAGCGATCACTTCTGCACCCGCATGAACTGGCGGGTGAAGCTGCCGGTAACGCTGAACGAGACGACGCGCGGCTGGCGGCTTGCGGCTGCGGTCGCGCAGTATTTCCTGACGCGTAAGGGCATCCTGACGCTGGGCACCGGGCTCGCGCATGGCTTCGTGCGCACGCGGCCGGAAGTCGAGGGGCCCGACATCCAGTACTTCTTCATGCATGCGAGCTATGCCAACGCCGCCGAGCGCCGGTTGGACCGCGAGCCCGGCATGACCATCGGCGTCACGCAGCTGCGGCCGGAATCGCGGGGTATGATTCATGCCCGCGCACCGGACGTCGATACGCCGCCCGCCATCAGGCCCAATTTCCTGGCCAGCCTCACCGACCAGCAGACTATGATTGACGGCATGAAGATCGCGCGCGACATCGTCGGGCGTCAGGCGCTAGACGCCTATCGCGCTTATGAGATGGCGCCCGGGCCCGGCTGCGTCAGCGATGACGACTGGCTGTCCTTCGCGCGCGACAATGGCCAGACGATTTATCATGCCTGCGGTACCTGCCGGATGGGGCAGGGGCCTGGCGCCGTCGTCGATCCGCAATTGCGTGTCTATGGGATCGAGGGCCTTCGCGTCGCCGATGCCTCGATCATGCCGGCCGTCGTTTCCGGCAATACGCAGGCCGCCGTCCTGATGATCGCCGAAAAGGCCGCCGACCTAATCCGCCGCGCTGGCTGCTGATGAACAGGACGTAACTGCATTTTCGGCAAGCGCGGCGACTGTCATCGGCCAACTAAGACATTGGGCCAGGTCGTGCATTTGATCCTATTTCTCCCTAGGAATAGGACTTAATGATTATGCGTATTTCGAGCGAAGATCTCGACAGCGCTGGCTCGCTCCTTTCTAGATTTTCACCGGAACGGTGTCGCATTCGAGCTGACACGAGGGCATCGCCGACGGGTTGGGTGCGGCCGTCTCCAACGAACTAAGAGGCATGGAACTCCAACGTTCGAGTACTGTCGTCTCGCTCAGTTCGATGAGAGCGCGTCCAAAGGATCGCGGACCATCATCACGGTTAGCCGCTTGATGTCTCCCGAGCGCGTCGTCCATTCGATGGACCGCCCGCCTGCCATGCCGATCAGCGCGACGCCAATTGGCGTGACGACCGATATTTTGTTCACGGCGATATCCGCGTCTTCTGGCCAAACGAGCGTAACGGTCGTTTCCTTGCCAGAAGTGTCATCGCGAAAGCGGACTTCACTGCCAATGCGGACATGTTCGCCCGAGCTACGGCCTTGCGGAAGAATGCGTGCGCGATCCAGCTCTGCGGAAAGTTCCGCCGCGAGCTCCGGCATGGTATTGACTGCACCGGCTGCGATGCGACTCAGCTTGTGATGGTCCTCGCTGGTCACGACAATAGGGGGGCGCGAACGGCCGCTGCTACGACTACTCATGGAAGTCTCGCTTGATAATGTTGCGGCTGCGCGCGAGACCGGGACATGCCCGGTGTGCGCTACTCAGAGCCGCTGTTGATGAATGATAGACTAACGCATCAGGCACCCCGTGTCCGAGGCGCGCCGCGCAACAGACCCGGGGCTAGTGGCCCGCGATAAGATTTCCCGACCGATGATGGCCGCGACTAAACTGGTATGCGCTATTCATAAGGTATGGATCGGCCAATGATCCCGCTTTGTCAAATCCGGGCACAACGGTCTTCGGACTCTCGTACGGGATGCTCGCTCTGATTCAAGGGAAGGCCGTGACAGGCAACGCCGAGGCAATCGGCGATGAAGGAGGCTATGAAGGGATCCAGCCAGGGCTCGCAAAAATCGGCCGCCCCTAGAGCGAGCCAGTTTCGAGGTGATAAGCCGGTTTTTGCCAAGCAACTCGTCGGTTGTTTCCGATTTCCTGGCTGTGTCCTACACTTGGCCTCGCGCTCACCGATGATGACGCGCCCGGTGACAATGGCCTGGCCGATGTCGCGGGCGCGGCCGAGCAATAGGCCATCCGCCCGCAATTCATTGGGCATCGCGAGGGCAACTATGAGGATCGACCCTGGTAGCTGCAGAGAGGCAAATTTGCCGGTCTGGCCCGCCGGAGCGACCCGGCGATTTTTCGTTTCTACCGGCCTTGAAGAGCATGATTGGGATCAGACGGCGCTGCTCTGAATCTGCCGCTTGCAAGTATTCATGAATCACACTTATCTACTTCGCTGATCATCGGCACTGAAAGGGAGCAAGATCATGCATTTCATGCTCGTGATCGCTGCGGCAATCATGTTTTCCACTGCGGCGCCAACTGTTGCCTCCGCACAGGGATGGAATCAGAAGTCGTACAATAACTCGCAGGCTGCGAAGACCTCGCAGCAGCAATATAACAGACAGACCAATCGTCGCTGAACTCGGCTCTCGGCCATAAGTATATTACTCCCCGCCGCTCATCCGGCGGGGTTTTCGTTTCAGATCGCCTGCAGGATCTCGATCGCGATCGAAAAGGCGAAACCTTCTGGGCTAGCCGACGGATTTTTTTGATTTATCATCGTCGCAGAAGTTTAACGATCGGGCCGCTATCTGTCGTCTTTATGAACGAAATACTTCAAGCGAAGTGCGGCCGATGTGGAGTCATCGCCGTTCTGTCTCCAGCCGGCGGAGGCTATAGCTATTCAGTTCCCGAGTCGGACAGGCTTCTGTGTCCTGTCTTTCAGGAAACGGCACTTCACACGGACTCAAGCGCGCAGGATATCGACTGCGATCATCTGCTTGACGCCGTGAGCAGCGAATACAAGCTCCTTTTGCGCCGATAGCCCGTCGCTGAATTTGTGGAGATCGCGACAGCGCTGAGGCACATTGGCTGGGCCCGCTTCTTCGCCCCCCGGCAAGCGGGCAGGCCGTCAGCGGAATGGAGTGATCCGGCCCGCTGGCGGCCGATAAGCCCTCTCCGGCGCATTCCCATACCCCATACCAGTCCGCTCGCGCAGCACCGCATAGTGATCCATCACTCTTGGCCTGGACGAGAGGTTACGGCCTCCGCAAACAGAGCAGCGGAAGCGTAGGCAGAGATAGGGAAACGGCGTGTCAGCTGGGAAGCGGTCCATCGCCACCTCCGCATAATGGTAGGAGCCGTTGCACCAGATCTCGTCACGGGCGATGCCGGCCGCCAGCAAACCGCCGACCGTCTAAGGTGCGACCTCACGGCCCCTTCGCGGTCATAGCAGCGCCTTCGAATCCTCATCAGTTGACCGTATGCGCCAGCGGCGGATCGGGACAACGGTCGCCGGCATTTCTGCGCAACGCTTTCCGAGGACTCGGCAACATTTGATTTCCATTACGGGAACCTATGTCGAATCCATCGCAAATGAGTCCGCCAAGCAGCGATGGCACCAGAACAAGGCAATACATCATGCGCGAGTCACAAACCTACACTATCGCCGAAATGGCTGAGCGGTCCGGCCTTACGCTCCGGACCTTGCGGTTCTACGAGCAGATCGGCCTGTTGTCGCCGAGCCGCGTCGGCCAAAGGCGCATCTACAGCCAGGAAGAATGCCTCAAGCTGGCAGAAATCCTCCGTTGGCGTTCGCAGGGCTTCGCTCTGTCCGAGATAAAGGACGCCTTGCGCCACGCCGGCTTCTCGAAAGAGACGATCGCCGCCCAGATCCAGCACCTTCGCCGGCAACGCGATGAAATCGACAAGGCAATCGCCGAGCTGATGCAGGCGGAGCAGTGACCAGTTACCCACCCAAAATACAGGCCCCACCTCACACTATCAACTTGCTGCGACGGGGCCCGCGTCTCGCGCCGTTCATGCACGCGTCGCCAGTCGAGGCCTTCTCCCGCATCGTTGCCGGCCATCCCCCGAGCCAGATCGACAACCTGCTGCTATGGGCCTATGCACCTCAGCTGCTGAAAGCCGTGGCCGGAGAACACCACTTTTACCGTCTATCGACGCAAGCCGTCACTGCTCTTCCTCCACGGAAAGCAGCCGCCAGACATGGCCGCCAACAGTGGGAAGGAGCGTGTAGTGCTGTTGACGAGGGTCACCTGCGAGCTGTGACCGCCGACGCCGCGAACTCGTCCAGTTTCGAGGAGATAAGCCGTTGGGAGCCCTCCAGGAACCGGACCTTCATGTGTTTGCCACAAAGGCTCACATGATCCCTGTCTTGGCAAAGATGTCGACCGTGGACTGGCCCTCCAGGATCATGCCCCGCACGCTGTTCTCGCCGCGCACCTTGGCGAAGGCGGCCTCCAACACCTCCTGCTCGCGCGAGACAGGCACGATAACAACGCCGTCGATATCGCCGACGACGAGATCGCCCGCGCTGACGCGGCAGCCGTTGCGGAACTGGATATCGCAGCGAAAGTCGATGACACGGCCACGCACGCGCTGATCCTGCGCGTAGCTGCCTACCGAGAAGACCGGGAAGCCCAGCTGCAGGATCTCGCGCGTATCGCGGTGATAGCCGTCGAGGATCGCGGCGGTGGCGCCGAGCGTGCGGGCGCGGGTGCTCATCAGGCCGCCCCAAAGCGCATATGTCGGCGAAGACCCCGTGCAGATGTAGATTTCGCCGGGCTTCAGGTTGTCCAGCGCCTCGAACATCAGGCCGAAGGGCTGCGCTCCGCCTCTGGCCGCGACATCGACCGCGCAATCGGCCTCCTGCACGGTCATGGCGCGTCCGGCGACGACTGTCTCCGGGACGAGCGCTCGGATCTCGGGCGGCAGGAACTGGCGTGTCAGTCCGACCGCGTCCATCACATCGCCGAGAACGGCGCTGTAGAGCTCGTCGCGGATGCGCTGGAACAGCGGCCCCTCCGTGGAGATGGCGGTGTCGGGCATGGGTCTCTCCCTAGTTTGTCAGTTTATCGCGCTGGGCCGAGCGAGCCCAGCCGCGCGGCATGGCGCCTGGCGAGCTCGAGCCCGAAGGCTGTGGGACGCATGGCCGGCCCGCGGTCGTGGATCTCGATGCCGCTGCGCAGCCCGAAGATGCGCTTGCCATAGCAGATCAGGCTCTCGAGCGACTGCATGATGAAGACGGTGGTCTCCACCATCTCGCGATAGACAGCCTCCGACGCCGCCTCGTCGCCGGCGGCGAAAAACGCGTGCGCGCGCAGCGCGTAGTCGATCGTGTCGGGCGCGAGGATCATGCCGGCGCAGCCGGCGCGGAAATTGTCGATCAGCTCGAGGCCGCCGCGGCCATTCATGATCGGCAGGCGGCCACCGGTCGTCTCGATGAGCTGGCTGATCTCGACGACCGAGCCTTCGCCCTTGATCAGGCAGATGTTGGGATGCTGCGCGACGAGTTCGCGGATGTCATCCGCCGATAGGCCGCGCCCCATATAGGCCGGCGCATTCTGGATGGCGACGGGCAGTCCGGTCGCATCGGCGACACGCCCGAAGAAGCGGATGTATTCCGCCGCGCCAAAGCTGCCGACCATCGGCGGCTGCAGGATGACCCAGTCCGCGCCCACGGCCTGCGCCGCCCTGACCTGCTCGATCTGCTCCGCCACCGAGGAGCCGAAGATGGTGAAGGCCAGCGGGACCCGTCCGCCGGTGTCCTCCGCGACCCACTCCATGACCGTGCGTCGCTCCGCCACGCGCAGCTTGGACACTTCCGTCGCGAGGCCCAGCGCCGCCATGCCGTGAACGCCAAGGCCGAGGCAAATTTCTACCTGCCGTCGCATCGCATCCCGGTCCAGCCGCTCTTCTCCGTCGAATAGCGCGAAGGCGATGGCGTGGATGCCCGTGAAAGGAGGCTCGAAGCTCATGACGTGTTCTCCATGCCCGGCTCTGGCGATCCACGGCGCGGGACATCAAAGATCATATGTTAAACATCAGATCAATGCTTGCAGGTGCGATCCTGCCGTGCCAGCTTGCGGCGCGGCCGGGCGACCTCCGGCATCGCCGGAACCGACATGCGGAAGATGAAGCCCGGAAAGATCGGTACGATGGTCCAGGCGCTCGGGGCTGCGATCGTGCGCGGCGAGATCAAGCCGGGTACCGTCCTGCCGCCCGAGCACGAGCTTGAGGCCCGTTACGGCGCCGGGCGCAGCGTGGTCCGCGAGAGCATGAAGACGCTCGCGGCAAAGGGGCTCGTCAGCGTCAGGCCGCGCCACGGCACGCATGTCCGGGCCGTCCACGACTGGACCCTCCTGGACCGCGACCTTCTCGGCTGGCTGAATTCCGGGGATGGACTCGACCGCGATCTGCTGGTCGCGCTCGAAGAGACCCGCGCCATCATCGAGCCGGCCGCGGCCGCACTCGCGGCCGCGCGCGCCGACGCAGCCGACAATGACAGGATCGCCGCGGCGCTTGCGGCCATGGCAGCCGGGCAGAACGATCCGCAGGCCGCTATCGCAGCCGACAAGGCGTTTCATCTCGCCATTCTCGACGCGACCCACAATCCAGTCCTGCGCAGCTTCAGGGGCGCTATAGACGCGATCCTGAGCGCGGTCTTCGATGTCGCGGTCGGCGTATTCGCCGGCAACCTCCCGAACCATGCCGAGGTCGCCGACGCCATCGCGGCAGGCGACGCACAGGCCGCCAGGCGGGCCATGGAACGGGTGCTCGGCTACACGCAGGGCCATCTCGATGCGCGTGCGAAAGGCGCCGCGACGACACAAACAACCACAGCGGGAGAGACGCCATGACACTAAAGACACTGATGCTCGCAGCCGGCTTCGTCGGCGCCGCCTTCTCGGCCTCCGCGGCGTGGCCGGAGCGGCCGATCACGCTGGTCGTGCCCTGGGCCGCAGGCGGTGGCACCGACGCCGTCGCCCGCATTCTCGCGGCCGGGCTCGAAAAGGAGCTCGGCAAGCCGGTCAACGTGGTCAACCGCACCGGCGGCGCCGGAGTCGTCGGCCATACCGAGATCGTCAACGCCAGGCCCGACGGCTACACGATCGGCCTAGCGACAGCCGAGGTCACGACCTTCTACTGGTCAAACACCGCGCCCTTCACCTATGAGAAGCTCACGCCTATCGCGCTGGTGAACTTCGATTCGGCGGCGTTCAACGTCGCGGTGAACAGCCCCTGGGCCGATCTTCGCGCGGCCCTCGACGACATCAAGGCCCAGCCCGTCGGGCGCTACAAGCTCTCCGGCATGGCGGCCGGCGCGGCCTACCACCTCGCCTTCGCCGGTCTGCTGCAACTCGAGGGCATCAATCCCAAGAGCGTCGCGGTGGTGCCGAGCCAAGGCGCCGCACCCGGTTTCCAGGAGCTCGCCTCGGGCGGCGTGCAGATCGTCCCGTCCTCGCTGCCCGAAGGCAAGGCGATGTTCGACGCCGGCCGCGTCAAGTCGCTGGCGGTGATGTCGAACGACAAGATCTCAGCCTTTCCCTCGGTGCCGACCGTCAAGGACGCGATCGGAAAGGCCTATGCGGCGGGCACATGGCGGGGGCTTGCCGCACCTGCCGGCATTCCGGCAGAGGTCTCTGCGCGCCTGATCGAGGTGACTGAGAAGGTCGCCAACTCGGAGGCCTATAAGAGCTTCCTAGCCGAGCGCGGCTTCGGTTACGCGTTCGAGAAGGGGCCGGCCTTCGCCGCGTTTCTCGCCAAGCAGCACGCGCAGAACGGCGCGATTATGGAAGCGCTGGGTCTTCGTCTGCGCAAATAGACCCTCAGCCTCGAAACGTGCTCGCGCACCGGCCCGGCCGGCGCGCGAGCCGCCACGCCATCGACGGGCGCTCGCCATGACGTTCAACGATCTCTTCGCCGGGCTGTCGTTCTTGGTGCTGGCGGCCGCAGTCGCCTTCGCGGCCTACGGCCTGCCCAATCCCTCCGAGCAGCCGCTCGGCCCCTCCGCCTTCCCCATGATCCTGGCGGGGCTGCTGGCCGTCTGCGCGGTGCTACTGGCGATCAGCGGTGCCCGTGCGGCGAGCTGCCCCCTGATCGGCCGCGCCGACTGGTCCCGCAACCGCGGTGCCGTGCTGCGCCTGATGCTCGTACCGCTGGTTGTCGTGTTCTACATGCTCGCCGCAGAGCCGCTGGGCTTCCTCCTGACGGCTCCAGTCGTTCTCGCCGTACTATTCCTGGCGGGGGGCGTGAAGCTGCCTCAGGCGGTCGCGCTGGCCCTGGTCGTGACGCTCGCCATCCATTCGCTCTTCTATCTCGGCCTCGGCGTCCAGCTGCCCTGGGGTCCGCTCGCACCGATCCGCTGGTGAGGCCGCCATGCTCGACGCCTACATGACCGCGCTGGGGATGGTGCTCGATCCCTATGTCCTTCTCGTCATCACCGCCTCGGCGATCTACGGCCTCGTCGTTGGCTGCATTCCAGGCCTGTCGGCGACCATGGCGACGGCATTGCTCGTCCCGTTGACGTTTTTCATGCCGCCGGTGCCGGCGATCGCCGCGATCGTGACCACCAGCACGATGGCGATCTTCTCGGGTGACATTCCCGGCTGCCTGCTGCGCATCCCCGGCACGCCGGCCTCTGCGGCCTATGTCGACGATTCCTACCAGATGACGCTCAAGGGGAAGCCGGAGCTCGCGCTCGGAATCGGCCTGTGGTTCTCGGTGCTGGGCGGGCTGTTCGGCACTGCGGTGATGATGCTCGCCTCGCCGGCCATCGCGGACCTTGCGCTCGGCTTCGGCTCGACGGAGTTCTTCTGGATCGTCATGCTCGGGCTGGGCGGCGCGGTCTTCATCGGTTCCTCGACGCCGCTCAAGGCCTGCATCGCGCTGCTGATCGGCCTCCTGATCGCCATGGTCGGCATGAACAACCCCGCTGGCCAGCCGCGCTTCACCTTTGAATCCACCGAGATGCTGGGCGGCGTTTCGCTCATCCCGATGATGGTGGGCATGTTCGCCTGCTCGGAAGTGATGCGCCACATGGTCAGCGACGGCAGCGCGCCGCCCGCGGCGGTCAGGAGCATTGGCCCGATCTTCGCCAATATGTGGACGCTGACGAAACAGTATCCTGTCCAGTTGCTGCGCGGCAGCGCGCTGGGTACCATCATCGGCATCCAGCCAGGCAGCGGCGCCGACATGGCGGCCTGGATGTCCTACGCCATGAGCAAGCGCTTCTCGAAGGAGCCGCAGAAATTCGGCTCCGGCCATCCCGAAGGGCTGATCGAGGCCGGTGCATCTAACAACAGTTCGCTCGCCGGGGCCTGGATCCCGGCGCTGGTCTTCGGCATTCCGGGCGACTCGATCACCGCGATCGCCATCGGCGTGCTGATGATGAAGAACATGACACCGGGCCCGACGATCTTCGTCAACCAGCCGGAGAACGTCTATGCGCTCTTTCTCGTTTTCGTTTTGGCCAACCTGATCATGCTGCCGCTGGGCTGGGCTATCATCAAGGCGGCGACCCGTATCCTGTCGGTGCCGCGCAAGGTGCTGATGCCGATCATCCTTCTCTTCGCGATCGTCGGCTCCTACGCGATCAACAATTCGCTCTTCGATGTCGGGCTGATGCTCGCCTTCGGCGTTCTGGCCTTCGTGCTCGAGGAGAACGGGTTTCCGGTGGCGCCCGTGATCCTCGGCGTCGTGCTCGGGCCGCTGCTAGAAGAGTATTTTATCAACACCATGATCAAGTCGGACGGTCGCCTAATCGGCTTTGTCGACCGTCCTATCGCCGCTGTCCTTGCCGTGATCACCGTGTCGATCATCGCCTGGACGGTCGTGGCATCTTCGAGGAAACCAATCACTTCAGAAAGCGGTACGGGTTAAGAAACGTGGACCTTGCGCCATGTGTGGACGTCTCTCCGTTGGCAAGGGTTTCGTTGGACTGCGGCAGCGTTGGTCGGTGCGGCCATGTGTTCGACCTGTTGGTGCGGCACATGAAGCCGCTGGCCATAATGCCTTCCGCGAGGACGGGTCCCGACCAATTCCGCGCGCTTGGAGGCGCAGTGGCGCAAGAGGGTTTTCCTGTCCTTCGGTATCGACCGGCTGGATGCGTTAGTCTGTCGGTGCCCTTCCCAAGTTCGTCGACGCCTCAGCGTCTGATCTAAGCGGCAGCCGGCTCCGGCTCGCGGTAGCTCTCGCCGCTGGTCATGATGGCCCAGGCGATCCGGGCGATCTTGTTGGCCAAAGCCACCGTCGCCACCTTCGTCGGTCGCTTCGCCAGTAATTGAACGAGCCACGGCCGGCGAGTCCCGTTTCGCTGGGCGTAGCGAACCACGGCCGAGGCGCCAACGACCAGGGGCTGCCGCAGATAGCGGTCGCCTTGCTTGGTGATCCCGCCCAATCGGTCCTTGCCGCCGCTGGAGTTCTGCTTCGGCGCGAGCCCGATCCAGGCTGCCAGGGTACGGCCGGATTTGAAGGCTGTCGGATTGGCCACCGTCGCAACCAGGGCGCTGGCCAGCAGCGGCCCGACGCCTGGGATGCTCATCAGTCTGCGGCCGACCTCGGTGGACCGTGCGCTGGTCCTGATCCGTCGATCGGTCTCCAGGATCTGTAGGTTCACCAGCCGTAGTTGCGCGACCAGAAACGCAAGGCAGACTCTTGCCTCATCGGGCACGCGTGGATCGCTCTCTTCCACCAGCTTGATCAGCTGTTGCAGCCCCTCGCGCCCGATCGGCGCCACCAAGCCGAACTCAGTCATGTGCCCCCGGATCGTGTTCGACAGCTGGATGCGCTGGCGCATCAAATCAGCCGAACTTTGTGCAGCACCATCACGCTTTGCTGCTCATGGCTCTTCGCCTCCACGAAGCGCATCGTCGGCCGGGTCACGGCCTCGCAGATCGCCTCGGCGTCGGCGGCATCGTTCTTTTGCCGCTTCGCATATGGCTTCACATAGCTCGGCGGTATGAGCTTCACCTGGTGGCCCAGCGCGCCGAGCTCACGGGCCCAATAGTGCGCCGTAGCGCACGCTTCGATGCCGATCAGGCACGCGGGCAGCTTGGCAAAAAACGGCAAGACCTGCGCCCGCCGGAGCTGGCGACGGATCGCAACTCTCCCGACGACATCCACACCGTGAACCTGAAAAACGGACTTGGCGATATCCAGACCGACTGTGACAACGTTGACCGTGACGCTCTCCTCCTGCCTTGCAGGAGCTTAGGCTCCCGCAAGGGGTGGAGAGCCGTCCACAGCATCACTTCCGGACATTGGCTCGTTGCCGATACCGTTGAAAAAGTCGTCGTTGCCGCGGGTATGAAGTCCTGATTCAGTTGTCCTTGGTCGGAGGGCGGCGCGATGATGGGCGAGCGACGGGTGGCGCAGGAGGCGTTGTTCTACGAGTTCAGCCTGGAGTGGCACGTCCCGGCCGATCATTGGGTCCGAGCCATCGACCGCTTCGTCGATCTCTCTAATATCCGCGCGCATCTGCGTCCGTTCTACAGCGAGATGGGTCGGCCCTCGATCGATCCGGAGTTGATGATCCGGATGCTGCTCGTCGGCTACTGCTTCGGCATCCGGTCCGAGCGCCGCCTGTGCGAGGAAGTCCACCTGAACCTCGCCTATCGCTGGTTCTGTCGGCTCGGGCTCGAGGGCGCCGTTCCCGATCACTCGACCTTCTCGAAGAACCGGCATGGTCGTTTCCGCGAGAGCGATCTTCTGAGGGAGTTGTTCGAGACGACCGTCCGGCGCTGCATCGCGGAAGGGCTCGTCGGCGGCGAGGGCTTCGCGGTCGATGCCAGCCTGATCAAGGCCGACGCCAACAAGCAGCGCTCGGCGGCGGCCTCCGAAGTGGTCGACTGGGACGATCTCGCCCGAACCCGGCGCTCGGTGCGCGAGTATCTCGACACGCTCGACGAGGCCGCCTGGGGCGCCGCCAGCGAGGCGAAGCCGAAGTTCGTCTCGCGCTCCGATCCGGCGGCGCAATGGACTGGCGCCCTGAAAGGACACGCCTTCTTCGCCTATGCCACCAACTATCTGATCGACCTCGACCACGCCGTCATCGTTGATGTCGAGGCCAGCCGTGCCATCCGGCAGGCAGAGGTCGGCTCGGCCCGGACCATGCTCGACCGTACGCAGGAGCGCTTCGGCCTCTGGCCGGCCAGATTAGCTGCTGACAGCGCCTACGGCTCGGCCGAGAACCTCGCCTGGCTGGTGCATGAGCGCGGGATCGAGCCGCACATCCCGGTCTTCGACAAATCGCAGCGCAGCGACGGCACCTTCAGCCGCTCCGACTTCTCCTATGACCACGCCCGCGATCTCTACACCTGCCCGGGCGGGAAGGAGCTTCACCAATATCGCCGGCGCTTCGGTATCAGCCGCGAGGGCGTCGATCCCGAGGCTTCATGCGCTACCGCGCCAGCAAGTTGGACTGCGACGCCTGCTCGCTGAAGCCGAAGTGCTCGCCCAACACGCCGGCTCGCAAGATCCTGCGCTCGATCCACGAGGGCGCCCGCGACATGGCGAGGGACATCGCCGAGACCGATGCCTATGTCACCTCGCGGCGAGAGCGGAAGAAGGTCGAGATGCTGTTCGCTCACCTGAAGCGCATCCTGAAACTCGATCGCCTGCGCCTACGCGGACCGAACGGCGCCAGAGACGAGTTCCACCTCGCCGCGGCAGGCCAGAACCTCCGGAAGCTCGCAAAGCTCCTGCCGAACGGACCGCAGTTCAGGCCTGCATGAGAGGGCAAGGATCAATCGGCCAAATCCGAAACGACCTCGCGTCCCTCTTAAGACCGACTTTTTCAACGACATCTGCCAAAACCAGACCTTGCTGCGCGTTACTCGGTGTCCACGAAACCGGCAGCAGGCCACTCAAACGAACCAGTTCCCATAACCTGGGCCGGTCAGTAGCGCTTGCATAGAACATCAGTCTGTTCGCTTATCGCCTCTCAGGCCATGTCGTAGGCTAGCATTACCAAGCTGTTCGTTCTGTCGGCCAGCCGATGCGCCGACCGCGCAGGTGGTGTCGCCGTCCTGCATCAGGGTTGGCAGCACCATCGAACGGGCCACGACCGCGCCATTCATGCGGGCGACGAGGTTGCGGGCGCCGGTCACCCCCATCGCGTTCAGGGGCGTCCGAACGGTGGTGATCGGCCGCGGCAGGACCGTGTTGAGCTCCAGCCCGTTGAAGCCGGCGATGCCTACGGCTTGCGGGACTGGCAGCGCCAACCTCTCGCAGACCGAGAGGCCCCCGAAGGCCATGTGGTCGTTGAGATAAGCGATGACGTCGGGCCGCGGCCCCGGCCGATTCAGCAAGTCTTCGGTGCCGACGGCGCCAGCCACAAAGGCCGCGCGCCGGTCGACCCGCTCGACCATCATCTCGGCAACACCGGCCGCGTCGAAGCTGGCGCGCAGGCCTGCCAGCCGCTTGTCGGCCCGCCTGTCGCGTCCCTCCGGAACACTGACGAAGGCCGGGCGACGGTAGCCGTAGGCGATGAGGTGACGTCCGAGCATCTCTCCGGCCGCGTGGTGGTCGACGCCAACACAGATATCGATCGGATCGTCGCAGACATCCCATATCTCCAGTGTCGGGATCTGCAGGGCACGCAGATGGTCACGCATCTCCGGCGCATGGTCGATCCCGCTGAGCACCAGCCCTGCCGCATTCCAGTCCAGCATGCGCTCGACCCAGGCCGCCTCGCGGGAGCGATCGTAGTCGGTCGTGTCGATAACGGTGTCGAAGCCGGCATGGCTAAGGGTGGCGCGCATACCGTCGAGGATTTCGGGGAAGACGTCGCTGAACAGGGTCGGAATCGAGATGCCAATCAGCGAGGACCGCGCACTTGCGAGGGAGCGTGCCGTTCGGTTGGGCCGATAATCCATGACCTCGGCCATGCGCAGGATTTCGGCGCGCATGGCTGGCGAGACGCCCTCCACACCGCGTAGCGCCCGCGACACCGTCATCATGCTGACGCCGACCGCGCGGCCGATATCCTTGATCCCGACGTTGATCTTACGCGTCATGACCGCTCCACCCGAGGCAGCGTTAGCGCTAACGTTGATTTTCGCAAAGCCGGATTAACTTCGGGCGCCCGGTGCGACATCCTGCCGGCAACAAAAAACAAGATGGGTGGAAATGTGCCTGAGATCGTCTTTGCGGGCGTCGAGAAGCGTTTTGGAGAGGTCCAGGTTCTCAAGCCGCTGGACCTGACCTTACCGGACGGCGAATTCACGGTCCTGGTCGGCCCGTCGGGCTGTGGCAAGTCGACGACCTTGCGAATCCTGGCCGGTCTCGAAACCCTCACGAAGGGCGAGATTTATTTCGACGGGACGCCGGTTAGCCGACGCGACCCTAAGGACCGGGACATCGCGATGGTGTTCCAGGACTATGCCCTCTACCCGCACATGAACATCGCGCGGAACATGTCCTTCGCGTTGCGCCTGCAGCGCCGTCCCAAGGCGGAAATCGCCGCCAAGGTGCGCAGTGTCGCTGAGATGCTGAACATCGCGCATCTGCTCGACCGCAAGCCGGCGGAGCTGTCCGGGGGGCAGCGCCAGCGTGTGGCGATGGGCCGGGCCCTGGTGCGGGACGCCTCGACCTTCCTGTTCGACGAGCCCCTGTCCAATCTCGACGCCAAGCTGCGCGCGAGAATGCGCACGGAACTGGCCGAGCTGCGCCAGCGCATCGCCAAGAACATGGTCTACGTCACCCATGACCAGGTCGAGGCCATGACGCTGGGCGACCGGATCGTGGTGATGAACGAGGGGGTGATCCAGCAGCAGGGAACGCCACGAGAGCTGTTTGAGAACCCTATCAACCAGTTCGTGGCCGGCTTCATTGGTTCTCCGACGATGAATTTCCTGCCCGGTAACATCGTCGCCAGCGGAGATGCGCTATTGGTGAAGGGCGAGGGTTTCGAGCTCGCGCTGCCGCAACGACCGGGCGGATGGCCCGTCCGGGCCGAGCCCGTCTTGGTCGGCATCCGCCCCACCGCGATCGAGCTTGCGCCGCGTTCCGGCAGCGCGCTGCGCCTGAGCGTGATCCTCTCGGAATATCTCGGGGCCAGCGCCGTAATCGCGGCGCGCTGCGGTGAAACGCGCATTCTCATCGAGACGCCCAGCGTCGCGTTGCACCGCCCCGGCGATGCGATCACGGCCTCGGTCGCGCCCGAGCACATCATGATCTTCGCAGCAAAGAGCGGACAACGGCTCTAACGAGACCAACGAGGGGAGGACTTATGTTCAAGGTTTTCACAAGCGTGGCGCTGGCCGCGATGGTTCTGGCGGGAGGGGGCGGAAGCGCCCAGGCCGGGCCCTACGACGCACACAAGGGCAAAACGCTCGTCGTCAATTTTCCAGCTCACCCGCACTATGACGCCGTGGTCAAGGTGCTGCCGGAATTCACCCGCCAGACCGGCATCAAGGTCGAGGTCGACCAGCTCGAATATCTCAAGATGCGGGAGAAGCAGACTCTAGAGCTGACGAAGGCCAGGGGCGACTACGATCTCATCGGCTATGTCGTCTTTTCGAAGGCCGACTATGTCTTCGCCGACCAGCTCGAAAACCTCGCACGGTTCTTCATGAACCCGCTGCTGTCGGACCCGGCCTACGACGCTGCCGACATCATCCCCGGCTATATGCAAAACATCGGCGTGGCAGGCGGCGAAAAGGGCTATTTGCCCGGTCCGACGGGCTCGCTATTCGGCATCCCCTTCGGAGCGGAGACCTCGATCCTCGGCTATCGCAAGGATATCTTCGAGAAGCATGGGCTGAAGGTTCCCGAGACCTATGACGAGATGCTCGACCTCGCCTGCCGGATCCCAAAGCTTGAGCCCGGCATGGGCGGCTTGGCCTCGCGCGCCGCGTCCGGCCAGCACGCGGCGCATGCGTTTCTGCTTCACCTGGCTCCGCTGGGCGGGCGCGTCTTCGACGGTCAGTGGAACCCGATCATCAACAACGAGGCCGGGGTCAAGGCTGCCCAGGCGCTGAAGACCATCGTCGATTGCGGCCCTGAAGGCGCCAAGACCTTCGGCTTTGCCGAGGCCGGCACAGCCTTCCTCCAAGGCAAGACGGCGATGTTCCTCGATTCCACGGTTTTTGCCGGACAGGTGGACGATCCCACCAAGTCCAGGATCGCCGGCAAGGTCGGCTGGGCCATCCATCCCAAGGGCGTACGTTACGGCTCCCAGACCGGCGGCTTCGGCGTCGCGATCCCGCGTAATGCCAAAAACAAGGAGGCTGCCTTTCTGCTGATGCAATGGCTGACATCGAAGAAGGCAGACAAGCTGATTGCCCTGCAGGGTGGCAATCCAATCCGCTTCTCGACGCATGCCGATGCCGACGTCAACGCCAAGTACCCCTACATGAAGACCTTCGGTGAGGCTCTGAAGCAGGCCGATCCGGACTGGCGCCCGATCATCCCGCCCTGGGGGAAGATCAACAATGACCTCGGCACGACGGTCTCGAAGATCCTGACCGAGAACGCCGACATCAAGCAGTCGCTCGACGGTCTCGCCGGCCGGATCAAGACGACGATGAAGGAAGCCGGCTACGAGACGTTCAAGCCCTGACGTCGCGCTCCGGGCGGCGGCTCTGCCGCCGCCCGATCCCACGCCGTCGAAGCAGGCCGCTCCCGACATGCAAGCTGCAAACGCCTCCCGCCTGACGCCCTACCTCTTTCTGGCCCCGAGCCTGGCCGTGCTCGGCGTGGCGCTGCTCTATCCCGTCGGCTACATGGTCTACGCCAGCTTTCTCGATTGGAACCCGAGCCAGCGGATCTCGCAGGCCGATTGGGTCGGGTGGCGCAACTATCTGTTTCTGCTCAACGATCCCAGCTTTCGCGAGTCGCTGTTCGTCACGCTGAAATTCGCCGCCGTTGTCGTGACCTGCGAAATGATCCTGGGCGTGGGTCTCGCGCTGCTTCTGGATCGCCCTTTGCGCGGCATGACGCTGCTGCGCACGCTATTCATCCTGCCGATGATGATCGCCCCGATCGTCGTCGGGTTGATGTGGCGCTACCTCTATCACCCCACCGTCGGGCCACTGAACCGCATCTTGACGGGGCTCGGGTTCGATCCCGTGCCGTGGCTGTCCGATTCCAGCTGGGCGCTGGTTTCCATCATCCTGGCCGACATCTGGCAGTGGACGCCGTTCATCTTCATCCTGTCGCTGGCGGCGCTGCAGTCGCTGCCGAAATCGGCCATGGAAGCGGCCCGCATCGACGGCGCCAGTGGGTGGCAGCAGATCTGGCACATCCAGCTGCCGCTGATGCTACCGGTGCTGATCGTCACCGGCCTGCTCAGGCTGATCGATGCCTTCAAGGTGCTGGAGGTCGTGCTGGTCCTGACCAATGGCGGGCCGGGCCTCTCGACCGAGATCATGTCCTTGCGGATCGCCCGGACCGCATCCGAGTTCCGCGAACTGGGCAAAGCCGCGGCGATGTCGAACCTGCTGCTCATCGTGCTGATGGCGCTGACGCTGGCCATGTTCGTCTACGGCATCCTCACCGAAAAACGCGCGGCCCGGCTGCGCGCCGCCGCCGAGGCAGAGGCCGCTTCACCATGACCACAGCCACCGACCGTCGCCAGAACTCCGGCTTCTACGTCATGCTGGTCCTGCTCGTCTTGATGTCGGTCGGGCCGATCGTGCTGATGCTGATCACCTCCCTGCGTCTGAATGTCGACATCATGAGCGACAATTCGAGCCTTCTGTTCGTGCCGACCCTGCGCAACTACGAGCAGGTGCTCTGCGATCTGCTCTGGTATGAGCCAAAGGACATTGCGCGCTGTGACCCGACCTTCGGCCGGGCGCTGTCGAACTCGCTGTTCATCGCCAGCATCGCGACGGTCGTGACGCTCGTGCTCGGCTGTATGGCGGCTTACGCCATCGTGCGTTTCCGCTTCGTCGGCCGCGGCAGCCTGTCGCTGACGACGCTTTTGCTGCGCATGGTCCCGCCGGCGGTCCTGTTGGTCCCGGTGTTCGGCATCTGGACGTTCCAGTTCTGCATCGGCGACCAGTGCGCAGCCGGGACGCATTGGGGCATCATCCTCGTTTATGTCGCGATGAACCTGCCCTTCGTGATCTGGATCCTGCAAAGCTTCATCGTGCAGGTCCCGATCCAGCTCGAGGAAGCCGCGCGGATCGATGGCGCCGGGCCGTTCCGCACCTTTTTCCTGATCGTGCTGCCGCTGATCAAGCCGGGTCTGGCCGCCGCCGCGATCTTCACCTTCCGCATCGCCTGGAACGAATTCCTCCTCGCGAATGCGCTTGCTGACCGCAAGACACGCACCGTACCTGTGACGATCGTCAACTCACTGACCGAATACAACATCGACTGGGGGGTGATCATGGCGACCGGCATGCTGCTGGCCATTCCACCGATCCTGTTCACGCTTCTCGCCTCGCGTCAGATCATCACCGGCATGACCGCCGGCGCCGTCAAGGGCTGACGATGCTCGACTGGCTGCTCGCCCCGATTGACGCGCTGCGGTCTCACGAGATTCAAGGCGCCGCGGCCTGGCACGCCCGGCTGATGATGTTGGCCTGGGGCGGGCTGGTGCCCTGCGGGATTCTGGCGGCACGCTTCCTCAAGCTCTGGCCCGGCCAGAACTGGCCACAGGAACTCGATCATCCCGGCTGGTGGCATCTTCATCGCGGCCTGCACTATCTCACCGGAGCGCTCACCGTGATCGCTCTCGGCCTGATCCTCCTGCCTGGCGGCAGCAGCGGAGCGGCAACGACCCACCGCCTGTTCGGCTGGAGTGTCGCCGGGCTTGCGGCGCTGCAATTCGCCAGCGCCTGGCTGCGCGGCAGCAAGGGCGGCCCGTCGGGTCACGTGGCCGACGACGGGTCGCATGGCGACCACTACGCTATGACGCCGCGACGGCGGGCGTTTGAATACATCCACAAGTTCGGAGGCTATCTCGCGCTGTTTGGCGCTTGTGGCGCAATCGCCAGCGGTCTCTGGCATGCCAATGCGCCACGTTGGATGTGGCTCATGATCGGAACCTGGTGGCTTGTCTGTCTCGTGCTGTTCGGGTGGCTGCAGCGGCGCGGCATGGCCTTCGATACCTACCAGGCCCATTGGGGCAGCGATCTCGCGCATCCCGGCAACCGCCGTCCGCCGATCGGCTTTGGCATCCGCCGGCATCGCGCACCCCGCGCCGCGAACGAGACCCCATCACCATGAGCTCCTATGAGATTCTCGACGACCGCTTTGCGTCGCTGATCATCGGACATGCCCGGCTGGAACACCTCTGGTCCGGCGCGCGCTGGAGCGAAGGGCCCGTCTATGTGCCGTCCGCGAGGCATCTGATCTGGTCGGACATTCCCAACGACCGGCTGCTGCGCTTCAACGAGGACAATGGCGAAGTCAGCGTGTTCGAGGCGAAGGTCGGCTTCCACAACGGCCATGCGCTGGATCATCAGGGCCGTCTGATCGCCTGCGAGCACGGCCGGCGCTGCATCTCGCGACTCGACCATGATGGCCGTTGGCGCGTCCTCGCCGACAGGATCGATGGCAAGCGGTTCAATTCGCCCAACGACGTCGTCGTCAGGTCAGATAGCAGCATCTGGTTCACTGATCCGACCTATGGGATCGACAGCGCCTATGAAGGATTCCATGCGGCGAGCGAGATCGGCGGATCGCATGTCTATCGCTGTGATCCCTCGACCGGAGCCGTGAACACCGTGGCCACAGACCGAATCCAGCCCAATGGTCTGGCGTTTTCGGCTGACGAGACGATGCTCTATGTCTCGGAGACGGGGGCGACTCACGTGAAGGGGACGCCGGCTGCGATTCATGCCTATCGCCTGACCGACGACAGTGCCTCGCTGCGCCCCATGGGGCCGCTGCTCACCTGCACCGCGGGCCTGATCGACGGATTTCGTCTCGATTTGCGCGGCAACATCTGGACCTCAAGCGCCAACGCGGTGCTGTGCCATTCGCCGGATGGCACGCTGATTGGCCGCATCCCGATCCCTGAGCTTGTGGGCAATCTCTGCTTCGGTGGGCCCGCCCTCAACCGCCTCTACATCACGGCACAAACCTCGCTTTATGCAATTTATCTCAACACGCATGCTGCCGGGTTCGCCTTTGGCGACGGCTGCGGTTCCTGAGACGCTCAGGTGCGGCCTATCAGGGGCAATTTGGTTTCAGTTCTGCGATGGACCTCGTCAGTGTCGCACAATTGAAGTCCGGCGCTTGTGATCACCGCCATGCACATCACGATCGGGCTCTTCCATGACCATACGACACATAGCCTGAGAACCCATTTTGCTGACGCAGGCGATCGAGCCGCTCCTTAAGGCGCATGCCGCGCAAGTGCGCCCCATCTGAAGTTTCTTCGAGGCGCGCCAGACTTATTGGAAAAAGTTAGGCCATCAACGGGGAGCTTGCCTCACCCTAGCCACCGGACCGGCTAGACTGCCCGAAACCGGACGTTGCCAGAGTCAGCAATGGGCCAGAGTTGCGCATCGGCCGCTAGCGCTCCGAGCAGGCGGATAAGGAGAAGTACGAGGGCCGGGACCCAATTCAGGGCCCCCCGGGAACCTGAGCCGACGTGCTGTTCCCGGTCGCAAACCAGACCGGACGAGTGCGATGACGATGAAGATGGGGCGAGCTTTTGCCGTGGGCGAAGAGGCGCGGCCAGTGGCTGAGGATTTGTCGCGCTATGCGCGCACCTATGCGCAGCTTGGTGACCATGCCGAGCGGCATTTCCTGTTGTGGCAGCTTTCGAGCGCGCATGCGCTGTTGCTGGTGCAGGATGGCGATCGGATTTACGCCGAGTTCGGCGGGCTCAACGGGCGCCAGCTCGCCTAAGGCGCCCGGGCGCGGGCGCGGTTCTATGCGTTCATGCTGGCGGAGGCGCCGGCGCGCAGCGAGGATCATCTCGAACGCAAGATCACCGTCTAAGAGGCCATGATCGTTCTGGATGACGAGATGGCGCGCTCGCATGCGGCGGTGATGGTCGAGACGGCGATGCACATCGATGCCGGCAAGCTTGGGATCAACCTGACCAAGGTTGCCATCGAGCCCGGCTCGACGAGCCGGCACTGAGGCGCTGCCCATGTTGTTTGTCATCTACGACCTGGAGACCTCGGGCTTGAGCCGCACTGGCATGTGCCGCTGCAGGCGGCGCTGATCCATTGCGACGATCGGCTCGATGTCCTGAGCGAGCTCTCTCAGAGCTGGCTCGGGGAATCTGAACAGCGGGCATGAGTGGATTTTCGGCCTGAACGCGGCATGATTGTCGTGAACAGGAGCGGATATGACGAGACGTGTGCGCCGGAACCACAGCCCGGCTTTCAA
>JAESGV010000156.1_pt1 | contig 63120 bp, 53 predicted proteins | sample 9269781 | NCBI WGS metagenome assembly JAESGV01 (sample SAMN15741586, study PRJNA653496) | algae metagenome | isolation source: Tildeniella torsiva UHER 1998/13D and co-occurring heterotrophs from... | place: Slovakia: Slovak Paradise National Park, Hrabusice, Kosice Region | collected 2000-01-01
CGGTGTCTTTCAACAACACCTTGAGGCTATCGGTTAACGCTAGAGGGGCAACATCCATCATCGAAGCTCGACAACAACACAGCTCTCTCCTAATCTAATGGATAGTTATTTGCTTGGGATACTCTTAGTATTCCTCACCTGGTGAAGCACAATGACCCAACCTCCGGCTAACTATCCAAAGGATCCCCGCTCTCCGCTTTTGCCCATTGCTATAGAAGATGTACCGTCTGGGCGAGAACCGCTACGCCATCTGCTGATTGGCTCTCCGAGGGGTGTTACGAGCACCATCCATAATCTCTATGGGCTCGGCTATGCCGAAGTGGGAATATGGAGCCCGCTCCTACCTACCCCTAATCCGGGGGAGGTCATGTCTATTCTGACTCGTTATATTCTTCCTTAAGAAAGCATGTAAATAAAGGAAGCTTTCCTGCTAATTGTTGTCAGCCACGGTCGTTTCTTTATGCTTTCGGCAACAGCACTTTCAGCATGTTAATGCCCGGAGAACGATGCTCGTCGTTTTCTGGGCGTTAACCGTTTAACTCGTAGTAATCCTGAGGGTTCTGCGCTTCTAAACGGACGACCGGTGGATGAATAACAGGTTGATAGACTGAGAATATGCTGCCCTGACCTACATCACTTTTTATGGTGAGATGTCCCTTGTGATGTTGCGCGATCGCCTTGGCAATCGCTAACCCCAACCCAGTGCCGCCAGTTTTGCGAGAGCGATCGCTGTCAACCCGATAAAAGCGCTCAAAAATGCGGCTTTGCTCAGCTGCTGGAATGCCAATGCCCGTATCTTTGACGGCAATGATCGCCATGCGTTCGCCGTAAGGCTTAGCAAAGCTATCGCGAGCCTCTAAACTTACCAGCACCGATCCCCCTGGAGAGGTGTACTGGATGGCGTTGGCCATTAAGTTGGAGACGAGCCGGTAGAGTTGAGACTCATGCCCCAAAACATAAATCTCAGCGTCGGGAAGGTGATGGGCTAGGTGAATGTCTGAGGCCGCCGCCAGTTCCGAGAACTCTTCAGTTAAATCAGCAATCAAATCATTCAGGCAGCAGGGCTTAAATGATTTGGGGGAGGTGTCTTGCTCCAGGCTGGTCAGCAACAGTAAGTCGGCGACCAAGTGGCTGAGGCGACGGCCCTGGCGCTCTACGGTCTGGAGCATGGGCGAAACATCTTGCTGCTGAGCAGGTGGTAGCCGAAGGATGGCCTCCACGGTTGCAAGCAGGCTGGCAAGGGGCGATCGCAGCTCGTGGGCGGCATCGGCGGTAAACTGCTGCTGCCGTTGATACGACTGGTAAATAGGCTGCATGGCTAGACCCGCCAGCCCCCAGCTAGAGGCCGCGACTAGGCTCAACGCTATTGGCAACCCCACCGTCAAAATCCACCGGATGCGCCTAACCTCGGCATCAAAGGGGGCCAAGGTGCGCCCAATTTGCATGTAGCCCCAGGAGGGATGATCGTGTCCATCGGTACTGGTGGGATGGGCATCGGCACTGTGCAAAATGGTGGTGAACTGCCGATAGCGCGTGCCGCTGTCGCTTTGCAGGGTTTGCCACAGGGCAGGGTTCACGGTTGGGGGCAGGGGCAAGGGCTGATTGGGTGAAAAGGCAAGCAGGTCGCCATGGTGGTCGAACAGTCGAATGTAGTAGCTGCTGCGATCGCTGATGCCAATGGTATGGCGCTGAATCACCGTAGGCTGGGGAGCGCAGACCTGCCCGGCCACACACAGGTCAGGAAAAATTTGCTGCAAAACAACAGTCGGATCTGCCGACGGGGGCAGCATGGGTTCTAGGCTGTCGTGGAGCGTCCCGGCGATCGATTCAATTTCTCGCTCTAGGGCCGCCGAGTTGGCCTGAATTAGCGCCCGGTAGATCCCCAGCCCCGCCAGGCCAAGAATCCCCGCCATCACCCCGGCGTACCAGAGGGCTAAGCGGGTGCGACTGCGACGAAAGAGCTGCTGACTATTCATGGGCGGCTAAAGGGAAGAGTTAAAACGATAGCCTTGACCAGGAATGGTCTCGATCGGGCATGTACAGCCATGCTTGGCTAGCTTGCGGCGCAACAGGCGAATTTGGGCAGCCACCACATTGCTCACTGGCTCATCGTCCAAATCCCACAGTTGATAGCGAATTTTGCTGCCGGGAATGATGCGATCGCAGTTTTGCATCAGATAGGCCAGTACCTGAAACTCCTTCAGCGTTAATGCAATGCTCTGGGCAGGCTGATCGGAATGCGCCACCAATAGGGTCGTGTTGGCATCATCTAAGGTAAACGAACCAACGGTTAGGGTTTGGGGCTGTAGCTGGGGCGATCGCCGCTGAATTGCCCGCAGCCGCGCCAGCAGTTCCTCCATTACAAAGGGTTTTACCAAGTAGTCATCGGCTCCGGCGTCTAGCCCAGTGACGCGATTTTCGGGCTGGCCCAGGGCAGTCAGCATTAGCACAGGCAAGGGGTTTTGGTGTGACCTGAGCCGTTGGCATAGCTCCAGCCCAGACAGCTCGGGCAACAGCCAATCGACAATGGCTAAGGTGTAGTCCGTCCACTGGTTTTCAAGGCAGTACCAGGCCTGGGCACCATCGGTCACCCAGTCCACCACATACTTCTCACCCATCAAGACCTGCTTAATCGCCAGTCCCAAATCCTCCTCATCTTCCACCAGCAAAATTCGCATAGCCTCAGGCACACAGTTTACGACGTTGATCTTACAGAACGACCCGCCGTTTCACCTCGATTTCATCGGCGCTCTGGCAGACTACGACCGACCGTAGCCAAATTTCGGAGTGAGGAATCATGCGTTACACCCAAAAGCCTTTTCTAGAAGCTGTTCTAATTACTGTTCTGTTGCTAGCGGTGCCCAAAGCCGCGATCTCTCACGTGGGCCACGGTGATGAATTTCAGGCCGAAGGCGGCGTCAACCGAGTCGAGGTCAAGGCTGAGACCGACTCCCTATTGGGCATTGAGGTTAACCCTATTGAGTCTGCCGCTGATGGCAGCGCTGCCGTGCTGATTCCGGTGACGGCTCTGGTGGATGACGCCGGTCAGCAGCTCGTCTTCGTGCAGTATGGCAATTTTTATGAGCCGGTGCCGGTGACGACCGGTGCGACCCAGGGCGACCTGATTGAAGTCACCGATGGGCTGTCGGTAGGGGAGCAGCTTGTCACCCAGGGCAGCCTATCGCTCTATGCGGAGTCGCGCAAAACTCAGACCGCTGAAGCTGCCCCGACCGCAGCCGTTCCGGCAACCGATACGGCCCACGCTCAGGCCGATGCCCAAGGCACTCCCCACAGCCATGATACGGCGGGCAATCTTGCTCCGCCTAGTGAAGCAGTTCCCGCAGCGGGTGAGCTGGCTCAGGCGAGCGAAACCACCGCACCCTCTAAGGGTTTCCCCTGGGGGCTTGTAGTCGGTGTAACGTCAGCGGCTGCCGTAGTCACTGGGGCGATGACCTTTTTAAGCGGCGGTCGCAAAAAGAAGAGCCGTTACTCTGATGGCACCTATTCCGGCAAACGAGGGGGCTACTAACCTGGGTCGTTTCTCTGCATCAATGTCTCAGTAATAGAGGGTCGTGCAGCTCTCTGGATTGCGATGCAAACGAGACGCTGGTGCGACGAGCGGTATCTTTTTCTCGGAAATTACTTAGATGTTTAACTCACTTCTGAACCAGACCCTCAAAAATTCCATTGCCCAGCGGTGGTTTATTGTGGCCGCTGCCATTGCGGTGACCATCTGGGGCGTTTTCAGCCTCACCCAGATGCCGCTGGATGTGTTTCCCGAGTTTGCGCCGCCCCAGGTCGATATTCACACCGAAGCCCCTGGACTGGCCCCCGAGGAAGTTGAAACCCAAATCACCGTGCCCATTGAAAGCGTGGTGAATGGCCTGCCAGGGGTGACTACCGTGCGCTCTTCGTCGAAGGTGGGGCTGTCGATGGTGCAGGTGGTTTTTGACCAGGAGGCCGACATTGCCCAGGCCAGGCAGGCGGTGACCGAACGGCTGCAACAGGTGACCAGCCAACTGCCAGAGGGTGCCCACACCCCAGAGCTATCGCCTCTGGCCTCGCCCCTGGGCACAATTTTGATGTATTCTTTTACGCTCAGTGGTCAGGGGCAGACCTCGATGATGGATCTGCGCCGCCTGGTAGACAGCACTCTCAGCCAGCAAATTTTGTCGGTGCCGGGGGTTGCCCAAATTACCGTCTATGGCGGCGACGAGCGGCAAGAGCAGGTTTTGGTTGACCCCGAGCAGTTGAGATCGCGCAACGTTTCTCTCAACGACGTTACCGCTGCCGCTAGCGGGGCCAACTCTAACGCCCCCGGTGGTTTTTTGATTGGCGGGGGGCAAGAACTGTTGATTCGCGGTGTGGGTCAGGTGCAGTCGATTGACGACCTGCAACAGTCTGTCGTCAACGTAGAGAACGGCGAGCCCATTTTGCTGGGCGATGTGGCCGAGGTGCAAACCGGGGCCGCCCTCAAGCGGGGGGATGCCAGCTTTAACGGACAGCCCGCCGTGGTGCTGATGATTAACAAACAGCCCGATGTGGATACGCCCACCGTAACCAAGGCCGTGGAAGCGGTGCTGCAATCTTTGCAGGCGACATTTCCCGCTGATGTGCAGATGACCCGCACCTTTAGGCAGGCCAATTTTATTGATACGGCCCTTCGCAATGTCAGCGGTTCTCTGCTCGAAGGCATCATTATTGTGTCGGTGATTATGCTGCTGTTTTTGATGAACTGGCGCACCGCAATGATCACCCTAACAGCGATTCCCCTATCGCTATTAATCGGTGTGATGCTAATGAAAGCCTTTGGCTTAGGCATCAATACTATGACCTTGGGGGGATTGGTTGTGGCTCTGGGTGCTTTTGTCGATGACTCGATCGTTTATATGGAGAATTGCTATCGCGGACTCCGGGCCAATCAAGCTCAAAGTAGCCCCAAGCATCCGTTCCAGGTCATCTTCGATGCGTTTGTAGAAGTGCGGCTGGCGGTAATTTTCTCAACGGTCATCATCATCGTTGTCTTTGCACCAATTTTTAGTTTGACCGGCGTAGAAGGGCGAATTTTTGCGCCGATGGGGCTGGCCTATTTGCTATCCATTGGGGCTTCTCTCTTGGTGGCGATGACCCTAACCCCTGCTTTGTGCGCCATTCTTCTGGCAAATCGCTCCTTGCCTCAGGAGAACACCTATGCTTCGCGGCTGGCATCGCGGCTGTATCGTCCATTGCTCAACTTGGCATTGCGATCGCCCCAAATCATTCTAGTAGTGGCAATGGCAGCCTTGGTCGCGACAATTAGCATCGTTCCCTCTCTTGGGCGGGTTTTTCTACCAGAATTTCAGGAAAAATCTCTGGTGAACTCCATGGTGCTGTTCCCTGGCATCTCGCTGGATATCACGAATGGGGCGGGCGTAGCGCTGGCCAATTCCCTCAAAGATAATCCGCTGTACGAGTGGGTGCAAGTGCGGGCTGGGCGTGCCCCCGGCGATGCCGATGGGGCTGGGGTCAATATGGCCCACGTAGATGTCGAACTCAGTGACTTAGCCCTTCAAGACCGGGCCGCCAGCATACAGCAACTGCGGGAGGCGTTTTTGGCACTGCCCGGTGTTGCTCCAAATATTGGTGGGTTCATATCTCACCGCATGGATGAGGTGCTGTCGGGGGTGAGAAGCGCGATCGCCATCAAAATCTTTGGCCCCGACCTGGCCGAACTGCGCCGCATCGGGGAACAGGTGCGCGACACTATCGAGCCGATTGCAGGGGTGGTTGACTTGCAGCTCGAACCTCAATTGCCTATTCGTCAGGTGCAGATTCAGTATGACCGGGCGGCGGCGGCTCGCTATGGGTTGAGCATGGCCGCAATTTCAGAGATTGTTGAAACTGCCCTCAACGGTCGGATCGTGTCGCAGGTGCCAGAGAATCAGCAGCTGATCAACATTGTTGTGGGTTTGCAAGAATTTGCGCGCGATAACCTAGATGCCATTCGCGCCATTCCCATTAGTACCCCTACCGAGGAAATTATTTCTTTGGGGGATGTCGCCACCGTCAATTACGGTATGGGCGCAAATGTGGTGAACCGGGAAGACGTGTCGCGCTTAATTGTCGTTTCAGCAAACGTGGCAGAGCGTGACTTGGGCAGCGTCGTGGGCGATATTCAAGCTCAGATTCAGCAAAACATCCAACTGCCTAATGGCTACTTTATCCAATATGGTGGACAGTTTGAGTCAGAGCAACGCGCCAGCAATAACCTACTGGTATTTAGCATCCTAGCTGCGATCGTCATTGCAGTATTGATGTTTTTCTCGGTGAAGTCGCTCCCCGCTACGATCGCCATCATGATCAATCTGCCTTTGGCGTTGGTGGGTGGCATTATCTCAATTGTGCTTACAGGTGGCGTGATGTCAATCGCCTCTCTGATTGGTTTTATCACTCTGTTTGGTGTCGCTGTCCGTAATGGTTTGTTGCTGGTTGATAATTACAACAGCAAATTTGCTCAAGGAATGCCCCTTAAAGATGTGATCATCAAAGGCTCTTTGGAACGAATTGATGCCATCTTAATGACTGCACTGACCTCAGCACTAGGAACATTACCCTTAGTACTTTCTGGAGGAGCTGGGAATGAGATTCTGCAACCGTTAGCCATTGTGGTGTTAGGTGGTCTCTTCACCTCTACGGCATTAACACTGCTGGTGATTCCGGCCATTTACGCCAAGTTTGGCAAGTGGTTAATGCCAAAACGAAAGCAGACTGCCCTTGAGGTGGCGATCGCTGTCGCGGCGTCGCATTCTACCGCCGGGTTAAGGCAGTAGTTTGGTTAGAACTCTGTTCGAGGCGCGATCTGCTTAGCTTTCTGAGCCGCAAACCGCGCCTTTTTCAACCCAATCAGCCTTTCCTCAATATGCCCCCCAGGGGGATGCGTTAGAGTGGTAGCTCAAAGGTCATCGCCTGCCTTGTCAAGCCCTGTAAACCTCATGATTCAAGCTCCTCGGCTGTTCCAATGTCTTAGAAACCCTACCTTTGCCCGCCTCTACACAGCCCAAACTATTAACCTGGTTGGCGATGCCCTGACCTGGTTAGGGCTGGCACTACTCGCCTTTGAACTAGCGGGTGAAAACGCCGGGCTGATTTTGTCAGGGGCGCTCACCCTAAGAGTTGCGGCCTACGTCGTGCTCTCACCGCTGGCGGGGGCGATCGCCGATCGCGTTGACCGCAAGCGCATCATGGTTATCACCCATTTAGCGCGGATGGTGATTGTTTGTCTGCTGCCCTTTGTCACCCAGATCTGGCACATTTACGCGATCGTGTTGGCCCTAAACCTGTTCTCTGCCTTTTTTACGCCCACCTATACCGCCACCATTCCCTTGATCGCCACCCAAGAGGAGTACCCCACTGCGATCGCTCTTTCCAGTGCCACCTATCAGCTATTGGGTGTGCTCGGCCCCGGTTTAGCCGGTAGCATTGCCGCTTTTGTGGGCATCCGGCAGGTGTTTTTTCTGGATGGCATCACCTTTTTGATTACTGCTATTTTGGTCATTACTCTGCCAGGGCAGCTGATGGTCGCCCAACAACCGCAGGAGGTTAGAACATTCCGCCGAACGCTACAGGATATTCGCATGGGCACCACCTGCTTACTCAGCGATCCACCGATCAGATATGCCTTGGCCATGCAGTTGGTGGCGGCGATCGCTGGGGCCGCCATCCTGGTCAACACCGTTGGGTATGTTCAGGGTACCCTTCAACTGGGCAAGCTGGAATACGGCTGGGTCATGGCCGCCTTTGGGCTGGGGGCAACCCTTGCGTCAATTAGCCTAGGCACCGTCAACCCTGGACAGAAACAGACGGTACTCACTGGCCTGGGAGCGGCTCTGATTACCCTGGCTCTCTTGCCCGCAAACTGGGCTAGCCTGAGCGGGCTATTACTGTTGTGGGCCGTCGCAGGCGTGGGGCAAACCCTCGTCAATGTGCCGACCCAAACCTTAATTGCCGATCGGGTTGATGTTGACATTCAAGGCCGAGTCTACGGTGCTCACTTTGCCTGGAGCCATCTATGGTGGGCGTTCTCCTATCCCCTGGCAGGATGGATGGGGAGCCATTTTTCTACGGCTACTTTTCTGGGTAGCAGCCTAGTGGGGGTGGCGGTTTGGGGCATTGCTCAGCTCGTTTTTCGACCCGCAGCGCAGCCCAAGGTGACCAGTGGGCTGTGGCATGACCATAACCACACCCACGATGAAGCGCATCAGCATCGCCACAGGCGCAATCAAATAGTTAGAAACGCTCATAGTCATCTTCACTTCCATCACACCCTCTAGTCAAACCTTTGCGTGATCGGCTAAATAGCCTGCCAGGTCAACGGGTTCCTTCAAGTTTCAATTTCATTTTGGTTTCATGGTCAGGTGCTAAGGTCTTAGGCTGAAGAGAATGATCACTGGCTGTCACCCTCTTTTCCGGTAGCCTGAGCAACTGTCCATGCGAATTTTGCTGGTTGAAGATGAGCCCGACTTGGGGCGAGCGATTAAGCGCACGCTGACCCAAGAAGCCTACGTAGTGGACTGGGTACAGTCTGGGGATGAAGCGCTGACCTACCTGGAGAGCAGCACTGTCACCTACGTGCTGGGAGTGCTGGACTGGATGCTGCCAGGACTAACGGGGCTGGAAATCTGTCGCTGGCTACGGGCGCGGCAGAATGCTCTCCCAATTCTCATGCTGACTGCTAACGATCGCATCGAAGATCGCATTGCCGGGCTCGATGCTGGGGCCGACGACTATCTGGTCAAACCCTTTAGCATGGATGAGCTGCTGGCCCGATTGCGAGCCTTGAGACGCCGCCCCGCTGATTTTAGGCCAGCCCAAATTCAAGTTGGGCCGCTGACGCTGGACTGCGACCGCAGAATTGCCCTGCTGCACAGCGACACTGCCTCTGAGCAGGAGATCGAACTGACCCAAAAGGAGTTTCAGCTCCTGCAATATTTGATGGAGCACCCCGATCAAATTCTCACCCAAGAGCAGGTGCTCAACCAGCTGTGGGAATTTGGCGCTGAACCCATCAGCAACGTGGTGGCAGCCCAGGTGCGGCTGCTGCGCCGTAAGCTGGGGCAGTATGGCTGTGACTACATGATCGAAACCGTCTATGGCATGGGATACCGGTTCAAAGCTGAATAGACTGTTTCGCCGCAGCCGCTGGCAGCTCACGGGTTGGTATACCGGTGTGATGGCCGTTGTGCTGGCGATCAGTGCTTTGGGCATGTACGAGGCGATCGCCCATGCCCATCGGGTGGCCGCCGATCGAGAGCTAAAGTCGGTCGCTGAAGCCGTTCACGACAACCTAGAAAAAACTCTCACCTCTGGCGATCAGATTGAGAGCGGTTCCTCTGACCTGCTGCCGAGCCTTTGCCTCACGGGAGATCCCTGCTTGGCCCCCTTTGAGCACAGCCAGAACCACTATCACCCCGATGACCTCTACTCCGGCAATTACTATATCCGGGTGCTAGGCACCAATGGGGCATTAGTTGCGACTGCTGGCGACTACCCCCCAGGCCTACCCAGCCCTGATGTTTCTGCCCTTTGGCAAACCCTGCGCGATGGGTCGGGGCAGCCCTACCGCCAGGTTATTCTGCCCCTGTATGCCCTTGATGATCAGCAACTGGTGGGCCGGGTCGTAGTGGGCCGCTCGCTCAATGACTTTGCCGCCTACCTTGCCACGGTTCGCTGGAATATGGCGTTAGGTCTACCGATTGTTCTAGCGCTCACGGCGATCGCTGGCTGGTGGCTGGCGGGGGTGGCGCTGAAGCCGGTGCGAATGTCGTACCGCAACATTCAGCAGTTTACGGCGGATGCCGCCCACGAGCTGAGAACCCCTCTCTCTGCGGTTCAGGCCACCACAGAGTCGGTGATTCGACTGCCAGACATCTCAGATGCCGAGGCCCGCGATACGCTCCAAGTGATCGCTCGCCAAAACCACCGCCTCACCCGCTTAGTCAGCGATCTGCTGCTCTTATCCCGGCTCGATATTCAAACCTCAACGCCCGGCTTGGCCTGCTGCCTGCAAGACGTGCTGAGCGATATCGAGGAGGAGATGGCGGCGCTATCAATCGCTAAGGGCATTCACCTCTGGCTCGATCAGCCTGCGGCCCCGCCGCTGATAGTGATTGGCCACGAAGAGCAACTCTATCGCCTGGTGCTAAATGTGGTCAGCAACGCCTTCCAGCACACCCCTGCCGACGGCAAAGTCACCATCTGCCTGAGAGCCGTAGATAAGCACGCCCTGATTACCGTAGAAGATACTGGAGTGGGCATTCACCCCGACGATCAGCCGCGAATTTTCGATCGCTTTTACCGCATCGAAAAAGATCGATCGCGCCAGAGCGGCGGAGCGGGGCTGGGACTGTCGATCGCGCTGGCGATCGCCCAGGCCCACGGCGGCAGCATTCACGTCAAAAGCGCCGTCTCCCATGGCAGCACCTTTACCATTAGGCTCCCCCTCGCCAGTTCAGGCACCTCCCTAGGCCAGCTTCGCTAGGTTAGACCTCTACCGCATTATTGTGGTGATTTTCCTGCGCTCTCAAGTTAGCCTTCTCTCGCTATTGATCGGCGGCATATTAGGCATGCCCAGGATCTAAAGAAGTAATACTTTTCATGCTGATTTCATATTCATTCGTCAGGCTGTAGATATACCAAGTTCAGATCGAGATCTGTGGTGTTCCTACAAGCACAGCTTCACTTCTGGGCTGGGCTTTGCATAGAGATTTTATCTTTCTATTCGACGAAGAAAAAGGCTTAGGCACTTCTAATCGATGGCATAACGCACAATCGAGTATAGAGAGACCCAAAAATGGCCCATGATCACACGAATCACTCTAAAACGCATCACGCTGAAATGCATCATGGCCATGTAGACCACGGCTCTTCTTCTGGCCATGATAAGCATGCTGGTCATAGCCCTGAAATTTTCCGTAGACGGTTTTTTGTCTGCCTGGTGCTGACCCTACCAGTTCTGTATTTTTCGCCTTCTTTTCAACAGTGGTTTGGCTATCAGGCCATTCAGTTTCCTGGATCTGAATTAGTGAGTCCTCTTTTAAGTGTGGTGATCTATGGCTATGGCGGCTGGGTATTTTTAAGGGGTGCCTGGATTGAGCTACAGGGCAAAATCGGGATGATGACCCTGGTTGCCTTAGCGATTACAGTTGCATTTGTCTACAGTCTGGCTGTTTCTTTTGGGCTAGAGGGTGAGCCATTTTACTGGGAGCTAGCTACCTTAGTCACTATCATGTTGCTAGGCCATTGGATAGAAATGGCCTCGGTGCAAGGGGCTAGCCGCGCCCTAGAGCACCTAGCAAATCTGGTACCAGCAACAGCCCATCGGTTTAGGGCAGGCAAGATCGAGGAGGTTTCTGTCGAGAATTTGCAGCCTAGCGATACCATTCTCGTCAGACCCGGCGAACAAATCCCGATTGATGGCGAGGTGGTTGAAGGCACCTCTAGCGTTAACGAAGCATTTTTGACTGGTGAGTCCCGTCCTGTCATCAAACAGGTCGGAGACGAAGCCGTAGGTGGCTCTGTCAATGGCGAAGGAGCACTCACTTTAAAAATCATTCGGACAGGCGAGCAGACGACGCTGAGCCAAATCATGCGTCTAAGTAGAAGAGGCACAGTCATCGCGCAGCCGATATCAGGCTCTAGCGGATCAACTGGCCTATTGGCTGACCTTGACTGCGATCGGAGTCGGCGTACTGACCTTTGTCGTTTGGCTATCGGTAGGCCCATCATTGACCTTTGCGATTAATCGGGCCGTAACCGTACTCGTTATTACCTGTCCCCATGCCTTAGGCTTGGCCATTCCCCTAGTAATTGTGAATGCCACGTCCCTATCGGCAAAGCATGGCATCTTAGTGCGGAACCGTGAGGCGTTTGAACGGGCTCGTCAGATTCAGGTGATCGCCTTCGATAAAACTGGCACCTTAACCGAGGGTGAATTTGGGGTTCGCCATATTTTCACGGACGCTGTGGATGAAGCGAATGCGCTGGCGATCGCAGCCTCCCTAGAAACCTTTTCAGAGCATCCGCTAGGAGCAGCGATTGTGCGGGAAGCCGAAGCCAGGCAGATTGGTTTACCTGGCGGCACGGACTTTCGAGCGGTGGCTGGCAAAGGGGTCGAGGGTACAGTAAACGGACGTCGCTATCGGGTCGGGCGACCTGAGTGGGCCGAAGAACTGGCGCTATCGGTGGCAGACTCGCTACAGGCCGGGCTCGCGACCATTGAGCAGCGTGGAGAAAGCGCGATCGCGCTGATGGACGACACACAGCTCCTGGCACTGTTTGGCCTAGCCGATAAAGTCCGGGCTCAATCTCGCCGGGCGATCGAGCAGCTACAGTCTATGGGATTGGAGGTTGTCATGATCACGGGCGATGCTGAAGCCGTCGCTAAATCAGTGGCCGATGAGTTGGGCATTGATCGCTACTATGCCCGAGTCTTACCGCAAGATAAGGCATCTCTCATCCGCAAACTGAAATCAGAAAAGCCCGTTGCGTTTGTCGGCGATGGCATCAATGATGCCCCAGCCATGCTTGAAGCCAACTTAGCTCTCGCCATTGGGGCTGGCACCAACGTGGCGATTGAATCTGCCGATTTAGTCTTGATCAAGAGCAATCCACTAGATGCAACCTATGCTTTAAAACTGGCCAAAGCAACGTACGGCAAGATGATCCAAAACTTGTTTTGGGCAACCGGCTACAACGTAGTTGGCATTCCGCTTGCAGCTGGAGTCGCTTATCCTTTCGGCATTCTGCTAACCCCAGCTGTAGGGGCAATTTTCATGAGCGTTTCAACTGTCATAGTGTCTATCAATGCGATGTTGCTGCGCCGAGTCAAACTATAAATGTATTGCTCATTAAGGTGAATAATTATGCCTATTAGCACGCTCAAAATAGAAGGAATGATGTGTAGTGGATGTGGCGAAATCATTGAGAGGGCAGCAGAAAAAATTCCTGGCATTGAAAAATGCACAGTCGAGTTTTCTAAAAGTCAGACTACGGTTATTTACAATCCTCAATTAGTGACCATAGAAACTTTTCAGAGGGCTCTGGCAGGGGTTGGATATACTGCCCAGATTGTCGAGAATTCTTCTGTCGCTTGAGTAGATCAAAATACCAAACGACTAAAAAACAAATTAAGTGAGGCAATAATAAACCTATGATCAATGACTCTTCGACAAGTTTTTGGTGGCGATCGCCGTCTGGCATTGCGCTGCTAATATTCTTAGGAATTTCCGCTTTTTTTCTATTCACCGAGCATCTTGCTCACATTATTCCTGTGTTGCCTTGGCTGTTTCTATTGGCCTGCCCATTAATGCATGTCTTTATGCACGGTAGCCCCGGAGGACATCACGGGCATAGCCGTCATAATTCGCCTCAAGGAGATGAGAAATGAATAACGCTCCTGCCTATGGTCTTTGGTCGTTGGTGATTATTAATTCTCTAGTGTTCATCATTTTTGCGTTTAGTTTTACGAAGCCAAAAAGTGCTCGTGATTGGCGATCGTTTGGGGTATTTTCTGCCTTCATCGTCGCGCTTTTCACTGAAATGTATGGCATTCCTGTCACCGTCTATCTGCTTTCAGGTTGGCTACAGAGTCGCTATCCTAGCTTAGACCCCCTATCTCACGATGCCGGACATCTCTGGTGGACAATTTTAGGACTTGGAGGCGATCCTCACTTTAACCCTATTCACCTACTTAGTAACTTAGTAATTTTGAGCGGGTTCATCCTGTTATCTTCTGCTTGGAGAGTACTCTATGGGGCTCAGCAAAACCAGCGGCTCGCGATCACCGGCCCCTACTCAAGGGTACGACATCCTCAATATGATGCGTTTGTCTTGATCATGTTTGGATTCTTGCTGCAATGGCCCACTATTCTGACGCTGCCGATGTTTCCCCTTCTAGTCTGGATGTATGTCCGCTTAGCCCATCAAGAAGAGCGTGAAGCCCTGGCGGAATTTGGTGAGGAATATGCCCAATATGCAGCTAAGGTACCTGCCTTTTTCCCACCCTTTGGTGCCGCTGACAGGCAAGGTGAAGACTTTCCACATGTGTAATTACAGGAGCAAAAATTATGGAAGGCAACAAGATAGATCGTAAAACATGGCTATCTGGTTCAGTGGGCTTTGTTGCGGGTGTTGCCGCAACTCTGGTGATGGTTGCTCTGTTGATGGGTGGCATGATGGCGATGGTAGGTGGCGGTTTCTGCCGCTCGAATTCTCTGCAAAGACCGGCGACAGAACCAGTCGCCCAACATGAGATTTTGGGCTTGCCCGGTTAGCCAGTGCTACCTCTGTCTGTCTTATCTGGAGAGACGCTAAAGGGGGACGGGTGTCTTAGGCGCATCCCAGATCTCTGGTAAAAAGCAAAGGCACCCGTCCCCTGGTAGAGGAGCTTACTTCGAGAAGTTAAAGCGGGCGTTGACCTTTTCACCCTTGATATCGGTCTGAATGACAGTCTTATAGTCTCCCGCTGCCTGGCTCGGCAAAAATGCAAAGAAATGCTCACCCTCGGCATCGTACTCCATCGGAATTTCTTGCTGGGTGCCATCGGGGAGCTGCACCTGGGCCACTGCCGTGGCATCGGCAATAGCTTCATGGGTGTCACCTGTTTGCAGATAAAGGTCGAGGTGAATGCCATCGGCTTCGGGCGCGGGCACCAGTTCTAAATGGTAGGGGCCACTTTCGACCACTTGCCCACCCTTGGTAGCAGCAGTCTCGGCCTCAGCTGGGCTTTCGACTACGGGAGTTTCAGCAGCAGTGTCAGGGGCTGTTGCGGTTTCAGCGCCACCACAAGCAGATAACGCCAGCACACCCGTGATCAACAGGGCTTGAACAAATTGAGAACGCATGGGGTAAATCTCCGAGCAGGTAAACAGTTGAGAGAAAAACGGTGAGCGGTGACCACCCTACGATTAGACCGGGGTAACGGGCTGGCTTTCGGGGATGGACGTTTTGGTTTCAGGGGTTTCCTGAAGTGCCCCATCTCGGGATAAGGGCAGTAGGTAGCGACCAAACCGGGCATAGAGGGCAGGTAGCACCAACAGGGTGAGGGCTGTGGATGTGAACAAACCACCTAGAACCACCACAGACAGCGGCTGCAAAATTTCTTTGCCGGGGCCTCCCGCAACGACCAAGGGAAGTAACCCCAGGGCTGAGGTGAAGGCCGTCATGAGAATCGCATTCAGGCGCTCCATGGAGCCGTTAACCAAGGCCTGCCGCAGCGGCATACCTCGGGCAAATTTGCTGTTGTAGTTATCGACCAGCAACAGGCCGTTGCGGGTGGCCACGCCGAACAAGGTGATAAAGCCCACCAGCGACGCGACCGAAATCACGCCCCCGGTTAGCGCCACGGAAAAGACCCCACCCACCAGCGCCAGGGGCAAATTGATCATGATCATGGCGGTAGAAGCCACGGATTTGACCGAGAGATACATAATGACAGTGATGATCACAAAGGCGATTGCGCTAAACACCAGCATGTTTTGCGTAGCCCGCGCCTCCGCCTCAAACTGGCCGCCGTATTGCGGGAAGTACCCTGCGGGAAACTGGACCTGCTCCGCCACCTTGGCGCGGATGTCGTTGACCACCGATCGCACATCCCGACCATTTACATTGGCGGCCACCACAATCAACCGCGACACATTCTCCCGGTTAATGGTGTTGGGGCCAGTGCCCGTGCGGATTTGCGCCACCTGCGCTAGGGGGATTTTCTCCCCCGTTGGAGTGTCAATCAACAGATTGCCAATAGTGGTGAGATCGCTTCTGGCCTCGGGCTCTAGCCACACCAGCAGGTCAAAGGTTTGCTGCTGGTCTAATACCTGCGACACCACCCTGCCGTTGAGGGCGGTTTCAATGGTGTTGGAGAGTTCACCTACCGTCAGCCCATAGCGACCTGCCGCCACGCGATCGAACTGAATTTGAATTTGCTCAATGGGAATCTGCGGCTCTAGCTGCAAGTCCACCACGCCCTCTACGGTTTGCATGATGGCTTCGATCTCTTGCCCTAGGGAGTGCAGCTGGGCCAGGTCGGGACCGAAGATTTTGACGGCGATCGCACTCCTCACCCCCGACAGCACCTCATCCATGCGGTGAGAGATGAACCCGCCAATATTAGGAGCCACCCCGGGCAGTTTGGCAAACTCCTCCCGCAGTTTTTCGATGCTGCCCTCGCGGTCTTTCAGCCCGGCCTCGCTTAGATCCACATCCATGTGGGCGGTGTTGACCGCCGCTGCATCGCTGTCGCCGGGGGCACGCCCGGAGCGCAGCTGCACATGACGAAAGCGGGGGTCATCCTTGAGCGCCGCTTGAATGGCCAGCCCAGCGCTGTTGGTTGCCCCTAAAGACGAACCGGGGTAGAGCACCAGGGTATTGACTAAGTTTTGTTCCTGAAACTCGGGCAGAAACTCTCGGCCTAGGGAAGGTGCGATCGCCAGAGCCGCCATTAGAGATCCAGCGGCGATCGCCAAAATTACGTTAGAGCGTCGCAGCGAAAAGTTCAGAAACGGTTGATAGCGTCCCTTGAAGAACCGAGCTACCCAGGGCTCAGTTTCGGGCAGAGGCCCGTGGGGCAGCAAAATGGCACAGAGCGCGGGCGTCACGGTTAGCGCTGTCACACTGGAAGCCAGCACCGCCGCCATGTAGCCCAACCCCATGGGAATGAAAATACTGCCCTCTACCCCACCTAAGGCAAACACAGGCGAGAACACGACCACAGTGATGATGGTGGCACCAAACACCGAGTCTCGCACTTCCTGACAGCCCGCCAAGACCACTTCTAAGACGGGGCGAGGATGGGCAGAGTGCTTGTTCTCGCGCAGTGCCCGGTAGACGTTCTCTGCATCCACGATCGCATCATCGACAGCAGAACCGATGGCCACAGCTAAGCCGCCTAGGGTCATGGTGTTAAGCCCCTGGCCTAGCCAATTCAGCGCCAGCACCCCGATCAGCAGCGATAACGGCAGCGCCACCAGACACACCAGTAGGTTGCGCCAGTTCATTAAAAAGGGAATCAGAATCAGCGCAACAATGATGCTGCCCTCAATTAGCGCGGCGCGGACATTCTCGATCGAGGCATCAATATAGCTGTTCTGGCTAAAGGTGACGTCAACCTGAATATCTTGGGGCAGCCCCGCCTGAATCTCCGCCATCGCCGCTTCGATAGCACGAGTCACCGAGGGCGTGTCGGCTAGAGGCTGCTTGTTTATCATAACCACCACCGCAGGCTGGCCATTCAGGCTGCTATCCCCCCGCTGGAGTGCAGCCCCAATTTGTACGGTGGCTACGTCGCTGAGCCGAACTGAAGTGCCATTACGCGCCGTGATCACGGACTGCTTCAAATCGTCAATCGTCTCTAACCGCCCAATGCCCCGCACCAGCGTCTCTTTGTCCGGTGTGATCAAAAAGCCCCCTGGCGCATTGACGTTGGCCGCTTCTACAGCGTCGGTCACCTCTTGCAGCGACACGCCAAAAGCCTGCAACTTTTGGGGAGTAACCAGGACCTGATACTGCTGCACATCACCGCCGTAGACCACCACCTGAGATACACCGGACACCGCCAAGAGACGATTGGTGATCTGCCAATCGGCAATCCGCCGCAGCTCCATGAGCGACGTGCGGGTGTCGGCAGGGGCGGTTTCATCCACCCTAAACGCAACCATCATCACGGTGCTAATGGGGGATGAGATCGGAGAAATTTGGGGAGTCTCAACGTTTTCAGGAATTTTGTCCTGGGCCTGCTGCAAGCGCTCGGTCACTAACTGCCGCGCCTGAAAGATGTCGGTATCCCACTTAAAGATGACTTTAACGACGGAAATACCGGCGGCAGACGCAGAGCGAACATCGGTAACCCCAGGCGTACCATTGATCGCGCTTTCAATCGGCAGCGTTACCAACGATTCCACTTCTTCTGGTGCCAATCCAGGGGCTTCGGTTTGAATTTCGACCTGGGGTGGCGCAAAGCTGGGAAACACATCCAGCGGCATCTGGGCGACGGTGCGGAAAATCCAAATGGTGAGCACCATAGCCCCCAGGATGACTAACCAACGCCGTGCGATCGCCCATCTAATGATTGAATTCAGCATAGGAATCGAAGAGTGTCTTGCGTAGGATGAAGCACGCTAACGCATTGTCTTTAGGCGTCTTAGGTATAGCTGCGCTAGAAGATCAGCTAACGCACCTGACGAAGTCGAAAAAAAGCTTACCCGTCGGCATCAGGATGATGAGGCTCTATTCTCGACAGAAGAGGCGGCTCATGCCCCCCTGTTTGGCTCACTGCCAGCTGTCGATCGTGCGGATCCTCAAGATGCTCTAACTGGTGGATGGCGGATGCGAGACGTTGGCGCGATCGACGGCTAGACCAAAAAGCCCCTGCGGTAAAGGTGCCAATCGCTAACAATCCACCCCCCGCCACAGTAGCCCACCAGGGTAACGCGGCATCTGTAGCAGCAGCAGATGTCGTCCCTTCCGTCGCGGCAACATCTGCTGCTGCATTGCCTCCACGCAACGACTGGGCATAGAGCTGGTTGGCCCGCTGGGTAACGACTTCGTCGCCCTCAAACAGGCCGCTAAGCACTTCGACTTGATCGCCCGCTGTTCTCCCCAGGGTGACCTCAACCGGTTCAAAGGCGTTGCCATTACGCACAAACACCAGGGTTTGGCCGTTGGCTTCTACCAACGCCGATTGGGGAATGGCCATCACCGCCTGTGGCGTGCTCTCGGTAAGCACTTCCAGGGATGCAAACATACCAGGTTTGAGCGTGCCATCGGCATTGTTTAGCTCGGCCTGCACAGGCACTACCCGCGTTTCGCCATCAACCACCGAACCCACCGTGGTAATTTGCCCTTCAAAAATTTGATCGGGCAGACTGGCGACGGTAATGCGTACCCGTTGCCCAGGGGATACCTGGGACAGGTCTTTTTCAAAAATGTTTGCGGTAGCCAATACCGTGCGGTTGTCCACGATGGTCATCAGCACCGCACCCGCATCTTCTGACGATTGCCCCAGAGTTACGTCGCGGTCGGCAATGGTGCCCGCAATCGGCGCTTTGATGGTGATGGTGCCGTCTGGGTTAGCGGTGGCCCCAAGCTGCTGCAACCGGGTTTGGTAGGTTTCTGTACTTAACTGAGCGCGAGATTGCGCCACATTCAGGGCAGTCTGCGATCGCGCCACCTCGGTACGGGCAGTCAACACCTCTAGCCGACTCTCTGCCTCGGTCAAGGCTCGCTTGGCATCTGCTAAGTGAGCCTCCGATTCCAATAGCTCTCGACGGGCGATCGCGCCCTGCGCGGCTAGCTCCGAGTCGCGATCGTACTGCTCCTGGGCCACTCGTAGTTCGGTTTGGGCTCCCTCAATCGCTCTGAGGGCAATCTGCTGCTGTTGGGCGTAGGTCTGCCGGGCAAGCTGCAAATCGGCCTGGGCCTGCTGCACATCGCCTTGTCGCTCAGCCGAATTTTCCAGAGCGGTCACCCGCAATTCGGCCAGCTCTCCACTGGTAATAACCGCTAGCGCCTGACCCGCTTCTACTCGCTGCCCTGGCTCCACCAGAAGTTTGGTTACCGTACCGCCGACTGGGTTAGTTACCGATACCTGTCGCCCCGGCGATGCTTCAATTTGACCCGTCGCTTTCACCCCAAATGCCAAAACCTGACGTTTTAACGGCTCGACAAGCAGACCAATGCGGTCAGCAACCTCTGCATCAACCTCAATGCCCACTGGGTGTGCTCCGGCTTCACCACCCTGAAACTCATCCCCGTGGCCAGCATGGGCCAAGACCTCGCCAGCCGGGGCTAGCAAGAGTATCAGCAAAGCCAATCGGGGAAGCGATCGCCTCCGGGCCGCGACCCACATGCGATTGGAGATAGCTGTCATAGGCGTGCCCTTGAACCACTCAATTACAGTCTTTGAAGAAAAATGCCGTTAGCTACCAAACATCCCACAGAAAAATGAAATCAGGATGAAATTCGGCAATGAGTCACGGCAATAAGAGCGGCTTAATTTATAATCACCTCGATCTATCGTTCGACCATGATTCGGGAAATATCCAATAGGAAAAAGCCCCAGATTGTTTCTGAGGCCTGCCAGGTTCCATTTATCAATAATTCTATTTGTCAATAAGATTACTGACTATACCACTCTTGTCGCCACTGTTCCATTTGGTCGATTTCTACCTGCTGAGTCGATAGAATATCCTGGGAAAGTTGTTGAATCTCTGGACGACTACTTTTATCTAGAGCATCTTGAGCCATGTCTAGGGCACCCTTATGATGAGGAACCATGCCATTTATAAAGCGTAAGTCGAACTCATCATCGGCAGCACCCAAGTCGCCACTCATCATCATGCCAGCTTGCATGTCAGCCGTCATGGCCATTGAATGCCCCATTGCTGCGTCATACATAACGGGCTGTTCGCCAGCATCTGGATACCACGCTTGTCGCCACTGCATCATGCGGTCAATTTCGACCTGCTGAGCGGCAATAATCGCCTCAGCAAGCTGCTTTATTTCATCCCGCCGGGAATTTTGCAGGGCTGACTCTGCCATAACGACTGCACCTTGGTGATGCAAAATCATGCCGTCGATAAAGCGCAAATCAAACTCAGCATCGCTAGGGCCAAGATCCATCATCATCATGGAATGGTCGGCCATGGGTTTATCTCCCATGGGCATATTAGTAGAGTCCGACTCTTTAGGAGCTGAGGATGATGTGCCGCATGCGCTGACGACTACAGGTAACGACACCAGGCCACCTACTACTATCCAGGAAGCTAATTTTCGTCTCAGGGTCATTGGATGTCGAACCTCTTTTCCATAACAAGGGCAGTTGCTTGTCTTCAAAAGCGCTGAAGCACTCACTACGAACAACCACTGGCTTTAGTATGCCAGCCAAAAATGAAATTCGGATGAAATAGCAAGGTACTGGATCGCGATCTCTATCTAGCTCTATATAGGGGCTACACATTTAGGTCTGGCTGTTGAAATTCTCGAATTATGAAATAATTATGAAAAAGCACTATAATCCGCTATGCTTTTAATTATGAAATAATTATGAAAAGCAATGGATTGGCATGTACAGCGGCGATCGCTCCTTGGTGCTGGGCTTTTAGGTGCTGGCACCTGGCTGGGTCAGCGATTTGCCCCAACCGTCTTAGCTCAAGATCATGCTCTGGCCCCACCCCATCAAGGCATGACCACGCTGGGGGAGGTTGACCACATCAAGAATGGCTTTGACCCCCACGCGCTGTTAACCCAGTGGGATGGGGGCGAGGTATCGCAATTGCCCAACGGTCAGCGGCTGCGAGAATACGACATCACCGCGATCGAGCGGGAGATTGAGGTTGCTCCGGGGGTGTTTTACCCCGCCTGGACGTACAACGGCCAGGTGCCGGGGCCGACGATTCGAGTCACAGAGGGCGATCGCGTCCGCATTAGCTTTACCAATCAGGGCACTCACCTACACACCCTGCACTTTCACGGTATTCACGGAGCCAGGCAGGATGGCATTCCAGGGGTGATGGAGGCTGCGCCGGGGCAAGCGGTAACCTACGAGTTTGACGCCAAGCCTTTTGGCTGCCACCTCTACCACTGTCATTCTGTGCCGTTTAAGCGCCATCTCCACAAAGGGCTCTATGGCGCGTTCATTGTTGATCCTGACCCACAGCGGCACCCCGATCAGGTAGCTGCTGCCCGATCGCGCCTGCTGGGTTCCTCAGAAAATCAGCGCTGGCAGGAGTTGCTGATGGTGATGAACGCCTTTGACACCAACTTTGACGAGGAGAACGAAGTCTATGCGGTTAACTCTATTCCCCACGCCTACATGAAGCAGCCGATTCGCATTGAGCGCGATCGCCCAGTGCGCGTCTATTTAATTAACGTGACCGAGTTTGACCCGATCAACTCCTTTCACTTGCACGCCAATTTCTTCGACTACTACGACCATGGGACGACGTTGACGCCGACTTCACGCACCGTCGATACCGTCATGCTCTGTCAGGGGCAGCGGGGCATCATTGAATGCTCCTTTGCTGACTTTGATCCAGGGCTCTATATGTTCCACGCTCATCAGGCCGAATTTGCCGAACTGGGCTGGATGAGTGCCTTTGAGGTGGTGGCATGAAGGCTTTGCCCTGGCGCTGGGTGCTACCGCCCCTCTTGTTGGTCGGGCTGGTAGCCCTGCTACTGACCGTGAGCCCGGCCCGGTTGCTCAACCTGAATGCACCGCCGCTGGAGTCCCTGATCGTGGAGCGTACCGTGCTAAATGATCAAGGCATCACCCTCAAGGTGCGGGCGGAGGGGTCAGAACCCATGACTATTGCCCAGGTTCAGGTGGATGGTGCCTATTGGGCGTTTACCCAGCAGCCCCCTGGCCCGATCCGGCGGCTGGCAACGGCAACGGTTCAAATTCCATACCCCTGGGTAGAGGGCGAAGCGCATCACGTTCAGTTTCTGACCAACACAGGTGTTATCGTTGCCCACCCCATTGACGTTGCTTTACCTACACCCGCTCTATCTCTGGCAACGCTGCTGGGCTACGGTTGGCTAGGGCTCTATGTGGGGCTGGTGCCGGTGGGGTTAGGCATGTTGTGCTACCCCTATTTGAAAGTGCTGGGCCAGCGGGGACTGACCTTTGTCTTAACGCTGACGTTGGGCATGCTGGCCTTTTTGCTGGTAGACACCTTGCAAGAAGGGTTGGAGCTAGCTGGAAAGGCGGCGATCGCGTTTCAAGGCCAAGCCCTGGTCTGGTTTGCAGCCACAGTGGCGTGTCTGGCCCTATTTGCCGTGGGCCGACGCCAGGGCAAGCCGCCCGAAGGCGCTGCGCTCTCCACCTATATGGCCCTAGGCATTGGTCTGCACAATCTGGGCGAAGGGCTAGCGATCGGTACCGCCTTTGCCCTGGGGGAAATTGCCTTAGGCTCATTTCTGGTGATTGGCTTTACCCTCCACAACCTGACCGAAGGGCTGGGCATTGTTGCACCGCTGCTTAAGCAAAAACTGCGCTGGAAGACCTGTGTAGCGCTAGCCGCCCTGGCTGGACTCCCTGCTGTGGTGGGGTTGTGGGTGGGGGCTCTTGCTTTTTCTCCCCACTGGGCGGCCCTATTCTTGGGCGTTGGTGCAGGGGCGATTTTGCAAGTGATTGTAGAACTCAGCACCTACCTACAGCGGCAATTCCATCAGTCAAAACTCTCTGGCTTGGCAGGGCTGGGTTTAGCTGGCTTTACGACCGGGCTACTTGTGATGTACAGCACTGCGCTGCTGGTGAAATTTTAGCCAGACAACCTAGCCACCACTTGTTTGAGCACTACAAGCGCGTTAGATCTGGTGTGGGCTAGGTTGCTGGTACAGGTGTGAGTCCGTGTACTGCCCAAGCTTGAAAGACGCTTTTAGCATGGGCACTGCGGGCGGCTTCAGAGGCTATCTGGTCTCTAGAACAGCCCTATCGTCTTTAGCTTAGTCGCAGTTAGAGGGGGGGCAATCAGGGGTGGGGAACAGGCAGGGAGCGGCAGCGGCAACGCCAGCCACGGCAGCGGTCAGAACAAGAGCAGAAACAGCCGCCAGGGACAGCTTCTTGATCTGAGGAACTTTGAGCATCGGAATTGACCTCTTTGATAAGGATGGTGAATCAAACGGCCTCTAGACGAGACTTCCCATAAGGTAAACCCTGAGGTTGGCTTGAGAGTCAACCCCCCAAATTTGCACTAAGCTAGCTCTAGTGACAATGGTCGCTCATTTCCAAGGGGTCTTTTTTTAGAAGGATGGCCTGCTCAGACAATGAAGAAACTCCTCAAAATAGGCGAGCTGGCCAAACAGGCCTACGTGACGGTAGCCACCATTCGCTACTACGAGTCGCTGCACCTACTAGAGCCGGTGAGCAAAGCTGAGAATGGCTATCGCTATTACGACGACGACGCTGTTAACCGTCTGCTATTCATTAAGCAGGCCCAGACATTGCAGTTTTCCCTGGCAGAAATTCAGCAGGTGTTTGATGTGTGCAAGCAGGGGGAGCCGGTCTGCACCCTGGTTAAAACGCTAATCGACTGTAAAATTGCGACCCTGGAGCAGGAAGTTCAGCAGGCTACTGCCCGTAAAACCATGCTGGAAACCTACCGCACAAGCTGGGCCACCCGCCCTCTAGACAATCCATCCGACGTTAAAGTTTGCAGTCTTATTGAAGAAGTGAGTCTAACTCTGAATCGTCTAGAGGCTATTTGAGAAACTGTCAAATCAGGTCTGATCTATTCTAAATGCGGCTAACACCATGAACCGCCATAGTCTCTTGAATTGGCTAAATTCGCCTGAGCTCAACATAGTTATATTTTCGTTTTTGCTGTCTTTCTTTTGGGAAATTCAGCAAATGTGGTTTTATGAAATTCCAGCTGGATACTCCCACTTCGATATAGTCAGAAATTGCACCCTCGCTACAGTCGGAGATGTCGTAATTATATTGATTGCATTTTGGGCCGTTGCAGCTCTATCGAAGTCTCGTCAATGGTTACGTTACCCAAACCGTAGCCGAATGGGTGTTTTTATCCTTGTAGGAGTGGTAATCACCGTTGTTATCGAAGCCTTGGCTACTAGCCCCCTCAATCGGTGGACTTATGCCGAGTCCATGCCAACAATTCCGATTTTAGGCACTGGGTTAGTGCCATTGTCAATGTGGTTTCTAGTGCCTCCGCTCACCATTTGGTTTGCCAGGCGTCAAATTCTACCTGTAAGGTCATAACATTCATATCCAATCGTTCGAGACTTAACCAGAGCGAAGGATAACTAATGCTGTCCCAGATTCATGGTGAAGTACATAGTTGCTAACCTTTCTGAAAGGGAATCGTTGAGAATATTACAAGGCTAATGATAATGAGGTATATGGGTTTCTTTGCTATGGTGAATCTCACGCATTATGGTGAGACTCTTGTACATGAGATAGTTTGGTCTGAGTGTTGCGATAATCTCACGGGAGAAATGCAGTAGTCACTGCGGCATAATCACTAATCGACCGCAAAGTTGCAACCACAGATACCCTAACCATGACCTGGTTTGAGCGATCGCAGCCTCTGCTAATCCTACTCTCTGTGCTGCTGGGGCTAGGCCTAGCTCAAATTGGCGACGTTGCTGCCCTTGCAGGTCATCTCATCACACCGCTGTTGATGGGGATGCTGTACGCGGCGTTTCTACCGATTCCGCTGCGGCACCTGGGCAGAGCCTTTGGCAACTACCGTGTGACCTTTGCCAGCCTGGCCATGAACTTTGTCTGGACACCCCTGCTGGCCTGGGCATTGGGGGCGCTGTTTTTACAAGATGCGCCCGATTTGCGGTGGGCCTGCTGATGCTGATGGTGACCCCATGTACCGATTGGTATCTGGTGTTTACCGGCATCGCTAAGGGCAATGTGAGCCTCGCAACGGCTTTGCTACCGCTAAATTTTGTCTTGCAGATGGTGTTGTTGCCTGTCTATCTGGCCGTTTTTGCCCAGTCGCTGTTCACGCTTGATCTTTGGGTGTTGGGAGGCAAAATAGTCACTGTTTTATTCATTCCACTGGCCTTAGCGGTGTTGTCTGGCTACAGCATTAATTGGCTTAAGGGGCCAACCTGGCTACATGAAAAGCTGCCGCAGGTGGCGATGATTCAACTCCTCTGTTTGAATCTGGCCATTGTGGCCATTTTTGCGGCTAAGGGTGAGGCGTTACTGCAACGTCCGGAATTGTTGCTGCTGTTGCTGCTACCCATTGGTTCGTTTTTTGTGATTAATTTTGTGCTGGCTCAGTGGCTGGGGCAGCGGTTGCGACTGGCGTATCCAGAGGTAGTTTGCCTGACTTGCACGACCCTGGCGCGGAACTCTCCGGTGGCGCTGGCGGTGGCAGCGGCGGCCTTTGGCGATCGCCCCTTGATTGCCCTAACCCTGGTGATTGGCCCGCTGCTAGAGCTGCCGATTATGGCGCTGGTGACGCAGATACTCTGGCGACTCCGCCCTCAAACTTCTCGCGATTTTTAAATAAGCCCCCATTGATTTTTGGGGGATTTATAGCGGGCATTTGGGTCAAGAAGAGATGTGTATACACAGGAGCCACCTAACTAGAGAACCTATACTTAAGACATACGCTTCAAGGGGGTAACCCTATGCGAATGTCCACTAAATCTTTTGCTGCGATCGCAGGTCTCAGCGTTGCGATCGCAGGCGCTATCACCATTCCCTACCTCACCTCACCCTCCAGTGCCGATCCCTTACAGCAACCTGGTCGATCTGGCTGGCAGATGCCCATGCATCGAGGCAACATGCCCATGCACCAGAGTGGCAGGCAAGGGCATCACGGGCAAATGATGCAGGCCAATAACGAGTTTGAGTTCTTAAGCCTGATGATTCCCCACCATGAGGAAGCAATTGCCACAGCTCAACGGGTGCTGGAGTCCAGCGATCGCCCTGAAATGCAAGAGTTTGCTCGGGACATCATCGACGTGCAAACAGCCGAAATCGAGCAGATGAAAGCCTGGTTAGGCGAGTGGTATCCCGGTCAGGGCACTAACCTCACCTACGCTCCCATGATGCGCGACCTTAGCAAGCTCGAAGGGGATGCCCTCGATCAGGCGTTTTTAGAAGACATGATCATGCACCATATGGGAGCTGTGATGATGTCGCAACGCTTGGTAAACCTCGGTCTGGTCGAGCATCAGGCAGTCCAGCCATTTGCTCAAAATATTGCCGATACCCAGCGGCAAGAAATCTGGCAGATGCAAGCTTGGTTGCAGGATTGGTATGGAGTCGCAGGGATGCCAATGGGCAACGGCATGATGCCTTGTGGAATGACTTATTAAATGGTTTTGTTTAGCTGATTGCATTTGAGAATTGCTATGAATCAGCGAAAAAAATGATTGAATGACTAACCATAGTCAGCGCTCAGTTTTCTAATTGGCTTTGCCCTCTTTTTGTTGATATTAGGAGGAGTGGATTAGCTGAATTGCGCTTTTTATTAGAGCGATCGCTGAGCGTACTGCAAAATGCCAGCTGCAATGCCCTGGGCCATGCGGCTGCGCCAGGCCGGGTCGTTAAAGTTACGGGCATCTTGAGCCCCGGTGACAAACCCGGTCTCGACCAAAACCGACGGCATAGAGGTGTTTACCAGCACATGAAAACGAGCCTGGCGCACCCCGCGATCGGGCATGGTCACCAGACTCAAGATAGACTGATGAATCACCTGGGCGAGACGATTTCCTGAACTGTGGTAATAGGTCTCTAGCCCGTTTACCTCGGGTCTACTTAGGCTAATGGAGTTGGCGTGAATGCTAACAAAGAGATCGGCATTGGCCTGCTCGGCAATTTGCACCCGAGGCTCTAGGCCGATCTCCCGATCATCGGAGCGGGTCAGAATCACCTGCGCACCGCTCTGCTGCAAAATTCTGGCAACATCGTAGGCGATCGTAGAGGTTACATCTTTTTCGCGCAGGCCGCCCACGCCGATCGCCCCCGGATCGCGCCCGCCATGGCCGGGGTCAATCACAATGGTGACGGCCTGCTTGGGGATGCTGCTATCCGGTGGGGGCACCGCTGGGGTGGAGGGTATCGCTGGTTCGGGCTGGGGCGGCACCACTGGCGCGGGGGGCGGCGGTTGGACGGCAATGGGGGGCGACGCCTCAGCGGGTGCCTGGGCCGGTGCCCCAGAAGGGCTGGCCGGAACGGCGGCGATCGCCACTCCCCGAGGGGGCAAAACCACAATGCCGCTGCCGTTGCTCACCGAGGCTTGCCAGTCAGTGCTGTTGGCGGGCACCGTTAGAGTAATTTGCAGGGTCGGCACCGCCGCGCTCACCGGCTGAATAGTCCAGGTGGTGACCCCAAAACTATTAGCGGGTAGCGTTTGTCCGGTTAGGGCTGCTGCCACGGTAGCATTTTCGAGCTGAAGCACCACCTGGGTATCACTGGCGCGCTCCACGGTCAGGTTAGGGCTGGCCCCAGAGGTGCGGATGAAAAAGCCATCGGGGGTAGTGCGCACGCCTTCAACCTGGGTTGCTGCTCCAGCGATCGGGGTGGCATTGACCTGATTGGTGCTGGCACTGGGCGCTGTTCCACCCTGCGGCGGGGGCAGTTGCACTACCCACTGCTGCGGCGTTTCCCCCTGTACCACGACCTGGTCTGGGTTAAGGGTATAGCCAGGGGCTAGCTCAATGACCAGTCTGGTAGTTTGAGCATCGAACTGCCCGATGCGAACGGCTTGAATAGCGCCACCAACGGCCTGGTTAATCGTCCGCTGCTCTAGGGTTGTGCCGGGCAAGTCCACCACAATGCGGGTGGGGTTAAACAAAAGCTGCGCCCTGGGCTGCACGGCGGCATCGGTCGAAAACTCTAGCCGGTTTTGCTGGGGGTCAAAGCGCCAAGTCCTAAACTGAGCCGCTTCGGCTGGAAGCGCCAGCAGTAGCCCACCTACCATGCCGATTAAACTCACCAGAGGTCGGTATTGTTTCATGCAGCATCTCACAGTGCGCTGGGTCAGTTTTTGATTTTGCCTGATTTTACGGCATCGAGATCGCCCCTTTCATCTTGTTTCAAAGAAAATCTCATCCCCAAAACGGTCGCTACACTGAAGGGGAATGGGCTCTACCCCAAGCGTGAAGGCTCGCATCAGAAACGCCACAGCCTCGGATTCATCGGGCTCGAATTTATGGGTTAGCTCAGCTTGTAAAGCGTCACAAGGCGCTGGTTTGGAGCAGTGCCTGGGCCTTAATCTACAGGCTCGCGATTAGACACATAGCTTAGTAGTGCAGCTAGGAGAGAAGCCATGCAGACCCAAAGAATGTTAGCGGTAGCGCTAGGAATGGCCGTCGTTGTCGCCCCTGGGAGCATGGCAGCGGGGATGCCGCCTGCCCACGCGGTAGAACAGGCGGCTGCCGCCAACAGCCTTTTGAATCAGGGCCGACAGCAGGCGGAGCAGGGGCAGCTAGAGGCGGCGATCGCAACCTACAGCCAGGCCATTCAAGCCGATACCACCAATGCCGAGGCCTATTTTTATCGAGGTATTGCCTACCACGACCTGGGAGATTATCAGCTCGCCATTGCCGATTTTTCCACGGCGCTTCAGATTCGCCCCGACCACCCAGAAACGCTGTACAACCGGGGAGAAGCCCACGCTCACATGACCAATGCCGAGGCGGCGATCGCCGATCTGACCCAGGCCATTGAGCTAGCCCCTGATGTTGTCCAGCCTTATTTAGATCGCGGCCTTGTTTTCGCGGCCACTGGCAACTTACCCCAGGCCCTCAACGACCTAGATGCTGCCATTACCCTGGCTCCCGACAACGCCGATGCCCACTACAACCGGGGCAAAATCTATACCGAACTGGGCAATACCGAAGCCGCCCTCTCAGACTTCAACACCGCGCTTCGCCTTAATCCTGAGCTAGCTGAAGCCTACGGCAATCGCGGCATTTTGCAGTACCAGCTCGGCGACTCCCAAGCCGCCATGGCCGATTTGCGCCAGGCGGCGGCGCTGTTTCAGGCCCAGGGCGATCGCCAAGGCTATCAGCAAACCCTGTACTTCATGCAGCAGGTGCAGCAGGGGAGCGAGCAAACCCCCTGAGGCCAACGCCCTCAATCTTCTGAACAGGTGTTCAGTGGTAACGATTCTCAGTATCATAGAGGAAAAGCCAGGAAACCTAATCGATGGCTAATTCTCGCTCTACAGAGAACTCTACAATTCAAGCTGTTGATGCCCCCAGTTGTGACGTCAGTTGTGACGAGTCGCTGGTGCATTTAGACAATGTCCGCCAGGTGAAGCCCGAGGTGCTGAGCACCGAGAAAGCCCAGCGGATGGCGGAGTTTTTTAGTGCGCTCTCTGACCCCCACCGGCTCAAGCTGCTGTCGGCGCTGGCTCGGCAAGAACTCTGTGTGTGCGATCTGGCTGCTGCGGTGAAGATGGGTGAATCAGCGGTGTCGCACCAGCTGCGGGTGCTGCGATCGCAGCGTCTAGTCACCTACCGTCGCCAAGGCCGCAACGTCTACTATGGCCTCGCTGACGATCACATCATGTCCCTCTACCGGGAAGTGGCCGCGCACCTAGATGAGTGATGTAGTTGACCTCTAACGAGTTGGGTTAAGCCTCAAGCAGGCTCAAGGTAGCGGGCGTTCTAAGGCTTGATCTGCCCACGAAACAGGGTCTTCTAAAGGCTCTAAATGGGTAAACACAAACGTGCCGGGCAGCGATCGCCCAATTGCTAGCTCAATCGCTTCACAGAGGTCATGCCCCTGCTTGACTGTCCAGTTACCCGGCACCAACACATGTAGCGAGACAAACCGTCGGGCACCAGCTACCCGAGTTCTTAAAGCATGAAACCGGGTCCCCTCGGCCTCAAAAGGCTGCAACGCATCGGCAACAATTTGGCGTTCCTCAGCCGGTAAGGCCGTATCTAACAGGCCCATCCCCGTTTCGCGCAGCAATCTCAGCCCGGCCCAAACAATATTGGCCGCGACAACCAGAGCGATAATCGGGTCAAGAATGAGCCAACCCGTAATTGGAATTAGAATGATCCCCACGCCTACCCCCACCGATGTCCAGACATCGGTCAGCAGATGATGTGCATCTGCCCGCAGGGTAATGGAGCGCAACCGCCGACTGGCCCGTAGCATAACGAAAGCCAGAGCCCCGTTGATCGCCGTTGCCACAAAGGACAGGGCCAACCCAGTGCCCACCTGCTCTAGGGGTTGGGGGTCAAACAGACGACCCCAGGCCGCAAAAGCAATGCTGCCCGCCGCTACCAAAATCAACACACTTTCGGCACCGCTAGAAAAATATTCCGCCTTGAAATGCCCAAAGGCATGCTCGTCATCCGGCGGTTTAGCGGCAAACGTTACGGCCCAAGTTGCGACGATGGCAGCCACCAGGTTCACCACCGATTCGGCAGCATCAGACAGTAATCCCACCGAGCCTGTCAATAGGTAGGCCGTTGTTTTCAGCAAAATCGTTAAAACAGCGGCTCCAATCGAGAGCAGCGTGTAAAACCGAGCCGAGCGGTTTCCCATGGTAAGTCTTGCAATACAGCAGAAAAGCCAAGCCCTACTGCGTAAGCCTACAGCAGTTAAACGCGTTTACGCAGGAGTAGCGATAAGGGTCTGTCCTAATCTGTTGTAGACGCTCCAATCATGAGTACTTAAACTAAACAAAGTATCGTTGCTTGGGGCGATCGATAGCTTTTAGGGCCGAGTCAGATAGCAGTGGCAATCTGGCTTCTCAAGCAGTGTTTCGATTAAGGCGTTCAAAGTCACGGCAGCCAATAGCCCGCCTCCAAGGCTCCCCTGAATCGTAATGTAAGGAATGGATGTTGCCATCAGTCGCCGCTTGGCAGCAGGGGCGTGATTAAAGCCAATGGGCATACCAATCACCAGAGCGGGTTGAAAACGCTGTTGCTCTATTAACTGACAGACAGTGAGTAGCACTGAAGGGGCATACCCAATGACCAGCACACTACCTGGTGAACAGTGATGTAATGGTTGTTGCCAGCGTTTATGAAGCCAAAAAGCCTGTTCAGCCTCGTTGGCAGCAGTAATGTGAGGATCGTCAAGCAAGGTTGTAACCGGACAGCTCAAAGCAGCTAGCCGAGTTTGATCAATCGCCGTGGCTACAACAGGCACATCGGTAATGATCTCACACCCACTGCTGAGAGCGGTGCGCGCTGCTGCGATCGCATCGGCACTGATTTGTATGAGGTCAACTAAGCTCACATCGCCGCAGGCCAGCACCAGTTGTTGGATCAGATGCTGGGTAATTTCAGAGTAGTGCGAGAGGTTGGGCAGCAAGCGCTGAAGCGATTCTTGAAAGGCTTCAGGGTGGGCGGTGGTTTCGGCATCAAGGCTGGCCCAGAGCTGATCGATCTGGCTTAGACCCGCCTGGGTGTCTACATCGAGCTGCTTGAGCTGGGCCAGAGCTTGAGCCTGGGTGCGTTGACAATCTAGATCGCGCCCCAGCAGCCCCTCCAAAGCCGAAGCAGTATGGCGCAGGCGGGCAATCTGCTGCATCACAGCCTGATACTGCTGCTGTAGCTGGGTCATTAGGCTTGCGTCTGCGGTTGCTTCAGAGTCACTCTCTAGAATTTGCCCGATGTGAGAGAGCTGAAAGCCCTGCTGTTTAAGCGCTACCACTCGCTGTAAGCGCTGTATATCCCGCTGGGTGTAGAGTCGGTAGTTGCTCTCTGAGCGGGGAACGGGAGGCAGCAACCCCAGGGTGTGATAGTGCCGCACCATGCGGGGGGTAACGCCGCCGCCTACCGCATCGGTGAGTTCTTTAATGGTCAGAAATTCAGTCGTCATAGGCTTAGCTTACCCTAAACCTTGACATTGACACTAATGTCAAGGTTTAGGGTGACAGAGTAAAGATTTCTCAGGTTGGCCCATGGTGTCTACTGCCCCGTTGAATGCTCTGTCGAAGTCTCGATTCGGCGACCTGTTCAAAGGTTTGTTCAACGAGCACCCCGAGGCGGTGGCGGCGATCGCCTGTGCGGTTTTAGTGGGGTTGGGCTGGCAGACCCTGGCCCTGGGCTGGGTGGGGGGTGCTCTGCTGTTTCTAACGGCGGCCTATGTCATTGGTGGATTTGAGAGCGCCCGTGAGGGCTTGACCACGCTGGTGCAGGAAAAAGAGCTAGACGTAGACCTGCTAATGATTATCGCCGCCCTCGGGGCCGCCAGCCTGGGTCTGTGGCAGCGGGAGTACAACTTAATTGTTGATGGGGCCGTTCTGATTCTGATTTTTGCGATTAGTGGTGCCCTAGAGGGCTATGCCATGGGGCGAACGGAGCGAAATATTCAGGGGTTAATGAGCCTCACCGCTGACACAGCAACGGTGGTCCGCCAGGAGCAAGAGCAGGTCATGCCGGTCTCAGCGTTACAAGTCGGCGATCAGGTTTTGGTCAAGCCGGGGGAGCTGGTGCCCACCGATGGGATCGTGACCGAAGGCTTCAGCACGGTGAACCAGGCGTCGATTACGGGAGAATCTATTCCTGTCGAGAAGACTGTGGGCGACGAGGTCTTAGCGGGCACCCTCAACGGCTACGGTGCGCTGCGCCTAACACTCCACCAGCCGCCGGAAAGCAGCTTAATTCAACGGGTGATTCGCCTGGTGCAGCAGGCCCAATTCGAAGCGCCTCCCTCCCAAAAATTTATGGAGCGGTTTGAGCGCCGCTACGCCCAAGTGATTGTGACGTTGGGCGTTTTGCTAGCCACGCTGCCACCTCTGTTGTTGGGCTGGGGATGGGAGGAAACCATCTACCGCGCCCTGGTGTTTTTGGTCGTGGCTTCCCCCTGTGCACTGATGGCCTCAATTATGCCGACACTGCTCTCAGGTATTGCCAACGGGGCTCGGCAGGGCATTTTATTCAAAAACGGGGCTCAGCTGGAGCAGATGGGCCAAGTCAGAGCGATCGCCTTTGACAAAACCGGCACCCTCACGACCGGCCAGCTCGACGTGGTGAATGTGCTGGCTGAAGACCCGGATAAGCTGCTTACCGTGGCCGCCGCCCTGGAGAGCCTGTCGGAACATCCCATTGGTGCGGCGATTGTGCAAGCGGCACAGCGCCGAGCCCTGACTTGGCAAGCGGCGGCCAACGGGCAGGCTCAGGTAGGTCAGGGCATCACAGGGGAGGTGGCTGAGCAGTCTGCGGTGGTAGGTAAAGCAGCCTTTGTTAGTGGCCAGGTTCAAGCTCGTGGACAGGCCGTTTCCCCGCATCTAGTGAAGCAAAGCCAGCAGTGGGAGGCAGAGGGCAAAACAGTGGTCTGGGTAGCCCACGGCGGCACAATGCTGGGCTTGATTGCGGTGGCCGACCGAGTGCGTCCGGAGGCGGCAAGGGCGATCGCCCGCCTCAAGCACCTGGGCATTGAGCAAGTGGTGATGCTAACGGGTGATAATGCCCGCACGGCTCACGGTATGGCCCAACAGCTGGGGATAGATCAGGTGCATGCTGATTTAATGCCTGAAGATAAGGTCACGATTCTACGGCAATTGCAGCAGCAGTATGGCAGCGTGGCGATGGTCGGCGATGGCATTAACGATGCCCCCGCCCTGGCTCTGGCCACAGTCGGCATTGCCATGGGCGCTGCGGGCAGCGATGTGGCCCTAGAAACCGCCGATATTGTGCTCATGGCCGATCGCCTGGAAAAACTAGAACAGGCTATTAGCCTAGGGCGGCGGGCACGGGCGGTCGTGCGACAAAACATCGCTTTTGCCCTTGGGCTGATTGGGATACTGATTATTGGTACATTGAGCGGGCATATTACCTTGCCAATGGGCGTGTTGGGACATGAAGGCTCTACTGTTATCGTCACCCTCAGTGGTTTGCGCCTGTTGAGAAATTAAGCAAGTAAGCTAGCTTCAGGAGCTAGCAAGGTGATATCTCATCACTGGATAGTCAGTTTACATGCTTACCTAGACATAAATTGTGTATGAAAGCAACACAACCCTATCAACCACTTCTCCTGCGCATTTTGCATGGCTTGACAGGGCTATTTTTGATAGCTGCAATTTTGACCGCTTTTTGGACTTATGACACCTACGATGGACGCTGGGGAAAGGTTCCCTTGCCCAGCTTTAAAGATATTGAAGGGATTCATGGCACCTTTGTATTGTGGACATTACTCATTTTTCCAGTATTTGTGGTTTATGCCTTTCATCGCGGTCAGCGGCGACTGGTGCAGCCTGGTTCTCTAACCAAATTGGCCCAGGTTGGCAAACCTATTTGGTGGTACACCCTCAATCGGTTAACCAATACCCTGGCCCTTTTAGCCCTAACCTTTGCACTCTTCAGTGGCAAAATGATGGATGAAACCTGGCTACCCAAGGGTGAACTCCAACATGGTTGGTATTATGCTCATCTAATTTCATGGGTGATTATGGTAGGTGCGATCGCCCTCCACCTGTTGATGAATGCCAAAGTGGGTGGCTCACCATTGCTACTATCTATGCTCAATTGGCAAATTCGCGACCAAGATAGTCCTGCTTTTTGGTCTGCCCATGCTTCCCGATGGTGGTCAGAGTTTCGCCAAGAATCTTGGTCAGGCTGGTTTCAAAATGTGTCTGGGCTGATACTTTTAGAAGCCATGATTCTGTTCAGCATTTTTTCCGCGTGGCTTATCCCACTCTTTAAATAAATTTAGCGCGCAGTTTTTCCGATACCTCAGAGATCTGAACTAGCTGATAAGTAAACAGACTTAATTAAGCATCACCCCGAATCACTGAAGGTATTGGCATGTCGTTCCCGATGCGTTGATTAAATTAGGATGACCTACGTATCTCGCCACCGAGAAGCGCCTGGGATATACCTAATACCGGCGCTAATCACGGCAAGAAACAGGACTCCCATTGCTCCAGCTATTGGATTTTGGTTGAGACCCGTCACCCATTCCGGTACTCGCCCGGTGTAGATCGCCAAATCGCCCACATCGATCAGGTAATAGCCTGCTACCAGCCCCCCATGCAGCCCAATGGCCAACCCTAGGCGTCCGGCAGTGCGCTGACGTGCCCAGCCCAGAGTCAGCCCCAGCAGCAGTAGGCCCGGAAAGCTGGGCAGCTCCTTCACAATCGCCTCCCAGGGTTTGATAAAGTGCAGCGCCGCGTAGATCGTGCCGCTGGCCCACAGTGCCGGGGTAAAGCCCCAGTCGTAGCGCAGTTCATCCAGCAGCCAACCGCGAAAGAGCAGCTCTTCGGCCAGACCAACACCCAGGCCCACCAGCAATCCCTCCAGGGCAATTCGTCCTAGGTTTAGCGGTGCCGGTTGCCAGGTGAGCCAACCCAACCAGCCCTCCAGGGTAAACAGCAGACCCAGGCTCACCAGACCCACGACTACCCCAATCGCCAGCTCTCGTCCATGGTGGGCCGATGCTCTCAGACCGTGGGTGCGTAACGGTTGTGCCTGCCCATGCACGCGACGACCCCACGGCACCAGCCAAACCATAAACAAGACGTAGAGTAAGACTAAGGGAATAACGCTAAGGGAGCCATCGGTGCCCAGCCAGGCGTAGAGAGGTAGGGCAATCGGCACCCAAACCAGCGCTAGCAATAACAGAAAGCAGAAAATTCTTACTGGAGCAGGATAATGAACCAGCTTATGCAGTTGAATCATGCCAAAGTTGCCAGTTTAACCCGCTCGCTGAGCCAGATACATCTCTCTTAGCACTAACGCAGGGTCAACCCAGTTGCCGTCGTATTTCAGCATCCAGTGGAGGTGTGGCCCGGTGGTGCGGCCTGTCATGCCGACACGGCCCAGTCGCGCCCCAGTGGGCACGTCTTGCCCCTGCTCATAGCGAATGCCCCCCTCTGGATCAACCAAATAGCGCTTGCCGTTTGAGACTTCGACCCGACCGCTCATGTGACAGTAGCGGTGCTCCCACTGGCCTGACCGAATGACGGCAGAGGTGCCACAGGTGGTGTGGTCAGACACCTCGATCACCTGGCCGCCCCACCAGTTGCGCACAAAGCTGCCCTGGGGCGCGGCCAAGTCTAGCCCGTAGTGAAACTGAGATCCGCCGCCGCCAGTGGGAGAGGTTCTATAGCCAAAGGCAGAGGTGTAAGCTTGAAAATTTTCGACCGGAAAGGATGCCTGCTGCCAAAATTCAACCGTGTCTTGAGCGAGGGCGGGAGCCGATGAACCAGGCCAGTGCAGGGTGAGAAAGAACCCCAGTCCCAGACAAAATGCCATCCGTAAAAACCTCGCCCGAAGCCAGAGATGACCCAGTTTGTTCAATGCTGTCACGACACATCTCCTCTGCACGGGTGCAATCAACGGCCCATTCATCGCCCAATTATGCATCAAGATTAGTCGGTGTCTAGATCCTCGACAGTCTGACTTTCGAGGCCTTGATTTTTTAGGCAGACTAAAGTTTCTGTACTGAGGGATCGCTCAGAGCCGTTACCGCCATCAGGCCCCAAATCACGTCAAATCGCACTCGCTGAGCCCGCGATAGACGAAATCCGGCATTTTCTAAAAGACTGTGCAGTTCAGCTTCGGTATAGCATTGTTGGTGGGCCGGGTCTAATTTTTGAAGCCCCCAGTCACACAGTCTGCAAAACCAAAAGTCTCTGCACCAATCTAAAATCACCAGCTTTCCGTCTGGCTTGAGTACGCGCTTCATCTCAGCTAAAGCAGCTTGTGGATCCGGAAAATAGTGAAAAGCATTGGCAGAAACCACAACATCGAACCCCTGATCTGGAAACGGTAAATCCGAGGCTGATGCCTTTTCAAAGGCGATGTTTGGGTAGCGTTCGAGTTTCTTCTTGGCTTGACCCAACATTTGCTCAGATATATCGATGCCTGTGATGATTTGAGTTGGGTTGTCTTGTAAAAGCAAGCGCTCTAGCTCCCCTGTGCCACAGGCAATATCTAACACTGCCGCCGTCGGCGCAATCTCAGCCCACCCCTTGAAGAAGTTCAACGTATTCGTGACATATCGCTTCCAGCGCCGATCGTAGACATTGGCAAGCTGGTCGTACTGGTCTGTAACCGTTGACTCAATAGAACTCATTGGGGGCGACACAGTAGGTCTTGTGGAAGACATAACTCTAGTCAATTTTAACGACTGCTGGGTCAAGGCCAGACGCCGCAAGCCTTTCCCAAAGTTTTTAGCGCCTCGGCTTAGGGCAAGCCTTTTACAAAAAGTATGACAGCCTACAACACGTACTGTATCATCTGAATAGTCTTTCAGGTATTCAGTAAGCGATCGCCAGGTATCCCTATGGCAGACTCTCACTCTCGGTCTTGTTGCGATAGTCACGAGACAACGATTGATCCACCACCCAAGATTCAGGCGGGTAGTCATGATGACTGCTGCGGGTCTGACCACGGCCACAGCCATGATTCAGCAGATTTTAACCTGCGGAAAGAGATGACCCCGATCGCGATCGCCGCCATTCTCTTTCTCATCGGCCTGATTTTCAACGAGGCGCTGCACAACACACCCTTCGCCATTGCCGAGTACGCGGTGCTGATTCCGGCTTACCTAATCAGTGGCTGGACTGTGCTGACCACAGCGGGGCGTAACATTTTGCGGGGGCGCATCTTTGACGAAAACTTTTTGATGACGATCGCCACTCTGGGGGCGATCGCCATCCACGAAATTCCCGAAGCCGTTGCCGTGATGCTGTTCTTCCAGGTGGGGGAACTGTTTCAGGGCTACTCGGTAGGGCGATCACGCCGCTCTATCAAAGCTCTGCTAGAGATCCGGCCCGACACCGCCAACCTCAGCGTCAACGGCGACATTCGCGCCGTTGCCCCCGAGACCGTTAGGGTTGGGGATGTGATTGTGGTGCGCCCCGGCGAAAAGGTGCCCCTGGATGGCGACATTCTAGAGGGTAAATCTCTGGTCGATACCTCTGCCTTAACGGGCGAATCGGTGCCTCGCACCGTCGCCCCTGGTGAAACCGTGCTAGCCGGGATGATCAACCAGTCTGGGCTGCTGACGGTGCAGGTGATCAAGCCCTTTGGCGAGTCGTCGATCGCCAGAATTCTAGAACTGGTCGAAAACGCCAGCAGCAAAAAAGCTGATACCGAAAAATTCATCACCCGCTTTGCTCGCTACTACACCCCGGTGGTGGTGTTTCTCTCCCTGGCGGTGGCGATTCTGCCGCCCTTGTTCATTGAGGGGGCCACCCAGGCCCAGTGGACCTATCGCGCGTTGGTACTGCTGGTGATCTCCTGCCCCTGCGGTTTGGTAATTAGCATACCCCTGGGCTACTTTGGTGGCGTTGGGGGGGCAGCCAAGCGCGGCATTTTGGTCAAAGGCTCGACCTATTTAGACACCCTGGCCCAGGTGAAAACGGTTGTGTTCGACAAAACTGGCACCCTCACCCAGGGCAACTTTCGCGTGACGGATGTGGTGACTCACAACGGCCTGAATCAGCACCAATTACTGGAGTTAGCGGCCCAGGTCGAGTCGCAGTCAACGCATCCGGTGGCCCAGTCGATTCGTCAGGCCTACGGGCAGACCGTCGATATCTCCGGCGTGCAAGACTACGAAGAAATTGCCGGTCACGGCATTCGCGCCACGGTGAATGGTCGGGCTGTCTTGGCGGGGAATGACCGACTTTTACATCGAGAAGCCATTCCCCACGATGTTTGCGTGGTAGAGGGTACCGTGGCTCACCTGGCTGTAGATGGTGAATACAGCGGGCGCATCATGATTGCTGATGAGCTGAAAGATGACGCCGTCGAAGCCATTCGCGCCCTCCATGCTCAGGGCATTCAAACCGCCATGCTGACCGGCGACAGCCAGTCGGTGGCAGACAGCATTGCCAAAAAACTGGGCCTCGACCAATACCGGGCCGAACTTTTGCCCGAAGACAAAGTAGACGCCCTGGAAGGCTTTTTGCAGCGTGCCCGGCAGACCAAGGGCAAAGTAGCCTTTGTGGGCGACGGCATTAACGATGCCCCAGTTATCGCTAGGGCCGATGTGGGCATCGCCATGGGCGGGCTGGGCTCCGATGCGGCGATCGAAACCGCTGACGTGGTAATTATGACCGATGCGCCCTCCAAGGTAGCCGAAGCCATTCAAATCGCTCAGAAAACCCTGCGGGTCGTGTGGCAAAACATTATTTTTGCCATGGTCGTCAAGGCTCTCTTTATTGCCTTGGGCGCGATCGGCGTAGCTTCGCTCTGGGAGGCGGTATTTGCCGATGTAGGCGTTGCCCTGCTGTCCATCTTAAATGCGGGGCGAATTATTCGGAATCCTCAGTAGTTAGATGATCGTTCTCCGAAGAGGCTAGCCTCTATTCATGTCTGCTCACCTTCAAATCGTGCTGGGCACCTTAGCCCTGAGCCTAATTCATGCCTTGATTCCGGGTCACTGGCTACCGCTAGTGACAGTGGGCAAGGCCGAAGGATGGTCGCGACAAGAAACCCTGTGGGTCACAGCCCTGGCCGGATCTGCCCACACTGTTAGCACTCTCTTGATTGGGGTCGCCGTAGGGCTGCTGGGTTACCAATTTGCCCACAACTACGATATCGTGACGCACCTGGTCGCTCCGGCTGTGCTGATTGGGTTGGGCTTGGTTTACCTTAGTAAACCGCTGCGTCAACGCTTGTCTCTAGGCCGCTCTCAGGACAAATCTAACTCTGTTGAGGCCACAGTTAGCCGCTCTGGTCGCAGTAAAGTAACGACGGTCATGGCCCTTGCAGTCAACATGTTTTTCTCGCCGTGCCTGGAAATTGGCGCATTCTATCTATCCGCAGGAGCGCTCGGGTGGCTAGGCATTGCCCTGGTCTCTGGGGTGTACCCCGTTGTTACCGTACTGGGTATGGTTCTGGTCGTGAACTGGAGCTGGCAGAGCACCAAGTCTTTCTCTGCCGCTATCTCTACCTGGAATCTCAATGGCCATGCCCTAACAGGCGTCATCCTTATAATTCTGGGTTTTTTAACGTTGTTTATTGATGTATAACCATGCCGCGTAAACAAGCTACTCCCTGGATTCGTCGCTATGCCCGCCCGCTGATGGCCGGGTTAGCGGCGGTTGGCGCTGTCGTCACCGCCTATCTAACGATCAATAAACTCACGGGTAGCGCCACGGCCTGCCCTACTAAGGGCTGTGACATCGTGCTCTCTAGCCCCTATGCCACGGTGTTTGGCCAGCCGCTGGCCCTGTTTGGGTTTCTGGCCTACGTGGGCATGGCGGTCATCGCGATCGCCCCCCTGCTGGTCAACGGGGCTGAGCAAAAAGACCTCAGAGATAAACTCACTCGATTGACCCAACCTCTGCTGCTGATCGGCGGCACCGCCATGATGGTTTTTAGCGGCTACCTGATGTATCTGCTCACCGCAGAAATCAAAGCCGTTTGCCTTTACTGCGTTGGCTCAGCACTCCTCTCTACTAGCCTCTTTCTGCTTGCCCTCATCGGCCAAAATTGGTCTGATCTATCTCAACCCTTCTTTATTGGCAGCATCACAGCATTTCTGGTGGTGGTGGGCACCCTGGGCGTCTATGCCAATGTCAATAATCCAGTCACTGCCGACGGCGGCTCGGGCGCTCAGTTGGGGCCTGCTATTACGACCCAGTCTGGCCCGGCTGAAATGGCTTTGGCCCAGCATTTGAAAGATACTGGCGCTATTTTCTACGGAGCCTGGTGGTGCCCCCACTGCCACGACCAAAAGCAGCTGTTTGGCCAGGAAGCCAGCCAGGTCATGCCCTATGTAGAGTGCGCCACCCCTGAGGGGCAGGAGCAAACCCCCGAGTGCCAGGAAGCTGGCATTACCGGCTATCCGACCTGGGAAATTAACGGTGAACGCCTGTCGGGGACGCAAACCCTTGAGGAACTTGCCCAGCTCTCGGGCTATACCGGCCCCACCACATTTCAAAATTCGATTTAGCGCGAAGGAGAATCCCTTGAGACATACAGGTAAACTATTGGGCCTGGCTGGTGTGGTGATGGGAGGGGTGTTGGCCGTGGCCTCTCCAGTGGGTGCCCACAGCCCTGGCCAGGTGTTGAGCGAGCAGGCCCAACGCGATGAACTCGCTGACTTGCTAGAGTCAGGGGCAGAGCTAGTCGAAGCCGGGGATCTGGCTGAGGCGCTGGCTCGTTACCAGCATGCGGCTGACCTCGCTGGGGACAACGCCAAAATCTTCTCGGCCATTGGCTACCTCCAGTCTCGTCAAAGCAACTTCCGAGAGTCTATTGCCGCCTTTCAAACAGCGATCGAGCTAGAGTCAGACAATCTGGCCTTTTATTTCGGCTTAGCCTACGCCCACAGCAGCCTAGGTGAGTACGAGGCGGTGGGCAACGCCTACCGGCAAATCCTGCGATTGCAGCCCGATAACCAGGCAGCTCAACTGGGGCTAGGCGCGGCGCTGTTTCAAACCGCAGCCTTTGAAGAGGCGCTGGCGATTTACACCAAGCTTTTGCAGCAAGACCCCAACAACCTACAAGCCGCCGAATCTATCGGCCTGATTTTGCTCCAGCAGGGCAATACCGACGCGGCGATCGCCGCCTTAGAACGGGCCGCTGCCCTGGCCCCCCAGGCCAGCCAAATTCAGATGAACCTGGGCATTGCCCACCTCAAAGCAGGAGATATGGCCTCGGCGCTAACCGCATTTAGAACCGCAGCAACAGAAGAGCCTCGTAACGCCGATATTCGCATGCAGATTGGCTACCTGCTCTGGCAGCAGGGGAATCTAGACGCCGCCCTAGAAAGCTATCAGCAGGCGGCCCGGCTTCAGCCCGACTCGGTGATTGCCCACGATGCGATCGCCGATCTCTACTTCGAGCAGCAAGAGGTACTGATGACCATTGTCGCCCATCGCGAGGTGCTCGAACTAGATCCCGATCATGCCCCTGGTTACTACCATCTAGGCGTTGCGCTAGAGGCGCGGGGCCGCCGAGCAGAGGCGATCGAGGCACTGCAACGGGCTAAGACGTTACTCCTGGAGCAAGAAAACAGTGAAGACGCCCAGATTGTTGATCAACTGCTGCAAAAGCTCCAATCGTCCTAGCCTACCCAAGATACACAGACTGCACTTTCCACAAACTCTGCCGATACCGACATTGCTGAACTACGGAACGTTGAACCATGGCGACTGACAGTAGCAAAAGAGAATTCAACCCGTTCTTGGGGCACAGCTATTCTAGGCGGCTGGTAGAGCTAGGGCGTGTCGTCCTGCTTGTGGGTGGGTTGAGCAGCGGGTTGGCGGTTGTACCAGCCCTGGCTACAACTGACATAGACCCATCCTCCTCCATTCCAGCAGAGGCGTTGCTCCCGGCAGCAGCCAGTCCGTCCGGAGTCGGAAGCGTACCCCAATCTTCAGCCCCCGCTTCAATACAGAGTCCCGTAGAAGCGTTGCCCAGTGCGAGCGTTAGCGCACCTGCTCAAACACTCGAACGGACTGTACCCAATCAATTGCCCGCTAGTTCCCCTGTTCCAACTGGTTATAACAGCGTCTTTATTGACCCAACCGACTACAGCCTTGGGGCGACAGCGGCTCCAGGAGATTCTCCTAATCTCGTGTTTGCAGAACGAGAAACGGGCTGTCAAATCACTGTAGTAGGGTCGCAGACTCCTCCCCAGTCTTCCTGTCAACCAACCAACCCCGACTCTACCAATTCACCTGCGGATAGTGGCGATGGCATTCAAGTGGGGCCTGTTACTATCAGCTCGCGCGGTGTCAGCTTAGGGAACACTACCATCATTAGCCGAGCCCAGTTAAATGAAAAGCTGCGGCCCTTAAACATCCTCCGGCGCGGCAACGAGGAATATGTTTTCCCTCTGTCTATTCCAGCCCCTATTACCTCACTATTCGGCTGGCGGATGCATCCCGTCCATCAAAATTGGCGGTTTCACGCTGGCACCGATTTGGGGTCTCCTGCTGGCACCCCTGTGTTAGCGACTCGCTCAGGCGAGGTTGCGGTGGCCGATTCCCTTGGCGGCTATGGCTTAACGGTAATTCTGCGCCACGATGATGGGAATTTGGAGTCTCGCTATGCCCACTTGTCTAAGCTGGCTGTGCAAGCCGGGGAATGGGTTGAACAGGGAGAAGTCATTGGTCTAGCGGGCAGCACAGGCACAGCTACTGGCCCCAACCTGCACTTTGAGATTCGTCAGTTAACCAATCAGGGCTGGGTAGCGGCAGATGCCAGAGATATCTTGGACGATGGCATTGCTGACCTACTCACCGTTATCAACAACCCCTTGCAGGCATTGGGAGCGGGTACCACTAGTGAACCCAGTGGCGCAGGGGCTCCCGCTAACTATCCCTTCCGCCCGGCCCAGCCAAACGCCAGCTAGCGCCCTGGCCACAGCATCTGTCATGTCCAAAAAGCCCTTTTCCCCTTTGCACTGATGGCTAACCCTACTCGTACCTCTGCTCGGCGCAACCAGAGACTAGCTCGGCAACGTCAACTGCTGGCTGTCAAGAGCCGGGTGGTGGTGTGGCGGCGCATTGCTATAGTCTGGCTGCTGTTGATGCTGGCCTTAGTCGGAATTGGCGGGCGGCTGGTCTACTTACAGCTGCTGCAAGGGAAGACCCTGAGCGCTCTAGCCGAACAGCAGCGAACACTGCCGACGCTGATTCGCCAAGCTCGTTACCCAATCGTCGATCGTTTCGGTGGCGTGCTGGCTACTGACCAGGTTGCCTATACCCTTTACATGCATCCCAAGCTGTTTAAGCAGTCTGTCGCCGAGGTAGCCGAGGCATTGTCTCCTGTGGTGGTTATGCCACAGAATGAACTCTTGACTTTACTTAACCAGCAATCCACCGGTATTCGGTTTCCGGGTCAACTGTCAGAGGTGGTGGGCGATCGCATTCGATCCTTACGCATCGATGGCCTAGAGTTGGTGCCTCAGCAGCAGCGGTTTTACCCCCAGCAGGAACTCTTTGCCCCGATCGTAGGGTTCATCAATCTCGATGGGAAACCCCAGGCCGGATTAGAGATGGCCTACGCCGAACAGCTCGCGATCGCCGCGCCCTCATCTGTCGATCTAGCGGTGCCGTCGTTAGCGGGTGGGTCATCCCCAAACGCAAGCCTGCGCCTGACGCTTGATAGCCGCCTACAGCGGATTGCCCAGCAAGAACTAGAGGCGGTGGTCAAGGCCTATAACGCCCAGCGAGGCACCGTAATGGTGATGGACGCCCCTACTGGAGAAATCTTGACCCTGGCCAGCGTGCCCACCTATGACCCCAACCGCTACTACGAAGCCGACATCAGCGCCTTTCGCACCTGGGCAGTGAGCGACACCTACGAACCCGGCTCGACCTTTAAGCCGATCAATGTTGCGATCGCCCTAGAAGATCAAGTGATTTCCCCTGATGACGTAATCAACGACAGCGGGCGCATACAGTTTGGTAAGTGGTTGATTAAAAACAGCGACTACAGCGAGGTCGGTGCCCGAGGCCCAATTTCAATTACCGATATCCTCAAATATTCCAGCAATGTAGGCATGGTGCAGATCATGCAAAAAATGGCCGCCTCCAACTATTTCAACTGGCTAGAACGCCTAACTCTAGGGCAGCCTACGGAGATTGACTTGCCTTCGGAAGCCTCTGGGCAAATGAAACCCCGAGACAAATTCATTAACAGTCAGGTCGAAACGGCCACTACCTCATTTGGTCAAGGGTTTGCGCTGACACCGGTAAAAATGCTGCAACTGCTGGCCACTTTAGCTAATGGAGGCAACCTGGTAACTCCTCACATTGTCGAGGGCATGGTGGCAGAAGACGGTACCTATCTGTGGCAGACCGAACATGCCGATCCTAAAGCCGTCTTCTCACCACAAACCACCCAACAGGTGCTTGCCATGATGGAAGCAGTGGTCGCTGAGGGAACCGGTAAACCTGCCCAAATTGAGGGATACAGGGTTGCTGGCAAAACGGGCACAGCCCAGAAAGTTAACAACTCAACCGGTTATAGTTCTGCCCGTATCACTAGCTTCGTTGGCATCGCGCCTGTAGAAGCCCCCCGCTATGTGGTGTTAGCGGTCATTGACGAGCCCACTGGCGAGAACGCCTACGGTTCAACGGTAGCAGCTCCTCTGGTTAAACGGGTGATGGAGTCGCTGTTGGTGCTCCAGGGAGTATCTCCGAGTCGCCCTAGCGAAATGCAATGATGACCAGGGCAGTGCCTCAATCATGCTGGTGCATCTACTTTACTGAAGGCTTTTGAGCAACTCTGTTCTCAGTACTAAGAAATCTGGTACTGAGGTTGATTAGATAGTGAGGGTAGGAACTGCCGCTTCTTGCCCCATTTGTAGAATGTCTTTCGTCATTGTTTGGGAGGCCACATTCGCGATCGCCTGCCAGTCCTCTGTCGTGAACATCTGCGCAAGCATAGCGATCGCCTCAGCCCGAATCACCTTCTGTTCGTTGGGTGACGCCTGCTCTCCCTCGGCCAACAGCATCTCAATCCAGGCCCTTTGTTCGGGGGTGAGATGCCTCAAATGACCATATAAGCATTTTTGCGCCTCCATGTAGACAGCCTCTAGACTCCGCCCAAGCTGCCACGACTCTAACCACCCCTTCAGCTCCGGCAACAAGATGGATAGCACTCGCACATACCACCGCTGCCGCTGCAAAGCTTCTGGCGAAGCATTCTTGAGTAACTCCACATACGGCTGTAGACCCAGACCAGCCTCAACTGTCCCTTCCTCACTGGCGTGATCGGCATCTGCTTTCCGAACCCAAGCCTCGTCATCGAGCAAGTCCATCAGGTTGCCCGTTTTTCTCAGTTGCTCAGTCAGAACTGCATCATTCATAAGCATTAGATGAGTTAGAGCGTTAAAGCGGCGTACTCGAAGTATACCAATCCGTCTTTGTCCGGGTCAGGGCCGTAGTCCGGCATATTGTAACGTCGATAGAAAGCTTCCGCGCCGGGTAGCGCATGTAGACCGACGCGCCCACCGTAACCTAACTCCACACTGCGCTGACGGGCAAAGAGTACGAGTGCTCGTCCGACCCCAATCAGATAGGGAGGATCTTCGAGTAACCGGCGATTCCACGGCGCAGAGGCCAAGTATTCGACATAGACCAGAGGAAACCGTTGCGGCAACCAGGAACGGTGCCATTGCGTTTCGAGCAAGATGACGCCTTGAAGTAGCGCCTCAAACTCGATGCCGTAAGCCTCATAGCGATCATCATTGACAGCCAGTCGTAGCTTATGGGCCCAGTTCCAACTGGCGTCAGGCTGCTGTGTCTCCCGCAGAATGCCTGCCCAGATGTCGTCGATTTGCCCGGCGTGCTCCTGAGTTAACAGGCCTATTGTCGCCGTGACGATGTCATCTGGGGGTTTCGTTAATCGAAGAGGCCGGTTCATGGGCATCACATCGGAATGCCCTAAAGCTTAGCAATGCCTGTCCCTAACTCCATCCGCTAGGGAGTGAGATAACCTCTCCCCCATGGCTCATCTCGGTGGGGAATCCAAGCTGAAAAGACCGCATCCAATGCAAACTATGGATCCAATAAAGCAAGAGCATTTACCTCAAGATCTGCCTTCCAGCGGTGAGTTTCTGGCCAGCATTGAGCAATTTTGGATCGAAAATGGATCGAGGACTTTTTTGCAAAGACTGTAACCATTCAATGGCATAGCTTATAGAGTTCAGATACCTACCATCTCACCGCAGAGGTCAGGAGTTCGAATCTCCTATTCTCCATTCTCGAAAACGCTTCAAATACTTGGCAAGGATTTCAGCCTTGCTCTCATCAAGGAAAATGTCTCAATCAGACGGGCTAAAGCTGTAGCTGACGGTTCCTATGTGCATTGAAAAAGAACCCCGGCTTCTTGAAGAAACCGGGGTTCTGGCTACAGAAGGAGTTTGCTTACCGCTCAGTTAATTTAGTGAGCAGGGTATTCGATCGCTCCACAAAGGTCTTCATGCCGTCGGCATCAAAGCCCTTTTGGGCCATCAGCGCCGTGTCATAGACCTGGTTACAGATCATCTTCGCCAGATCACCCGCCGGGGAGCTGCCGCCGTCAGCCCCGATAATTGTGCTCTGGCTCAGTCCCAGCAGGTTTTGAATCAGCGGGTGGGCGGTGTTCACCATCAGCACGTGGTCCTCGGGAAACTGCATCTCCTGCTGCTGAATCATCGCCATGGTTTCTTGCATGCGGCGGGCTTCCTCGGGCAGCAGCACCATGGCCGGGGGTGCGCCTTCGCCTTTCAGCGCCTGGGGTTTGACGTTGACGCGGGGGCGATTGATTGCCTGCTCAAACATCTCCTTGATTTCGTCGTCGCGGGTTTTGTTAGTAGCCGGGTCAACGATTTCGCTCTGCTTTTCTTTGTCGAGCAGAGTGTCGTCGAGGTCAGCATCGACGCGAACAAACTTCACATCGGAGTATTCCCGCTCCAGGGTAGGAATAAAGTGCGTGTCAATGAACGAATCCATGAACAGCAGTTCCAGGTTCTGGCTCTTGAACAGCTGAATATAGGTGGCCTGGGAAACTTCGTCGGTAGCGTAGAAGACGCGGTTTTCGTGCTTGTCTTTGTTGCGCTCTAGGTACTCGCTCAGGGTGGTATAGAAGTTGCCCTTGGCGTCGGTGGCGGGCTTGGTGGCCTCAGCCACCTCCGACCAGGCGTCGCCCTCGTCAGTCTGCACTTCCACTTTGGGGGCTTCCTCAGCTTCGCCTAGCTTGGCGGTGGTGCGGAAGATCAAAATGTCTTTGACCTGCTCTTTGAACTTGTCGTCGTTGAGGGAGCCAAACTTGACGAAGTTGCCGAGATCTTGCCAGCTGGAAATGTACTTAGCGGGGTCGTCGCGGTACAGTGCTTTGAGGCTGTCGCCGACTTTTTTGGCGATGTAGTCGGCGATGCGGCGGACGGTGCGATCGCCCTGCAAAAAGCTCCGACTCACATTCAGCGGAATATCGGTGCTGTCGATCACGCCGCGCAGGGGCAGCAGGAACCGGGGCACCACCTCTTCGCAGTTGTCGGTGACGAAGACCTGGTTGCAGTAGAGCTTAATGCTGCTCTTGGTGATGTCGATATCGGGCTTGAGTTTGGGGAAGTAGAGAATGCCGTTGACCACAAAGGGGTAGTCGGTGTTGAGATGAATCCACAGCAGCGGGTCTTCCTGGAAGGGATAGAGGTAGCGGTAGAACTCCAGGTAGTCTTCGTCGGTGAGGCTGCTGGGCGACTGCTTCCAGGGGGCTTCGTGCTTATTGACCACCTCGCCGTCAATCTTGATCGGCACCGGCATGAAGTCGCAGTAGGTCTTAATCAACTGCCGAATGCGGGCGGGTTCGAGGTATTCCTCTTCGCCCTCCATCAGGGTGAGGGTGATGGTGGTGCCCACGGTGATGCGATCGGAGGCGCTCAGCTCAAACTGGGTCGAGCCGTCGCAGCTCCAGTGCACGGCTTCGGCGCCTTCTTTATAGGAGAGGGTGTCGATCTCGACGGTGGAAGCCACCATGAACGACGAGTAAAAGCCGAGGCCAAAGTGGCCGATGATGGGGTCGGCGGCAGCGCTGTCTTTGTACTTGGTGATAAACTCTTCGGCGCTGGAGAAGGCCACCTGGTTGATGTACTGCTTCACCTCGTCGGCAGTCATACCGATGCCAGTGTCAGCGATGCTGAGGGTTTTCTTGTCTTTGTCGAATTTGATTTCGATCTCGGGGGCGCTGATGTCGCCGGAGTATTCGCCCGATCGCGCCACCATGGAGAGCTTTTTGATGGCGTCAACGGCATTAGAGACCAGCTCCCGCAGAAAGATCTCGTGCTCGGAGTAGAGCGCTTTTTTGATAATCGGAAAAATATTCTCGGTATGGATCGAGATATTGCCCTGTTCCAGAATCGTCGTCATGGCGGTGTGGAATGGTTTAAATAACGGTTTTCTTACCGGCAATTTTTAACCCTAGCAGCAAAATCCACAAGCGGCGATTTCTCGACCCCTAGGTTCGGTTGACCCTACTGATGGGCTGTTGGGGCTACGAATTGGCTGACTGAAGTACCATCAGGGGCTAAAAAAATGTTGCCTGTGCCCCCTTACGCCAAGGGGAAAGTGCTGCCCTTGCGGGTACTGGCGACGGCGGTCGGGAATATTGCCGGGGTGGCGATCGCCCTTCTCGACGGCCCAGGGGCGATGGGGTGGCTCACCTAGGCCGGGCGGCATGCTAACCCCATCAACAGTTTGCCAAACCATCCAGCTGAGTGGGCTCCACCGAAAGCATGGGTATGTTAGTAGTGCCGCCAAAAGACTCCAGCACCTTTTTATCGCTTGGTGAAACTATTCGGAGAAACCTGTAGATACTAGGATATTGTCGCCAGCCAATAAAGGTATAGGTGTCATCTTTGTACAGGCCACAAAATAGCGATCGCCGCTTCTAGCTATGGATAGAATGGGCAACGCCAATAGTCATAGCATAGAAAAACCCTAACCATTGAGCTGTGTCATCTGTTTCAGTTTGCCAACTAATTTTAAGTTTGATGTTGGCGCTCGAAAAATAGTCCCAGTGTGATCAGGCGATCGAGTTTCAGCTTTTATTTGGTTAGCCAGAGGTTCAATCGAGGGACAATTCTTTGGGTGTAGCCCTCGGCTATGAAGTAGCAGCATTTTGAAGAAACGTCTTTCTAGCTCAATAGGGCTTGGCGATCGGACAAAAAAGTTAAGAAAGGTAAGGATACATATCGGAGTTAGGCCCAGACAGCGTTCACTTGAGGATATCGACTGGCTCGGTCAAGGGCTGCGCTGTGACTTTCGGTTACCCCAGTGGATTTTATTGTTAACTGGGAACCTTAGGGGCAGGCATAGCTGCGCTAAGGGCCAAACTGGCATTGCAAACTGGTAAGTGCCTGAAGCGCAAACCGCGGATGTAGACCTCCTCAGCCGCATGGCCAACGCAGCAATCAGGAATTATGAACAATGTTGTAGAAGACTTGTCGGCACAAAAGCAAAGAGCGATGGCTCAGCGGAGTTCCTCTGGGTTAATTATTCTGCTGAGTTTAGGGGTTTTAGGAAACTACTTTCGCTGGTCATTTTTCTTCCATATTGACTTTTTGTTTGGTGCGATCGCCGTGTGGCTTGTGCTCAGCTACTACGGCATCCGATGGGGCGCAGTGGCTGCCGTAGTGGCCGCCAGCATGACCTATTTTCTCTGGAATCACCCCTACGCCGTTGTTATCTTTGCTGCCGAATTTTTGTTTGTCGCGTTTTTTTATGCTCGCCACTCTCGGCGTAACCTGGTGCTGGTCAATGCTCTTTACTGGGTATTGATTGGCATACCGATGGTGTGGTTGTTTTACCGCCAGATTTTGGGGGTAGACCCTAACCAAACCCAAATTATTATGCTTAAGCAGGGGGTTAACGGCATCTTTAACGCCCTGGTGGCGAGTCTGCTGGTGTCGTACACCCCCATTCACCGCTGGATAAAACGGCCCCCTGCGGCTAGCGCGCTATCGCTTCAGCAAACTTTGTTTAATCTGCTGGTAGCCGCTGCCTTTTTTCCGACGCTGATTTTAATGGCGCAAGCTAGCCACGGGGTTGTCGCCCAGGTTGTGACTGAGGAACAAATTCACCTCAATCTGTTCTCCCAGCCTTTGGCAGGTCGCATTGAGGCTTGGTATAACCGCCATGTGCAGGCGACCACAGCTCTGGCCGATACTGCTGCTCAGGCGGCGGGGTCTGCTCCCCTATCTCCGCAGAGCCAGGGCAATCTGCAAGCCCAGGCCCAAACTATTCAAGCGCTGATGCCAGATTTTCAGCATTTGGTGGTTACCAACGGTGCCAATGAGATTGTGGCTGAGGCTGGCAGTGACCACGCCCCCCACGATCTCAGGCTGCCTGACCCTAGCCAGGCCGCTAATGGCCTGAAGCCATCGCTATCCCGCGATCGCCTGGGAGACGATATTGCTCAAGACAGCACCCTGTTGCTCAGCCAGCCTATTCTTAATCAGGGCCAGGTGCAAGGTCGCGTCTGGGGCGAGATCAACCTGTCTACCCTGCAAGACGTGCTGACAGAAACCGCCGCTGGTCTTGGTTTTCAAGTGACATTGGTCAATCAAAATCAGCAGGTATTGCTGAGCACAAACCCTGAACGAGCCTGGAACAGCACCATTGACCTGCGCCAAACCGGCGAAGTGGTACCCCTCAGTGAGGGGGTTTACCACTGGCTGCCAACCGACGGTAGCCCCCTGTACGTCATTCGCTGGCGCAATTCGCGGTTTGTGGAAGAATTACCCCTGCCGACCCTTGCCGAGTGGAAGCTGATTGTGGAGTCACCGGCCCTACCCCATGTGCAGCCGGTGCAGCAACAGCACACCAAAAGTCTATTTATTTTGATGGTGGTAACGGGGCTAGCCTTGGCCATTGCCCACTGGCTCAGTCGGCGGTTTGTGAAGCCGCTGTTTGAACTGGCCCAGGCCACCACCAACCTGCCTACCCAGGTGCAAGAGCGCCGGACAATTCAGTGGCCCAGCAGCCCGGTGGTAGAGCTGCGATCGCTGGTGCAAAACTTCCAGCAGATGGCCACCACCCTGACCCAAAAATTTCAGGAGCTGCAGCAGGCTAAGCAAGCCGCTGAGGTAGCCAACCAGGCTAAAAGCGAGTTTTTGGCCAATATGAGCCACGAACTGCGCACCCCCCTCAACGCGATTTTGGGCTTTTCTGACCTGCTGCTGCGCCAACCGGCCCTCGCCCCCCACAGCTCTGAGCTAGATCTGATCAAGTCTAGCGGCGAGCACCTGCTCGAATTGATTAACGACGTGCTTGATCTGGCCAAAATTGAGGCCGGTCGCATGACGCTTAACGATGCCGCCTTTAGCCTGCCCGACTTTATCGCCAACCTGGAGAGTCTGTTCTCGCTGCGGGCCCAGGCTAAGTCAATTGGTTTCACCGTTAAGCGCGGCGCTGAGCTGCCGAAGTTTGTGCAGGCCGATGAGCGCAAGCTGCGCCAGGTAGTCATGAACCTGCTCAACAATGCGATCAAATTTACCGAAACGGGGCAGGTAACGCTGCGGGTGCTGTGGTCTGCTGAGCGGGGCGGCTGGCTGCGCTTTGAGATCATAGACTCTGGGTTTGGCATTGCCTCCGAGGAGCTAAAGCTGCTGTTTCAAGCGTTTTCGCAAACCGAGTCGGGGCGGGGCAGCAATGAAGGCACGGGCCTGGGGCTGCGCATTTGCGATCAGCTGATTCACCTCATGGGGGGCACAATTGCGGTGCAAAGCCAGCCTGGCCAGGGGTCGCAATTTACGGTGCAGGTGCCGGTGGCGATCGCCGATCATCTGCCGCCGCCCGCTGTCACCCGCCAGGCCACGGGGCTAGCCCCTGACCAGCCGCCCTACCGGCTGCTGGTGGTCGATGACCAGTTCAACAATCGCTGGTTGCTGGTGCAGTTTTTAAGCGAGTTGGGGTTTGAGGTGCGCGAGGCTGCCAATGGTCAGGAGGCGATCGCCCAGTGGCAAGACTGGCAGCCCCACCTGATCTGGATGGATATGCGCATGCCGGTGATGGATGGCTACGAGGCCACCCGCCGAATCAAAGCCGAAGTGCAGGGGCAGGCCACCGCTATTATTGCTCTCACCGCCAGCGTCTTCGACGAAGAAAAATCGCTGGTGCTGTCGGCGGGCTGCGACGACTTCATTCGCAAGCCGTTTCAGCCGACGGTGATTGTGGACAAGCTGGCCCAGCACTTGGGGGTACAGTTTGTCTATGCCGAGCCCCCGGCCCGAGCCCCCGCCGCTGAAGCTGAAACGGCTTCCTGCCTAGGGGGTAGCCTAGCTATGATGCCCCAGGACTGGCGCGATCGCCTGTATCAGGCCGCCACCCAGGCCGACCAAAAAGCCCTGTTTCAATTGCTCGATGCCCTGCCCAGCGAGCAGGCATCTCAACGCCAGATTTTGCAGGGCTGGGTGGCCAACTTTCAATTTGATAAGCTTATGTCCCTCTGCCAGCGCGAAGATGAGCGAACGCCCTAACCCCAAGCCCACCATTCTGGTCGTCGATGACACTCCCGACAATCTGCATCTGCTGACTCGGGAGCTGGGGGAGCAGGCCTACGAAACGCGGGGCGTGTTGACCGGGGCCATGGCCCTGATGGTGGCCCGTTCAACCCCCATCGACCTGATTTTGCTCGACATTATGCTGCCCGACACCGACGGCTATACCGTCTGTAAAACCCTCAAGGCTGACCCCGCCACCCGCGATATTCCGGTAATTTTTATCAGCGCCCTCGACGAAGCCCTCGACAAGGTCAAGGCCTTTGCGGTGGGCGGCGTAGACTATATTTCTAAACCGTTTAAGACCGCCGAGGTAATGGCTCGGGTAAACACCCAGCTCAGCCTGCGACAGGCCCAGCTCCAGCTCCAGCAGTTTAACCAATCGCTAGAGCAGCAGGTGCAGCAGCGCACCTACGAGCTAGAAGCGGTCAACCAATCGCTCCTCACCGAAATTCAGGTGCGCCAGCAGGCGGAGCAAGATCTGCGCAGCAGCGAAATTCGCTATCGCCTGATTGCCGACAACATGAGTGATCTAGTTTGCCTGCACAACACCCAGGGGGAGTTTTTGTACGTCAGCCCGTCGGCCCAGGCCCTGCTGGGTTACGGTGCCGCCGATCTGATTGGCAAGCGTCTCCAAGACTTTTGCCATCCCGCCGACAGTCACTGCATTCAGCTCCAGTTTCAGCCTTTGCCGGGGCAGACCGAATCGAGCCCTAGCTGCTACCGGTTTCGGTGTCAGTCGGGTCGTCACATCTGGCTCGAAACCCTAGCTAAGCCCGTTATGGATGACGCTGGCACCATTACGGGCATTGTCACCAGCTCGCGGGATGTCAGCCGCCGGGTCGAAGTTGAACAGCAGCTGCGCCACGATGCCCTACACGACGCCCTCACCCACCTGCCCAACCGCGACTGGCTGGCCAAACGCCTTGAGCTAGAGCTGATGCAGGGCAGCTGGTATGGCGGCGATCGCTTTGGCCTGCTGATGATTGACCTCGATCGCTTCAAGGCGGTCAACGACAGCCTGGGTCACCTGCTCGGCGACAAACTGCTGGTGGCCGTGGCCAACTTACTCAAGGGCTGCGTTCGCGACATCGATATGGTGTCGCGCTGGGGCGGCGACGAGTTTGTCATTTTCCTAGATAAAATTACCGACGCCACCGAGGTCATTCAGGTGGCCGATCGCATTCAGGCCATGCTCGAACCCCCCGTTGCCCTCGACGGCAAAATTATTTTTACCTCCGTCAGCATCGGCATTTTGATTGGCGATGGCTCCTACACCAACAGCAACGACATTTTTAGAGATGTGGATATTGCCCTCTATCGAGCCAAGGAGCTAGGCCGCAACCGCTACGAAATTTTTGGCTTTGAGATGTACCAGGAGGCGATCGCCCGGCTCAACCTCGAAAACGAGCTGCGGCTGGCCATTCAGCAGCAGAATTTTGTGGTGCACTACCAGCCAATTGTGTCGCTTCAGACGCGATCGCTGCTGGGGTTTGAGGCCCTAGCCCGGTGGCAGCACCCCGACCGAGGGCTGATCATGCCCAGCGAATTTATTGATTTAGCCGAAGACACGGGTCTGATTAAGCCCCTCGGCGGGCAAATTTTGCGCCAGGTGTGCGAAACCATCGGTCAGTGGAGTGCCGCCCACCCCCTAGAGGATGGCTTTCAGGTCAGCGTCAATGTGTCGGGCCAGCAGTTTCGCGACCCGGTCTTTATTCACACCGTCGATCAGATTTTGGCCGATACCGGAGTGGCGGGGCACCGGCTCAAATTTGAGATCACCGAGCGCATTTTGCTAGAGCAGTCCGAGAGCATTGCCTGCACCCTGGCGGCGATTCGCAGTCGAGGCATTCAGCTCAGCATTGATGACTTTGGCACTGGCTACTCGTCCCTACGCTACCTCAGCCAGTTTTCGGTGCAAACCCTCAAGATCGATCGCTCTTTTGTCAACCAGATGCAGCCCACCCGCCAGGGCATTGTGCAGGCCATTATCGATCTGGCCCACAACCTGGAGATGACCTGCATTGCCGAAGGGGTCGAGACCGAGCTGCAGCTTACCCAGCTGCTCGCCTTAGGGTGTGAGGCGGCCCAGGGATACTTTTTCGCTCGCCCCCTGCCCGTAGAGGCGGCGACTCAGATGCTTGGGGGCGATCGCCAGTTGCCTTAGCTGGGGCGCTTAGGCCAGCTATTGGCGCGAAGGTTTTGGGCAGCCAGCTCTACGGTCTCGGTAATGCGGCGATTCCGCGTTTCGGCCCGCTTGGCGCTGGCAATCCATTCCAAAATGCCCCGCTTGGCCGAACGGGGGAAAGCCTCAAAATTGGCTTTGGCCAACTCATTCTCTGCTAAAGCCGCCGCCAGATCCGACGGCACCTCCAACCGCTCGATCGCATCCAACAGCTCCCACGACCCATCCCGTTTTGCCGCCTCAATCTTCGCCAGCCCCGGCGGCATCATCAGCCCCGCCTCAGTCAGGGCGGCGACGCGCGTTTTGTTGAGCGCCGACCAGCCGGTTCCCAGCTTGCGTGGGGCCATCCACAGCATGGTGCGATCGCCGTCGAGCTTGTTGCCCTTGCTGTCAATCCAGCCAAAGCACAGCGCTTCTTCCACCACCTCATCGTAGGAAACGTAGGGCCTGCTCGGTAGTTTTTTGTAGGTGACTAGCCACAGCCCCTCTGTGCGGGTATGGTTTGCCGCCAACCACGCTCGCCACTCCGCGCGGCTCTCAACTTGAATAGAATTTTTGGGCGCTGCGATCGCCATGGCAGTCAGGAGATCAATCCATCCTCAATCAGAATACTCAATTCATCCCGATTCTTCCTACCGTTTCAGCGACATCCCCCAATCATTCACCCACATACCTACACACCCACACCCCTCACCTTCCCCTCTCACTCATACTCAAGCGATCGCCCAGCTGCCGAATCGTCTGGGCCAGGTCTAAATCGCGCTTCAGCAGCTTCTCAATCTTGGTGTAGCTGTAGAGCACCGTGGTGTGGTCTTTGCCGCCAAAGGCATCGCCGATTTTCGGCAGGCTGAGGTCGGTGTGGCGGCGCATCAGATACATGCCCACCTGGCGAGCCTGGCTGATCTCTCGCCGCCGCGAGGCCCCCTTCAGATCTTCCACCGAGATGCCAAACTGCTCCGACACCGCCGCCAAAACCGAGCTGGGTGACGCTTCGATTTTGTCCGTCGGCGGGTTCAGCACCGTCATCAGGTGCTCGACGGTCATCGGCAGGCCCGAAATCGAGGTGTAGGCGATCGCCCGAATCAGCGCCCCCTCCAGCTCGCGAATATTGGAGGTGTAGCTGGCGGCAATGTACTCGATCGCCTCGCGGGGAATCTGCACCTGCTCATACTCCGCCTTCTTTTGCAGAATAGCGATGCGGGTCTCGTAGTCGGGGGGCTGAATGTCGGCAATTAGGCCCATGGAAAATCGCGAGATCAGCCGGTCTTGCAGCCGCATGATCTGGTTGGGGGGCCGGTCTGAGGCCAGCACAATCTGCTTGCCCGCCTCGTGCAGCGTATTAAAGGTGTGGAAGAACTCCTCCTGGGTGTACTCCTTGCCCTCAATAAACTGAATGTCATCCACCAGCAAAATATCCACATCCCGGTAGTGGGAGCGAAAGTGCTGCATGCTATCGCGGCGAATGGCCGTGATCAGGTCGTTGGTGAACTGCTCGGTGCTGACATAGGCCACCCGCGCCTGGGGGGCAATTTCCTGGCGGTAGTGGCCGATAGACTGCATCAGATGGGTCTTGCCCAGGCCCACCCCGCCGCACAAAAACAGCGGGTTAAACTCGCGCCCTGGCGACTCGGCCACCGCTAGGGCAGCGGCGTGGGCCATGCGGTTGTTGGCTCCCACCACAAAGCGCGAAAACACCGCTTTGGGGTTGAGGTCGTTGTAGTTTTCTCGGGCCGGGGCGGGCGACTCTACCGCCATTGGGCGGCTGGGCAACGCTGGGGTAGGGCGGGCAGGCAGGGTGGAGGATGCAGTGGGCCAGCTAACTTCGGCCATGGGCAGCAGCGCCGCCGAGGCGTGATCGCCCTCGGGCACCACCGTCACCTGAAGCTCAATAGCCCTTCCCAAAATATTGTTGACGACTTGGGTAATGGTGCCCGCGTAGTGCTTCTGCACCCAGTTGCGGGCAAAGGGGTTGGGGGTCGAAATCACCAGGGCGCGATCGCTCAGGGTTTGCGCCTGGGCGGGCTTGATCCAGGTTTCAAAGGTGGGGCGGCTCAGCTCCACCTGAAGCTGGCTCAGCACCTCTTCCCACAACCGATTCAGGGCCTGATCCACGGTTTACCTCGTAAATAACCGCTGCCCGAAGGCAGACATCGCGCATGATTAGCTGATTGGGCCACCACTCCCTAGCCCGCTAGCATTCTGACACCAGAACTGGGGCTTTCCAAGGCAGTGGAACCGTTCTCCCGAACCTTAACCGTAGACTGGGGCAGCCCAGTCCAGACAGCTATCGGGGATCTCTAGGGTACTAGATATATAGATAAAAAATGTCCCTGATTCTACATATAGCGTTTTGACAGAAAATGGATCCCGTAGTGCTCCAATTGCGCCAGGCACCAGAGGCGTCCCGCTGGTCTATTGAACCATAGGAGCCCAGCCTCTGGGGAAGATGTATACAATGACTACAATATTGCTCAGCACCCCTGCTTTCTGCCCTCTAACGCCCAGCCATGACCGCCCCAGAATCTTCGTCGCCAGCGCCAAACTCCTCCCCATTGATAACCCTGGGCCATCCGGTACTGCGCCAGGTGGCCCAGCCTGTGACCTCGGTGTCCGATGGATCGGTACAGCAGCTCATTGACGAACTGTTGACGACGGTGCGTACCGCCAACGGCGTCGGCATCGCCGCTCCCCAGCTAGGTCACTCCTTGCGGATCCTAGTGATTGCATCCCGCCCCAACCTGCGCTATCCCCACGCTCCCCTGATGGAGCCTACGGTGCTGATCAACCCGCGCCTGCTGTCCGCCAGCGATGAGCTGGAGCTGGGCTGGGAGGGTTGCCTCAGCGTGCCGGGAGTGCGGGGCCGCGTGCCGCGCCATCGAGCCATTGAGGTGGAATACTGCGATCGCCACGGGCACCCCCAGCAAGCAGTCTGGGAAGGCTTCGTCGCCCGCATTTTTCAGCACGAGGCCGACCATTTAGAGGGCAAGGTATTTCTCGATCGCGTTCAGTCCGAGACCGACCTGCTCTCTGAAGAGGCCTACCAGGCCATGGAAATCGCTACCTTGCCCTAACCCTGACGTAATTCTGCCAAAATCCAAAATCGCCAATCCAAAATTTCCGAGGGCAGACACGTGGGTCTGCCCCTACCCATCCACCCCCTACAGACGGATTGATTCTTGGCTGACCGTATTTCGTAATGCAAGGGCGATCGCCAATTTCTGAAATCTATCCAACAAAATCAGAGCCGCCCTCCATCCATCTATTACCCTGGTACCTCTGCTCAGATTAGCTCCGGGCAGAGGTTCTGGTTCGACTCAGACCAAGGAGGCAGCTTGAGTTCCCATCCGCAGCCCCGCATTGTCCACCTCGACATACTCGATACCGACTACGCCAAAATTGCGGCGGGAGAGCCGATCCCCGACGCCAAAAAGCAGCGACTGGCTCAAGATAGCTACGACTTCACCCGCCTCGGTCAGCACATTGCCCGTTACCGCTACGGCGGGCTTGACCAGCAGAGCCAAGACGACATTCTCTGCACCCTGGGCAGCACTGCCGGGCTATTTACCCTGGCCGATGTGGAAGACATGAACGATCGCCTCCGCCAAACCGGCCACTTTTACCTCACCCCCGGCGAGCGTCAGCAGGTGATCAACTGGCTGGTGGATGAGTTGGGCATCGAATTAAAGATCGAATAATTGAGGTGGGGGGCAGGGCAGAACTCGATCCTAGTGGAGAAGATTTGGTACGGTTATAGGGGTTAACAGGTATGAAGGCTAAAAAGTTTGAAGGTTCGGGGAGTGAACCTGTAAACCTTTCCACAGCAATTATCGATATTCTATAGATTTTTCACTGGCAAAGGAATAGATTATTGCCCGCGCCCGTATCTCAATGTAAACGAGTATTTCAATCAAGTTACATCCTTTAGGGGCAGCCCAAAATGCCCAAAAACCCGTGATACGATGCATCGGTAGCATTTTGCAAAGTGGAGTCAGTATCCTTGGTACTTCGGGTAGCAGTAGTAGGATCAGGTCCAGCAGGCTCCTCGGCTGCTGAGACGTTAGTCAAAGCCGGTATTGAAACGTACCTCTTCGAGCGCAAGCTCGACAACGCCAAGCCCTGCGGTGGGGCTATTCCCCTGTGCATGGTCGAAGAGTTTGATTTGCCGCCAGAAATCATCGATCGCCGTGTGCGCAAGATGAAGATGATCTCCCCCTCAAACGTTGAGGTCAATATCGGCGCCACCCTTAAAGATGATGAATATATCGGCATGTGTCGCCGCGAGGTGATGGATGGCTTTCTGCGCGATCGCGCCGCCAAGCATGGCGCAAAACTCATCAACGGCACCGTCCACACCCTCGAAATTCCCACCACCGAGACCGGAGCCTACACCCTGCACTACACCGAGCACCGCGAAGACGGTCTGGTGGGCGACAACAAATCCCTCCAGGTCGATCTGGTGATTGGGGCCGATGGGGCTAACTCCCGTGTCGCCAAGGCGATCAAGGCTGGCGACTACAACTATGCGATCGCCTTCCAAGAGCGCATTCGCCTGCCCGACGACAAAATGGCCTACTACGAAGACCTAGCCGAGATGTACGTGGGCAACGATGTCTCCCCCGACTTCTATGCCTGGGTGTTCCCCAAGTACGACCACGTGGCTGTGGGCACCGGCACCATGCGCGTGAACCAGGCCAAGATCAAGGGTCTTCAGGCGGGCATTCGCGCCCGCGCTGCCAAGCGTTTAGAGGGCGGCGAAATCATCAAGGTCGAAGCCCACCCCATTCCCGAGCATCCCAGACCCCGCCGCGTTGTCGGTCGCGTGGCCCTGGTAGGCGACGCTGCCGGTACCGTCACCAAATCCTCCGGTGAGGGCATCTACTTTGCCGCCAAGTCGGCCCGCATGTGCGCCGAAACCATTGTGGAATTCTCTAACAATGGCCAGCGCATCCCCACCGAAGACGACCTCAAGGTCTACCTAAAGCGGTGGGATAAGCAGTACGGCATTACCTACAAGGTGCTGGATCTGCTGCAAACGGTGTTCTACCGTTCCGACGCCACCCGCGAGGCCTTCGTCGAAATGTGCTCTGACATTGATGTGCAGAAGCTCACCTTCGACAGCTACCTCTACAAGACCGTGGTGCCCGCCAATCCTTTGGTGCAGATGAAAATCACCGCCAAGACCGTGGGTAGCCTGATTCGCGGCCACGCTCTAGCACCGACTCGTAGCTGGTAGGTAGCGATCGTTCAGTTCCTTGCTAACCCCCTAAGCAAACTGGCTTTGACAATACTCTGTCAAAGCCAGTTTTTGTTTTTTTAAGACTTAGAACTCTGGTGTCTTAGCATCCCTCATGCCAAACCTAGACTTTGCTGTACTGCTTGTCGCACCTCAGCACATAGCTCATACATTTCAATCGCAACCTCCTCATCGGCGAAAAAACCTGGATACCGCACCTCAACGGCAGCCATGGTCAAATCTGTTAGAGCGGCTTCCCACTGTTGCCAAGCTGGTTCGAGCGGCAATAGAGCTTTCAACAAGATACGTAAATCGTGAATTTTGCTGAAGGGAATGTCATTTTCGTAGAGGCAAGCTTTGAAGTACTTTTCAACACACTGCTGGGCATGAAAACAGACAGAATCATAGTTTGGAGCTTGAGTGGCCTCAAGTTCTCGACCAGCAGTGGCAAAGTCTCCTTCAGCTTTATCAACCCACTCTTGGGTGCGCGGCTTCATATAAAACCCTACCTTGCTCACAAATTTCTTGGATGAAAAAGTCCTCCAGTTCAAGGCGTTGTTGAAATTGTTCAGGAGTTCGGGCCATTAAATCGACCGCAAAATTGGGATCAGTCGCCCTTAAAATTTCTGAAGCCTTACGGAATGGATAGCCCATGAAGGGTAAAATCACCAGGAGATCTACGTCAGAGTCTTCGGTGGGCTCGCCATAGGCGTAGGAGCCAAACAGAATAATGCGATCGGGGTTGAACTGCTCCGCGATTCGCTGACCTAGCGCTTCGATTTGCTGCATGTCAACCATGGGTGGTCTCTAGCTGTTTCACCAATTCTGCCACAGCTGCCGACGTCAGAATTCTATAGATGCCATAGAACCCTTATAAAGAAGTGGCTTTTGGAACTCTAGAGTTCCAAAAGCCACTTCTCAAGCCATTAAGTCTCTGCCAGATTCGCTTATTTGCCCATGCCGAGCTGCTGGGCTTTCTGGTATACCTTGCCTTCGGTCAGTAGCGAGGGGGCAATCACTACTTCCACCTGCTGCATTTCCTTCAGGTCTTTGGCTCCCAGGGTGCCCATGCTGGTTTGCAGCGCTCCCAAGAAGTTGTGGGTGCCGTCGTCCAGCCCTGCCGGGCCACGCAGAATTTGCTCCAGACTGCCAGTGGAGCCCACTTTGATGCGAGTGCCTCGGGGCAGCACCGGGCTGGGGGTAGCCATGCCCCAGTGGAAGCCGCGACCCGGCGCTTCAGCGGCGCGGGCAAAGGGCGAGCCAATCATCACCCCGTCGGCTCCGCAGGCGATGCACTTGCAGATGTCGCCGCCCGTGACCAGGCCACCGTCGGCGACGATCGCCACGTAGCGACCGGTTTCGGCAAAGAAGTCGTCGCGGGCGGCGGCGCAGTCGGCTACGGCGGTCGCCTGGGGAATGCCAATGCCCAGCACCCCGCGAGAGGTGCAGGCCGCGCCAGGGCCAATGCCCACCATCACGGCGGCGGCTCCGGCCTTCATTAAATTGAGGGCCACCTCGTAGGTGACGCAGTTGCCCAAAATCACCGGCATGGGCATTTCAGCGCAGAAAGCGACCAGATCGAGCGGGCTAATATCTGCCGGAGACAGGTGGGCGGTAGACACCACCGTGGCCTGCACAAATACCAGGTCGGCCCCAGCTTCGGCAATGCTAGCGCCAAACCGAGCCGCCCCAGCCGGGGTCACACTCACCGCCGCCACCCCTCCCCCGGCTTTGATGGCCTGGATGCGCTTGGTGATCAGCTCCAGCTTAATTGGTTCGGCGTAGAGGGCCTGCATCAGGCCCACAAACTCCTCTTTGCCCACCGAGGCAATTTTGTCGAGGATGGGATTGGGGTCGTCGTAGCGGGTTTGAATGCCCTCTAGGTTGAGCACGCCCAAGGCCCCCAGCTGCGAAAGCCGAATGGCCATATCTACATCTACTACCCCATCCATGGCGCTGGCAATGATGGGAATCTCGCGCTCAATACCGCCAATGTGCCAACGGGTGTCAGCTAGGCTTGGATCCAGCGTGCGAGGCCCAGGCACCAGGGCAATTTCGTCAATGCCGTACGCTCTGCGGACTACTTTGCCGCGACCAAGTTGTATATTCACGTCCTTACTTTACCCTCTGGGCCAAAACCATTAGGCTAGCCTAGCAAAAAAGAATTCTCGCCGTATAGCTATTGGACTGAAACCCCAGGGCAAACGCATACTCACCCTGCTGCGGCTAGGACTTTGGTGAGATATGTATTATCCCAGCCAGCTTTAAGGCGTTTCGCCTTTTTGCCAACCTTGGCCGAGGATTCTCGGGAGAGCAGGTTGA